>Ga0209536_100016477_pt1 | contig 10509 bp, 8 predicted proteins | sample DeeMarSeWOR28_12_FD_187461 | JGI IMG/M metagenome (GOLD analysis project Ga0209536, IMG submission 187461) | Marine sediment microbial communities from White Oak River estuary, North Carolina - WOR-2-8_12 (SPAdes) (version 2) | ecosystem: Environmental > Aquatic > Marine > Intertidal zone >...
CCCTTGGTGGTATTCTGCTTCACCTCAGGGCTGCCTAAAATATTTTCATACGGGACCCGGCAATCCTGCAATAGAATCGATACTGTATCGCTGGCACGTATACCCAGCTTATGCTCTATTTTGGTTACTGTGCATCCCGGCGTACCAGCTTCAACAACAAACGATCGCATCCCAGCACGACCCGCTGAAGGATCTATGCTCGCCCACACCACGACGAATCCATCCGAGTCCAACAAAGCCTTATGTCCAGCTGTGACAAAGATTTTTTCCCCATTGAGTATCCATTCATTGGTCTCTTGATCCAACACAGCCGTCGCCCGGATCGCAGAAGTGTCAGAACCTGCCTGTGGTTCTGTCATTGCCATGCCATCAAAAACCGGTTTCTCTCCCTGGAACCGGGTCAGGAATTTCTCTTTCTGCTCATCCGTGCCTGCCGCCGCCACAGCTGCAGACCCCAGCATACCGCCAGGTGTACAAAGATACATGCCAGCATCACCCCATGAAAGCATCTCAACAATGGTCGCCAATCGTTGATAACCGATGGGAGGGCGTTTCTCCATTTCCTTCTTCTCATCATCTTCCCCATTAGGCGCCATTGAGGTGGAAGCACCTCCCTGAGCACTGAGCGCCGTATGCATGAAGTTGATGTAGTCCCACGGGATTTCATGTTCATGCTCATCGTAGTAGCGCGACACTGGCCTCATCATATTTTCTGCAACCGTTTCAACAAGATAATGCATATCTGCAATCGGTTTAGGCATATCAAAGTCGATCATGATTACATCTCCTTTTACTCACAAATCTCACTCATTACACCATAGCTAAACCCATAAACGTGCTGAACCCGCGTCCATTACGCATCCACATCTCAACTGGATGTTCGCGGATATAACCGTGACCGCCTAAAATTTGAACAGCCCGGTCAGTGACCATCATCACCATATCGGCAGCGCCGGTCAAAGCAAGGTATGCGGATTTACTAGCTTCTTTTTTACCGTTATCGATCATCCAGGCTGCTTCCCAGGCAAGCAAACGGATCGCTTCGATCTCTGTCGCCATTTCCGCTAACATGAAAGCGATGGTTTGTTTCTGCGCTACTTTCACTCCAAAAACCTCACGATCCTTAGCGTAGTCACGCGAGTATTCATACGCGGCTTTTGAGACACCACACGCCATGGACGCCAGCGCAACCCGGGTCGAATCAGTGATAGGAGACAACTCATGACCTTCCTCACCACCAAGGCGGTTAGCCTTTGGAATACGTAAATCCTTCAGCTTAACCTTATACATCGGAAGCGCATTCACCCCGAGAAACTTCTGTCGTTCTCCCACCTCTAAACCCTCAGCGCCTTTCGGTACTATAAATCCTTGAGTGCTTCCATTTAATCGCGCGTAGACGATCATACCCTCAGCAGCTTCAGCGTACGGCACAAAGGTTTTTTCTCCATTGAGCACATATGTATCGCCATTTTCTTCGGCAACGGTTTCAAGATCGTTTGGGTCAAAGTCAAAATCGGCTTCCATCATCGCCGCAGTGTAAGGTTTCCAATCCGCCTCAATCACTGCTGGGATGAACTCTTTCTTTTGTTCTTCACTTCCCGCCAGAAAGATGGGTAAAACATACAACCCCGGCAGCATGACTGCCATTGTGCCTGCCAGATCGCCCCAGGCCATTTCCTCTGCCGCCAGAACACCAGTCAAAGCTGAATATTCTCCAAAACCACCATAATCTTCGGGGATTGAAGCTTGTAAAACCCCCAGCTCCCAACCCTTCTCGATTAATTCTGGTGGTAAGTGGGTTTCCTCGTCAGCCTCTCGGGCAGCCTCCCGCAAGTCGCTGTCTGCATAACGTTTGACAGCATCGATTAGCATTTTTTGTTCATCAGACGGTTCAAATGAATACATAATTTTCTCTCCTTGCTTGATAGTCTTGCTAAACGCTTAGGCTTATCCAACGAATCAAATTCCAGCTACGCTTTTATTACTCCGGGTTAGTGTGATATTGTATGGCTATAGGAGTAACTTCTTTCTCCAATTCCGCGAGGTTTTCAATCCTCAGAAGGCCTCTCTGATACAGGTACTCGACATGTGCCCCAGCTTCCTCTAAAGCCAATAAAACATTGTAACCTTGCACCTCCCCAAATAGATACATTGATATCTCTACGATCGTATGTGGTTCTGATAAGAAATCAATCACCTTCTCCAATCTTTCCAGATGGACGTTCTTAATATCCGCGATCCGTTTGGGTAGATCAACTACTACCTCGTTGTGTCCAGGTAATGTTAATCGAATCCCGATGGCTCTTGCCTCGAGGGCATCTAATGAGCTCAGATAATGCTCCAAACCTGTAGAAAGGGTTAAGTGCTCAGGCGCCTGGTGCGGACTAATGCTGTTAATCACATGATCCCCACTGAAAAGTATATCTTCCAAACGGATGACTACATGACCTGCGCAGTGACCAGGTACATGAAAGAATTCAAATGGACCTACCTGCATACCAACAGCTTCATAAGTGAAATCTACATTTATAGAGTGGAACAATCCTTTATTGAGCTGGTAAAGCTCAAGCAGATTCTCGCATCTTTTGGGAGTTACTCCTGCTTCGACAAAAAACCTTTCCAGACGTCGTGCTACGATAGAAATCCTTTCTTCATAATTGGTCAGGTTTCTTTTATCCAGCTCATGAACTCCCAAAGAAGCTCTTGATTTTGGTCGCACGAATGCAAGCCCGCCAATGTGGTCGATATGCCCATGTGTAATGAAGATATGGGTAAGATCATTAAACCCAATCGACTCATTAGACAATGCAGCGGCTTTCGACAACCCTGTTTCCAGGTAATCATTGGAGTAGCCAAACCCAGATCCGGTGTCGATCAATACCCGCATCCTACCCAGCTCATTGTCATCAACTAGAACCAGATAGGCATATGCCCAGAATCCTGGAAATGCCTCGAGTGGGAGCTGATAAATCTGCGCTCCCTGATCAGTTTCGAAGGATCTTATCTCAGGTTCATCAACCATTTTGTTGTCCGGTGTTTAAATCAACATGAGCTGATTACTTTATACCCGCAAACCAGTTGGCAGCTCCCCGAACGGAAGCTGATTCAATCAGTGTATAGATGAAGGATCATTTATCATCTCTCTGGTTTGGATGCGAGTGCAGTGAGGCTGTGACCGAAGAGCGGACCAATAATCCCTGCAAAAACAGATCAGCAAATTCTGTCCCGATCTCACCGGCAGATAACGGTCCATTGTGTCGATACCAGGTAATCGTCCAGTTCATCACTCCCAATACAGCTCGAGCTGCGATCGATGGAGAATCACATGCAAACACACCCTGATCCATTCCCTCTTGAATCACATCTCTCCAAATACGCTCAAATCGATCACGGCGAGGGATGTGTAAATCATGCAAGTCGGGTTCTAAGGAGCGATGCTCTAGTAATAGGACAGCTGAAAGGCTTTCATATTCAGCCAGGGTCTGCAGGTAAGTAGACATTGCCTGGCGTAGTTTTTCATCGGCAGAAACAGGTTGCACAACCACGGCTTCCAAACGTTCGGTCAATAAATCTAAGCCCCGGTTTAGCAATATCATCAATATTTCTTGTTTACTGGAGACATGATGGTACAAACTGGCTTTTTGCAGGTTAACCGCTTGAGCGATGTCCTGCATGGAAGCTGCGTGATAACCTTTTTGGCTGATGATTTGAGCAGCCGCTTCTAGGATTTCATCACGTGTCATAAGTCCATCCCTACCGAACGGTCGGTAGATAAAGCATACCAAATCCTGCCTCAATTGTCAAGCAACTATCAAGCGATATTCAGATAGCTCGGTGAGTACTACTGTCCAATTAACGAGAAAAGTGCGCGCTGCATATATTCATTCCTCCCCAAGAAATTAATTTTGACGTCAATCTTAATTTGACTTACGATCGATCAGTGAAGATAGGCAGATAAACAAGAAACTCGCGCTATTTTATTATTTTGTCAGGTAAACCAACAAAAGGCTCATTGGATCGAAATGCTGATATACCCCGCTGGTGCGCCACAAAACGTAGTTATCCATCTCCTCCTGAGTGGCTTGCGTGTCATAATACAAGATGCTCTTAAATACGGTCCCTGCTGGACCTGTGCGCGTTTCAAGATGCAAATGGGGGATCTCCGTCCACCCTGTCATTCCTACCTCCCCGAGTGGTTGGCAGGCTTCTACCCTATCCCCCAGATTAACCATTGGGGCTTCATTAAAATGCGCATATAACAAATAAAGCGATTCTCCATCCGGAATAGCCAACCGGTTAACCAAGTCTGTTGGCAGCTCAGATCGCGGCGTCTCAATGATCACCATATTCCCATACGGCATTCTGTCTTCCATCCTGGCAGTCACAACACCGGATAAGACCGCCTGTACAGGCTCACCTTCCATAGTATCCCGGTCTTCCCAATGGTAGTAAGCCAGGTCTATACCATGGTGCCGCTCTTCCCTGCCAGCTGGAGGTGGATCATAGGGGTCCCCTACAATTTCATCGATCACTTCAAGCGGGTGAAGCGGCAGCGGTGTGCAAATCTGGAAATCTGGCTCTGAGGTTGGCGTGATAGTCGGTGTATCTACAGCTGTTGGTGATGCAGTGGGAACCAATGAAGCGGTTACTTCTGGTGTTACCGTAAAAACAACAACCGCGAGCTGGTCTTCCAGCGAATCCCCAGGCACTCCACCAGGATCGCTCCCCTGAACAACCTCTCCACTACAGGCCGTTAAAGACAAAATCAATAGGACAAGGGATAGAAAACGTTTTATCCACATTCGCAGATTATAATCGAACCATCTCTGGTTCATCAACTTGCCTTTTCAACCATTCCGCGCTATAATCTCTCAGCCTACGGGGCGTGGCGCAGTCCGGCTAGCGCGCTACAATGGGGTTGTAGAGGTCCCGGGTTCAAATCCCGGCGCCCCGACTGGAGACCGCTCACCTCTCAAATGCCAAGAGGTGAGCGGTTTTTTTTATGAAATCTCTATTTTCGGCACCAAATATGAACCTCACTTCCAAACAACGCGTCCAGCGCACCCTGACTCATCAACCTGTCGACCGACTGCCTACCCAGATCAATTATACACATGCCATGGGCCAGAAACTTGCTGCTCATTTTAACATTCCACTCGACCAGCTTCCCACTCGACTAAACAACCACCTGCTGCGAGTCGATATTACCTATGAGCGCCAGCTCAGCGGTGACGGCATGGTTGCTTACGACTGGTGGGGTGTTGGTTGGGACACTCAAGAAGAGGGCTACTTCACTGCCTTCAACCCGCTGGCGGAGAACAAAGACTTGGACGCGTATGCCTGGCCTGATCCACAGGCGGCGCACTTGCTCGATCAGGCCATCGAGTCGATTGCAGGCGACCAGAACCAGCATTTCATCCTGCCTAACCTCGGCTTTGCACTCTTCGAACGCGCCTGGAGCCTGCGAGGATTTGACACTTTCCTTATGGACCTGGTCATCGATCCCGAATACGCTGCTGAGCTGTTGGAGCGCATTACAACCATCCAGCTGGTGCTCATCCAGCGGTTTATCGATCTGGGCATTGATGGCGCTTACTTCGGTGACGATTACGGCGCACAGAAGAATATGCTGTTCTCACCGCAGGTATGGCGCCATTTGGTTAAACCTCGTCTGGAGCGCCTCTTTGAACCTTTCTGTTCAGCCAATCTTCCCATTTTGATGCACTCAGATGGGCAGATCGCTGAAATCCTCCCAGATCTGGTCGAAATCGGTTTAACAGCCTACAATCCTGTCCAACCAGAAGTCATCGACCATATCTGGTTGAGAAAAACCTTCAGGGATCGATTGGCATACTACGGGGGAATTTCCACCCAAACTGTCCTGCCTCACGGCACGCCGAAGGAAGTTCACTCAGCTATTATTGAATGTGTACACACCTTGGCTCCTGACAATACCGGACTTATTGTCGCCCCCTCTCACCGAATGATGCTTGATATCCCTTTGGAGAATGTGGTTGCAATGCTTGAGGCTTTCCAAACCCTTTAGATTATTTGTCAACCTTTCAAATATTCAGTCCTCGTTTTGTTCTTGATGGAATGCAACGCAGCCGTCATGATCCGTCACTCCTGTTTGCGATAACGTTATCGATAACATAACAACTTCGCAAAGTAAACAGCGACAAACCATCCCAGTCGACAAGTTGAATTGACGCTCGAAGGACCTACGAAAACTTCCTCTGCCTTGGGAGGAGTCACTCCATCCGCCCAGCGCCTTCGATTCGCATAAATTGTTCACAATGGTCAAATCAAACCGACTTCTTCTCGGTTTTGAGCGTAAAAATTAGAAAAGCTTGACACAGATTTCACAATCTGCTAAGATGAAGGCGATTGTATGTTACCGATAACGTGAACGATAACATAAAGCCCTGCCTTTCAGATGAGACCGAACAAAAAAGTCACCATCAAGGATGTTGCTAAAGCAGCGGGGGTGTCCACTCAGACTGTATCGCGCGTTATCAATAACCGTCACGACGTCTCCTCAGCAACACGCGCCCACGTTCAAAAAATAATCGACAACCTCGAATACTCCCCCAACATCATTGCCCGCAGTCTAAGCCGCGGACGCACTAATACACTTGGAGTAGTAGGTTATGGGTTGGAATATTATGGCTCATTTAGCGTACTGACGGGTATTGAACAGAGAGCCCACGAATTGGGCTTCTCCCTTTTACTCAGTTTACTAGATCGCATCGAACCCGATAATGTCGATCAGAGTATCAATGGTTTGCTGTCTCGGCAGGTAGATGGCATCATTTGGGCTGTTCACTGGCAAGTGAAAACCTTCGATTGGCTCGGACCGAAATTCGAAAATCTCAGCGTACCCCTTGTATTTCTCAACAAATCTCAACGTGGGAACGACGTCGTTGTTGCCATGAATAATCGCCTGGGTGGCAGATTAGCTACCGAACACTTGCTCAAACAGGGATACCGGCGTATTGGTATCATCACCGGCCCGACTGAGTGGTGGGAAGCCAAGGAACGGGAGGCTGGCTGGCGTGAAGCTATGGAACAGACCGGCACCAATGATATGGACAGGTTGAAAGTGATCGGTGATTGGTGGGCTGCCAGCGGTGATGTTGGTTTGTACACCCTTTACGCTAGATCTCCAAAAATCGATGCCGTCTTCGCCTGCAATGATCAGATGGCGCTTGGTGCGATGCAGGCTGCCCGGCGACTCGGCCTTAAGATTCCTGACGATCTCGCTATCGTGGGTTTCGATGATATACCTGAAGCAGCCTATTTTTACCCTTCATTGTCAACTATCCAACAAGATGTCAAAGCAGTAGGCGCGCTCGCTGTCGAGCAGATGTGTAAAGTCATTCAAGCACACCAGAACGGAGAAAGATTCAATTCAGAAATATCCTGGATAACACCAAAACTAATCATCCGGCAAAGTTCGATCAAGAATAATCAATAAAAAAGAGGAGATTATGGATAAGATTACATTAGGCCTGATTGTTGGAAATCGGGGCTTTTTCCCTGATCATTTAGCCAACACAGGGCGCGAGACTATTCTTGAGGTGCTCACAGAAGAAGGTGTCAACGTGATTGCCTTGTCACCCGAGGACACCCCCTATGGTAGTGTAGAATCACTGGCAGAGGCTCAAAAAGCTGCTGACCTATTCAAAGCTCATCAGGATGAAATCGATGGCATTCTGGTTACACTGCCAAATTTTGGTGATGAGCGCGCCATCGCGAATACCATCCGCTTTTCAGGCTTGGATGTACCTGTACTGGTGCAGGCTTTCCCGGATGAAGTCCCAAATATGACCATTGCTGACCGACGCGACTCGTTCTGTGGCAAGATGTCAGCATGCAATAACTTACGGCAGTATGGCATTAAGTATTCCCTAACTTCCCTACACACTGTTGATCCAAAAAGCGACAGCTTCAGAGCTGATCTGCAGCGATTTGCCAGTACCTGCCGGGTGGTGGCTGGCTTGAAGAATACGAGAGTTGGTGTCATTGGCGCCAGGCCTGCAGCCTTCAATACTGTACGTTTCTCAGAGAAGCTGCTGGAGAACGCTGGCATTTCAGTCGAAACCATTGACCTTTCTGAGGTTTTAGGACTTGCTCACCGCCTGACCGATGGTGACTCTCAAGTGAAAGGCAAACTAGAGCAGATCAGTGCATATGTACCCACCAAAGGCATACCAAACGATTCGCTGATGAAGATGGCAAAATTCGGCGTTGTGGTAGATAATTGGATGGAATCCAACCGTCTGGTTGCCTCTGCCGTGCAATGCTGGACCGCGCTGCAAGAATTCTATGGTGTCGTCCCCTGTACGTTGATGAGCATAATGAGTAATAATCTTATGCCCTCCGCCTGCGAGACAGATATTGCTGGGGTAATCGGGATGTACGCCCTAACTTTAGCCTCAGGTAAACCTTCCGCTATCGTCGATTGGAACAATAACTATGGTGAAGATCCGGATAAAGGGGTGATCTTTCACTGTTCGAATTTGCCGCTGGATATATTTGTAGACGAAACCATTGCCAGCAAAGATATCCCAGTGATGGATTACCAGGAGATCATCGCTGGCTCCGTAGGTAAAGACAAAACCTTTGGTACGGTCGTCGGTCGTGTCCGCACCGGCCCTTTCACCTATTGTCGTGTTTCCACAGATGATTTGAATGGCAAAATCGCTGCTTATGTGGGACAAGGTGATCTTACCGATGATCCGCTTGAGACCTTCGGCGGATACGGAGTGATCCAGGTGCCTCACCTCCAAGAACTCCTGCACTACATCTGTGAGAACGGTTTCGAACATCATGTCGCGGTTAATCTCTCCCAAACCGCCGATGCAGTTGACGAAGCGTTGGGTAAATACATGAACTGGCAAGTCTACCATCATAAATAAGCAGAACGAATGAGTCTACATTGTCTGTTGATTAAACAAACGACCTTTACATCTGGATCATGACCAAAAAGAATATTAAATAAAAAATGTCAAACGAACTCGAAACCAAACTTACCAGAATCTTGGACCTGCTCGTTGAAGAGAATCTTGATGCCTTATTACTCCAGGGTGTGGATAACTTCGCCTGGGCTACCTGTGGTGCTGCCTCCTACATCAACACCGCTGATAGTCAGGGAGTAGGATCACTATTGATTACCTCCGAAAAACGCTATCTAATTACCAACAATATCGAAGCGCCGCGTTTCCAGCAGGAGGAGGAAATAGAATCTCAAGGTTGGGAATTTGTTGTCTCTCCTTGGTACGAACCCAACGAAACTATCAACGGATTGACTACAGGTATGCGTCTCGGTGCAGATGGTGCGTATCCTGCCGCGACAAATTTGAGGGAGGCTCTGACTCTCTTGCGCATGGACCTGCTGCCAGAAGAAGGGGAACGCTTTAGGACGGTCTCTCAGGGTTGCGCCAGCGCTATGCAGCAGGCAATCCAACGAGTCGAACCAGGTATGACCGAGTATAAGATCGCCTCCCTGCTGAATGAAGAGACCCAGCAAAGAGGCATCCTGCCCGTTGTGAACCTGATTGCAACTGATGAACGTATATATTCCTACCGCCATCCGTTGCCTACCGATAAGAAACTGGATAAATATGCCATGCTGGTACTCTGCGGGAGGAAATATGGATTGGTTTGCTCACTGACTCGCCTGGTTCACTTTGGGTCTCTACCGGATGAACTTCGCCGCAAATCTGAGGCTGTTGCTGCCGTGGACGCAGCTTTCATCGCAGCTACACAACCAGGAGCAACCTTAAGCGAGATCTTCCATCAAGCACAGACAAAGTACGCTGAAGTCGGCTTCGCAGATGAGTGGCAGCTGCACCACCAGGGGGGTCCAGCGGGTTATAACCCGCGCGAGGCTATCGCTACACCCAGCTCTCAACTCACTGTCAATGTTGGACAGGTTTACGCATGGAATCCCTCCATCACCGGCACCAAATCAGAAGACACCATCCTCGTAACAGAGGATGGTTTCGAGATTATGACTGAAATAGCTGGTTGGCCAATGTTCTCTATCGATGTAGCCGGTTTGATAATTCCTCGTCCCATGATACTCGAGAAATAACCGCAACCAGTAAAAATACCAAGGAATGAAGATGACTGATCGAAAATATGCAATTGGGATAGACTTTGGCACCGAGTCCGGTCGTGCAGTGCTGGTAGATGTAGGTGACGGTCGTGAAGTCGCCACCGCTGTTCACCAGTACGCGAATGGAGTTATCGATGAAAAACTGCCTGGAACTGACATCCAGTTGGATCCGGATTTTGCCTTGCAGGATCCCAATGATTACCTGGATGTCTTCAAGAAGACTGTTCCAGCAGTCCTCCAAGAAAGCGGCGTTTCTTCGGACGACGTCATCGGGATCGGTATTGACTTTACTGCCTGTACAGTCCTCCCAACCAAAGCAGATGGCACCCCATTGTGTTTCCTGCCGGAGTACCGGAACAACCCGCACGCCTGGGTAAAATTATGGA
>Ga0209536_100016478_pt1 | contig 10509 bp, 8 predicted proteins | sample DeeMarSeWOR28_12_FD_187461 | JGI IMG/M metagenome (GOLD analysis project Ga0209536, IMG submission 187461) | Marine sediment microbial communities from White Oak River estuary, North Carolina - WOR-2-8_12 (SPAdes) (version 2) | ecosystem: Environmental > Aquatic > Marine > Intertidal zone >...
TACCTGAACGGTACGTCGCAGGGGCCGACACCCGAGGACGCCAGGAAGGACGGCCATATCCGTGGTCGCAGCAAGTGATTCATGAAATATCCGGGTTAAGTTAAAAATGACAATTTAAAAACCTGTAAAACTTAGTTTTTGGAAGAAAGTATGAGAAGACTGGCAAAAGCGATTCGCACTTTTTTTCGCATCATTAAGTTTCTGCTGAGTGACGGGAACGGTTTGCATTTAGTCAAAATGATACCAAATTTTCTTGACAATCTCTTGCAATATCCCCCTGACCAGTTCTTGCAGAATATATTGGTCTGGTCCAAGAATCTGGCGGCAATGCAGAGCAAATATTATTATTCGCTATTAAGGAAACCATTGGCAGACGACGAATATCTTGCTGAATGGAATTTCAACCTCATGAGGCAGTCAAAAAAAGAGAGTGTGGAAGTCAACTATCAACCGAGAATTACACTCATTACTGCAATCTGTGGGCACGACTTGGAAATCATCAGAGAAACAGTCAAGTCTGTAATAAATCAGTCCTACGAGAACTGGGAATACTACATTCTCTTAGATCAGAAGTCGTCGTTGATGACTGAGAAACCTGGAGACTCGCTTTTTTCAGAGGATGATAGAGTTCTAGCAACGGTCCGTGTGGATTTGGAAAGGAATCTTGGCGGGATTCTCAATGAAATAGTTGAAAATTGCAGAGGGCAGTTTATTGGTTTTTTGCAGGAAGGTGATCAGCTGACCAGAGATGCACTAAACGAAATAGTAACTTTTGTGAATCAATATCCGGATACGACCGTTATTTATACCGATGAAGCACAGGTTAGAGATAATGTCTTGGTTGCTATCTTCTATAAACCTGGGTGGTCACCTGATTTACTTCTCTCCTACAACTATTTGCAAAATTTTCTTTGCTGTAGAAAAGAATCGATTCAAACGGTAGGTGGATTCGATGGCGTGTTTGAAGATGACATTAAATACGACATATTGTTGAAAATTGTAGAAAAAACCAATCAAATCTATCATCTACCCAAAATCCTCTATCATGAACAAGTTCCAAAAAATTGTTATCCTCTACACTACAATGCTGAATATTCTTGGGAGTTACAGAAGAAAGCGCTGGAAGATCACCTCAAGCGGATCGACATAGATGGGGAAGTCTGCGATGGAATTATTGAGGGCTCATTTCGGGTGCGGCGAAGGATCTCGGAGCAACCGAAGGTCAGTATTCTCATTCCGACAAAAGACAAGGTAGACTTTCTAAAGAGGTGTATCAAGAGTATCGAGTCGAAAACAAATTATAAAAACTATGAGATTCTTGTGATTGATAATGAAAGCTCCGAACCCGCCTCGTTGAAGTACCTTGATACCTTGTCGCACCAAGTTATTCAATACCCCGCAGAATTCAACTTCTCGAGCATAAACAACTTTGCTGCAGAACATGCGACGGGAGATTACCTGCTTTTCTTGAACAATGATACTGAGGTGGTTACCCCTGAGTGGCTCGAGGCAATGCTGGAACATGCTCAGAGAAAAGAAGTGGGTGCTGTGGGTGCGAAGTTGCGCTATCCTGACGGATTACTGCAACATGCAGGGATGATTTTGGTCAAGAACAGATGGCCTGATCACGTCCATAGACTAACTCCTCCCTATGATCATGGCCCATATGGAATGGTGGACGTAATCCGCAACTATAATATGGTAACGGCTGCCTGCATGATGATGAGTGCAAGTGTCTTTAGAGAAGTTGGAGGTTTTGATGAAAATTTACCTATTATTTTTAATGATATAGATTTGTGCTTCAGGATCCGCTCACAAGGATACCTTATTGTCTACACTCCCTACTCTGTCCTTTACCACTATGAGGGAATTAGTAGATGGCCTGATAAAAAACCCACTTCAAAAGGCGCAGACCTCTTTTATTCTCGTTGGAAGATATTTGATGTTGAGGATCAAAGGCAGTAGTTATTAAGAAGCTAGGTTAGTAACAAAAATGGGTGCTAATTTTTCCATGTATCTATCTGTATCACTATTGGTTGCTGGTGTTTACTTATATAGGAAACCAGGGTTTTCGACAAAAAACATCTTTTTTTATACCATGGTTTTCGCTTCTATTGTTATTTATTTAATGTACGGTATATCAGATTATTTTACAGGAAATGGCATAGATGAATCTGTTATCTTTCATCTCAAATATGGTTTGGCTGGAGCCGGATTTTCAGAATATTTAGACCTTTTTGCTACCTCGATTGGATTTACTATTCTTGGTTCGATCTTTTTAGTCTGGCTACTTGCAAAAAGAGCCAAAAGCAACTCTCGCAGGATAGTTAATATATCATATTTACTAGTATTAGCATCTTTAATTTCAAATCCAGCAACCTCTGATGTTTATAGTCTTCTGTCCTACAAGTCAAACACTGTCGATTCTAATAAGCTATATCGAGGGTCAGATATAACTAAGTCAAGCACTGTCGAATTTGATAAGTTCTATAAAGTACCAAATATAACAAAGGTAATGGATGACAGTAAAAACTTAGTTGTCATTTATGCCGAGGGTTTGGAGCGGACATATTTTGATGAAACCATTTTCCCTGGTTTGATTAAACATCTCCGCGAACTTGAATCGAAGAGTACTTATTTTACTAACATAAAAGAAGTTGATGGAACTGGATGGACAATTGGCGGCATGGTAGGCAGTCAATGTGGTATTCCGTTATTTACCCCTTCCCATGGCAATTCAATGTCAGGTATGGATGAATTTCTACCCTCTGCAATCTGTCTTGGCGATCTATTGCATAATGAAGGCTATCAACTCACATATTATGGAGGTGCTGATCTTGCTTTTGCCGGAAAAGGTAAATTCTATTCTACCCATAAATTTAATGAAATTTCTGGTAGGGATGAGCTCTTGCCAAACATAGCGGATAAATCCTACAAGTCAGGATGGGGGCTATACGATGACTCATTATTTGATTTAGCTTACGAGCGTTTTAAAGAGTTGTCAGAACGAGGCAACAAATTTGGACTTTTTTTGCTAACCTTGGATACCCACCATCCTAAGGGGCATCCCTCAAAAAGTTGTCGAGATAAAGTATATAAAGATGGTTCAAATCCAATTCTTAATGCAGTAGCTTGCTCAGACTATTTGATCACAGACTTTGTTAACAGAATTATGCAATCCCCCTATGGTGAGAAGACAGTTGTCGTGGTGCTTTCAGATCATCTCGCCATGAGGAATACAGCCTCGCATCTTCTACAGAAAAGAGAGAGGAAGAATCTTTTTATGATTATTGAGGCTAAGGTAAACAAATCGACAAGAATACAGCAACTAGGTTCAGCTCTTGACATTGGGGCTACAATATTACCATTTATCGGCTACGAAGGTTCAATCGGATTGGGGAGAAATTTAAATGCTACAAATCAATCAACAGCGGATATTCAATATATACAGATGAATCTGCCCGCGTGGAAATCATCTATTTCTCACTTTTGGGATTTTCCAAAAATTCGAGATTTTGTTGAAATAGATACTATTGAAGCAACACTAAGAATAGATGACAGGGTATTTAATATCCCGGCTCTTATTGAATTAAATGCTGATTTGGACACTACCCTGAAATTTCAATTTGATAGCTCTAAGGTGGGAAATAATCTCATTGATCACCTTCTGATGTTGGAGAAGGATAAACCATTTATACTAGTTGATAAATGCTATAATGTTGAAAGCTTAGACAAAAAATTGGGATTAACTGGGTTTTGTCTGATTACAGGCAATGGGGACAAATATGTTAAGAAAATCAAGCTTTATGGGAAAGTTAAATTTACTCCTGATGATATACGTGAGTTTACCGCACTCATGCCTCGCTTCCGGCCACTCAGAGTTGCACATGCTGGCGGAGGAATTAAAGGAGAGACATATACTAATAGCCTTGAAGCTTTGGATCAAAATATAAAAAACGGGTTTTTATATTTTGAACTAGATTTCTCTTTTACAAAAGATGGGCGATTAGTATGCATACATGACTGGAGAAAAAGCTTTAAAAGAGCGTTTGGTTTTTGGGCAAAGGAAAAGCCAACTCTGGAAACTTTTGAATCACTTGTTAAGAACAAATCTGAGTTTACAGAGTGTACACTTGAAAGCTTGGCTCAGTGGATGAAAGAAAATCCATCTGCATTTATTATTACAGACATAAAAGAAGATAATCTTAAAGGATTGAAAATAATAGCGGAAGCAATTCCTGAATTTGAAAGAAGAATCATACCTCAAATTTATGATCCTCGTAATTATAATACTGTCAAGAAGATGGGGTATAAGCAGATTATATGGACGCTTTATCGTTATGATGGGTCCAATGATGACGTTCTTGACTGGGTCGACAAATTTGATGGGCCGTTTGCTATTACAATGCCTAAAGATCGCGGCACCTCAAATCTACCGAGAAAACTGGCAAGCAAACATATTCCAACTTACGTCCACACCATAAACACATTAGAAGAAATGAATAAATTTACCAAGGACTTCGATGTAACAGAAATTTATACTGACTTTCTGCGGCTAAAAAACTGACACAAAGCCACTAGCCATGGTAAGGCAGATAAGGAGAAGCTGCGACAGCTGATGGCGGCGGGTGGCATCATACTGGCGAACATTCGTTAATCTGGAGCATAGAATTCGTGATCATTGCGTCGAGACAAATTGAGCAAATGCTTTGGTTGGAACAGGACAGATATGTGGTTCGCGGCCCGGAAAAGTTAGTGAAAAATTCCGGGTTTTTTTGAGGTATGAGGTAGTGAGAGTTCTCTTTGACGGAGCTGATCTGACCGGGCCGCGAACCGGCGTCTTCTGGAGCACATACCACCTACTGCTGCATCTAGCCCAACTTTTTGCCAACAAACCAAAGGGAGGATCACTGCAGGTTCTCTGCTATCGGCGTCCTTACGAGATCCAGCCTTTTCCCAGAGAGTTGTTTGACCGACTAAATCTGCTGCAGTTGGAGCCTGTTTCCTTTCGGCTTCTGCCTGCACCTCACAGAGGTAGAGTAGGACTGCCTCTTGCCGGCGTTCACTATCTGGTAAACATGCTCGCCTGGGCTGCAGTGAAGGGACTGGGAAGGCTTCCCGCCCGGGTACCTGACGGGGTAGACATCTACCACTGTTCGGACGGCCTTCTCATTAAAGGAGGAAGAGCAAAAAAGGTAGTAACCGTCCACGACTTGGTACCCTTTCTTTTCCCCCATTTCCAGACTCTGGACAACCGATGGTATCACAAGAGAAAGCTCAGATATGTGCTCCATGGGGCAGATCATATCGTTGCAGTCTCGGAGAACACCAAAAGAGACCTGGTTCGACTATTTGATGTGGAACCAGAAAGGGTTACAGTTGTCCACAACGGCTGCGATCCAATTTTTCGGCCTTGTTCGCAAAGGGTTGAGATGGATGCGGTCAGAAAATCCTATGGGGTTGAGGGACGATACCTACTGAGTGTCTCGACCCTGGAGCCCAGGAAGAACCTGCAGCGGTTACTTGATTGCTTCTTGCTTCTCAAAAAGAAGCCATCTTATCGGGATCTCAACTTGGTCTTGGTGGGGGCGAGCGGGTGGAAAAGCAGACGGCTCGAGGCAAACCTTGGAGAGCTAAGAGGAAAAGGGCTGGTTTTTCTGCAACAGGTTCCCCGTAAGGTGCTCCCACACCTTTTTTCTGAAGCTGAAGTTTTCGTTTATCCGTCTCTTTACGAAGGGTTTGGATTGCCGGTGCTGGAGGCGATGGCCTGTGGCTGTCCCGTGGTGGCGTCCCGATCATCTGCTATCCCTGAAGTAGTCGGGGATGCTGGATTGCTCTTCGACCCGATGAGCGTTGAAGAAATGGCCGGAAATATCCAGATGTTTTTAGATGATCCCGGACTCAGGCAGAAGATGGCAAGGCAAGGGCTCGACAGAGCGCAACTGTTCAGCTGGGAAGGAGCCGCCCGCAAGGTCATAGATCTCTATCGGAGCTTGCTCGAGCAATGATATAGCTGAATGGTACGTCGCAGGGGCCAACATGCGAGGGCGCACGGAAGGACGACCATATCCGTGGTCGTAGTAAGCGATTCATGAAACATCCGGGCTTACCCGGATATTTCATGAATCACTGCAAGAGTGCTTCGAAGGTCTGACGTGCAGTTCTTTCCCAGGTAAAATTCTTGGCCCGAACGAGCGAAGCCTGACAGAGTCGGTCATGAGTTGAGTCGCTCAGCGCTACCTCGTCAATACTCCGGGCCAGTGCCTCCACCTTTAGAGGGTCCACCAGGACAGCCGCCTCCCCAGTAACTTCGCGCATCGATGAGACATTGGAAGTGATCACCGGCGCTCCACACGCCATTGCCTCTAGAACGGGGAGCCCGAAGCCCTCGTACAGGGAAGGATAGACAAAGACCCTGGCCATGGAATAGACACTTGGCAGGTCATGGTCATCGACAAAACCCGTGAACATTACTCTCTCTTCGAGGTTCAACCGTTTGACTGTCTCAAATATTTCCTCGTACAACCAGCCCTTTTTACCCGTGATGACGAGCTTTAGAACCTCTCGGGCCCTACCCTGGGCGAATGCCTCAAGGAGCCGCGAAATATTCTTCCTCGGTTCCAGTGTCCCCGCAAACAAAAGATAGGATTCGGGCAGGCCGTACTTTTCCCTAACCATTTGATTTCTGGATATATCGTCTATCGGCACGAAACGCTCGTCTTTCCCCAGGAGTGTGACCGAGATACGCTCTTCCGGAACCCCGAGATGCATTATCAAGTCTTTCTTTGTGGTCTCTGAGTTCACAATGATTTTGTCGTAGCTCTTCAAAGTAGTTGCCCTGCTCAGGCGGTAATAATAAACAGTATGTTTGTAGTAGCACTCTGGAAACATCAAGGGAATTACGTCGTGAATGAAGACTAGTTGTCGTTTCGCGATTCGAAATGGCATGAGAGGCCATATACTTCCTGTATGGTAGTAAACGTCCAGGCCAACTCGTCTGCACAGCAACGGAAGAAGAAATTGCAGCCAGAGAGGAATGAGGATAACATCACGGGGGATGTACCTCTCCAGCAGATTGTGGTCAAGAATCCTTATGTTAGGGTATTCGGCCAACCGATCGAGATCAGCTTGGTGGAGGGGGGACGGGCTAAAAAGGAAATAACGGTTTTCGGTGTCGATTCTCGCCAGGTTGAGGGCAATGTTGAAACCGTACTGACCGACACCAGTTTTTTTCCCGTGCAGATGTTCGATACTAAGACCGATATTCATGGTTCATCAGACCGTACCATAGACGTTATTTTATCAACCGTGCAAGAGTCATGCACAATTACCTATATACCCGGAATTGAAGAAATCTACAAATCCTCGATGGGGTGAACACCAACTGTGTATGCAACAATAGTGCTTTGAAGGCAATTATGTTATAGACTCCATCTGAGGTCTGGAAGAATAAGACAATTATTGGATCCTTTGGCAACATTCTTGCTACTCCTAAGTTGCGTCCTCTACCGGGGTCAATAACAACCATTTTCCATTCCGGCAGAAAAAGGACGCAAAATTTCTATTTCAATAGCGTGGTGGACGCAGATGAAAGTCAGTGTGGTCATCCCAGCATACAATGCCCAAAGCACCATTGGTCAAGCCGTGGCCAAGAGTATTGCCCAGGCAAAAGGCCCAATGGAAGTTGAGGTCGTTGTGGTGGATGATGGCTCAAATGATAATACCCCAATAATTGCCGAATCCGCCGGGGCGACGGTTATTAGGCAGGAAAATGCGGGTCCTGCGGCGGCTCGGAATCGAGGCTGGCAATCTGCCACCGGCCAGGTCATCTGTTTTACTGATTCAGACTGTATTCCCACATCTGGTTGGTTGGAAAATCTGCTAACCGGTTTCACTGACGGGCAGATAGGTGCAGTGGCGGGCAGCTATGATATAGCCAACTCCAGTTCATGGTTGGCCCATTGGGTGCACCAGGAAATAATCGAAAGACACAAACGGATGCCCCCCTTTGTTCGCGCTTTTGGTTCCTATAATGTAGCGATTCCACGCTATGTGCTGCAAGCCACCGGGGGATTTGATCCAGAATATCGCCAAGCCAGCGGTGAGGACAATGATCTTTCTTACAGGATCACCAGAATGGGTTGGCGCATAGCTTTCAGGCCCCAGGCAAAAGTTGCTCACTATCACCCTGAGAGGGTTTGGAAATACTTGATGGAGCAGTACCGTCACGGATTCTGGCGCGCAAAGCTCTATAAGGAACATCCCGACATGATTGGCGGGGATGATTATACCCGGCTGCGAGACAGAGTGGAGCCAGTGTTGATACTAGGTATTGCAGGGTTTGCTGCACTAGCTTTGCTTGGAATTGCCAACTTGGTTTGGCCTCTCTTTGCGATTCTCGTGGCTTACACCTGCATCCATCTCGCTTGGCCAGTTAGCTGGTGGCTCGGGATCGGCAAGGCTGACGCTGTTCCTTATGCTGTCGTCACCTTTTTGAGGGGATTTGCCCGCACTGGCGGTCTGGCAGTAGGAATCTTGCGCTTTTGTTTGAAAAACGAAACAAGGACTTGATTGGGCAAGAAGAGGATTAGCTCTGTGGTTGGTGGTGATATAAGTAGTCGGCATTTGGTGTTTTCTAACCAAATACTGTATACAGAAGGTAAGCAAGAAAGCCGAGGCTGTAAGTGCTGTGATCAGAAAAACCTTAATTATCATCCCTGCTTACAATGAAGAAGGGTCCATTGCCCGCGTGGTTAGTAATATTCGCCAGCAGGTTGCGGATGCGGATATCCTGGTGGTGAACGATGGATCCCGGGATAGAACGGCACGCGTGGCGAGAGAAAGCGGGGCTATGGTTGTTAGCCTGCCCTACAACATGGGTATAGGCAGCGCAGTGCAGAGTGGATTTCTTTTTGCAAAGGAGAAGGGCTACCACTTCGCAGTCCAGGTGGACGGCGATGGTCAGCACCCGACAAGTGAAATACCAAGGCTGTTGGCAGCCCTGCAAAATGGAGTGGAAGTGGCCATTGGCTCACGTTTTGTCCAGCCGACAAAGTACCGGCCCCCGTTTTTAAGGGGCCTGGGAATCAAGGTTTTCTCCTGTTTGGTGAGCCTGATTGTTGGCAAAAGAGTCTACGATACAACCTCGGGATTTAGGGCCATTAGCCGCAAAGGCATTATCCTACTGGCGGAGACCTATCCTCACGACTATCCAGAAGTGGAGGCACTAATTACTCTACACCGAAATGGGATGCGATTCATTGAGATTCCGGTTGAGATGAATTATCGCCAGGAGGGCATATCTTCCATATCGGCCACGGCTGGTGCCTATTACATGTTAAAGGTTAGTCTGGCAGTTCTGGTGGCCGTAATTAAGAGGAGGAAATAAGAGATGTTGGAAATTGCCACGCACCTGCGGGTCATTATTGGCATTCTCTGCTTCACTCTGGTGGGGATCATCGTTGAGCTCATCCGACAAGACCGACTGAAAGAGCATTACGCCATCATTTGGTTGCTTACGGCTGTAAGTATCTTCATCTTTGGGATCTGGCCGAATTCACTAAATATGATTTCACGAATCGTTCGCCTCCACCATTTGACTACCTTATTCATGGTGGCCTTTCTCTTTCTGCTGGCCATTGTGTTGCATTTTACCCTTGCCATCAGCCAGCTTTTTGATCGAAATAAGCGGTTAACCCAGGAGGTGGCTTGGTTGAGGTTTGAATTGGAACAAATGAGGGAGCCAAAATAAAGTGCAAGTCATCCAGGCCGGAGGCTCTGCCCTCTTAGCTTGCGAGGATCTCAAATACGCTCTCCAAAGCCTCCCCGATTCTTTTAACGTGGGGTCCTCCACCTTGAGCCATGTCCGCCCTACCGCCACCCGTGCCTCCAACCTTGGCGGAAAGTGCCTTGATGATATCACCGGCGTGGAAACGATCGGTGATATCCTTGGTCACGCCACAGATGAGCATGGCCTTGCCATCCGCAGCCTCAGCGCCCAGCACTACCACCCCTGACTTGATTTGACTCTTCAGATTGTCCAGCATCACCCGCAAATCCTTGGCACTGTCAACCTTCACCTGCTGGGTTAGCACCTTAACGCCGTCGATCTCACGGATATCTTGACCTGTGGGGGTAAACTGTCGACTCATGGCCTGGGCTTTGACCCGTTCTATTTCTTTTTCCAGCTCTTTCTGCTGGGCCAAAAGTTTTTGTACCCGGACGGATAAATCCTGGGGTGCAGCTCTTAGCAGCGCGGCGGTCTCTTTCAAGGTTTTTTCCTGATTCTGAATATATTCGAGAGCTCCAGTGCCGGTGAGGGCCTCGATGCGACGGATGCCTGCAGCCACAGAACTCTCACCAATGATTTTGAAAGGACCAATGTCACCGGTATGGTGGCTGTGGGTCCCTCCGCAGAGCTCTCTAGAATAATCACCAATAGAAACCATGCGCACTTCATCACCGTACTTTTCGCCGAAAAGGGCCATGGCTCCTTCGGTGATAGCGGTA
>Ga0209536_100016480_pt1 | contig 10508 bp, 8 predicted proteins | sample DeeMarSeWOR28_12_FD_187461 | JGI IMG/M metagenome (GOLD analysis project Ga0209536, IMG submission 187461) | Marine sediment microbial communities from White Oak River estuary, North Carolina - WOR-2-8_12 (SPAdes) (version 2) | ecosystem: Environmental > Aquatic > Marine > Intertidal zone >...
GCGGCTCATGGTCTGGGCCCCGACGATAATGACGCTGAAAAAAAGAGAAGAAAACAGAACGCCCACAGGGTGCAGGTTGCCCAGCATGGCAATGACGATTCCCGAATAGCCGTAGCCGGGGGAGATATCCATAATCAAACGGTATTGAATCGCGCACAGCTCTCCGACACCGGCCAGGCCGGCCAGGCCGCCGGATATCAACGCAGTCCACACGATGACTGCCGTGGTGTTAATGCCGCCGAAATGGGCGGCATTAATGTTGACACCCACGGCTTTGGAGCGGTAGCCGAAGGTGGTCTTCTGGTTGATGAACCAAATGGCGAAAACGGCAAACAAAGCAATGAGAATCCCCATATGAAACCGCGAGCGATGAACCAGCATGGGATAGGTGGCTGCCTCGATGATGGCTGCCGACCGGGGCCAACTGGAGCCGGGCTGCTGCAGCGGTCCGAAAAGCAGGGCGCCCATAATGTGTATCATGACGTAGTTCAGCAACAGGGTGGACACCACATCGTCCACCTTCAATTTGGTTTTGAGAATGGCCGGAATGGCGGCCCATGCGCCACCGGCCAGAAAGCCGGCCATGATGATGATCGGCAACACCAGGAAAGCGGGCACACCGCCCATGTTGACACCCAGCACCGTAGCGGTCAAGGCGCCGGCCAGAAGCTGACCCTCGGCACCGATATTCCAGAATTTGGCCCGAAAGGCAAAGGCCACCGCCAGCCCGGTTAACAAAAGCGGGCTGGCCTTGACGAAGGTTTCCAGAAGGTTGAACCGGGTTCCCAGCGCGCCGTAAAACAGGTAGTAATATGATTTCCACAGATGCCCGCCGGCTATCAGGATCGGAATGGCCGCCAGAACCAGGGTCACCACTATGGCCGCTAGGGGGATAACGATTTTAGCCCAACCCGGCAGCGGTTTGCGTTTCTGGATCCTGAATCTGATCATTGTCTTACCCCGCTCATCCACAGACCGATCTGCTCCCGGGAGGCATTCTCACCCGAGGCTTCTCCCACAATTTCCCCCTCATAGATCACAACAATTCGATCACTTAACGCAAATACCTCATCCAGATCTTCGGATATCAGCAGGATACCCGCACCCCGCTCTCTTTCCTGCAGGATGCGCTGGTGGATATACTCCATGGCGCCGACATCGAGCCCGCGGGTGGGCTGGGCGGCAATGACCACTGCCGGCCGGCCGGCCAGTTCCCTGGCCAGCATCACTTTTTGCAGATTGCCGCCGGACAGGCTCTTGGTGACGGCATCCCGGCCGGCCGTCGCGATATTGTAGGCATCGATTAGATCATCGCTGTAGCGATGTATTCGTTTCGACTTCATCAGGCCCCAGGTTTGAAACCGGGTCGACGCATGATCTTCCAGAATCATGTTTTCCTCGACGGAAAGATCCATCAGCAAGCCGGTGCCGATCCGGTCCTCGGGGATTCGGCCCATCTTCAAGTTTATGGCAGACGAGGGGTTGCCGAATCGAAGGGGTTGACCGGTGATGCTTATGCTTCCCCGGACCGGATCCCGCAGACCGAACAGTACCTCGGAAAGCTCGCGCTGCCCGTTGCCGGAGATCCCGGCCATTCCCAGGATCTCATTTTGTCGAACCGCCAGGTGGAGGTTCTTTATTGCCGGCAGATCCCTGTCGTTCAAGGCATCCAGGTTCCGAATTTCCAGCACGGGCGGTCCGGGTTCGAGCGGTTTTTTGGCGATATCTTCCAGAAGGTCGCGGCCCACCATCAGATTGGCCAGCTCCCGGACGTTGGTCTCGGCGGTAAGGCGTTGGGCCACAACCCGTCCGCCCCTCAACACGACAACGCGGTCGGAAATGTCCATGACCTCGTTTAATTTGTGGGAAATAAAAACCACCGCCCGCCCCTGGGCGACGAGGGATTTCAGGGTTTTAAAAAGGTCGTCGGTTTCGGCCGGTGCCAGAACGGCTGTCGGCTCGTCCATGACGAGGATATCCACGTCCCGGTAAAGGGCCTTGAGGATTTCGACTTTTTGCTGCTCGCCCACCGACAGGGTCCACACCCGGGCATCGGGGTCGATTTGAAGCCCGAACTGCACCTCCAGATCCAGCAGCGTGCGGCGGGCCTTCTTCATATCCAGGAAAGGGCCCCGGCCGGTGTCGGTGCCGATGACGATGTTTTCAAGCACCGTTTGAGAGGGAACCAGGGCAAAGTGCTGATGGATCATTCCCACGCCCAGGGCAATGGCGTCTTTGGGCGATGCCAGATCGGCTTTTTGGCCTTTGATGAAAATTTCACCTTCATCACAGGCATAATAACCGAAAAGGATATTCATCAGCGTCGTCTTGCCCGCCCCGTTTTCTCCCAGCAGGGCGCAGATTTCACCGGCATACAGGTCGAAGTTAACATCATTGTTGGCCGTCACATCCAGGAAATATTTCGTAACGGATGACATGCGGACCATTGGCTGGCGGGCAGAGGGCATTAAAAAACCTCAAAGGTACGACAAAGAATCATGAACAATATAATTTTAAAAATGCCACCAAGTTAATTTGACGTTGAAATGCCTAAAATGCCTAAAATTTAAAGTGCCTAAAATGAATGAGTTGTTTTACTCCTTCAATTTCAATTAAATACGATTCGCCGAAGGCGATCGTACATTTTAGGCACTTTAGGCATTTTAGAGCATTTTAGGCATTTCTTAAATACACTGATACGGTGAATTTTAAATTGTTAATTTAAATTGGTTTCAGATAACATAACGATCGATTAATCCGATAAGGGCTTCTGTTCATCCACCGGCACACGATAGGTTCCGTTGATAATCTTTTGTTCGAGATCCCTGACTTCTTTGATCACATCGGCCGGCAGGGTTTTTTCAAATGAATGAAACGGTGCCAGGCTGGCGCCACCTTTGCCCATCATAGACCACTCACCCAGATCCATGGATACCCAGGCTTTTTTCTGCACCATTTCAATGGCAAACTTGATGGTCGGATACATGTCCCAGACCGGTCCGGTAATGACCACCTCCGGTGCCAGGGCATTCTGGTCGGACATGTTGCCAAAGGCCAGTATACCTTTTTCTTTGGCAGCTTCAAAAACGCCGAAGCGTTCCGCATAAATCAGGTCCGCGCCGGCTTCAATCTGAGCGATGGCCGCTTCTTTGGCTTTGGGCGGATCAAACCAGCCACCGATATAGGATATTTTGACCTTGACTTTGGGGTTGACTTTGAGGGCACCGGCTTTGAAGGCATTCACCAGGCGGTTGACCTCCCCGATGGGAATCGCCGCAACCACACCGAGCATATTGCTCTTGGTCATCCGGCCGGCGATGATGCCGCAAAGATAGGCGGGTTCATGGATCCAATTGTCAAAGACGGAAAAATTTGGTGCCACCGGGCCGAATTCCGACCCAAAGGCAAAGGCAATCTCGGGATAATCCTTGGCCACCCTGCGGGCCGGCTCTTCGCCCGCCAGAAAGGCATCGCCCACGATCAGGTCAAATCCCCTTTCGGCATACTCCCGCAAAACTTTCTCGAAATCAGCAGCAGCTATTTTTTCGGTAAACTCATATTCGATATTGCCCATTTCCTTCTGGGCTTTCAGGCAGGCCAGATGGATGACCCCGTCCCACGGTTCTTCAATGGCCGTTTGAAAAATGGCGGCGATTCTAAATGGTTTAGCATAACTTACTGAAAAAACAAATATAATTGAGAAAAGAACAATCATGGCAACCAGGGCAATTCTTTTCATAATGCGACCTCCTTCGGATCGTTCGATCGGTTTGGGTTTTGGAAATAGTTTCTTATAATACTGTCGGCAACATGTTCATGCAGGGAAGGGCAGATTCAGGCCGAGTTTTTAATGCGGCAAAAATTGGTCTGAACAGGATTTCTACTGTATCCCGGATAATGCTCCGGGTTGAAATAAAATTTTGCTTTTGCCCACCTCCTTTCTTATCTTATGTGGATGCTGGAATCACCCCCGCTCAAAGCGGGCGATGAATTGATCCGGAGAGTTGATCTCGGTCACCAGCGCCCGGACCGCAAACTCGCCGGGCGCTTCCGACACAATAATTTTTTTGCCTTTGGCATAGGCATACGCGAGCTCGATGGTAACACTGCAGCCGATATAGCCGCCCGGCAGCAGGGCATAGAATATGTCGGCATCATCGATTTCCGGAAAATGCTGCAGGGTCACCCGGGATTTGTAATCGGGATCAGCGTCAACTTCAGCGGGATCAAGATGAAAATAGGGGTGATGGACCATTGATCCGCAGGCCTTGATACGCTCGACCAAATGCTCGGCTTCGGCGTAAAAGCGTTTACTGGTCGCAACAAAGACGGTCATCGTCACCTTGTCCAGCTTCGAAATTATTTTTATATATATAACAGATGGTTAGAAAAATAATTTTAAATTAAGTCATTAAGGATTGGTATTTCAGTCTAAAGTTAAATTAACGCAATAAAGCAAAATTTCGGGTATATTTCAACTTAATTTAGCAGCCTGAAATAAAATTTTTTAGCCCTAAACTCATCAAAATGCACGGATAGGCAGCTTGCATGTTTTACCGGGTATGAATTTTTAGCTGATATGCAGGGCTTATTCCGCTGAAGAAAGGAGTTGTTCAATGGGAGTACCGACACCGTTGACCAAAGAGCAGGCCCCGGCCGAACTGCACCGTATTTATGACAAGATTCAGGCCAGCACCGGTGCAATGCCCAACCTGTTCGGGGTGGTCGCCCGTTTTCCAGCCGCCCTGAAAACCCTCGTACCGTTTTACGATGCCGTGATGAACCAGGGTGTCATTGAGGCCAAGTACAAGGAACTGGCCTATCTGAAAACATCCAGCATCAATGACTGCCGCTACTGAACTTACCACCACACTGCTTCGGCGAAGCAGGCCGGTGTTACAGACGAACAGATTGGGGCCTTAAAATTTTACCAGCGCAGTGATGCTTTCGATGAAAAAGAGAAAGTCACCATTCGCCTGGCGGATATCATTACGCGCGGGGCGACCGCTATTGATGATAGCGTGTTGGAGTATATCGAAAGGTATTATACCCAGGATGAAATCGTCGAGCTGACCATGGTTATTGCCCTTGCCAACCTGGTAAACCGGATTAATGATTCCCTGCAGATTGAACCCGACGCCACCTGAAAAGAAAATCAGACCGTAGTCGCCGGGCCCAACACCTTACCGAAACAACAGCAGGTTATATTCACTGAGGGCGCGGTCCAGTTTTCTGGCATCGCCCAGCAAGCGGTCCATCTGGGCCCAGAACCGGTGTCCGTGATTTTTAACCCGGGTGTGAACCAGTTCGTGCAAAATGGTGTAATCGATTAGCTCATCCGGCAACCGAACCAGGTTGACGTTTAGATTAATATTGTTTTTGTTCGAGCAACTGCCCCACCGGGTTTTCTGGTTCTTTATAAATACCCGGTTGTATTGGAAGCCGTATTTCAACGCCAAAAAATCGAGCCGGTCGATCAGGCGCCGGCGGGCGGCCGGCCGATCCAGGGGCTGGTTTTCTTTCAGGGCGCTGGCCACCGCTTCCATCTGCTTCATTTTATCGATCTGTTTTTGTATCCATCCGGCCTTGGATCGGGCAAACAATTCGGCCCGGGCAAACGATACACCCCGGGGAACCGCCACCCTTACCCCATTGTACGGCCTTACCGAAACGCTGATATGTTTGGCCCGGGCACTGCGCTCCATTTTAACCGATCCGACATTTTTTAACTCGACCGTTCTGGTTTTCATGCTGGACTTCGACTTTCCGCGTTTTAGATTCGATCATACACCATTGCGGCCTGGTGTAAAGTTGATTTGTGCGATCACGTCATCAGCCAATGCCATCCGGCAAAAAGGACCCTTGAGGACAAATCCCCCTGTCTCCCTTTCAAGCGGGGGAACCCCCTCTTGGCCGTGCATTCGCACCGCCATCCAATTCGCTGTGACAAGCTCCTGGAATATAAGATAACCAATTAATATTTCTATTAATTTTAATGTAACCCGCGCTGTCCGGGTCGCTTAAAAGAAATTAAAGATTCCCTATTAATTGCCGATAACATCAATATGCTTAAAAGCGGTATCAAAACCCCATCTAAGCAATTGCGTTGATTGTCATCTTGACATTTGGTCCCCGAACCACTTTTTCGGTAAATTCCCCCGGGACAAGTTGCCATGAAGTTCATGAAAACCATGCAAAATTTACTCAGTGACTACACGGCTGAATTGACCAGCATCAACGAAAAGCTGGGACGCAACAGCAGTGAAAAGAATAGGGCTGCCGACCATACCTCTGAGGTTCAACAGGCAATTGAGAACCTGATTTCTTCCCTGCCCACCATTATCATCGGCCTGTCCCGGGATAATAACATTGTTCTTTGGAATGCTACGGCGGAGCAGGTTCTAGGGGCCGAAGCCGACGATGTGATGGGGATGCACCTGAGCCAGTGCGGCCTGGAGTGGGATTGGGATAAAATTGCCGACGGAATCCTTCAAAGTCGCTATAACAACAAACCGATGCGGGTGGATGACGTCGGATTCCGCGGGCCGGAAGGCGATGAGCGTTTTCTGGGCCTGACCGTCAACCCCTTAAATGGTGACGGCAACAGCATTCTTGGTTTGACCATCATCGGGGCGGATATTACCGATCGCAAAAAGATGGAATCCCAGTTGCAGCAGTCGCATAAAATGGAAGCCATCGGGCAGCTGGCAGCCGGAATTGCCCACGAGATCAACACACCGGTGCAGTTTGTGGGTGACAACACCCGCTTTTTCCAGGAAGCTTTCGACGACTTAAACCAGGTCATCAAAAAGCTACAGGCGGCATTGGCAGCCGCCAGATCAAACACGCTCACCGATGCCCTCTTTGAAGAAACCGAACAACTCATCGAGGAAATCGATCTCGAGTATCTCGAAGAGGAAATTCCGCTGGCCATCCAGCATTCCCTCAAGGGTGTGGAGCGAATTGCCAAAATCGTGCAGGCCATGAAAATTTTCGCCCATCCGGGCATGGTCGCCAAAGAGCATGTGGACATCAACAAAGAAATCGAAAAAACCATTACCATTACCCGCAACGAATGGAAATATGTGGCCGATCTGGAAACCGACTTTGACGAATCCCTGCCGCTGGTGCCCTGTTTCCGGGCTGAATTCAACCAGGTCATTTTAAACATGATCGTCAATGCCGCCCATGCCATTACCGAAAAAAATGATGAAAACAAATCCGAGAAGGGCACGATCCACATCCGCACCGCTCACGAAGGCGACCGGGCAAAAATCTGCATCAGTGATACAGGCCACGGGATTCCGGAAGATATCCGGCACAAGATTTTTGATCTTTTCTTTACGACCAAGGAACCCGGCAAGGGAACCGGACAGGGATTGGCCATATCACATTCCGTGATCGTCAAAAAACACCATGGCACCCTGACCCTGGAGTCCCAGGAAGGCAAGGGGACCACATTTCATATCGGCCTGCCGCTAGAGGTGCAAACAGAAGAAGATGACTGAAACCACCCCAAAACGGATCCTGTTTGTAGATGATGAACCCCTGGTGCTCAAGGGCTTGCAGCGAACCTTGCGCAAAAGGCGTGCTGAATGGGATACGGTGTTTGCCGCCAATGGCAAAGAGGCCCTGGAAATCCTCGATCAACAACCCATGGATGTCATTGTTTCCGACCTCAAGATGCCGGACATGGACGGTATGCAGCTGTTGACCAAAGTTAGGGAGCGTCACCCCCACATGGTCCGCATTATTCTTTCCGGAAACACGGAACACGAGGTAACCTTGCGGTCGGTCCAGTACGCCCATCAAAATCTAACCAAACCCTGTGATGCAGAGATTTTAAAGCAAACCCTGGCCAAACTGTTTGCCCTGCGTGAAATCCTGGCTGACGAATCCGTAAAAAAAATCGTCTCTCAAATCGAATCCTTGCCCAGCCTGCCATCCATTTACAGCGCGATAATCGAGGAAATGCAGTCGGAAGATCCGTCGATAAAAAAAATAAGCGCCATCATTTCCAAAGATCTCAGCATGACGGCCAAAATACTGCAGGTGGTCAATTCGGTTTTTTTCGGGCTGGCCCGCAAAATCAGCAGCCCCCAGGAAGCGGTCGTGCTGCTGGGTCTTGAGACCATCAAGGCCCTGGTGCTGTCGGTTAAAATATTTTCGGAATTCAGTCAGAAGAATTATTCCTGGTTTAATGTTGATGACCTTTTCAACCACAGCATGTCCGTCAGCGCGAATACCAAGGCCATCGTTAAAACCGAAAAGCTGAGTGGTGACCTGTTAAACCACTCCCTGATGGCCGGCCTGCTGCATGACCTGGGAAAGCTGATCCTGTTGACCAACTTTCCCAGACCCTACAAACAGGTTTTGACCACGGCCAGGGAATCCGGCCAGAATCTGTGGGATATGGAATATGAAGCCTTTGGCACCAGCCATGCTGAAATCGGCGCCTATTTAATGGGCCTTTGGAATCTGGAAACACCGATTATCGAGGCCATTGCCTTTCACCATCGCCCGGCCAACAGCATGTCTGAGAATATGGGCCTGCTGACCGCCGTCCATGTCGGCAATGCCATCGACCATAACGGACAAGCCTCAGCCAACGGGGATACGGGTTTGGTGTGCGATGCCCATTACCTGGAGACAGTCGGCGTAACCGATCGATTATCTGAATGGTGCCAGGTTTGCAGCCTGTTGGCCGAAAGGAATTAAAGCAGATGAAAGACAAAATACTGTTAGTGGATGACGAACCCAAGGTGCTGGCAGCCATCAAGCGTCAATTGAGAAAAGAATTCCAATTTGAGACAGCGCTGAGCGGTGAAGAAGCCCTGAAAATCATCGACGAAAAGGGACCCTTCGCCGTTGTCGTCTCCGATTACCATATGCCGGGCATGAACGGCATCGACTTTCTATGCAGGGTAAAATCGGTCGATCCCGATACCGTTCGCATGATGCTGACAGGCTCGGCGGATATGTCCACCGCTATTCAGGCCGTCAACGAAGGCAGTATTTTTCAATTTCATCCCAAACCGTGCCCGGCCGAAACACTGGGAAAGGCCATCAAAAGCGGTATCGATAAGTATCGCGCCACCACCAACAGCCAGAGCGAGATGAAAAAGGTCAAAATGTCGCTGGAGCAGGCCAGCCGGATTCAGCAAACCCTGTTGCCCAAATCCGACCCTGATATAGAGGGTTATGACATAGCAGGCAAAAGCATCTGGTGTGATGAAACCAGCGGCGACTACTATGATTTTATCCATCCCGAGGATTGGAAGCAGGAAAAGATCGGCATCGTCGTGGCGGATGTCATCGGGCACGGGATTTCCGCCGCCCTGCTGATGACCACGGTACGGGCCTCGCTGCGCGAGCGCATCCTCAGCGCCGGCAATGGCCCGGCCATTGTGAACCATGTCAACAACAGCCTGGTCAAAGATATTGAAGAACTCAACCTGTTCGTCACCATGTTTTACAGCGAGATTGATCTGAACCAGCGCTGCTTTCGCTGGGTGCACGCCGGTCATGAGCCGGCCCTTGTCTATGACGCTGCTAAAGACTCATTTGAAACCCTGGGGGGCGATGGGGTGCCTTTGGGAGTTATGGGTGATTGGGAATACGAGGAAGCCCAGATCGGCATCGAACCGGGACAGATCATTTTAATCGGAACCGACGGCATCAAAGAAGCCTACAACGCCCATGGAGAATATTTCGGCAACGACCGCTTGATGACAGTTGTCCGCGAGCATGCCGCCAGGCCCGCCAAAGACCTCTTGAAAGAGGTGTTTGACGCCCTGAATCGTTTCCGGCATCCGGCCGAACGAAAAGACGATGAAACCTTGGTCGTTATAAAGGTTAAGTAATGACAAGTGACGAGTAACGAGTTCTGCGAAAATATTTAACGGGGTTTATCGATTAGTTAAACAGTGTGAAGGATATTATCATTTAACCTTGCGCCCTGTGCCGTGAGCCTTGCGCCTGTGCCTTATACCTTCCACCCTAAACCTTCTACCTTTCTTAATCCATCACATGCTTGACCAGATGGCCCAGTTCGGGAAAGATCAATTCCCGGCAGGCCAGTTTGCAGGCGTTGATGCTGCCCGGCATGCAAAACACCACCGTATCTTCAATCACACCGGCGGTTGCACGCGATAAATAGGCGGCTGATCCGATCTCTTTAAAACTCAATTGAGCAAACAGCGGGCCGAAACCGGTCAACACTTTGGCAAACAGGGGACTGATCGCTTCGATGGTGACATCCTGGGGGGTGATGCCGGTCCCGCCGCTTATCAGCATCACCTGGGGCTGTTCGTTGCGGATGACGCTTTGAACCGTTGATGCAATGATGTCGGCGTCATCGGGTATAACCTGGTGATGGACGATTTGATGTCCCGCGGTGGCGGCGGTCTTGCTGATCCATTGCCCGCTGGCATCATCTGCCAGGGCCCGGGTCGTTGAAACCGTAATGATGGCGATGGTGACGGTTCGCGGCGCATGCTTTTTATGTT
>Ga0209536_100016481_pt1 | contig 10508 bp, 9 predicted proteins | sample DeeMarSeWOR28_12_FD_187461 | JGI IMG/M metagenome (GOLD analysis project Ga0209536, IMG submission 187461) | Marine sediment microbial communities from White Oak River estuary, North Carolina - WOR-2-8_12 (SPAdes) (version 2) | ecosystem: Environmental > Aquatic > Marine > Intertidal zone >...
AACGTATCCCAGCTGGACTTCTTGCGCCAGCGGATGCGCGGGATGATCAGGCCGACGATAATGCCGAGCAGGACCACAGCGGCGCCGACCATGAACCAGTCGCGGGCGGTGCGGTCCTTCAGGTTCTCGTTTTCCTGCTGCACGGTCTGCAGGTTGCGCTCCAGTGCCACCATGCGGCTCTTGAGTTCCTTGTTTTCACTGTCGATGGCCAGCGCGCTCGAGGCCGTGCGCTTGATCTCGGTCAGTTCCTGGCTGACGTTGCGATGCTCGTTATCAAGATCCTGGCGTTGTTTCTCGACTGTCGACATTTCCTCGCGCAGTGTCGCCATGCTGGTGTGCATCTTGCGATTGTCCAGCTCGAGTTCGGCCAGGCGCTTTTCCGCCTCCGCCAGGCGGTCGCGCGCAGCCGGACCGTTCATGAGAAAGCGGGTCAGTACCCAGCCTTCCTTGCCGCTGCTGGTCTTGACGCGGCTGTAGCCGGATTGCTTGTCTGTCTCGAGCACCTCGACCGGCGTGCCGCTGCGCAGCATGCGCACAATGCCGTGGCTGGTGCTCGTGCCGCTGCGCATGGTGATCTCCAGCCGGTCGCTGACATAGCGGGTCTCGGCCTGGACGGTGCCTGTCAGCAGGATGAACAGGGAAAGTATGCTAAGTGCCTGTTTCACAGCAGCTCCATTGTGTCTGGCGGGTATTGGGCTGGCTATTCTAGCCGATCAAGGCGGCGGCTTCACCGCGCAATCGCGGCGCCAGGTCGATTTCCCGAATCCTGGCAAGACGTTATGATTGGCAACCCATCGAAACTGACCGTAGGCAGACTGTGGAAATCGATCCTGACGAAGGCTGGCTGACCGGTGCCCGGCGCGTGGTCTCGCCGAATTGCGACGCACGCCCGGATGGTGCCGACATCACCCTGATGGTGGTGCACGGTATCTCGCTGCCGCCCGGGGAGTATGGCGGTGGCTGGATCGATGACCTGTTCTGCAATCGCCTCGATCCGGAGGCGCACCCCTACTTCCGGGAGATCGCCGGGCTGCGGGTGTCCAGTCACCTGCTGATCCGGCGCGACGGGGAGGTCATCCAGTACGTCCCATTCAGCAGGCGGGCCTGGCATGCGGGTGATTCCTGTTTCGAGGGGCGCAGTGCCTGCAACGATTTTTCCATTGGCATCGAGCTGGAGGGCCAGGACACGGAACCCTACACCGACCGGCAGTACGAACAGCTGGCGGCTGTCATGCAGGCGCTGGTGGTGGCCTATCCTGGCCTGTCACTGGATCGCGTCGCGGGGCACTGCGACATTGCACCGGGCCGCAAGACGGATCCCGGTCCGGCTTTCGACTGGCAACAGCTGCAGGCGCGGCTCGCCCGGGGTGTGGCATGACGGAAGTCCTGGAGACACGGGTCGACCTGCTGCGCCACGGCGAGCCGGTGGGCGGCTCCCGCTACCGTGGCCAGGTCGACGATCCGTTGAGCGAGCGTGGCTGGCAGCAGATGTGGCAGGCCGTGGAGGATGCCGTGCACTGGCAGCGCATCGTGACCTCGCCGCTGCGCCGCTGCCGCGAGTTCGCCCTGCAGCTTGGTGAACGCCTGGATGTGCCGGTGCACGACGAGGCGCGTTTCGTCGAGGTTGGCTTCGGCGAGTGGGAGGGCCGCACGCGGACGGAACTGGAGCAATTGCAGCCCGGGCAGGTGCATCGCTTCTACCGGGACCCTGTCGCCCATCGCCCCCCGGGCGCCGAGCCGCTGGACGATTTTGTCGGGCGCGTCGCCGGGGGGTTCGGTGAACTGCTCGATCGCTATCCCGGCGAGACCGTGCTGGTGGTCGCGCACGCCGGCGTGATTCGCGCCATCCTGGCGCATGTCCTGGATATCCCGCCTACCAGCATGTATCGCATCCACGTACAGAATGCCGGCATGTCGCGCCTGCGCACCGATCGTCTCCGGAGGTATAACCTGCTGTCCCACGGCAGCTGAGCCGGCAAGGCACCACCGCTGCCAGCGGTCGCCTGCTACGGGTCGGCGGCATCCCGGAAAGCGCCGCCTGGCCGGTAGCGGCAGGGGTAAGGGGCTCTGCCTGTTGGTATTCCAGCTGTCGGTGTGTTAGATGTTCTGGTATACGATCTCCGGCGCCTGGTGGTCATACGGCCCTGCATGCATTGCCGCGCGGCATGTTGCAGCACGCGCACAGGGGGACGGAGGTGCCGATGAAAGTGCTCTATGCTGCCGCCTGGATTCTGATTATCGGGTTCCTTGTGTGGAGCGGCAACCTGCTGTTGCAGATCCAGTCTGCCGGCAGCAGGACCGCGCAGCTGCACGAACTCAGCCTGCATCTCGATTCGCTGGCACAGGCCTGGCGCGACCTCAATCGACCCGGCAACGATGTTCTGGAGAACTACGAGGTCAGCAAGCACCGGACAGCCTTCGACCGGTACCTGCAGCAGTTCACGTCGCTGTATGGGGGTATGCAGCAGCGGTTGCAGGGCGAGTCCGGGCTGTCACAGCGTATCCATGCGCTGCAGCCGTTGCAGGAAAAACTGTCAGGGCTGGCGCGGGAGATACTCGATCTTGCGGGGGAGAGAGAACGCCTGCGGCTTGACGGCGCCGACAGCAGGCGGGTGCAGGAGAAGGAGACTGCAGCGGCGGCCTCGATGGCGCGCATGGACCAGGTCTTTCAGGACGGCCTTCAGCAGATTCTGGAGGCGAGCTCGGTTGTCGTACGACAGGAGCGCGGCCTGGAGGATCTGCAGAGGCAGAACTTCCGGCGTCTCTACATCATGCTGCTTGTGACGCTGCTGGCGTCGGCGCTCAGTCTGGAGCTGATCCGGCGCGTCATGCGACAGCGGGAAGCACTGCGTGATGCCGCGACACGAATCAACACGATCATGGACAATGTCGTGGACGGTATTGTCACCGTGGATCCAAATGGCGCAATACAATCCATGAATCAGTCTGCCGAGCTGATGTTTGGTTACCGTGAGGCCGAGGTTAACGGCATGGAGTTCAGCATGCTGCTGGAGCGGGGCTGTCGCAGGACCTATCTGCAACAGGCGCGTGCCGGCAGCGGTGATCATGTCATGCAGTCCCTGCTTTCGGAGGACTGTGACGGTCTCGGTCAGCGCCGGAATGGTTCGACCTTTCCGATCGAGCTTGATATCAGCCATGTAACGGTCAATGGCAGGCAGCTTTCAATTCACATCGTGCGTGATGTCAGTGAGCGAAGGCAGGCAGACCAGCGGCAGAAGCTGGCGACCAGCGTTTTCGAAAATGCCTCCGAGGGCATTATGGTCACGGACGCTGAAGGGGTAATCCAGTCTGTCAATCCCGCCTACCTGGCCATAACCCAGTACACGGCGGATGAACTGCTGGGTCAAAATCCGAGAATACTGCAGTCCGGGCGCCAGGATGCCGGCTTCTACAGAGACATGTGGTCAGCCATTAGCGGCGGCGGGCACTGGCAGGGGGAGATATGGAACCGGCGCAAGGATGGGGAGATCTTTCCTCAATGGATGACAATAAACGCCATCAAGGATGCGCGGGGACGCATCACCAACTATGTGGGTGTTGCCGTGGATATCTCCGGGCTGAAGGCGAGCCAGCGCATGAAGGAGGAGTTCCTCACCACCATCAGTCACGAGCTGCGCACGCCGCTGACCTCTGTGCTAGGCTCGCTTGGTATGCTGCGCGACAGCATGACGGAAAGGCTGCCGGAGCAGGCAAGGAAACTCGTTGAGCTTGCCCACGGTAACAGTCAGCGGCTGGTGAGACTGATCAGTGACATACTGGACATCGAGAAGATCGAGGCCGGTAAGATGACGTTCAACTTCGAGCCACTGGATCTGGCGGCACTGGTCAACTCTGTCGTCGAGGATTGCAAGGTTCTGGCCGGGCAGGCGGAGGTGAATATCGCGAGCCGGTTACTGGCCGGTGATAGCCTCATCAGCGGAGATGCCGACCGCCTCATGCAGGCTCTGACAAATCTGCTTGCCAATGCCATCAGATTCTCCAGTCCCGGCCAGACGGTCGAGGTTGAGCTGGATGACTCCGGCGAGATGCTGCAAGTCACGGTGACGGATCACGGGCCCGGTATACCCGAAGAGTTCCAGCGCCATGTGTTCAAGAGGTTCACCCAGGCAGGGCGGCATGACAGGGGACGGAAGGCAGGTACCGGTCTGGGACTCAGCATAGCCAGACTCATTGTGCTGCAGCACGGCGGGCGCATCGATTTCCGCTCGATACCTGGTGAGGCCACGACATTCATCATCGAACTGCCGAGGGCTGTACAGGGTTCGCCGGGCAGGCAGCCGGAAGATGGTGATGGCAGTTTTGCCCTGCAGATACGTCCCCGGCATTCGTGATGGTAATGACACGGGAAGATGCCATGAAGGTTCTGGTCGTGGAGGATGATCCCGATATCTGTGAATTGCTGACGCTGTACTTCGAGGCAAGAGGGCATCTCGTCGAAACCGCGCATGACGGTCAGGAAGCGCTTGCGCGGTTGCAGCATGTGCAGCCCGACCTGATGCTGCTCGACGTTGTGCTGCCGAAGCTGGATGGCTGGGGTGTTCTCACGGCGGTACGTGCCAGTAGCCGTTTGCCGGTGATTCTTCTGACCTCGCTGGATGATACCGAGGATGTCATCAAGGGGCTGAACCTGGGTGCGGATGACTACCTTCGCAAGCCCTTCGAGGTGCGCGAACTCGAGGCTCGCATTCAGAACGTCATGAGACGGCTCGAGCCCGGGAAGGATGAGGGGCATCTTGAACGAGGTCCGGTCGAGGTCGACCTGCGAGCCAAGTCCGTAACCATCGATGGCAAGCCGGTGTCGCTTTCGCCAAAGGAGTTTAATTTGCTGGCATTGCTCGCGAGTGATGACGGCCGTGTGTTCACCAGCGAGGAGATCATCAATGAGCTCTGGGGCGGGGACTCGAAGGCAGCCGGTTCCGATGTCAAGCAGTGTATTTACCAGCTCCGCTGCAAGATCGAGCAAGACCCGCACGCGCCCCGCTGGATACGCAACGTCAAGGGGTTTGGCTACAAGCTGGAGGTCTGAGCCTGCCGGCTTGTGCCGGAACCTCTGGCCATCGCCGGCGCGGCAGCTTTTTACCTTATTTTGACCCTGGCAGGATGCTTTCCTGATGCAGTCTCTATGGCTCGCTGAGCTGTCAATGCGTATTCTATATCCTGCCCGGTACACAAGATGGCCTGTCGTCCGCAATGCCAGGTGTTATGGCATCCCGCAGGCAACAGTTGTGACCGGGTTGCAGACCTCTGTTTGAGCATCAGAGTTTCCCCCCTGATGCTCAATTGCACCATTGCGGCGCCCCCCGGGTGCCGCTTTTTTTTGAACATGCCGGTCAGAAGGTATCTTTGCAACAGCGGTCGGTCCGTCGTGTGCGGCAGGGCACGGGGTCATGTGCGGTTGTGTCTCCGGCAGCTGTCGTGCAGGATGTGATGCCTCAAGCCACCTTATCATCCAGGACCAGACCATGCGTATCGGTATTGACCTCGGCGGCACCAAGATCGAGGGCATCGTGCTGGGGCCGGATGGCGCCGAACTGGCAAGGGAGCGCGTCTCGACGCCCGCGGGCGACTATCGGGTGACACTGCAGGTGGTCGCCGCCCTGGTGGCGAAACTGGAGGCCGATGCCGGTGGGGAATGCCGTGTCGGTATCGGCATGCCGGGCAGCTTTTCCCGCGCCAGCGGGCGCGTCAGGAACGCCAATTCCGTCTGCCTGAACGGCCAGCCAATGCAGCGGGACCTGGAGGCGCTGCTGGGCCGCCCCCTGCGCTTTGCCAATGATGCGGACTGCCTGGCCCTCTCGGAGGCAACCGATGGCACGGCTGCCGGCGCGCGCGTGGTGTTCGGCGTGATCCTCGGCACGGGCACGGGCGGCGGCATCGTTGTCGACGGCCGGCTGCTCTCGGGTCCCAACGGCATCGCCGGCGAATGGGGCCACAACCCGCTGCCATGGCCGCAGGCAGAGGAGTTGCCGGGACCGGCCTGTTATTGCGGGCTGCATGGCTGCATCGAGACCTGGCTGTCCGGTCCGGGGCTGGCCAACGACTACCTGCAGGCAACCGGTGACGGCGTCGAGTCGGTCGAGATCGCCCGGCGGGCACGCCACGGCGAGACCGCGGCGCAGGCCTCGCTGGCGCGGCATGCGGACCGCATGGCGCGGGCACTGGCCGGCGTCATCAACATCGTCGATCCGGATGTCATCGTGCTCGGCGGCGGGGTCTCGAACATCGCCTCGCTGTATGACGACATACCGTCCCGCTGGGGGCGCTACGTGTTCTCCGACCGGGTGGATACCCGGCTGGTGCAGGCACGGCACGGCGATTCCAGCGGCGTGCGCGGCGCGGCCTGGTTGTGGCCGCCCGCCTGAGGCGGTATAAAAACCGCATGTCATGTTACCCGCGCGGGCCCCGGCAGGTCCCTGCGGTCTGAACAGGGAGTGTTGCCATGCTGAATCGTCCCGGTGTGTTCCTGCTGGTTGCTGCCGTGCTGCTCTCGGGATGCGCGGCCGGTCCGAGCGCAAAGGTGCACTACACCCTCAAAGAGGATCCGGATTCCCGTCCGCTGCGGCAAGTCGTGCTGTTGCCGGTGGATGTCGACGTCTACGAGATGTCGACCGGCGGCGTCAGGGAAGAAGTGCCGGAGTGGAGTGATACGGCCGAGGAGAATGTCCGCAGCGCGCTGCTGGTATCGAAAAACCCGCAGGGCGACTGCTGTGTCACGCGCGAGGTTGACAGCTCCGTACTCACCGACGAGGAGCGCGACTTGCTCGAGGAACATCTGGCGCTGTTCAACACTGTTGCCGCCAGCGCCATGTGGGCGGACCTGCCGGGAAATTCCGCCTGGCACTTCAAGTCGCAGCATTTCGACTACACGCTTGGCGATGGTCTTGCCTTCCTCAAGACACGCTACGGCGTCGACGCCGGCCTGGTCATCCTGGGCGAGGATGTCGTGTCCACAGCCGGACGCAAGACAACCGCCATTGTCGGCGCCATGGTCGGTGTCTATCTGCCGCTGGGTCACTCCACGCTGGTCGGCGGGCTGGTCGATTTCGAGACCGGTGACCTGCTGTGGCTCAACCACACGGTCTCGACCGGACAGGCCGACCTGCGCGAGCGCGGCTCCGCATTCGAACTCGCGCGCGAGCTGATGGTTGGTTATCCGGCCCTGTCAACCGACGACTAGCCATGCTGCGTTTCCTGCCGGTGTTCGCCACACTCTGCCTGGCCGCCTGCCAGTCTGCCCCGATCCGGCCGATGAACGGCCTCGACGATACCCGGCAGCTGGAAGGCGAGGAAAACCGGCTGTGGCATTCCGCCCGCGAGCTCGATGAGCAGATGGAAAATGCCGATTACCTCTATGAGGACGAGGCACTACAGGCCTACGTGGTAACGGTGATGCGCAAGCTCTACCCTGAATACGGCGATGCCATCCGCGTCCGGATCGTCGACTCGCCCAGCCTGAATGCCTTCGCACTGCCCAACGGCAGCATCTATATCAACACCGGCATGCTGACGCGGCTGGACAACGAGGCGCAGCTGGCAACGGTGCTGGCACACGAGGGTGTGCACTTCACGCACAAGCACAGCTGGCAGCAACGCCGCAATGTGAAGAGTTCGACCGCGTTCTCCACCGGCTTCGGTGTAGTGACCGGGATTCCCGCCCTCGGTGACCTGGTTGCCCTGTCCTCGATCTACGGTTTCTCCAGGGACCTGGAGCGCGAGGCCGATGCCGATGGCTTCCGGCGCCTGGCGGCGGCCGGCTACGATGTCCGGCAGGCGCCGAAGACCTTCGAGTACCTGCTCGCCGAGGTCGAGGCGCTGGATATCGACGAGCCATACTTTTTTTCCACCCACCCGGGCCTGCAGGATCGTATCGAGAGTTTCGAGGCGCTGGTGCAGCAGCACGGGGCCTCCAACGGTTATCGCGGCGAACAGGACTACCACATGCGGGTGGCAGGACTCCAGCTCGAGCTCCTGGAGGATTACCTCGAGCTCGGCCGCTACCAGAGCGTGTTGCTGATACTCGGTCGTCCCGATGCCTTCGTGCGCTATCCCCTGTCCGCCTGGTTCTACCTGGGCGAGGCCTACCGGCTGCGGGACGATGAGGGTGACGCCGCACGGTCCGCCGAGGCCTATACAACGGCGATCGCACAGGCACCGGAGTTCGCGCCTTCCTATCGCGCGCTGGGGCTGTATTACATGAAGCAGGGCGATACGCGGCAGGCGCAAGATCATTTCACGCGTTATCTCGAGCTGCTGCCGGATGCGCCTGACCGCGCATATATCCAACTTTATCGTGAGAACCTGAATACGGGAGATGACCGTTGATGAAACTGCAGAACGGAATTACCGCATGCCTGCTTGCCGTTTTGCTGGCCGGTTGCGCCGCGAACTGGGTCAGGGTGGAGCAGTCGGACCGGCGCTATGCCGGTGAGCATTACAGTGTCGCCCTGCCAGTCGGCTGGATGCGCAAGGAAACCGCCGATAGCCTGGTGCTCTCCCGCGATGGCCTGGACCTGCAGCGCATCGTGGTCGAGTTCCGGCCGCACGAGAAGGCGTTCGAGAAAATCGAGCGTTCCTCGTCTGCCGATATGCTGCCATCGGAGCTGGCCGAGCTGACCATCGCGGAACTCAAGAGCTCGCAGGAAGACGGCCTGCCCAGTCTCGAGATTCTCGACAACCGGCCGCTGGAGATTGCCGGCCATACGGGTTATGCCCTGCATTTGCGCTTCAAAACCGACGAGGGACTGAGGATCGAGGTGCTGTTGCGCGGCTTCGTCGACGAGGCGGGTTTATACCAGTTCCTCTACCGCGCCCCGACGCTGCATTACTTTGCGCATGACCGGGAAGCCTACGAAACGGTGTCGGAGTCCTTTAGGCAAGCGCACTGACTAGCCGGGCGGGCTTGTTGCCCTGCCGCGCGGATAGCCGAACACCAGTGCGATTCCCGCAAGGGCCAGGAGGACTATCCCGTTGCGGATCCCCGTCACGCCCGCCGCATGGATACCCACAAGGGCAAGGGTGGCGAGTGCCCCTGACACCGCAACGGCGCCGAGGATGGAGCGCCAGGCCGGCGGTGAAGCGGCAGCCCCCAGCCTCGAGGCCTGTTCAAATCGGCCGAACAGGGCCATGGCCGGCAGGAGCAGCGCGGCCAGCAGTGCGATCCACAAGGGACGCGTGGCCCACCAGGCGCCGCTGTCGGGCGCGAAACCCAGGCCGATTCCCCCCAGCAGGTTCAGCAGGCCGATGGTGAGTATCATGACCGTGATGTGCCACAGGTACAGCGTCATTATGCGGCCATTGATCAGCACGGTCAGTGTCCACGGCATCGGCCGCCGCAGCCAGCGACGCAGCGGTGTCTCCACCGACAGCACCAGCCCGGCATGGAAGACGGCGAGCGATAGCAGTGCCAGCGAGGGCGGGCGGCTGTTCGACATCGGCTCGTCGCCAACGGTGATCATGCTGACGGGGTATCCCGCCAGCGTGACCAGCAGGACCAGCGCGGCGAAGCCACCGATCGCCCACAGCAGTGCCTGGCCGGGCCCGAGGATGCGCCGGTCGCGCCACAGGTAACCGAGCTGGTGTACGGCCAGCCAGACGAAGGCGTAGTTGATCCAGCGAAGCAGCGGCACGTCCAGGATGAACGACAGGGTGTCAACCGCCGCGGCGCACAGCGCCAGCACGGCGAAGGACGATGGACCGAAACGGCGCCAGGCGCGCCAGGTCAGCGGTGTGGTGACCACCACCATGATGTAGACAGCGAGGAACCAGGTGGGCGTGAACGATGCCTGGGACCCCACGCGTATCAGTTCGGGCTTGATGCCGGCATGGCTGCCCGCCGCCGCGATCAGTACCCAGACCAGTAGCAGCGGCACGACCGGTCCGAGCAGGCGCTGCAGGCGTGCCGACAGCCAGAGGTGATAGCCGATGCCCTTGCGAGTCGCCGATTGCCATGACACGCCGTTCGCATAGCCGCCGACCATGAAGAACAGCGGCATGACCTGGAAGGCCCAGGTCAGCCACTGCGTCCAGGGGGCGAACTCCAGCATGTCGCCGATCCTGAGCCGGCCGTCGGCCAGGTAGGCTGCGGCCATCAGCCAGTGGCCGATGACAACGACGCAGATGGAAGCGGCGCGCAGGAAATCGACGCTGCGGTTGCGTCGCACCGGTGTGCGTTTGGCCAGCGCCTGCGTCCGGCGCCAGTTATCCCTGATGGACAAGTGCGCTGTCCGTCCGGCTTCGTCAGGCAGATGTCCGGTCTAGATGAACAGGGTGATATCGGCGCCCTTGGCGTTGGTCAGGTAGGTGGCCGCACCGGCCCACTCCGAGATCTCGGGGATGAACTCCTCTTTCTTCCAGCCGAACAGGTCGACCGTCATCTGGCAGGCAACCAGGTTCACCTCCGCCTCGATACACAGTTCACGCAGTTCCGGTATGGTGGCGATGCCATGGTTCTTTACGGTCATTTTCATGAAGCTGGTCGCCATGGACTC
>Ga0209536_100016482_pt1 | contig 10507 bp, 9 predicted proteins | sample DeeMarSeWOR28_12_FD_187461 | JGI IMG/M metagenome (GOLD analysis project Ga0209536, IMG submission 187461) | Marine sediment microbial communities from White Oak River estuary, North Carolina - WOR-2-8_12 (SPAdes) (version 2) | ecosystem: Environmental > Aquatic > Marine > Intertidal zone >...
CATCATTGCTACCCAGTCCCGTGATCTTAGCTCCCTTAACCTGCGGGGTGAAAGGATCTGACTCCCAGGCATCCGACGGGGGAACCGTATCCATATGCGAATTCAAAAGCACCGAGGCGCCAGTTGCATCCGGATCACCCACAAGCAGGTTGTGATGGATACGAGTCACCTGCCAGCCCAGTGCCTTCATATAGGTTTCCAGAAAATCGGCCCTTTCCTGCTCCTCTCTGCTCAGGGCAGGAATGGAAAGCATTTCCAGCAGAAGATCCGTATATGCAATCTTCTTAATCATTTCAAATCACTGATTTCAGAATAGGATTTAACAATGCCCCTGATCATGGAAGAGCTCAACCCAAAATGCTCCATCTCGTTTAACCCGGATATGGTACATCCCATGGGTGTGGTTACCCGATCAATCTCCGTTTCCGGATGATTCTCGGTTTGCATCAGCAGTTCTGCGGCCCCCATGGCTGTCTGTGCTGCAATCTTACCGGCCTCCCCCGCATGGAAACCTATCTGTATCCCTCCCTGGGAAACCGCTCTGATAAAGCGCAGGAAAAAAGCAATGCCACAGGCCGCCAGGATGGTTGCGGCAGGCATCAATTGTTCCTTGATCACCATGGTCTGCCCAAGAGGATCAAACAACTCCCGGACCTGGTTCACAGCCTGCTCCTGCTCACCTGCTATACAGGTCATACTGGCACCGTATTCAACTGCAGTATTGGGCATGACCCGGACCACTTCCACATGATTTCCGCTCCATTCCTTCAGTTCACTGATGCTGACAGCAGATACAACACTGATCAGAAGTTTCTCTTCTCCCTTCATCAGTCCCTCAAGATTGGTCAGCACCTCCTGGGCCTGCCCTGGCAACACTGCCAGGATAATTATATCACATTCTTTTACAAGGTTCTGATTATCGGTAATGGGAAAGCCCTCCTTCTCCTGCTCCACCAGCAGTCCATTTCTTTTTCTTGAAAGATAGAGATGCGAAGGCTGGACCAGCTTTTGCCTTACCAGACCCTTCGCTATGGCCATCCCGATGTTTCCTGCTCCTATGATCCCAATTTTTCTCATGTTCCGATCCACTTAACTTTTATTCTGATTCTCTGTCTCATTCACCGCATACCAGATCCTTTGCTGATTTCCAAGGATACGGGTAAATCCGTTTACCTCTTCAGCTGTCCAGGCTTTGTTCATCTCACCATAGGTTGCGAAAGAAGCATTCATCAGGTCGAAGGAACTATCCACTCCTGTTACCGCATGGCTGTAGGGCCGCAGCCTGAGAGTAACCACTCCGGTTACATTCTTCTGACTCGATTCCAGGAAGGCCTCCAGATCGCGCATTACCGGTTCCAGGTACTGGGCCTCATGTACAAACATCCCATACCATTGTCCCACCTGCTCTTTCCAGTGCAACTGCCAGCGCGTGAGTACGTGCTTTTCTAGAGCCAAATGTGCATCGATAATCAAACGGGCTGCAGGTGCTTCAAAGCCCACCCGGCCCTTGATCCCGATAATGGTATCTCCCACATGCACATCCCGTCCCACACCCCAGGGTGCGGCAAGTTTCTCCAGTTCAGTGATGACTGCCAGAGGTTCCAGTTGCAGCCCGTTGAGACTCACCGGCTCCCCCTGTTCAAATCCGATGGACACGGTTTCCGAGCCTGACTTGTGCATGGGGGTTGGATAGGCCTCCGATGGCAATTCATCCGTGGAGCTTAGCGTCTCCTTACCTCCCACGCTGGTTCCCCATATTCCCTTGTTTATGGAATATTCAACTTTATCCCAGTTCATTTCGACCCCTGCTTTCCTCAGGTATTCAATCTCATCTTCCCTGGATATCCTCAAATCCCTGATCGGGGTGATGATCTGGATCTCTGGAGCCAGTACCTGGATCACCAGGTCAAACCTGACCTGGTCATTCCCGGCAGCTGTTGAACCGTGAGCAACATATTCGAATCCGTGTTTCCTGGCATGTTCCACCAGGGCAATGGCCTGAAAGGTCCGTTCAGAACTTACTGACAGCGGATAGCTCCTGTTCCTCAGCGTATTCCCAAAGATCATGTAACGTATACACCGCAGATAGTAATCGGCCGTCATGTCAAGGACATGGTGTTCTTTGGACCCAAGTTTGGTGGCATGTTCAGCAATCTGGTCCAGCTCCTCACTTGGAAAGCCCCCCGTGTTTACAATGGCCGTATGTACTTCCATATTAAGTTCTTTTGCCAGGTGAACCGCACAGAAGCTTGTGTCGAGGCCGCCACTGAAGGCCAGCAGTACTTTTTTCTTTTTCATCTCGCTTTGATCAGGTATGATTAATTTTTACTTGTATTCCGGCGCTATTTTTTTTGTCATTTACTTTATCTTTTTCAGACGGATCCATAATCATTGCCGTACACAGGCAATCGTCCCGCTTGGTTCTTACCAGGATGTCGTAATAGGGACAGGTTTCGCATCCCTTCCAGAATTCATCATCATCGGTGAGCTGCGAAAAAGTAACGGGTTTATATCCCAGCCCGCTGTTGATCTTCATCACCGCCAGCGATGTGGTCAGTCCGAACACCCGCGCACCCGGAAACAGGCGTGATGACAGTTCAAGGGCCCGTTTCTTGATTTCACTTGCCAGTCCGGCCCCCCTGAAATCAGGTGAAACGATCAACCCGCTGTTGGCAACAAACTTATTGTGCCCCCAGGATTCGATGTAGCAGAATCCTGCCCATTTGCCCTGATTGCCTAGGGCAATAACAGCTTTTCCTTCCTCAATCTTACCTTGAAGGTATTCCCTGCTTCTGACCGCAATCCCTGTCCCCTTCTGCAGAGAGGCCTGATATAGGGCCTCCTCGATCTCAGGGACATAGTCCAGGTGTACCTTGGAAGCAATAGTAATTTCAATATTCTGTACCATATCCTTGCATATTATATCAACCATTTACAGGCCCGAATCCTGTAAAATCCCAGGCATTTTGGTTTTTATTAGGTTAAGCAGATCGGAACGGCTTACTCCGTCACGGGGAATCAGTAAGATCGTATCGTCCCCTGCAATGGTGCCGGCTATTTCATAGGCATCCAGGTTATCGAGCGTATAAGCCACACTGCTGGCATGCCCCGGAAGTGTTTTCAGGATTGCCATTCCCTGTGCAAAATCAAGAGAAATTAGCCCCTGCAACCCCGGCCCCAACTGCTCCCGCTCCTCGAATACCTGCTCCCTATCTGGAAGAATGTATACGTAACCGGCCTGATCATCGGGCATTTTGGCAACTTTCAGGTATTTCAGGTCCCTGGATAGGGTGGCCTGCGTCAGTTCGAAGCCCTGTTTTTCCAAAAGCTTGTTCAGCTCATCCTGACTGGAAATATTCCTGCTGCCAATGAGCCTTCTGATCTCCATGAGTCTTTCGTTCCTGTTTTTCATTTCCTCAAGATGTATATTTATACATTTGAAATGCAAATTTATACATTTATTCCAGATAAATGCTATTCTCTCAGCATTTTTTTATATTTTTACATCCCGCAAAAAATCATCAATTATCCCATTCACATGAAAGAATCCATCAGAAAAGTAGTCGTCCTGGGATCAGGTGCATTGAAAATCGGAGAAGCCGGTGAATTCGACTACTCGGGATCACAGGCTCTGAAGGCCTTGCGGGAGGAGGGAGTATACACCGTATTGATAAATCCCAATATTGCCACAGTTCAAACGTCTGAAGATGTGGCAGATAAGATCTATTATCTTCCGGTTACCCCTCACTTTGTGGAGCAGGTGATCAAGAAAGAGAAGCCCGATGGCATCTTGCTTGCATTCGGCGGACAGACTGCACTGAATTGCGGAGTAGCTCTATTTAAGGGCGGAATACTGGAGAAATATAATGTGAAGGTCCTCGGTACCCCTGTGCGGGCAATTATGGATACCGAAGACAGGGAACTATTTGTTGGTAAACTGGACCAGATCAATGTTAAGACGGCCCGAAGCATTGCAGTAACTTCTGAAGAGGATGCTCATAGGGCTGCCGAGGAACTTGGCTTCCCCATTATTATCAGGGCCGCCTATACCCTGGGAGGCCAGGGCAGCGGTTTCTGCTACAATAAGAACGACCTGGATAAGCTGGCTAAGAAGGCTTTTTCCTACTCGCCCCAGATCCTGCTGGAAGAGTCCCTGAAAGGATGGAAAGAGGTAGAGTACGAAGTGGTCCGCGACCGCTTCGACAACTGTATTACCGTCTGTAACATGGAAAATTTTGATCCACTGGGGATCCATACCGGTGAGAGCATCGTGGTGGCTCCTTCACAGACCCTGACAAACAGTGAGTACCACAAGCTCCGCAAGTTGTCCATAGACATCATCAGGCATATCGGAATTATTGGTGAATGCAATGTGCAGTATGCCCTTGATCCCGACTCCGAGGATTACCGGGTCATAGAGGTCAATGCGCGACTTTCACGTTCCTCTGCCCTGGCCAGCAAGGCGACCGGATATCCGCTGGCCTTTGTGGCAGCAAAACTGGGCCTGGGATTCGGTCTGCATCAGTTACGGAATTCCATCACGAAAACCACATCGGCCTTCTTCGAACCTGCCCTGGATTACATTGTCTGTAAGATCCCCCGCTGGGATCTGAACAAGTTCCAGGGGGTCTCCAAGCTTATCGACTCCAGCATGAAATCTGTGGGTGAGGTAATGGCCATTGGACGCACCTTTGAAGAGTCGATCCAGAAAGGGATCCGGATGATCGGCCAGGGTATGCACGGTTTTGTGGGCAACCACGAGATCGAAATTGAGGACATCGACAGGGAGCTTTCCGAACCCACAGATATGCGCATCCTGGTTATTGAAAGGGCCTTCAGCGAAGGCTATAGTATCGACCGGATACATGAATTGACAAAGATTGACCGCTGGTTCCTGGTCAAGCTGAAGAATATCTTCGATCTGAAAGAAGCGCTTCAGAAAGTTGACTCGCTGTATGCTCTGAATGATGAACTGCTGCTCAGATCCAAAAAGGCCGGATTCAGCGATTTTCAGATAGCCCGACTGGTTATGAAGGGCGATGTAACACAAAATCTGCTGGCGGTGCGTGAACACAGAAAGCTCAGGGGCATCCTGCCCAGCGTAAAACAGATCGATACCCTTGCCGCTGAATATCCCGCACAGACCAACTACCTGTACCTGACCTACAGCGGAAATGAACATGACATAGAATTCTCAGCCGATCAGCGATCCGTAGTGGTGCTGGGATCCGGGGCCTATCGCATTGGTTCCAGCGTGGAGTTTGACTGGTGCAGCGTGAATGCACTGAAAACGGTTAACGATGAGGGCTACCGGTCCATCATGATCAACTACAATCCCGAGACGGTTTCCACGGACTATGATGTTTGTGACCGGCTCTACTTTGATGAACTCTCCTTCGAACGGGTGATGGACATTTATGACCTGGAAAAGCCCAAAGGGGTGATTGTCTCGGTGGGCGGACAGATCCCCAACAATCTGGCCATGCGCCTGCACGAACAGAATGTCCATATCCTTGGCACCTCACCCGAGAGTATTGACCGGGCTGAAAACAGGCATAAATTCTCCATGATGCTTGATGAGCTGGGCATTGACCAGCCTCGCTGGAAGGAGCTAAGCAGCATGGAGGAGATCTTTAACTTTGTGGATGAGGTGGGCTTCCCACTCCTGGTCAGGCCTTCCTACGTGCTTTCCGGGGCGGCCATGAACGTAGTATCGAACCGTGAAGAGCTGGAGGGCTTCCTGACCCTGGCCGCCAGGGTGTCCAAACAATACCCGGTAGTGGTCTCCGAATTTATTGTACAGGCCAAGGAGATTGAGATTGATGCAGTGGCCAGGGAAGGTGAGCTCTTCTCCTATGCCATTTCGGAACATGTGGAATTTGCCGGCGTGCATTCAGGAGATGCCACCATAATATTCCCGCCTCAAAAGATCTATTTTGAGACCGTAAGGCGAATAAAGAAGATTGCAAGACAGCTGGCCGCAGCCCTGGAAATTTCAGGTCCCTTTAATATGCAGTTCCTGGCCAAGGATAATGATATAAAGGTGATCGAATGCAACCTGAGAGCTTCCCGAAGCATGCCCTTTGTCTCCAAGGTGCTGAAATCAAACCTGATCGACCAGGCCACCAAGATTATGTTGAAGGTGCCCATTGAAAAACCCCACAAGTCCATTTTCGACCTGGACTATATCGGATGCAAGGCTCCCCAGTTCTCGTTCTCCAGGCTGAAAAAAGCCGATCCTGTCCTGGGGGTTGATATGTCCTCCACCGGGGAGGTTGGATGCATCGGAGACAATTACTACGAGGCCATTCTGAAAGCCATGTTGTCGGTTGGATATTCCATTCCCAAGAAGAACATTCTGCTTTCCACAGGAGATATGCGTTCCAAAGTGGAACTGGTGAATTCATGCAGAATGCTAACTGAGAAGGGATATAATCTTTTCGCCACCCATGGCACCCATGAATTTCTGAAGCTGAACGGGATCGATTCTGTGGATCTGGCATGGCCAGACGAGGATAGGAAGCCCAACGTGATGGATTATTTGAAAGCAAAGGAAATCGACCTGGTGGTCAATATCCCCAAGAATCTTTCCTCCCACGAACTCTCCAACGACTACAGCATCAGGCGTGGCGCTGTGGATTATAATATCCCGCTGCTAACCAATGCCCGTCTGGCCTCGGCCTTTATCTATGCCATATGCAAAATGGAACTGGAGGATGTTTCCATAAAAAGCTGGGATGAGTATTAGCCACACAGGGATATTCAGCTCAGGGCTGAAAATCTTTGCTTCACAAATATTTATAGGCCCTTTCGCTTAACATCCCTATGTGACGATATACGAAGGGGAGGGAAAAAAATATGGCTTACCCGGAAAAGTCAGCAAATTTTTTACAGAAATTTTTCATTTTAGCCTTTCAGCGCCTCGGCACCTGAGACGATCTCCAGGATCTCATTGGTAATGGAGGCCTGGCGTGCCTTATTGAACTGCAGGCTGAGTTCTTTCAGCAATTCAGTGGCATTATCGGTGGCCTTGTGCATGGCTGTCATACGGGCGCCATGCTCCGCAGCGTGTGAATCCAGTATGGCTTTATAGAACTCAAGCTTTAAAGAACGCGGAATCAGCTCCTGTACGATATACTCCTTGGTGGGTTCAAAAATATAATCCACATGGGTGGCCTTACCCGGATCTTCTGCCAATTCCTCCACTTTGATGGGCAGGAACTGCTCTTCGGTAAGGATCTGTGTGGCAGCATTCTTGAACCGGTTATAAATGATATCCACATGGTCATACTCGCCGTCTGTGAAGAGGCCCATGATCATATTCGCTACCTGAGCCACACGGTCAAAGCTGAGATCATCAAAGATTTCGCTTCCATCAAAGATCACACTATATCCCTTTTTCTTCAGAAAATCAGCACCTTTCTTTCCAATGGTTATGAAATCGACCTGACGGGCCATCATCTGACTGTCAAATACGGTAAGAGCCCTTGTGATCGTTGCCTTGATCACGTTGGAGTTGAACGCTCCGCATAAGCCCCGGTTGGAGCTAATCAGGACCAGCAGAATTCGTTCTTTGTCACGCTGTACAGCATATTGATTATCCTCGTCATCCCTTATGCTGTCACCAAGACTGGATAGAATCTCCTGCAGCTTTTCCGCATAGGGCCTGAATTGTACAATAGCATCCTGGGCCTTCTTAAGCTTGGCGGCTGAGACCATTTTCATTGCACTGGTGATCTGCCTGGTGGAGGCCACAGATGCCCTTCGCAACCGTATTTCCTTCAAACTTGCCATCCGGTCTTACTTATATTTTTCCATTACCTCCTTTGCTGCATCCACGAGGGTACTGGTAATTTCATCCGAAAGCTTGCCCTGGGCAAGGGCTTTAAGTGTTTTTTTATGTTTCATATCCAGGTATTCCAGAAAATCACTCTCAAAGGCTTTGACCTTTTCCACCGGTATATCTGCCAGCAGTCCCTGGGTACCACAATAGATTATTGCAATTTGCTTTTCCACTGGCATGGGGGAATACTGGTCCTGCTTGAGAATTTCCACGTTCTTACGTCCTTTATCCAGGACAGCCAGGGTAGCAGCATCCAGATCGGAGCCAAACTTGGCAAAAGCTTCCAGCTCACGGAATTGGGCTTGATCCAGCTTTAGTGTACCTGCAATTTTTTTCGTGGATTTGATCTGTGCATTACCCCCAACCCTGGATACAGAAATCCCCACATTGATTGCCGGACGGACACCTGCATTAAAGAGATTGGATTCCAAAAATATCTGTCCGTCCGTAATTGAAATCACATTGGTGGGTATGTAGGCACTTACGTCACCGGCCTGGGTTTCAATGATGGGCAAAGCGGTCAGTGATCCCCCTCCTTTCACAAGGGGTTTTAGCTGTTCGGGAAGATCGTTCATGTTTTTGGCGATCTCGTCAGATTGGATGATCTTGGCTGCACGTTCCAGCAGGCGTGAGTGCAGATAAAATACATCACCGGGATAGGCTTCCCGTCCTGGAGGACGCCTGAGCAACAGAGATACTTCACGATACGATACGGCCTGCTTGCTCAGGTCATCATAAATAATCAGCGCCGGCCGACCTGTGTCCCTGAAATACTCGCCAATGGAACAACCTGCAAAGGGAGCATAAAACTGCAGGGCCGCCGGATAGGATGCTGTAGCCGAAACAATCACGGTGTAATCCATGGCGCCGGCTTCCTCAAGGGTTTTCTGAATGTTGGCCACCGTTGAACCCTTTTGTCCAACAGCCACATATATGCAATATACTGGCTCACCCTTCTCGTAGAACTCCTTCTGGTTAATGATGGTGTCAACAGCAATGGCCGTCTTCCCAGTCTGGCGGTCACCGATGATCAGTTCACGCTGTCCGCGCCCGATGGGAATCATGGCATCAATGGGCTTGATACCGGTTTGCAGCGGTTCATTTACGGGTTGTCTGAAAATAACTCCCGGCGCTTTCCTTTCCAGGGGTATGTCAATCATATCCCCTGTAATAGGCCCCTTCCCGTCAATGGGTTCGCCAAGGGTATTGATTACACGTCCCAGCAGGCTTTCACCTACCTCTATGGAAGCAATTTTTTTGGATCGCTTTACCGAGTCACCCTCTTTAATCAATTCGGAGGATCCCAGTAATACGGCACCAACATTATCTTCCTCAAGGTTAAGAACAATACCTGTCACACCACTGTCAAATTCTATCATTTCATTGGCCTGCACACTGTTCAATCCATAAATACGGGCAATTCCATCCCCAACCTGGAGAACCGTTCCGACCTCTTCAAGTTCAACTTCACTTTTGAATCCTTCAATTTGCTTCTTTAAAATTTCCGATACTTCGGAAGGCTTGATCTGAGACATATGCTATAACTTTTCAATACTGGTTTGAAGTAGTTGTTTTTTTAATTTCCTGAGATTATTTGCAACGCTGGCATCGTATCGCATATCTTCTATGGTCAGCACAAAACCCCCTATCACATCTTCATCCACCGAAGCGCTTAATTCCACTTCCGAATCATATGCTTTTTTGATGAGCCTGCGGATACCTTCCATGGCCACATCATCCACGGCCTGCGCAGTGACCAGTGTGGCTGTCCGAACTCCTTTTTCTTTGCGGTACAGGTCACTGAAATATCTGGCGATACCAGGCAGGTAGGTTTCCCTCTTATTCTTGATGACCAGGTTGATCATTGATATGGAGATCTTTGAAAGCTTCCCCTCAAAAATGCTTTTACACATCTGGATCTTCTGACTGGGCTGCAAAGTGGGTACCACAAGCATGTACTGGAATTCCTCCAGTTTCAAAGTAGAGGTCAGCACTTCCATATCATTATATACCTCATGAAGCATCTGCTGTTCAGAGGCACTCTGGAACAATGCTTTTGCATATCGTACTGAAATCTGGCTTTCGTTCATAAATCACTTAATTAATTCAGGTCTGCCTCATTGATTAAGCGGTCGACCAGCTTCTTTTGCGCCTTGGTTTCCTGTAGTTTCGAACGCAGGATCTTTTCTGCAATATTCACGGAAAGACCGGCCATCTGTACTTTCATGTCATTTATGGCAGCAGTTTTTTCTCTCTGAATGGACTCCCTGGCATTTTTAACCAGTTTTGCAGCTTCCTCTGCAGCCTTTTCCTTCGCTTCAGCAATCATCTTGTCCTTCAGTGCTTTGGCCTCCCTCATCATGGCGTCTCTTTCAGCCTTTGCCTCAGCCAGGATCTGCTCATTGTTTGCCTGCAACAGGGCCATTTCCTTTTTTGCCTTTTCAGCGGCATCCAGGGCATTGCGAATGCTTTCGTTCCGGGTATGCACAGCCGTTAGTATGGCCGGCCAGGCAAATTTTCCCAGGATGAAAAGCAAGACTAGAAAGAACAAGGTGGACCAGAAGATCATTCCTATATCCGGTGTAACTAATTCCATAGTATATCCTGTTAAGTTTGTTTTCAGTGAAAGGCCTGCAACCAACCGTTGCAGGCCTGTTCAGTTTC
>Ga0209536_100016483_pt1 | contig 10506 bp, 9 predicted proteins | sample DeeMarSeWOR28_12_FD_187461 | JGI IMG/M metagenome (GOLD analysis project Ga0209536, IMG submission 187461) | Marine sediment microbial communities from White Oak River estuary, North Carolina - WOR-2-8_12 (SPAdes) (version 2) | ecosystem: Environmental > Aquatic > Marine > Intertidal zone >...
CCATACCCCGTATTTATTTTAACATATATAAATAGATTTTGATTTATATAAATAAATTTAATAGATTTATTTGATAAAACTACTATATTTAATAAAAAAAAAGAAAAAAAGTAAAAATTTTTAATTGAAAGACTTCACATTAAATTAACTGCATAGTGCATTCAAATCTAAGAACACTTGGTAAACGAATATTAAATACATCACCTTCATAAAGCCAGATAGATTCCAATATTTCACTTGTTTCCAAATCAGTAAAAACAACACAAATACAATCATTATCAGAGTTTTTTCCATCAAATATAGTCCATTGATAAATCTCAGGACCTGCTGAAGGTTTTTTGAAACTACCTTTAATAATCTCTATTGTTAACTGCAAATCATTATCTAAAGCAATCAATGACAAAGTTGCTTTTGTACCACTAATAGGTTTATTTAGTCCAGTAAGTCCAGCGCCTCTGGATGTTCCTTTATCAACATACCATTGAAAATCAGCAACCTGATCAACACTAGTTCCAGTCCATTGATCAGAATATTCATAATAATCTAAATTGGAATCAATTTCTCCATTTGTTACCAACCAATAAAAGGCTTTACCTGCAAAAACACCTGGACTTACACTGATTAAACAAAACATCATCAACAACAAAATAATAACTATAAATTTCTTCTTCCTCATAACATCTCACCCTTAATATTTTATATTTTTTTTAAATGATGATATAAATAGTTATTTGGAAAAAATAACACATATGTAAAAATGACAATTTTTTTTTTAATTTATTTTCTTTTTTTTTCTAAAAATTATATAAGAGATTATGACAAAAATAAATATAATAACTGCAAACACAAAAAGTAAAATAGGTAAATTTTCAGAAAAAACAAATTCTCGTTCAACATTAATACCATTATCCGAAAAAGAGTTATTACTTTCAGTATTTGAATAATTAGGAATATAAATACCAATATTGTTATCAGAAAAATTATTACCAACTACGTTATTATTTGAAGAAATACGAATATTTACTGCACAAAATCTATTGTCTACAAAATTATTATTTTTAATGGTATTATTATCTGATGAATAATACAAACCAATTCCATTAAAGTTGTTATTTCTAATCAAATTATTAATAAAAAAATTGTTTTTTGAACTACTAATGTAAATACCACAATGATCATCATTTTGAATAGTATTTCCTATAATTGTATTTCCAGAAGAAAAATAAAGAGTTATTCCATAAAAATTATCTGTAATTATATTATCTTCAATAGTATTATAGTTTGAACTTAGATTTATACCAGAAAGTGGGTAAATAAGTCCACTATGGGTGATTGTGAAATTTTTAATTGTCACATTATCTGCATTAACTTTTATTGTATTACCAACGGATCTTCCATCAATTACAGTACTTTGCTTATCTTCTCCAACTAAAGTAATTGTTTTATCAATGACAATATTTTCAAAATAAGTTCCATTATAAACATAAACAATATCTCCAGGTTCTGCAGCATCTATTCCATCCTGAATTTTAGTGAAATTTCCATCACCAACAGGGCTAATATAAATTATTGAATAACTGTTTTCTTCAAAGGATTCAACAGTATTTGTTATAAAAAGTAAACCAATAATTAAAAAGATGATAAATATTTTTTTCAAATGAACTCCCCATATCATTTATTTTTTAAAACTTTTTCAATTATGATATTCATATGAAAACAATATAAAAGCTTTATGAAATCATTTGTTTTGTGTACTTATTTTTCTATAAAAAATGATGATTTTTTAAAAAAAAGAAAAAAAAGTAAATTTATTCTTGAATAACCTTAATTGTTGGTTTCATAATATATTTGTCATTTCCTGTTTTATGAACTGATTTTTGCACATCAAAATCAAGTGTTAATGTGAGAGTCTCATTATCTAGTACCAAAAAAGGTTTAATCAATTTAACTTTCTTTGATGGTATTTTCAAATTATATTGTACACCATCTATTGTAACTAGTGCACTGTCTACAAATAATCTAATTTGTGTATACCAACCTGCAGTTAAATTTACTTCACCAAAAAGCACAGTTACATCTTGTAGTTGTATAAGATCAAATGTTTGCGGTTCATTTGTGATTATGATCCATGTTCCATTTGTATCATTTTCATCTATACCTGCATAATGAACATTTAATTGTGAAATAGTAACTAAAGCCTCAGTAATATTAAGTTCAGGTGGAGCATCTGTTAACTTAATAACCAGTTTTCCAGTTCCTTCTTTTACAAATCCATTCATAACACCACTAATTACAAGAAAATATTTGAACATTGGAAAAGAATTTGGAAATCGCTCAAACAACAGATAAAATAGATTAAAACCAAAATCACGTGGGTTATTTTTCGGTGTATCTGTAATTGATGCTTTATAGTTTATTTCATCATCAAAAAAATCCCTATTTGAAGAGTTACCTAACACTGGTAAAATAGCTGTTGTGTACATTAAAAAAATTGCAAAAAAAGTTATTATTTTTTTATTCATTTAATACCTCCAAAAATCATAACAATTGTTAATATTTATAATTTTTCCTTTTATGATAAAAAAATTTAGAAAAATTATGTCAAAATTGTTTATTTTTTATCAATAATAAAAATTATTACAAAAAACAAATGCCAATACTTTTAAAAATAAAAGATAATTACCATTGTTAATGTTAAAAAATAGATTATATAAAACTTTATTTCTAATAATGATAATCACAATTTTATTTATTGGTTGTATTGAAAATAAACCAGTTGTTGAAAAAATAAAATACAAATCAACTGAACCCGTGGATTTAAAAGAAAAACAAGGAAAAATGACTTTCAACGTTACAATAAGAACAAACGAAAGCGCAGAAAAAGTACGACTATGGGTACCTTATCCTGTATCAAACAGAAACCAGAAAGTCCAGAATGTAACAATTACAGGTAACTATGATTATAATGGTATATACAGAGAAGGAGTTTATGGAAACATGATAATTTATGCAGAATGGAGTAAACCACAGGAATTCCCGAACCTAAACTTCTCATTTGATGTGTGGCGAACAGAAATTGTTTCTAAAAATTTCCCTGATAAAGAAGGAGAACTTCCGATTGAAATGCAAGAGTATTTACAACCAACAAGCCTTGCACCAAACTCAGGTATTGTAAAAGAAGTTGCAGATGAAGTAACACAGGGAAAAACTACAATACTAAGCAAAGCAACAGCTATTTATGATTATCTAGTTGAATACGGAGAGCGAGATCCTAATCTAACTTTCTGTGGAACTGGAGATGTATGTAAACTTCTTCTTGATCTTCGAGGCAAATGTGTTGATTTTTCATCTGTTTTTGTAGCACTTTCAAGAACATCTGGAGTTCCCGCAAGAGAAATATTAGGAACCAGAATCTCAAAAAATGGAGATATAACAAGTGCATATCATTGTCGAGCAGAATTTTACTTACCAAACTATGGATGGGTATCAGTTGATCCGTCGGATGTTGCAAAATTAATGTTAAACGAAAATCTTGATATAAATAATTCAAAAGTAGTTAAAGCTAGAGACTATTTTTTTGGAGCACAAACCGAAACCTATATTGATCTATCAACCGGAAGAGACTTAGTTTTAAATCCCGAGCAAGATGAAGATCCACTAAATTATTTTATGTACCCATATGCAGAAGTCGATGGAATAGCTCTTGATTTTGATACTCAAGAATATTTGAAATATACTGTTACTTTTAAACAAGATTAAAGTTAATTATAATCCTTTTTTTTATGATTTTTTCACAATATTTATATTTTTTCAAATATTTTTGAATTTATGTTTGATTTATCAGCTCATAAAAGATACAGATATTTATTATTTAGCTCTCTTTATTTTTCAGAGGGTTTGTATCAAGCGTTAATTCTCATAATTACACCAATTTATCTGATAGAAAAAGGTGTTTCACTACCCTTGGTAACCTTAGTTGCAGGTATTGGATATCTACCATGGGGATTAAAATTTGTCTGGGGCGGCGTTATTGATTTTTATCATAAATATGGACGAAAAAAATTTGCAATCTCTGGAACAATTTTTGGAGCCGTAGGTTTTCTAATTCTTTCAATAATTGATCAATATTTTTCTCTTTTATGGTTTACCATTTTTCTTTTTATGGGTTATGTTGGAATAGGTTTTCTTGATACAGCAGCAGATGCTTGGGCAATTGATATATCCAAGGTCGATGAGCGAGGAAAAATAAATAGTTCAATGATTATTGGATCATGGATAGGTCAATATCTTGGTGCACTTCTTATAATTATTATAGGAATTTCTTTTGGATATAGTTTTTCATTTATTGTTTCAGGTGTAATAATTTTGTTTTTTGTTATATTTCCCTTATCTGTTAAATATCAGGATAGGAAAATTAGTGAATTGAAAATATGGCCTTTAATTAAAAAAGAATTTAGTAAAAGCGTTACGAGAAGAACTGTTTTGTATTTTTTTGTAATACCATTGCATCATGCCCTTTACTTTACTATGCTGGTTATTTATTTAAAGACTTTTTTAAAATTAGATGATATGTTTATAGGATTTCTATATGCACTTTGGTTAGTTGCAGTTATTCCAGGATCTTTTATCGGTGGATATCTTGCAGATAAATATGGAAGAAAAATACCTCTTTATATTTTTTTAACGTGTCTTTTTATTGTATCAGTTATTCCAATTTTTATATCTGATTTTTATGCTCTAATATTTAATTTTTCTTTGTTAATGTTTTTTATGAACGGAGTAATTGCTGCAAATTGGGCATTGGTAATGGATATTATAAATCCAAAAATAAGTGCATCTGAACATGAAGTAATATGTTCAATTGTTAATATGGGAATTATAATTATAGGCTCAGCAACAGGTGCACTAATTGTGTTACTAGGATTTAACAATTTATTTATCATATCTGGAGTTATCATTATATTGTCTTTATTACTATTGAATCGAATAAAAAATTTAGATAAAATAAAATGGGAACCCTTATCTTAATACTCTTGGTAAATTGGATTTCTATTTTTCAATAATTTAGGAGTCATAAAATCAAATTTATATACCTTATATGTACTATAAAAAGAATAATCATTAATCGAATCAGGAAATTTAGTTGTAATATCTTCAATTATCTTTCTTAATTCCTCCATATTATGCAGTAGAAATGTGAAATGTAAATCAACTCCTATTATTAGATGTTTTAAATATCTAATTAAATTTGGGTTTTTCCGCAGATGAGTAACGATTTTGTCTTTTTTACTATAATCCCACAATTTAATTTGTAAATGAAACCAACGATAACCAATTTTTGACCAATCTATATTAACGGTATATGAAAAAATTATATCTTTTTGTATTAATTTTTTTATCCGATAGTTTACAGAACTAACAGTTGAATTTATTTTATTAGCTAGCTCTACAGTTGATATTCTTGAATCCTTAGACAGTTCTTTTAAAATTTTAAAATCAGTTTCATCAATTTTTTCAATCCCTTCACCCCAACCCCATTGAAATGGTTCAGACGTATTAATTGTTTCGTTTAATAAGAAGCAAAAGTTATAATATTCTGCTCTTATATAAAATTTTGAGGATTGAAAAGATAGATATTTATAAAATCTTTCTTGAATTTCATCAATTAATGATTCAAATTCAAAAGGCTCTCCTAACCAAAAATCAACCTGCAAATCATTAGATCCTTCTAAAAGACTAACATACATAGTATTTTTATTATTGACAAAAAAATCAAGAATTTCATTTTTAATACTTGGGTTAATATTAATAAATTTATAAAATGTAACCATACATGAATATCCTAATTTATGCCATTTAATGTTAATTCTAAAATTAGTAATGACTTTATTTTTTAAAAGACGCTTTATTCTATAATACACCGATTCTTTAGATAAACCAGTTTTTTTACCAATAGATTTCAAGGATTGTCTAGAATCAAGTAAAAGTTGATAAAGAATCTTTCTGTCTTTTAAGTCTAAATCAATCATATATTTTACATAAAATGATAATATTTTAATATATTTTAAATTTTTGTTTAAAAATCTATAAAATTATTTTTATTCATCTATTTAGCATTACATTTATTTTATTGCTCTATAGTTACTTTATAAAATTAAGGATAATGATAAAATAAAATGGGAATCAATAGATTAAACTTCTCTATTAAGAGGATTTTTTATTTTTAATAATTCTGGAATTAAAAAGGTATGTTTATACACATTAAATGTACTATAAAAATGATAATCATTTATAGAGTCTGGAAATTTAGTCGTAAGATCTTCAATTATATTTCGTAATTCCTCCATGTTATGTAATAAAAATGTGAAATGTAAATCCATATCAAGATTAATGAATTTGAAATATCTGATTAAATTTGGATTATTTCTTAAATGACTAAGAATTATATTTTTTTTATTATAATCACCCATACTTATCTGTAAATGGAACCAACGATAACCAATTTTTGCCCAATCAACGTTAGTTGTGTATATCGTAAATCCCGTATTTTTTCTGTAATTAAGAGGTATCAATTTATTTTCAATTTTTTTTATTCTGTAATTAACTTTTATTATTGTTGAGTTAAGATTATTTGCAATAGTTTTTGTAGGAGTTCTAGCATTCTTTGCTAACTCAGATAATATTTTAAGATCAAACTCATCAAAATCTGCAAGTCCATACCCCCATTCCCAAATTATTGATGCATTTTTATTACCTTTATCATCTAATAAAAATGAATATTTATAAAATTCTCCTCGCATATAGAATTTTGAAGGTTGAAATGATAAATATTTATGATATTTTTCTCTCACTCTATCTAATAATGCTTCAAGTTTATAAGGATCTCCCAATAAGAAATCCACTTGCAAATCATAAATTCCCTCTAATAAACTAACATAAAAAACATATTTACTTTTTACAAAAAAATCAATTATTTCTTTTTTAATACGTGGATTTATATTTATAAATTTATAATGTGTCATCATTGCTGAATAACCAAAACTTCTAAAATTAACAAAAATTGAAAAATTTTTTATAACTCCTTTTTTAATTAAACGGTTAATTCTATAATGAGTTGATTCTTTAGAGATTCCAACTTTTTTACCTATTGATTTTAATGACTGTCTAGAGTCATGTATCAGATAAAATAATATCTTTCTATCTTTTTTGTCTAAATCTATCATTGTTTTTTCACAAAATAATAATATTTTACTCTATTTTAAATTATTGTTAAAAATTCTGGTAAATAGTTTCTTAATTGACATCATTATTATAAATTAATTGAATCAATATCTAAGCATAGGGAGGAAAGATGAAAGATATTATCGAAAATGCTACAATAATACACAAGAACGGCCTAAAAAAAATCTATGATGCAATACAAATTACAAATAAAGGAGTATACACCGGAAGCATAACAACAAAAAATGAGGGAGCAGAGGTATTTGAAGATTATGGGTTCATACCTCTTGATCAAATACAAAAAATTACAATTTTTGATGAGCATGGCAAATCAAAAGATATTGATATATAAAAAATAAGAAAGAAAAATATGCAAAGAAAAAGAGATTTGAAAAAAATCTCAAAAAATAGAGGAGGAAAGAAAAAATGAATAGAAAAATAGTTGGAATGTGTGTATGTATGCTGGTGATTGCAACTGCTTTACCTGCCGTAGGAATAATAAACAATGATATCGAAACAAATGTTTTATCATTATTTTCTTCTGGAATTGAATGGAGGAAAACCTATGGTGGTGAGGAGTTTAATTGGTTGTATGATATCGAAAATACTTCTGATGGAGGTTATATTGCTGGTGGAGTGTTTGAATATCAAAATAGAATGTGTGCTTGGATGTTGAAAACAGATGAAAATGGTAATGAAAATTGGAGTGCTGTTAATGATTTATGGTATGGTCTTAGTGCTTATGAAGCTCAAGTAGGGGTACAGAAGGTTATAGAAGTTGAAGACGGTTATATCGCAGGTGGATATGGTTTATACAGCGAAGACCCTATAACTGTTGTAGGTGGCATATGGAAAGTAAATAAGTCTGGTGAGACACAGTGGTTTAAAGGATTAGGTAATGAAACTGAGGAGTGGTCAGTAGCTCCATTGGGAATGGTAAGAGTTTATGATGAAATTATCTGTAGCGGTTGGTATTGGGGGCCAGGGGCAACAGATATTGATGTTGCTTTGTTTAAAGTTGATTTAGATGGAAATCTAAATGAAGATTGGGTTCATACTTTTGATGCAGGTGGTACTGATTATGCTCGTTCTATTTGGCCTACTACTGATGGAGGTTATTTCCTTGCAGGTGGTACTCAGGAACCAAATCCATATATTGAAGATGGTGCTTATTACATAGTGAAAACTGATAGTGATGGAGTTGAAGAATGGAATAAAACTTTTGATGGGCCCGATCATGAATGGAGTGGAGTAAGAGGTTGTCGACAAACTGATGATGGTGGTTACATCACGTGTGGGCATTCTGGTTCATGGGGTGATGGAGATCTAGATGCCTGGGTAGTGAAAACAGATGCCTCAGGAAATATGATGTGGAATAAAACCTATGGAGCAGAAAACGATGAACACATCTATGGTATGGATGCAGCAAATATGAGTGAAACAGAAGATGGATATGTTTTTGTTATTGTTAAAAACGCTTGGAAAATGTCTGAACCCAAAGAGGATTTATGGATAATTGAAACAGATAAAGAGGGAAATTTAGAATATGAATTGCAAGTGGAAGAAGATGGCACACAATGGTTACAAGGTATTCGACAAATTGAGGATAAAGGTTTTATTCTTGTTGGAAGAAATGGTGTTTTAACTTCTACAGATTGTTCCGGAATAATTATGGAAGTTGCTCCTTTTCCACATTTTAACATTGAACTTAGTGGTGGTCTTGGTGTAAACGTGAATATTAATAATGATGGTTATGGAGATGCGGTTAATGTACCATATAAAATTAATGTGAAAGGCGGTTTTTTCGGTTTGGTTAATAAAACAAAGACGGGGTTGGTTAATACTCCAACTGGTGGTTCACAAGCTGTTTCAACAGGGACGTTCCTTGGTTTCGGTAAAATCAGTGTTAGTATTAAAGTGGGTGTTAAAGAAAAAACAGCAACAGGGTTTGTCATAGGACCATTTGTTATTGGGTTGTAGAAAGGATTATCTTTAAACCTTTTTGACCTGCGAAACATAAGGTATTTGAGAGGAGGAAAGAAAAATCTTAGAAAAATGAGGAGGAATTGGCAGAAAATTATATTTGTTATTCATTTTTTTTGCCTCTTTAATTTTTTTCTACCAATTCTTTCTCTAAGATCGATAAATAAAATAAGATATATCAAGATAAAATAAAAAATTTTATCACTATTTTTTTATTTTTTAATTAAACAAAAGCTAATTTTTTTTTCTTAATTTTTTTCATAATATCTAGAATTCTTCTTATAAAATAGAAATTATTAGAGTCAGTTAAATAAATAGAATTATCTAAAAAGTCCAAAGATTTTCTGTAATATCTGTGTAAACCAGAAATGATTGCGTATAAATAGAGTTGGTGTATTTTTTTGTGTTTTAAGATAAACCGGGATTAAATCAAAATCAGTGGAATTATCTTGGTTCTCAACTCGTATGTAACCTTCAAATTGCGTGTTTTTTTTATTTGGTGCAACAACAGACACATTAATGGTTACTTTACCATCTTCAGGTGTCAGCTGTTCACCACTATCTGGTGTGAATGTCCAGGTTCCCCAGTTAAGTGATGAACTATTGATTGTCCAATTCAACAATGAAAAAGGATCTCCGATATTATGCAGCTGAAAACTGTCATATATGGTTTCACCTGCTTTTACATTATTCCAGGTGAGACAGCCTATACCATCGATATCCGGTATTGGTTGTACTGGTTCGGGAGGTGGAATATATTGAATTTTAAAAACCTGATTAAGCCTCGTATTTGGATATGGGTTGATATACTGCCAAATTATTGTATTTTCTGGAGTAACTTCAAAAAGTCTTCCTATCGGTCCATCACAAATCAGAGTATTTCCATCTGGTAGACGTTGAGCACCAGAAATGTATGTTGCATAGAAACTCGTTGGTGGATCTGCTGTATAACTCCATATTAGATCCTCAGGTCCATAAGCAGATCCAGATTCGAGATAATAATGTCCAGTGGCATTTACAGGTGGTGCTATCTCATCAACCGATGAATATCCACGCAGGAAAAAACCATTATTAAAAATTAAGATATGTCCTTCCCCAGGATAACCTGGTTTAATCCAGTTTGGATCATGTGGTCCAAAGAGCATTTGGTCGGTTGTATTTCCAGCTCTGTAGGATCTTGGGTTTCCCCATCGATACAAAATATCTCCGCCTTTTCCATTATTTCCTCCAGTATGACCTTTTGCTTCCAAGGTAGTTGTACTATGATCAATGATATAAATTTCATTAAGAGATCTTGAACTA
>Ga0209536_100016484_pt1 | contig 10505 bp, 8 predicted proteins | sample DeeMarSeWOR28_12_FD_187461 | JGI IMG/M metagenome (GOLD analysis project Ga0209536, IMG submission 187461) | Marine sediment microbial communities from White Oak River estuary, North Carolina - WOR-2-8_12 (SPAdes) (version 2) | ecosystem: Environmental > Aquatic > Marine > Intertidal zone >...
CCCGTGGAGGCCTGCGCCAGAGGATCTTAAGTCCTCCCCCTTTTCCTAGGGGATCTAATTTTGACCCGCTATTTAGACCTGGCTCGGGTACCCCCGCCATCCTCAATAACCACACCGCAACTTCGACATAAATGTTGCCTGACAAATATGTCTAGACTGCTAACATAATTTGGTCACGGCAGAGAACATTATTGTTTTGGCGTTATGGTTATAACAGTAAACATGCAAGAACTAATTTGGCGGGAAAAAATCTGGGCGGGTATAGAAGGTTTTTAAGCTTTTTACCGAAGCCTAGCTTGGATAGGGCACGAACGGTTATTTAAGCCGGTGTATGCCTCCTAACCGGGAATAGGGAGTGAGCTCGGGGTCACGGGTTCGAGTCCCGTCCCGCCCGCCATTAAAAACATATTTTTTTAGTTGCATATTAATAAGAAAGACAAAATTAAGTTAGAAAGAGCCCATAGCGTGTTAAATCAAAATAATTCCAAATGATTTTTATTATTAAAAAAATGTAATTAGCAACGAAGAAATAGAAGAATGGACCTATTTTTCAAGTATTAACTTTTAAGTGGTTTAGAATGCCAGAAACGTTCACAGAGAAAACCGAGTTAAAGTATATTATAGATACTGAACTTTCCTTGGGAAATGCTAAATTTCTTCCCGAATTTCTTAAGCGTAACTATCTGCTTCAACAAAAAAAATACAGGAATTTCAGAAATGTTGACGTATCTTCAGATACCAAAAGTCTCAAGTACAGAGTTCTGGTCCCAAAAACCCAACAATATGTAGATGTAATAGTCAAAGCAGCTGTTCCTATAGAAGTAATAATGAGGCTCTCTGACTCGAGTATTCAAAAAATATTTCTCGATCAACTTTATGAGGATCTGTTTCTTATTGTTCAATTGTTCGAGGCAGAAATCAGTAAAACTACCCTGTATCTTGCATTTACGCCAGACGAAAAAATAATTCCAGAAAAAGAGAACAGAAGCCTAATTGGTAGAATCTTCACAGACTCCATGTTGCCTCTATATGTGATGTTAACAACCTTAACCTTTGCATTTTTTTGGGTATTCGGTATCTATGGTCCATTAGTTTTCGTTATTCTCGTATTCGCTTTATCAATTTTCTCAGGAAAAATCATCGCAAAAACCGGAGACTGGAGGATCACAAAAGATCAGCAAGAAATAATTCTGTTACAATATAGCTTCTCACCTGAAAAGTTCAATAACTTTAAAGAAAAATACGGAAAAAACATCTCTGAAATAAGAAAAAAAATTCACGATGTTTCCATAGCTGCTGGTAAACAACCTAGTTGCCAAATCTCCAGCGAAATCTTCTCTGATTATGGTATAGATTGCAAATCAGAAAACCTTGCTGTAAAAAGAATTAATGTTTACCAGATCGTAGAAAAAGCTGCTGCAAAATTTGGACTCTCCATGCCAACAATTGTGGTACGGAACACTATAATTCCTAATGCTGCTGCGGCTGGTCCATGGGTTAGTTTAGGAACAGTTATTATAACAACCGGAATCTTGACTCAACTAGAACAGGACGAACTATTAAGCGTAATCGGGCATGAAATGAGTCACCTTAAAGCCCATGATCCATTGGTTATGTCTTCCATATCCAGTTTAGAGTTCTTGATACGTTTTTATGTAGTCTTGCCATATCTGTCAGTCCTTGGGTTAATAGGTTTCTGGGCTTATTTTATAGTTGCAATCGGATTAGTTTACTTCTTTGGAAAGTTTCTAGAAGGTAGGGCTGATCTGGACTCTGCAAAAGTAATGGGTCAACCAAAACTGTTGGCGGAAGCTTTGAAAAAGATTGGTTTCAAAAGACTTTTTCCCCTTAATAAGAGGGAACCAGAGTTCAGAGGTTTCCGTAGGTCAGAATGGTTTCGTTTTGATCCACATCCTCCCGCTTACCATAGAATTACCCAACTTGAAGGTCTCACGGAACCAGAAAAGATTAAACACACATTCCTTAGAACTGTCAAGAATAATATCAAAGGTTTAATCACGGGATAGCTTTTATTATCTTTATCTAGTTTCATTCAGTTCTAATGGCCAAGTTAAATTATCATTAGTAATTAGTGTGTTGTGGAGACACTCCTATTATGTCTGATGCGGTGAAAATTTTCGTTAAAATGTTTCTTTTAGTTGCAGTATTGTTTACTATATTCTTGTATCTGTTCGCTATTGTTTTGGGTCCATCGCTGTTCTACCTCACTCCAGAAGGACTAACCACTGGCACAATCCATCTTTCAAATCTACCCATCTGGTTTTTTAACATAAGTGCAGATGTCCCAGTTGGACTTAATTTAAATGTGGTGTTCTTTGGAGTTTGGAGTATCTTTAGTTTAAGCTTTATTGCTGCTTGGAAATTTAGAGAAAATTTTCACACAGTAATAAAAGAGAGTATTTTTCAACCAACTAAAAAGCTTTTCAACAGCTGCCTCTTTGCTATGCCGATCATAAATAGTATGGCGCTAATCGGTGTTGTAGCAATTCAGGGTTTTCAAGAAATAGGAGGAATTCCAACAGGTACTTCTCCAGTATCGAGCAGCGACCCTTTCTTAGCATTTGTGGATTTGTCATATTCTGCTGTAGTTGAGGAAGTGGGTTTTCGGTTGATTCCAATCGGAGCTTTCCTTGTTTTTTATCTTTTCATAGTTAAGAGATCGGCAATAACGTTTTCAGTGAAACAAAAGTTGAAGCTTCTCTTTGCGTCCATTCTGTTCCCTGATAAAGCCAAGAGTATGGTTGGCGAAAAAACCGTTAATCAATATGGTATCCTTCAGGGAATTAGTTTAGGCGAATGGGGTGTTGTTATTTTTACTTCAATAATTTTTGGTTTAGCTCACTTTGATCCCGGGAACAGTTGGGAGATTGGAAAAATAACCTCTGCCACTTTTGCAGGATTTGTTATTGCATTAAGTTATCTACTATATGGCGCTCAAGCATCAATAATCCTGCACTGGTTCTTTAACACTTACACAAAAACTTACCTCGTATTTTCTGATCTCTACCCTGTTATGGTGCCCTTCACTAATGCAGTATGGATCTTATCCTTAATTCTGGGAATATTCGGATGGATGGCAGGAGCATACATATTATCCTCTAAGCTGGTTTGGGTAGTCAAAAAAAGAGATGAAAATAAACAGAAACATTCCGATTTTAGTCTTTCAATATCTCCTTAGTAAGCTTGCTTATCAGAACAGTTCGTTGCGTGCTATTTTTCATTTCTCGTAGAACAACCTTCTCCTGCTCAAGCTCTTTTGGACCAATAATAACAGCATATGCGATTTTTCTTCTGTTGGCATCTGCCAAAGCCTTTGAGATAGAACGTCCCATTACTGCGACTTCCACAAGCAACCCAGATTTCCTTAACAAACTTGATAGTTCCAGTGCCTTAGCCATAGTAGCCTCTTTCACTGATATTACTACAATGCTTTTCTTTTTGGGAAGTTTTGTGGAAACCTTCTGTTTAGTAAGTGCTAATGCGATTCGGTCAATTCCTTGAGCTACTCCAACAGCCGGAATTGGTTCTCCTCCGAAGATTTCGATTAGCCTATCGTAGCGTCCTCCTCCTCCCAATGCAATGTCGAGACCAGGAATATATGCTTCAAAAATCATTCCTGTATAATATTCTAGTCCTCTAGCAAATCCTGCCTCAACCGTAAGTTCAATTTTTTCGCCGCTTTCTTTTATTAGCTCAATTATTTTCCAGAGATTGTCTACTGCACATACCGCTTCCTCATATTTTGTGACTGTTTCTTTAACACCTTCAAGAACATTAAAAACATCTTCACCCTTTGTTTCAAGGAGACTTTTTAAAACCCCTAAACATTGCTGTGAAACGCCTGTATCCAGAGCAAATTCGAGGGCTTCCTCCCAGCTTTTCTTATCTAGCAACTGTCTAAGACTGTTTTGTTTTTCATCATCTAATCCTTCTTGATTTAGAACTCCTCTAAGAATTCCTGTGTGTCCAATCTTGAAGAGATAGTTTTTAAGTTCCAGCCTTTCTAGGAGGTTGTTGGTCAGCATCAGAATTTCAGCGTCTGCTTCAGGTCTATCTGAACCAAAAAGCTCATAATTTGATTGCCAAAACTCTCGATATCGTCCATATTGTGGTTCATCATAGCGGTACAGGCTTCCTACCGAAAAGAATCTCATTGGTTTTGGTTCGTTGCGCATTTTGGTGGAAATCAACCGGGCGATAGAGGCTGTGAATTCAGGGCGCATAGCTACTTTTCTGTCACCTAAATCCTTGAATGTATACATTCGTTCCCGGATTTCCTCGCTGGTTTTTGCTGCCAAAAGATCATACGATTCCAAAACTGGAGTAATAATTTCATCATAACCGTATAATTTAGAAAGTTCTCTGGAAACCTGCTCAATGTAACGCATTTTTTCAGCTTCAATTGGTAACAAATCTCTCATTCCGCGAACAGTATTGAACATTTCACATTCACCAAAACTTTACTTTAGATTGAGTTCTGAAAGAGAATAGTAAACAATTTCACCTCGACGATTAATAACAGCAAGAACCAAGTTCTTCTTCAAGTTTTGAACATATCGTTGAGTTCGAGCCAGTTTCTCTACCGTAACTGGTTGGCCCTCCTGAATGCCAAAAATTAGGTGCTTTGCAGTTCCTTTTCCGTAATCTCCTCGTTCATATAGCCGAAAGTCAATTCCCAATCCGAAACCTTCCCTTGCCACGTATCCGCGGCTTCTTAGGTCCCTATAAATTAGGTATCTGACCCAAGCATCAGTATCGACTGATTGGAAACGTTTTAAAAGTTCTTGAAAGGCGATTTTTTTTCCTGTTTTTTCGTCTTTTATTTCTATTGTTTCTTTGCCGAGAAGAAACAGGGCCTCGTATAGAGTGAGACTAAGCTTGCCTTCTTCTTTGGTACCGTAGCCTTTTAGAGAGAACTCCTCTACTCCTTCTGGTGACGAAATTTCTACAGTGTTTTCTTTTAAAGAAGCCCCAACAGGCATTTCAGTATCTTGGTTCTTCTCAGTCTCAAGCTCGGGTTTATCCAACGCCAAAACGCTCAATCCCTTTATCTAACCAGCCTATCATAATGTCTTTAGATTTTAATCTTTAGCCAACTTGTACATGCTAATCTTTGAGTTCCTCTTGCAGATCTTCGAAGAGTTTTTTTTGTTTACGTGAGAGTTTAACAGGCGTCTCTGCGGTTACTTCGACAAACTGATCTCCTTTTCCAAATCCTCGAAAATGGGGTATTCCTTTGTTTTTTAGCTTGAATAATGTTCCAGTTTGGGTTCCCATAGGTATCTTCAGTTTCGTTTCGCCATATAATGTTGGAATAGATATCTTTGCTCCTAAAGCTAATACAGGAAAACTAACTTTTGTTTGATGGTATATGTGATCTCCTCTTCTGAGAAATAGCTTATGTGGTTTAACATGTAAAACAACGTAAAGATCCCCTCTCTGGCTAGGCGTATTACTTGGGGCTCCTTCTCCACTAAGTCTTAGACTGAATCCATCATCTACTCCAGCTGGAATATTTAGCATAATCTTGCGCATAGCTTTGATTGCACCTGCACCCTTACACACACCACATAGGTTTTCTGGAGGTACACCTTTACCGCGACATTTGTTGCATACCTGAACTTCTGCGAATTGCATAAAACCGAAGCTTCTAACAAGCTTGATTTCGCCTGTTCCTTCACATTCTTGACATCTTTTGGAGTCAGACCCTTGTTTTATTCCACTGCTTCCACAAGTGCTGCAAGATTCAAAACCAGGAATCTGAACTTCTTTTTTTAAGCCAAAAGCAACATCTTCTAATGTTATTGTTAGGTCGTGTCTGAGGTCTGCACCTCTTCTACTGCTCCTTTGTCCCCCTCTCCCGAATAGTATATCAAAGACGTTCTCGAAACCGAAACCAGCATTCCTAAATATTGACGCAAAGTCTACTCCCCCATAGATGTCTTCTGCGGTGTATCTTCCGTTTATTCCTGCATGACCAAAACGATCGTATTGGTTTCGTTTTTCATCATCAGACAAAACAGCATATGCTTCAGATATTTCTTTAAATTGTGCTTCAGCTTCTGGAGCTTTATTTTTGTCTGGATGATATTTCAAAGCAAGTTTTCGATAGGCTTTTTTGATTTCCGTTTTAGGTGCATCTTTGGCAACATTTAAGACTTCATAATAGTCGCGTTTTGTGGTCATTTGGAAATCAGCCTAACGATGAACCTTTCAAGGTTTTTTTTCGTCTTTTACGTCTTCATATTCAGCATCAACAACCTTTTTCCCATCTTCAGTTGTTTCTTCTGGTTTTTGAGCCGATGCTTGAGCTGCTGCAGCCTGTTGGTAAATAACTGTTCCAACCTCTTGTAGCACCTTTGAAAATGCTTCACTCTCGACTTTAATCTTCTCTATATCAGCACCATTTAATGCCTCACGTAGTTTAACCGCTGCGTCATCTATCTTTTGTGTTTGATCTTTGTTGAGTTTGTCTCCCAAATCTTTCTTTGTTTTTTCAGCTGTATAAAGTAAAGAGTCAGCATTGTTTCGTACTTCAACCTCTTCTTTCCTTTTCTTATCTTCTTCAGCGAATTGCTCAGATTCTTTCATCATACGTTCTTTTTCGCTTTCAGATAGTTTTGTTGATGCTGTGATGGTAATTTTCTGCTCCTTTCCAGTAGCTAAATCTTTAGCTGAAACATTTAGTATACCATCAGCGTCAATATCAAAGGAAACTTCAATCTGGGGAACTCCCCTAGGTGCAGGAGGAATTCCTGTTAGGTTAAAAGTTCCTAATGATACGTTGTCGTGTGCCATCGCACGTTCTCCTTGTAAAACGTTGATGGTTACAGCAGTCTGGGAATCTGCTGCTGTAGAGAATATCTGACTTTTCTTTGTTGGGATTGTAGTATTACGTTCTATAATCTTTGTAGAGACGCCACCTAGAGTCTCTACACCTAAAGACAGTGGTGTAACATCTAGTAGCAGTAGATCCTTAACATCGCCAGCTAATACACCCCCCTGAATAGCTGCGCCTACGGCAACACATTCCATCGGGTCTACTCCTCGTTCCGCCTTTTTTCCCAGCAAATCCTCAACATACTTTTTGACGAGAGGCATTCTGGTTTGTCCGCCAATCAAAATGATTTTATCGATATCTTTCGTTTCAAGTTTCGCATCTTTTAATGTTCTAAGTATTGGATCTCTAATCTTCTCAACAATTGGTGTGGCTAACTGTTCAAGCTTGGCACGCGTAAGAGTAATATGGAGATGCTTTGGTCCGGCGGCGTCAGATGTAATAAAAGGAAGATTAAGGTCTGTAGTTAAAAGGGTGGAAAGCTCTATTTTTGCGTTCTCTGCGCCCTCTTTAAGTCTTCTGTGTGCCATTGGATCACCACTAAGATCGATGCCCTCTTTTTTCTTGAATTCCTCTAAGAGATAGTTGACTACTACTTTATCGACATCCGTTCCTCCAAGCTGAGTATCTCCGCTGGTGGATAATACTTCAAAGACACCTGTACCGAAATCCATGATTGTTGTGTCATTAGTTCCGCCACCAAAACTGAAAACAAGAATTTTCATTTCTGATTCAAGCTTATCCAGACCGTAAGCTAGCGAAGCTGCGGTTGGCTCATTAATTATTCGGGAAACCTCAAATCCTGCAATCTCTCCTGCGTCCTTAGTGGCTTGTCTCTGGTTGTCATTAAAGTGGGCAGGAACAGTGATTACACATTTGTTGATTTTTTCGCCCAGAAAAGTTTCTGCGTCCCTTTTTATTTTTTGCAGAATAAACGCTGAAATCTGTTGTGGTGTATAATCTTTTCCACGGATAATCACTTTCTGGTTTGTTCCCATCTTTCGCTTTATTTCAAAGATGGAACCTTCCGGGTTTGTGACTGCCTGCCGTTTTGCTGGGTCACCCACGAGCAGTTGTCCATCCTTGGTAAATGCTACCACTGATGGAAACATTTTTCCCGCAAGAGTTGGTCCTTCAGCACTGGGAATTATTACGGGTCTGCCAGCTTCCATTATGGCTGCAGCTGAGTTTGTTGTTCCAAGGTCTATTCCTAATATTTTTTCTCTTTTTTCGTTTTTACTCATCGTTTTTCTCCTCTTCATCTTTTAAGCAAGATATGTTGACCATGCATGGTCTAAGAACTCGTCCTTTATACACGAATCCTTTTCTGACTTCTTCAAGAATTAATCCTTCTTCACAGTCGCTTCGGGGTATCTTAATTACTAACTCATGAACATTTGGATCAAAAGCTTTTCCCAAAGCTTCTATACGTTCTACCCCCTCTTTCTTGAGCATGCGTACTAAGTTTTCATGAATCATTTTAACTCCTTTTAAGAGAGCCGAGGGATCAGTAGACTTTTTTCCAGAATCTAAAGCCCTTTCAAGGTCGTCAATAAACGATAAAAGTTCAGCAACTAGTTTCTCGTTACAGCGATAAGTTAACTCTTGAACTTGTTTTTCTGTTCGTTTCCGATAATTCTCAAAGTCTGCTTGTAGATACTTAAGTTGCATTAAGTATTCTTGTGCTTTTTCTTTTTCCACAGTTAGGGTTTCCTCTAATTTCTTTGTTTGCTCTTGAAGTTTTTTGGAATCTTCTTGATCCATAAAATCACGTTCTAACTGATTCGCGTTAAAGGTTATTGGAAATGAATGAAAAAACTGCAGTTAATATTTTTTTCGATTTATAGTGTAAAACCCAGAGATATTTTTATTTTTTTGGAATCAAAATATTTGAAAAACAAAATTAAGTCTAATTATTTGACGTATTGGTGAGACGAAATTCAATTAATCATGAAGAAGAATGCGATCTAAAACTTTTTAAGATCGTAAATAAATTGGTTTGATAAGGGTTGTAATAAATTTGAGGGATCGTTTCCTCCAAGGCTAAAGAGTATTCAAATATTTTCAATTTTGTTAGCAATGCCTCTTTCAATACCTGTTTTTATTCATTAAATTTTTTAAGTTTAGAATATTTTGTAGTGGATAAATTTATTAGTAAATATCAGATTGAAGGTGACTTATCATGAATATAATCGAGAAAATCTTAGCTAATGCATCAGAAAAACAAGAGGTTTCCCCCGGGGAGATAGTGGAAGCAAGAATCGATGTTGCAATGACTCACGATTTAACTGGTCCTTTGGCAATCAAATCATTTCGCGAGATTGGAGCAAAAAAAGTTTGGGACCGCAATAAAGTCATCATTATCCTAGACCACTTGGTTCCTGCTAGCTCTGTAATATCAGCCGGTTTACACAAAATTGTAAGAAACTTCGCTAAAGAACAGAATATTGAAAACTTTTATGATGTAGGCAGAGGTGGAGTTTGCCACCAAATAATGCCTGAAAAAGGGCATGTCAGACCAGGAGAGGTGATTGTTGGTTCAGATTCTCACACGTGCACTTATGGGGCATTCGGCGCTTTCGCTACAGGTATAGGCTCAACAGAAATGGCTGCTGTATTTGCAACAGGTAAACTGTGGTTTAGAGTCCCTGAAGTTATAAAAGTAAACGTAACAGGGAAATTACCAGACTTGGTATCAGCCAAAGATTTGACCCTGCATATCATAGGTAAGATTGGTGCTGATGGTGCAATCTATAAGGGGTTAGAGTTTACGGGTTCTACGATAAGAGATATGACGATTGACAGTAGAATGGTGTTGTCTAACATGGCTGTGGAGATGGGTGCAAAAGCAGGTTTAATTGAGCCTGACCAGAAAACGTTAGATTATGTTCAATCTAGAACTGATAAATCGTTTAATCCGATTAATAGTGACCCAGACTCTGTATATGAAAAGATTGTCGAAGTGGACGCTTCAAATTTGGAGCCTCAAATAGCTGTTCCACACTCAGTCGATAATGTCAAACCAATATCTGAAGTGGAGAACGTAAAGGTTGATCAGGCTTTCATAGGTTCGTGCACTAACGGTAGGTTAGAGGATCTAAGAGTCGCAGCTCAAATACTGGAAGGCAAAAAAATAGCTAGAGGAGTTCGTTTGGTTGTTATTCCTGCATCCCAGGAAATATTCTTGAAAGCTATAAATGAGGGATTGATAAGAACGTTCATGGATGCTGGCGCAACAGTTGGTAATCCAAATTGTGGTCCTTGCTTGGGCGGGCATATGGGCATTCTGGCTGAGGGAGAAGTTTGTATAAGTACTTCAAACAGGAATTTTATCGGAAGAATGGGGAGCACAAAATCCTTTGTGTATCTGGCATCACCCGCAACAGTTGCATTGTCAGCTATGACTGGCAAAATCACAGATCCAACAAAAACAAGGAAGAAGGTGCATTAAGTTGACCATAACTGGAACAGCAATAAAGTTTGGAAATAACGTTGATACAGATGTTATCTTGCCAGGACCATACCTAGTTCATACAGATCCAAACGAACTGGCAAAACATGCCATGGAAGGCTTAGATTCCAAATTTCCAGAAAAAGCAGCTAAAGGTGTAATCGTTGTTGGAGCTAAGAATTTTGGTTGTGGTTC
>Ga0209536_100016485_pt1 | contig 10504 bp, 11 predicted proteins | sample DeeMarSeWOR28_12_FD_187461 | JGI IMG/M metagenome (GOLD analysis project Ga0209536, IMG submission 187461) | Marine sediment microbial communities from White Oak River estuary, North Carolina - WOR-2-8_12 (SPAdes) (version 2) | ecosystem: Environmental > Aquatic > Marine > Intertidal zone >...
CTCCACGTTCGAGAAGACCGCCCTGCGAATCACCGGAATGAGTTTTTACATTCTGGCGGTTGGGCTGGGTATTTCAGCTGTTTACAATATCATTATCGGGCACAAACCGGAGACTACCCTGCCGGGGTTGATTATCTCGATCATATCGATTGCAATGATGTGGGCGCTGGTGGCCGGCAAACGCAAAGTAGGCCGCGAACTCAACTCCATGCCCATCCTGGCAGATGCCAACTGCACGCTGGTGTGCGTTTATATGTCGGTAGTGTTATTGGTTTCCAGTTTGATCTACGAACTGACTGGCTTCGGTTTTGTCGATAGTCTTGGTGCAATCGGGTTGATCTACTTCTCGTATAACGAGGGCAAAGAAGCCTTCGAGAAAGCGGCAGGGATGGAATGTGACTGCGAAGATGAGAATTGCATGGATTAACCTGCTCTTCCTGCTCATTCTTGGAACAGGTTTTGTGTCGGGGTGTGTCACAAAGGGCATAAGCCCTGTTCCATCAGATTTTCTTTTCATCATGGATGTCAAAAGTGCTGGGGACTTTGAGGGTTGCGCGGTCAACGTCAACATTCGTATTGATGCCGATGGGAATGGCAGATATGAAACTTACGACACGGATTGCGCCATTCAATTTGATACAAATCACATGGTTACATATGACCACAATCAGGTGATCACAAACGGTCAATTCCAGCTCAGCGCTTCGGAACTTGAGCAATTGTGGAGTGCTATCAATGACAACAATTTCTTCACCCTGACAGACGACTACCGTATGGCAATGGGATTCTCCTATGCTTTCATTGTTGTCCAAGTAAATGGAGAACAACACATTGTAGACAACATCGGCATGGAAGTTCCCGAGGTAAGGGCCATCGTAGAAGCAACCGACGCCATCCTTCCAGAAGGGGTGGGTTTGGATTACAGAGAAGGTTTTATGCCTTAACTGGTGTATAATTTCAACCGTTCAAAACAAAGGAACATAAGGAATGACAGACAATCTGTAGTGAACCAAGTTTTCAGGGCAACTAACCTACCGCTATGATTCTCCAGTCTATCTGGTGTTGAAGGCCGAGGCTTGCCCTCGGTTTTGTTTTTTAAACTACTACAGGACACCTTATGCTTACCGCTCACCACCTCTCAAAAACATACGGCATCCAGCCCATTTTCCAAGACATCTCTTTCAGCATAAGCGCAGGCGAGCGCATCGGACTTGTCGGCCCCAACGGCTGCGGCAAAACCACCCTCCTGCGCATCCTAGTCGACGATGAAAAATCGGACGAAGGAACGGTCGTATATACGCGCCCAAATTTACGGATCGGATACCTGGCCCAGAGCATGGTTTTCGAACCCGGTCAAACGCTTCGCGCCGCGCTCGAAGTTGCTTCCGTTTCACAAACTCAACTCGAAACGGATATCGCCTCTCTAGCCACTGCACTTGCCAAAGACCCTGAGAATCGTAACCTTCAAGATAAATATGACAGCGCCTTAACCCAACTTACAACCTTCAACGCTCAACCCGAGGCCATCCTCGGCCCGCTCGGGCTTGGTGACTTTGACCTCGACCATACTCCCGTCTCCCATCTCTCCGGCGGGCAGAAAACCCGTCTTATGTTAGCGCGTATCCTGCTCGAAGAGCCGCACCTACTGCTACTTGATGAGCCTACCAACCACCTCGACATCGCCATGCTCGAGTGGCTCGAAGGCTGGTTGACCCGCTTCCGTGGCGCGGCGCTGATCGTCTCCCACGACCGTACCTTCCTGGATAACATCGTTACCTCGATTCTTGAACTCGATCCAAATACGCAAACCGTCAAGTCCTACCCTGGTAATTACAGCGATTATGCTAAACAAAAACTAATTGAAACAGAGAGGCACCAGCAAGCCTACGTAGACCAACAGCAGCAAATTGCCCAACTACGCGCCGCAGCAGCCCATGTCCGCGGGTTGACAAAGATGCGCAAAGGCGGCAAAGCCGACCCGACCAACACCGACGGATTCTCGGTCGGCTTCTTCGGAAACCGTGCTACCAAGAACGTGGCCGGGCGCGCCAAGCACTTCGAAGCGCGTATTGAGAGAATCCTGACCAAAGAGTGTATCGAAAAGCCACGCGTTTCTTACCAGATGAAATTAAACTTTGGCCAACCCACCAATCACTCAAAAGATGTGCTGACGACAGAAAATCTGTCTGTAGGCTATCCTGGTCATGAACCATTACTAGAGAACGTGAACCTGTACATCCGCGCAGGGCAGCGCATCGCGTTGATCGGCGAGAACGGCATCGGAAAGACCACCCTGCTGCGCACCATAACAGGGGCACTCGCGCCACTGGTTGGCAGTCTAAAGCTGGGGAAATCGATCAAGCTCGGTTATATGACGCAGGAACAGGAGGCGTTAGATGCGTCGCGCTCGGCGCTGGAATCCTTGCAAGGTGTGACATCCTTCAACACAACCGAAGCGCGCCGTTTCCTGCATCTGTTCCTCTTCAGCGGCGACGATTCGCTGCGTCCTATAGGCGACCTGTCCTACGGCGAACGTGCTCGTCTACAACTTGCACTTTTAGTTGCTCAGGGCTGTACATTCCTGGTACTGGATGAACCTGTCAATCATCTGGACATCCCATCGCGGACGCGCTTCGAGCAAGCACTGACGCAATTCAACGGCAGCATCCTGGCAGTGGTACATGATCGCTATTTCATCAACGCATTCGCATCCGATGTGTGGACAATTGAAAACGGCGAGGTAATCACATAGTAAATCACTCCCCTACCCCTTATCCTGATGTTAACGACATTTTAAATCTATTGCTCGCAAAAGTTCAGGAAGTCTTGGGCTCGCAGTTCGTGGGCATGTACCTGTACGGTTCGCTCTCCAGCGGTGATTTCGACCCGGTCTCGAGCGACATCGACTTTCTGGTTGTCACCACTAAAATGCTGGATGAAAAGATGATCGACGCATTGGATGCCATGCACCAGCGCATCTGGAACTCGGGCCTAAAGTGGGCTGACAAATTAGAGGGTTCGTATCTTCCCCAGGAACACCTGCCACGCTACGAAAGATCTAAAGTTGCGTACCCGACCGTTAACGAGGGCAAGTTCTACGTGGCTCCACATGGCAGCGACTGGATCATCCAGCGGCACATTATCCGTGAGGAAGGGGTCGCTTTAGTGGGAGCAGACCCAAAGTCCATGATCGAGGCGGTGAGGCCTGATGACATCCGCCGTGCGGTGACGGGCATTCTGAATGAATGGTGGTTCCCGATGCTGGACGACATCTCCTGGCTGAGCAATCATGGCATCGAGTATCACGCCTTCGCCATCCTGACCATGTGCCGGTCACTGTATGCCTTGAAATATGGCAAGGTAGTTTCGAAACCAGCCGCGGCGAAATGGGCACAAGGCGAACTGGACGGGAAATGGCCGAAGGTCATTGAACTGTCACTGGCATCGCGTTCAGGCAAAGGGAAATGTACAATTTATGCTGACGCAATAGAACTAATCCGGTATACAAAGGAAAGAGTATCATCTATCAAAAAAAGATAATAATCACAAAGCGATGTTCGAAGGTTGCTGCCACATTTGTACAAACTCAGCGGTGTAACACCCGCAACTCCAATTACAATATAAGCGTGCCTTTTAGAGATTACTTTTCTTCGCAAGCAAAAGAATATGCACAGCACCGCCCGAGCTATCCAGATGCGATGTTTGCTTACCTTACGTCACTGGCTCCGTCAAGAGAACTTGCCTGGGATTGTGGTACCGGCAATGGACAGGCTGCTCTGGTCTTAGCAGAGAATTTCGAGCACGTCATCGCTACGGATGCCAGTGCCGCGCAGATCGGAAACGCCTTTCCCCATAAAAGAATAGAATATCGGGTAGAACCGTCAGAAAAGACAAGCATTCCAGCCAATTCGGTCGATCTCATCACAGTCGGCACCGCCGTGCACTGGTTCGATTTTGACGCTTTTTATCAGGAGGTGCGGCGCGTTAGCCAGAAAAATGGAATCTTGGCAGTCTGGACTTATTACTTCCCAATCATCACACCAGAAATCGACCACTGGCTGGAACATTTCTACTGGGAGACTTTGTCGGGTTTTTGGCCTGAGCGAATCCATTACCTGGAAGAGCATTACACAACATTGCCCTTTCCCTTCGAAGAGTTCAAACCTCCAAATTTTGAAATGAAAGCCACCTGGGATGCAAAAAATCTGATTGGTTTCATTGCAAGCTGGTCAGCCGTCAGGAAATTGGTTGAAGTTAAGGGCGAAGAAGCTTTTAACGAACAGATAAAGGCGTTGGAAAGCATTTGGGGAGAGAATTCAGATAAGCGCGAAATTCGCTGGCCGCTGCACTTTCGCATTGGCAAAGTGAAGTAGGAAGGTACAAGTATGGATCAAGATCAAATCATTAACTGGCTTCTTGAAGGGGACGTATCTATTCAATATCAAGTTCAACGAGATCTGTTGGGGGTGGAAAAACCTGAATTGCAAAACCGCATCGCGACCGAAGGCTGGGGAAAACGCTTCCTGGAAGCCCGCAGAACGAACGGTCACTGGGGGCGCGGCTTCTACCAGGTCAAGTGGATTTCCACACATTATTCGCTCCTTGACCTGAAACATCTCAACATCGCCCCTGCGCAACCCGAAATTCAAGAATCTATTGCCATCATCCTGCGCGAGCAGAAAAGCGAGGATGGCGGCATCAATCCCGCCGTGACGATCAAGCAAAGCGACGCCTGCATCAATGGCATGTTCCTGAATTACGCCTGCTATTTCAAAGCGGATGAAACTGACTTGCATTCTATTGTGGACTTTATCATCGACCAGCAAATGCCGGATGGTGGCTTCAACTGCAACTACAACATGCAGGGAGCCACCCACAGTTCGCTGCACACGACGATTTCCATTTTAGAGGGGATACAGGAATACGTCGCCAATGGATACACCTACCGCCGCACCGAACTGGACCGGATCGCTACTGAGGCGCGCGAGCTCATTCTCCAACACCGACTATTTCTCTCCGATCGCACCGGCGAAATTATAAATAAACGCTTCCTGATGTTATCATATCCTTCGCGCTGGTTCTACGACATCCTGCGTGCGCTGGACTATTTCCAGGCTGCAAAGGTCGCATACGATGCGCGGATGCAACCTGCCTTGGATGTTTTGCACAAGAAACGGCGCAAAGATGGCACCTGGCCCGTACAGGCCAAACATCCCGGCCAAGTCCACTTTGACATGGAAAAAACTGGTGGTCCCAGCTGCTGGAATACATTACGGGCATTGCGGGTGTTGAAGCATTTTAACGAATAAGATCACATGATCTGAAAAAGGCCGGATTAGGGGTGCGAATATCTATCACGAAATTTCCCGAGAACCTAAAAACTACTTGTTGACTTTCTTTTAGAAAGTCTTATAATGTATTATGATAATTCTGGCGTTTTTAGTCACAATTACTGTGTACTGCGTAAACATATAAACTCAAACACTCATTTTTTCTGGCAATAACTGGTGTGAAAGTTCGTTTGTTTATGCAAGGAACAGTAGAAAGTTGGTGAATATGGGACAAGTTTTTATCAGTTATTCCCGCCGAGATATAGATGAAGTGGAGAACATTGTTGCTCAATTAGAGGCGGAAGGTATAGAAGTTTGGTTAGACAGGGAAGCCATAAAACCGGGGCAACAGTGGCGCAAACAAATCGTTGAAGGCATAGATACAGCAGAAGCGTTCATCCTCAATCTTTCCCCAAACTCAGGGGCATCGGATAATGTGCTAAAGGAATTGAATCTGGCTGAGGAAGCCTTAGAACCGTTTATCCTGCCCGTTATGCTCAGCGAGATGAAGATCCCGGATGAGATGCGTTATCAGTTAGCAGGCACACAATTCATTGCATATTATCTTGACTCGAAACGAGGTGTTCAAGATCTGATTGCTGAGATTAAAAAAAGAAGGAGCGCTACCGCCGACCGCCCGAAGCTCCAGCCACCCGCCTTTCGCGAAGTTGAAGTGATCCTGGAAAATGAAACCCTGGAAAGTTTCAGCAAAAACGCACAACAGAAATTTCTTGAAATATTGGGCGAGATCGTTCACGGTTCCATAGTAGATATTGGGAAGAGCTATCTCATCACCAAAGTTGAAGAAATCACATCACCATGACCCGTTTACGGATCTTGATAAAGATGGAGAGCGCAGATGCATTCGAATTGAAAGCACAAGCGCTCAACAACGATCCTCATCTTAAAGCTGCGGGAATCACCGCTCTGAAATTTACAGGGGACAAGAAATTTATCGCGGATGGGGAATTCTCGTCTGAACCGCCACTCTCCTCCGCCCCCGCTGCTGTTCCCCAAGAAATCAAATTGGCTCCAGCTCGCGGAAAAAAACTGCGCGTCATACTGCGTATGTCCAGTGAGGATGCCTACGAACTAAAAACGCAAGCGCTCAATAACGATTCTCGTCTAAAGGATGCGGGAATTGCCGCCCTGAAGTTTGTCGGAGACAAACTATATATCAGCCAAGGGGAGTTCTCACCGGACATACCCTCTCCCGAAGCGAAACAAGCTGCCACCATCGATGAGAAAATTCGCGTCACACTTCGAGTTCCACGCAAGGACGCGTACGAACTAATCGCCAAGCACCTGAACAAGGATCCCGACCTGGCCAAAGCAGGCATTTCTGGCGTGGAACTGGCTAAAGGCGCGGGAATGATTCCGGTTGCGCAAGAAACACCAGCCAAACCACAGAAAAAGAAACGAAGCTTTACAAAAGTTCTATTCGCAACAGGGATCATTGTTCTCATGGGAGTTTTAGGCGTAGGTGCGCTCTATTTCTTCACCCCGCCTGCGCCCGCCCCTACAGAGGCTCCCTTGATTCCAGTGTCGGCGAGAGACACCAGCACGCCCCTACCCCCTACCCGCACGACAGTGCCAGCCACTGAGACTCGTGTGCCTTCCACTGCCACCAAGGTTCCCAGTACAAAAACGTTACGCCCCGCTGCAACGAGAACGCAACCGCCCACTGCCACAGTCTTGAGTTGCCAGTCTCCTGCCGAGGTCGTGGTCAGTTCTGATTTTCTATCCTGTCGTTACGGTCCCGGTGCCGATTATCTTTACAGAACCGGGTTAGCCAAGGGAGATGTAGTGGATGTCCTGGGTCGGGCGGAAACTTCTACTGATTTCGGCTCCTGGATTCGTGTGCAAAACAGATGGGAAGAACCGGTCAAATGCTGGATCAACGCCAGCTCGAGGTTTGTCGAGATTCCGCAGGGGGACGTGGCCTGTCTTGAATCGATATATCCTGAAAAGGCTCCGCTCATCCTATTCAATACCAATCTGTTCCCCCAACCTTACAACGTGCAAGCCAGCCGCAGCGGGGACCTGGTCTATATTGACTGGGTAGGATTCGATCTATTACCCGGGGACAAACCTGAGCAAAGTCCGCGCTACCTGGTCGAAGCCTGGACCTGTCAAGACGGGAAGATCGTTCTCTCACCACTGGGAGTGGATGAGCCTTATACTCAGGTTCGGGATGAAGGGGGTTGTGCCGAAGCCTCGTACGGATATGTATATATGGCCCATGTGGATGGTTACATCGGACCGGTTACAGTTCCCTGGCCACCGTAAACAAAATTTGCTGCACGTATCAAACTGCACGGATGAATCATCCGTGCAGTTTTTTATGTCCGCCAAAGAAACATTTATTTAGATATACAACATCCTTAATACGTTGATTTACTTCCAGATAGCATAAATGAAATATAATTCCTGCATGCACCAGCACGCTGCATGCAGGAATATAGATAGGAGCATACAAAATGAACCAAAAAAATATCCTGATCCTTGATTATTCAACAGACAGAAGCGAAACACCAGCGATTAAACGCTGGATGCCCTATGATGCACAGATAACAGCATTATTCATTGACACCGAGGATTCTTTTCCCGACAATCTCATCGAACAGGGCTACACTCATGTCATTCATACAGGCTCGGCACTTTCGATCACAAAGCCCGTGCCGTTCATAGAAAAGGCTGTGGCTTACATCCAAAAAGCGAATGCCGATGGTGTTGCCCAGATGGGCATCTGTTACGGGCATCAATTGGTCTGCAGGGCGTTAGTAGGAAAGCATGCGGTGCGGCAATCGCCCAAGGGTATGGAAGCAGGTTGGAGCCAGGTCAGATTCGAGCGCAAAGCAATGGATATCCTGGGCATCGGAGAAAACGAAGTCGTCTGGCAACATCATTTTGACGAAGTCACTGAGCTTCCCCAGGGATCAGAACTTCTGGCAACGAACGCACATACGGAAATCCAGGCCTATGTCAATTACGATCAGCGCTTGTTCGGAACGCAGTTCCACCCGGAATTTGACAGGGAAACGGGAAACCAGCTCTACCTGGAAGACAGGCAGCTTCTGGAGAAGAACAACTACAACGTGGACAAGATCGTCAAAGGCGGCCCTTCGATTGAAACAGGGAAAATATTCTTTGGATTTTTCTTTACGGTCTGACCCCGGAACATACGCCCTGATTCTGAAAAGTGAAACATACGCCAGCATGCAGGTCGGTCGTTTGGGAGAGCTTGAACTTAGGCCGGGATACTACATCTATATTGGCAGCGCATTTGGGTCAGGTGGAGTAAAAGCGCGTGTGGAACGTCACTGGCAGGTGGGTAAACGAAAACATTGGCATATCGATTATTTGCGTGAACACGTTACGCCCATAAAAGCATGGATCAGCTACGAAGCAGACCACCTTGAACATTTGTGGGCGCAGACTTTGTACGACACAAGCGAATTTTCTCCAATTCAGGGATTCGGTTGCAGCGATTGCAAATGTTTCTCGCACTTGTTCCACACATCCACAAATCCAGATTTTGATTCCTTTGCGCATGCCGGCGGTAGCAGGGTTCAGGCATGGGAATCCTAACTAAAGGGAAAATGGACACAACGAACTATAAACACTTATCAAAACGAAGCATAGCATTTTGGGGTGACAGCCTGACGGAGGGTTTTCCCGGTGTGTCTTACTTTGAAATTTTGAAGCAGCGCCTTCCCGAAGATAACCTGATCAATTATGGAAAAGGCGGAGATACAGTTCTCAGTCTTTACCGCAGACTCAAGCGCACGCAACTCAGTCAACCCGTTGACATCGCGTTTCTATGGGTAGGCGTTAACGATATCTTTGTAAAATTATCTGGATCTTACCTGGTTTACAAAACCATCCTCAATCAACCCTGGACAAGGAACTATGAAGAGTTCGAACGATACTATCGTTTAACCCTTGAGATTCTTTGCCAGCATGCAAACAAGGTGATAACCGTTCCACCTTTGTTTTTAGGAGAAGGACCCAACAATAAATGGAATCGAGAATTGGGGATGTTGTCAAGAATTATTAAACAGGTTTCGAATCTGCATCCTAAAGTAAATTACCTTGACTTGAGAAAAATCATTTATCCACAGCTAAGTGATAAGAAGACTTCGGTGTATCTTCCTGCGAGTCTCACGAGAATAGGTTTAGATACCTTATTGCTCAAACAAAAAGCACAGATTGACAAGATGGCATTTGAGAGAGGCCTGGTCTTCACCTTAGATGGCGTACACCTGAATAGCCGAGGCGCAGAAATTGTGGCAGATATTTTCCTGGAAAACATAAAAGCATTGCGAGGATAAATGAGTGTCGAACAGGCCTTTGACCAATCCGTTGAATATTACGATAACTGGATGAAGCTGGCGCTGCCCAGCTATGATGAGATTTTTAGAACCGCGTTGGAGCTAATCCTATTTGACAGTGAAAAAGCAATCGAGGTGTTAGATCTGGGCGCAGGGACAGGTCTGTTCTCGGAACACGCCCTCAAGAAATACCCACGGGCCAAGTTCACTTTGTGCGATCTGGCGCCCAAAATGCTGGATGTAGCACGGGAGAGATTTCGGAAATATCCAAAGCAATTTGACTATCTAATAAGTGACTATCGCGAATTACAAAGCAAGAATCACTATGACCTGGTCATCTCAAGTCTATCCATACATCATCTTGAAGACAGGGAAAAACGTCAGCTTTTCAAAAAAGTGTACCGGGCGTTGAAGGATACGGGTATCTTCATCAACGTGGACCAGATCAAAGGCCCCACGCCGGAGATGCAAAAACTGTACTGGGAAAACTGGTTGGAAATGGTCAGGGAAAAGGGTGCCGCAGAAGATCAGATTCAGGCCAGCATCCAACGACGGAGGAAATACGATAAAGATGCCTTGCTGACAGACCAATTGGCATGGCTGTCAGAAGCGGGCTTTGTGAACGTGGACTGTGTTTACAAGAATTATTTTATTGGGGTGTTTTTTGCAAGAAAAGTAATTGCTTCCTTTTCAAACCATTAAAATGAATTCAATTATTTTGACTGAATAATTGCCAAGATGAGTATTTGTAATTGGGTTTTAATCTATTGCCATATAACGCCCTAAAGTTTTTAGGATGTTACATTGTACCCGTAAGGGTATGCGGTATGTATATAAGCC
>Ga0209536_100016486_pt1 | contig 10504 bp, 10 predicted proteins | sample DeeMarSeWOR28_12_FD_187461 | JGI IMG/M metagenome (GOLD analysis project Ga0209536, IMG submission 187461) | Marine sediment microbial communities from White Oak River estuary, North Carolina - WOR-2-8_12 (SPAdes) (version 2) | ecosystem: Environmental > Aquatic > Marine > Intertidal zone >...
GGTCACGGCTGACGGCAGCGGGCAGGAGTACCGAGCGATCGAAGTCGCGATCATGAACTGTGGCATACTAGCGAAGATGCTTCATCCGAAAGCACCCGATATTCGGATCGATGATGGGTACCTCGACGTTCTTATTCTAGGCACGAAGCCCTTTCGTGACTTTCCTCTCTACATCTTCAGACTCCTCACCGGTCGGACCCCAGACATCCTCTCGCGTTTCATAAGGGTGAAGAGGCGAGTTGCCATCCGCAGCGAGGTTCCCTTGCCGGTGCAGGCCGACGGAGACATGATTGGCACGACCCCGCTTGAGGTCGAGCTTCTGCCGGGCGCAGTCACTGTGCTTGTGCCCGAGAAAAATGTGATCGGTGGGGGTCATTGACCTGCCCCCACTCTTGTGACCACATCCCAACTTAGGATGCGACCGCGATTGGCGGTCCTTGAACCGCCTCCGCCGCTGGTTTAGTCCTTGGCGCTCCCCGGCTTGGGCAAAAAGATCTGCACCTGAATCCGAAGCTGCCAGTCCGGACCGAAGTCCGGCTTCACGACGTTAAAGTAGGCGCCGACCTGCGTGTTGACGGGGAGCTTCCCGAACTTGGCGACCTTGCCGCCACCAACTCCCAGGGGCACGATCCATTGTTGTCCCGAGTCCGCCTCCCAGTTGGCGGTGATGATCGGCGCGCTGTTCACGTACCATCCGTCGCCCAGCTGACGGACCAGGAACAGGTTGATGAACGCCTTGTTGACGTCTTGCCGCTCGGAGTCACCGGCAACGGACCAGACGTTGTTCGCAAGAATGCCAAAGGTCCAGTCACCGGGTTGATAGAGCGCGATCGCCGAGGGCCCGATGCTCCACTTCCCGGATCCCCGCTTCGACGCGCCTGCAGGGATTTCGGCCGCCACGCCGACGCCCCAGATCAGGCCTTTCGAGGGAGGAGCGTAGAACGCCGTGAAAAGAATGTCGCCGAGGCCCCACGAATAGAGCCCGCTCTCCTCGGTGTATTCCGGTATCCAGACGATGGGCGCGATCGTCCGCGTGATGATCCGCCCCTCGGCGAACGGGACCACCGGCTGGATGTTGAGGATGTTGTTCGTCCGATCGTAGGGTCCCAGACCGAAGTTCGTATTATTCTGGAAGGGAAGGCTGACCAGGTCGGCCAGGGGGTTCGCCGCCTTCTTTGAGAGCGCTTCCACATCCGTTTCATCCTGCTGAGCCGTCACCGGACAAGCGATCAGTATAATGATTGCCGTCAAGATATGAGCAGCGAATCGATTGAGCATGAGCTTCTCCTTCGGTCTGGGTCGCTGCATTCTCTGACTGCAGCGTGTTTTGTCGAGCCACTCCAGGCCTCGCACCGGGCTCACCGCCGGCAACGGAGCGCAACGGAATCGCCGTCCCGCGCGATGCCATGTTCAGCCCGTTGATTTACTCCGCTTTCACCGGTTTCACGTCGGGGAAGATCCAGGAGCCATCCAGAATCTCCTGGCGCGGCTCGTACATCCGCACGGCGTAGTTCCATCCCTCGGTGATCGGCAGGTAGTTCACGCTTTCGGGGTCTCCACCGAAATGGATCGTGAAAGAGCCATCTTCGTTCGGTTTGGCGGAAAAGTTGTTGTAGCTGTTCACGCCGAGTTCGTTTGCTTCGAGATACCCGTCTACGTTGTAGACCGCGATGGACCAGAACGCTTCCACCGGCACGTTCTTGACCGTCACCATGTGCGGCCTCTTGCCGTCGTTCCGGTCGACGCTGTCCATAATGTAGAACGCGGCAGTGACCTGCCCCCGATAATGGTACGGCTTCATTCCTCGCACTCCAATCCAATTTACCTCCTTCAAGCCGCATAGACCGGCACAGGCTCCACGGCTTCAGGCGCCGGCGGTCTGTAACCCAAAGAGCTATGTGGCCGATGCCAGTTGTAGTGCCGTCGCCATCTCTCGATCAAGGCCTGCGCTTCGGTTAGCGTATAGAAGATCTCCCCGTTCAAGAACTCGTCTCTGAACTTCCCGTTGAACGACTCCACGTACCCGTTCTCCCACGGACTCCCCGGCTCGATGAAGAGCGTCTTCACACCCACTCGTTCGAGCCATTCCCGCACGGCTTTGGCGGTGAACTCCGCTCCGTTATCCGATCGGATGTACACGGGACTCCCGCGGTGAACAAACAACTCTGCTAACCGGTCCAGGACGTCTCGTGACGTCCGACGTCGATCGACAGACATTCCCGCGTGAACTCGTCCACAATCACGAGCATCCGAAGCCCTCCGTACTCCTTGCGCCACCGATAGGAGGTCTGGTCGCTCACCCCGATCTTCCGGCACACCTCTGCGGTCGAAGCGCCGCGTGCCCGTTCGACCTCAGCTCTTCTCAATTGTTATATGATCTGTTCGACCGAATACCGTCTTTGGGGATACGAAAACCCCCTTCGTCGATACATCCATCGTAGCAAATCCACGAGTTACCATGCGGTCCGATTCTGGGGGGTCAGGTCAGTCTTCGAGCAGAACATAGACCAGCACCAGGTTGTCCGCCGGAACGGCCGCCGCTTCTGCATCCTTTGGTGTGCGGCATGAGCGCTGTGCCAAGCTTTGCTGCTGGCGTTGATTGGCCTGTTCTTCAAGCACTATGGACTCCAATGGTAGGAAGCAAGAAAGTAATACTTGGTATAGCAAGCCAGAATCGTGAAGATCTCATTTCTCTCAAAGAGCTTATTGAGGGGGAAAAGTAAAATCGGTCATAGATAGACGCTATCCATTGGAACAGACTGCCGAGGCTCACAGGTATGCCGAAAAAGGGCACAAAAAGGGAAATGTGGTCATAACTGTGGGGAATAATGGCAAAACCTAACAATGGGTTTGAGCGTCCGTACCCCAACGGCAGTTCTTGCCGAAGCCGGAATCGCACGACCGGCGAGGGACAAAGGGTTATTTGTCGGTCAATAGGGTAGGATAGTTGTCGCGCAACCAGTCTACTACGCGCTGCCGAAGCGATCGCGCCAGCGCCAGAATCTCAGTCGCTTCCTGATCTGAAATCGTGCCCACTGCATCGTATTCGGCGACGTTACGCTTCTTGCGAAAACGATCGAGCAGTCGCACGGTGTCGTCATCAGCGCCGACCGTATGCCCCAGGCTTTGGATGGTGCGATGGTGATGGGGACCACTCCGAACAACACGGTATCCAGACGCCGCGAGTGCAACTCCCGCTAAGTGCAGCGCAGCATTGTAGGCGATGTTGAATCTCCAGTCTACGCTGAGCTCGGTCGACTGGGCGTCGTGCAAGTCACGATCGGCGAGTGCCAAGAGATTTGCAATCTCCTCGGCGTTCGTGTCGTGCTCGTCGAGCCACCGGTTAGCTAGCCATTCGCGCAAGCTCATCGTCGTTTCCTATCAAGAAAACCTTGGGTTTTCGCAATACCGATGCAATGAACGGCGTGGAAGTCTTCTCTTTGAACTCAGATAATCCGTAAACGGTTGGGTTGACTTCGCGTCGCAGATCCGTCTGCAAGTCACCCAGGGCGTCGCTTACGGCGGCGAAGGTCACATCACCGACGACCATTACGTCGACGTCGCTTTCGGCGTTGTCACGGCCTTCCGCAAACGATCCGTAAACAAAGGCCACGCGGCACCGGTCAGCCAGGGGCGCCAGACGATCGCGAAGAACATCGGCAAGGCCGGCCGTCTTGACCAGGATGCTCCTCAATTCCTCAAAGATGGGGCATTCCCTGTTGGCTCGAAAATAGACATGACGGCCTTCGCGCTCTCTCAGGATGAGCCCGGCCTTGCTCAAGAGACGCAATTCCCGCTGGACGGCGCCCATACCGAACCGGGTCGTGTTGACGATCCGACGAAGGTAGAAGCGTTGGTCGGCGTTCAGAAAGAGCAGACATAGAATCGCCAGACGAGACTTGCCAAACAGAGCGGATCCAAGACCGGTAACTTCGAATCCCATGAATAGGCCTCCACGCACCAATATTGGGTACAATTGTAACCATTATTAGTGCATTTATCAAGCCATGTTTTCTTTCCAGATATGATCAGTAGACGTGCAGACTATGCTACAAGTCGCTCAAGCCGTTGTATTCTAATGGCTTGTGCCGTATCCGGTACCCGGCCAGCCAATTTCCTCGCCGAACGCGAAGATCGACCCGAAGATCGTCCCCAGTGCGACCGTCTTTTTCCATAGACGCCTCCGGTTTTACTGAAAGGAACGGTGCGCCAACGTGTTGCCGGCGTTGTTGCTCCTTGCTTCATGCGCAGGCGAGCGTGCACTCCCCCAGGATCTCATCAATGATCCGTTCCTCCTGGCACAGGCTGAACTACGGGAAGTCATCGATGCCATCGTGGAGGATGCGATGACGGCGAATATCGCGGGTCTTCAGGCGGCGCACCTCGACAGCGACAAGTTTACGAAATTTGGACCGCGCGGTTTCGACCGGCAGGACGTGGCCAGCACGAATGCATCCGAGGCAGTGTTTTTTGGCTCGATATCGAATTACAGCGAAGAGATAGCGGATCTGAAGGTCGACGTATTTGCAGACGTTGGTATCGCCACCTATTACCGAGAGGTATCCTTTGTACAGGACGGGGAGGGCGAAAACGCCCCGTCATCTCTGGATCGTTGGGATTTTGGCTTTTTCGTGGAATCCTGGTGGTGTCGTTTCCTTGCATGGTCGTGACGGTGATCAACAACTATGGATTCGGCGGAGCAGCCGATATCGTTGGCGGCATGGGGCTACTCTTCAGCGCCGTCATCTGCGTGGCTGCGCTCGCCTTGATCATATACGCGCGCAGCATGGTCAAAAGAGGTGTGTTGGTCTAGCCGCGGTAAAGCGCGGGCGCGCGGGGGCGCCGCGTTGCCGGCGCCAAACGATGTAGTCACTGGTTGCGGCAGTGAGGCGCGGATGGTCGTATTGCCCCGCCATCTTGAGAGACGTTGAGCGATGTCTGTAATCGTTATTGGGGCTGGTGCAGCGGGACTCATGACCGCAATCGTCGCCGCACGACGCGGGAAGAGCGTTACCGTTGTCGAGACGCGACCCAAGCCGGGTGCGAAGATTCGGGTGAGTGGTGGTGGGCGCTGCAACGTCCTCCCTGCGAGGGTATCGAGCGACGACTACCACACTCAGGGCTCGCGTCATGTCATGCGCAACATCCTGATGTCCTGGCCGCTCGCCGAGGTGCGCGCATTCTTCGAGGACGACCTGCGCATTCCTCTCAAGGAAGAACTGTCCGGGAAAGTCTTTCCGGTCAGCGATCGGTCACGCGACGTGGTCGAAGCGCTCCTGGCCGCCCTCCGGAACAGCGGTGGGGCACTGCGGACATCATGTCGTATTGAGCGGATCGAGCGGCGGGCTGCGGGAGGATTCGTACTCGTTTCATCGGACGGAGGCAAGCTCGAGTGTGACCAGGTGGTATTGGCCAGCGGCGGGCTGTCATTGCCGAAAAGCGGCAGCGACGGCGCCGGCCTGAATATGGCGGTCGCCCTCGGCCATGGCATGGTAGCGACCTATCCCGCCCTCGTTCCCCTGCTCTCCAACGACCGCAGGTGGCACACGCTCAGCGGGGTAACGGCGCGCGCGCGCGTAAAGGTCGAGCGTGACGGGCAAACGATCGACGAGGCGGAGAACGCGATTCTGTTCACGCACGAGGGCTTCAGTGGCCCAGTGATTCTCGATATGAGTCACTACGTGACTCGCGACGGCGATGTGGCACTGCGTGTCCACTGGGGAGGCCGCGATGTGGATGATTGGAGCGTCGTGTTGGGACAAGGCGGGCGCGCGACGGTCGCGTCGGCGGTGCGGGGTTATCTTCCGAGGCGGCTCGTGTCGCTGCTGATTGATCACGCGGGGGTCGAGCCCACGATTCGGCTGAGCGAACTCCGGGCGGCAGATCGGGAGGAGCTTGTCGATGTATTGTCGGGGTTTGTCCTTCCTGTGAGTGGTAGCGAGGGCTACGCGACGGCAGAAGTGACCGGGGGAGGGATCCCGCTCGCCGACGTATCGGCACGGACATTGGAAAGTCGGGTGGTTCCTGGGCTCTACCTATGCGGTGAAATCATCGACGTCACGGGGCGCCTGGGCGGATACAATTTCCTCTGGGCGTGGGTGACGGGCCACAAGGTGGGGCGCGCTCTTGCCACTGTGAGCTGAAAGAAGGCCTCCTCCACGACAGCTTTCGTGTCCGCCGCTAGTTGCAGGGCGACCGTCGACAACGACGATACCATCGTCCCCACCACAGCCGCCACCCCACAGACCGATGGAAGCTGCGATCAGAAGAGTGGGTAGCATATGGAGAAGCCGTGGTCTCGGAAGGCGTCGTTGCATTTCTTCTGTCTCCTTCGAATCACGCCGTTCTCAACGGGTAACATAGTCCGCCGTGTCGTCGAGGGCTCTGGCTGCAGGTCTGGGTCTCGCTCGCGTTGAGCGGCGACGTCGATGGTGCTCCTTAACCTGGCTCACGAACGCCTCCAGTTCCATGCGCCGAGATGGATCATCTCCGCCGGCATAGACGGCTGTGATGATGGGAACATCGTGGTAGTCACGTCGTATCTTCTCGATGATCGCAGCTGAGGCGTTGCCAACCATGCAGTTGAAGCAGATCGCGTTGATGACGCCGTCGGCGCCCCGGCGCAGAAAGTCGACGACCTTGGCGATGTTGGTGTACAGGAGCTCGTGGTCCTCGTTGGGCATGTAGGGCCCGGCCAGGCGCTTCAGCTCGAAGTAACCGGGCTCGCGCCGCCGGTGAACGCGACGCCGCACCACGTGGCGCACGCGCCACGCCTCGAAGGTCCTTCTCAGGGCAACGGTGCCGTTGACCAACGCGTCGGGCAACGCGCGCTTCGCAACACTTTGCACGAAGCGCCGCGTGATACCAAAATCCACGAGGTCGGCCTGGAAGGGAGAGGGCCATACCTCCAAGCCCTGGCCCTCGAGCCACTCGTAGAGATCGTTGTTTGCCGTCTGGTTGACCTTGGTATAGACATCCCCCGCGATACCGACCACTGGTCTGCTACCGTTCCTTTTCACGTCCACCGCTGCCAGCGCAGCGAGAGAATCGTCGAGAGCCGTCAGCACGTTGCCCGTTGCCATTGCGTTCTCAATGCGTACCAGATTCTCCCCGTGTATGGCGCGGGTGACGCCCGTGTCGATCTCGTAGGGACGAATCTCACAAGCGGCCTTGACCAGGAACTCAATGGCGAGGAGGCCGAGATAGAAGCGTTCCATGCCAGCGATGCCGAAGGCGCCGAACAGGTCGCTGGTCGTGGGCGTACACACGCGGATATTGTCGATATGGAGGTGTCGCATCAGCGTTCTGATGCTGTGCCCATACTGGTGAATCAAGCAGGGGAGCGACGACCCCGGCAGGTAGTAGACGAGCTCGCGGCCACCGCTGGCGCGGTGCAGGTGCAGCAGGTCACCCAGAAGCATGGCGTACGCGTGGCATTCCTTTCCCAGTGAGTGGCGCTCGCCCAGGGCGCGAACGGTCTCATTGGGAATGGGGAGCACGCGGATCCGATAGCCCATGGACTTCCACAAACCGCTGAACGCAAACACGTGATCTGCAAAATACGGTATGCAAACTGGGGACGACGTATCGGGGATAGCCTGCGGTGACGTTGCGGGCGGCATGCGCACGGGGGTGGGTTGGGGGCGCTTGCGTTCGCCCTCGAGCTGGTCGATGAATGCTTCGATCCGCGTGATGAGACCCACTTCACCCCTGTGTTCGTCGAATTCCAGCGTGAGATTTGGCTTCTCACGGAGAGCGTCCTCTATGTGTCTGAAGGAGAACGAATCCGGACCGCAGCCGAAGTTGGAGACGATGACTGGGTACACGCCGTCCGCCGCCAAGGCGGCAACGGACCCCCGGTGAATATCCGCCGAAAAGCCCCAGGGCAGACTGGTTTGGACCTCCGGGCCCGCCTCGGGGAGGCATTCGAGTGGAATCGCAAGCACCCCGAGTCTGCGCAGACGTTCGAAGAGGTTGAGGTTCACGTACGGGTCAAAGACGTTATAGGGCTTTCCGATGACAGCGAAAGCATGACGGTACGATCCGTCCGCGATGAGTCGCTGTGCGCGCTCTTTGCGATCGGTCGCGAATGACTCCTGCGCTTGGACCGCGCGGCGGTAAGCGCCCCGGATCTTGCTCCTGGACAGCTTCAGGGCCTTGCGGCAGGGATCGAATCCGTCGGCGAATGCCTCTTCGTTGGTCAGTGAAATGACGGGGGCGAGTACCCTTGCGGAATCGTCGGTACGGATCATGAACGGTGCAGCCATCGTATACGGGCACGTGTAGGACTGTGTGGGTACCTCTCCCGGCAGGTGCATGACGGAAGGGATGAACACGTAGTCGACGTCCTGGCCGAGGAGCGCATTCACATGCCCAGCCGTCAGCTTGATGGGCAGACAGGCGCCGACCGGGAGATGTCTGAGACCAAGCGTGAGCGTGTCGCTCGACGTGGGCGCGGAAAGGACCGGGGCGCAGCCGAGCTCGCGAAATAGCGTCGCCCAAAAGGGCAGATGCGCCATGAAACACGAGGCCCGGGGAATGCCGATGCGGATCCCATCTGCATCGCTCGAAGAAAAGAAGCCCTCGCATTCCGCGACATACTCCTCGGCGAGGTTCGGTAGCCCAGTGTCCTGCGGAGATGCCGCTGCCCGGCTGGTATACCGTTCACACGTATCGCCGAAGAAGATCTTTTCGCCATCCGTGACGATGAGGTTGACATCACAGCGGTTCGAACAACGCTTGCACTCGAACGTCTTGAGCCTGGGTGGGGGACCCGGGTCCAGCCCCCTGAACAGCGATTCACTCTCACCTGTGAGGGCGATCTGTGCGGCGATGGCCGCTCCGACCGCCCCCGATATCCGATTGTAAGGGTGTACGAGGACCGGTTGTCCCAGGACCGCTGCCAGGGCGGCGACCACGGCGTCGTTGGACGCCACTCCACCCTGGAAGACGACGCGCTCGCCCAACGGGCGGTTTCCCACGACCTTCTCCAGATAGTTCCTCACGATCGAATACGCCAGTCCCGCGCTGATGTCCTCGAGCGGGATACCGCTGCGCATGGCGCTCACGACCTCGGTTTCCATGAACACGGTGCATCGCGAGCCGAGATCGATCGGAGCATCCGCCGCGAAGGCGCGGTCGGCGAACTCGCCATAGACGTCGATGCCCATTTCACGGGCCTGCTCTTCGATGAATGACCCGGTTCCCGCCGCGCAGATCTTGTTCATCACGAAGTCCGATATCTGACCGTCGCGTACGGATATGAACTTGGAATCCTGCCCTCCGATCTCGATGATCGTGTCCACGTCCCGGACAAAACGTCGCGCGCCCATCAGCTGACACGTGATTTCGTTCTTGACGACGTCGGCGCCCAGCAGTTTGCCCGCAAGGTATCGCCCGCTCCCGGTGGTCGCGCAGCCGATAACCCGCAAGCCGGCGGGGAAACGCCCCCTGAGCAGATTCAATCCTACGCGGACCGCATCGACGGGTCGCCCGTTCGTCGGCAAATAGACGGCGGAGATGATCTCGCCGCGCCCATCCATCACCGCAAAGTCGGTGCTGACGGATCCGACATCCACGCCCAGATAGCCCTCGACCGGGGCGCTAAACACGGATTCGGGCTCCAGGGGACGCAGCTGCCCGCGCGGTCGGGTAAGGCGCGCCAGCGCTTCGGGTGCGGGTGCCCCTGCCTTGAACATCGCGGACAGGACGTGGCGCAGTTCTTCCGGGGAGTACGCCCTCACGTCCGCATCCCGCGCTTTGACCGCAGCACCTATGGCGCCTTCGAGTCCGGGCGCGGGCGAGGGAAACAAGAGGGACTCGTCGTGGAAGCCGAGTGTCTCCCGGAATGCGCGAAGAATGCCCTGGTTGTGTGCACAACCGCCCGCGATGACCACCGGGGTGGCAGGATCTCGTCCCTTGATGAGCGTGGCCAGCGAGTTGCGGCAGATGGCCGTGCACAGGCCAAACGCGATCTGGTCGACCGGTGTGCCCTTCTGCTGGAGATGGATCATGTCCGACTTCGCGAACACTGAACAGCGACCGGCAATCGTGGCGTGTCGGGCGGCGGTTGTGCTCAAGGCGGAGAGTTCTTCGACGGTGAGCTGGAGTCTTCGCGCCTGTTGTTCGAGGAATGAACCGGTGCCAGCGGCACAAGCGTCGTTGGTTGAGAATACCAGTATGCTCTCGGGATCGAGTGGATCGAAGGCGATGAACTTGGCCGTGTGCCCGCCGATCTCGATCACGCTCTGGGCAGGAATGCCGAGGTGGCGGATGCCGCTGGCGATGGCGATGATGCCATTTACCGGCGCCAACTCGCGTTCGCCGAGCAGCGCCGGATCTAAGCCGGTGACACCCGTCTGGAAGCGCCCGTGCGGATGACAGCGTTCGATCTCCGCGAGGAAGCCGTGGAGGGCGGCGAGATCATCCGGCCCCTTCTTGACGGAGAGGGAGTGAGCCGTGTGCCCGTCGCGATCGAGAAACACGGCTTTCGTGTAGACGGAAC
>Ga0209536_100016487_pt1 | contig 10504 bp, 12 predicted proteins | sample DeeMarSeWOR28_12_FD_187461 | JGI IMG/M metagenome (GOLD analysis project Ga0209536, IMG submission 187461) | Marine sediment microbial communities from White Oak River estuary, North Carolina - WOR-2-8_12 (SPAdes) (version 2) | ecosystem: Environmental > Aquatic > Marine > Intertidal zone >...
TAAATTGCAGCTGAACTGGCATTCCTCCGCTGCCCCTGAGGAAATCATTCCGATGTAAAAAATGGCGCACAGGATTAGGATGCACTTCATGTTTATTCTGAACATAGCCTCCCCCATAAAACGTAAGAATTAAATTACGACAAGAGAACACCAAAAGCATGAAGGCCCCCATTGGGGATATTTCCCCGGGGGCCTGCTCAGGGTAATTTAAGACAAACCTCTTTCATAACTTATTGTCTCTTGGTAGAGGCTTTCAAATATATATAATTAATTATATATAATAATACCTTTAAAGCAGAATAATCAAGTGCCACAATGTGTTAGGAATCTAACTGAGAAGTACTTTCAAACTATCTTGACGTAACATAAACTGTTCCAGTTCAAATTCATCTTCAAGATATGCTGCCTAAATGTTGAATTCCTGTTTGCTCACCCCTTGCCCTGCCCTCCCTTATCCCGGTGATCGCCTCCAGTGGTGCCGGAAAGGCGGAACACTTCTCCGAGGTCTTTGAGGAGACCAAGGTGGAGGCCGCCCTGGCTGCCGGTATCTTCCGCAGGGAAGAGTTACCCATTGAGGCCGTCAAGGAACATATGAGGGAGCGAGGGATTGAGACGCGATAACAATAGTGACAGTATCTGTGCACATTGAAAAGGCCCTTCCCTTTTCCAGACTCAGGACCCAACAGGTGACGGCAGGGTCAAACATTCAAGGAAGATACGGTTCTTGCAGTGGGCACATATTTCCTTGTCGAGTCGGGTGAATATTTCGGCAATGGCCTCGTCTTTCGATTCAAAGATATTTCCCGCACCGATGAGATCCAAATAGCCTTCCTGCTGGATTTCTTCACAGACAGGACTCTTTATGTCATAGAGGTAGAGAGATCCACCCTCCTCCCTTTCTTTTACAACCAGTTCGGCAAGGAAATCAGCCCCGGCCATGTCGATAAAGTTAATGCCGGAAAAAACGATCAGCAAATGTTTCTGCTCGGGGTGGCGAGTGCGCATTACCTGTAGTTGTTCCTCAACATGGTTGATGGCGCCGAAAAAAAGCGAGCCGTCAATCCGCACAATTTTCAGTTGCGGGCATTCCGGCAGTACCGGGTCGGTGGTAAACTGCCGCATCGGATGCCGTGGATCTGGCACCCGAGCGAGCACCCGAGGATGTGAGGTCCGATTCAGATAAAGGATCAGTGACAGCATCACGCCCAGAAAAATGGCGAACTCAAGTTCCAGAAAAAGGGTGGACAGAAAGGTCATTGTCAGAATCACGCTTTCTTGCCTGCTGGTTTCAAGTATTCTTTTTATGCGCCGAAAATCAATGAGCCCCCAGGCAACCAGAAATAAAATACCGGACATGGCAGCATTGGGCAGGTAAGCGGCCCAGGGAGCGACAAGCAGCACAACAACCATCAGGAGACTCCCGGCAAAAACAGCAGCCAATGGTGTTTTGGCCCCGGCCTGAAAATTGAGGCCGCTGCGATTGAAGGAGCCGGTGGCGACATAGCCGGAAAAGAAGCTACCGGCGATATTGGAAAGCCCCTGCCCTATAAACTCCTGGCTGCCGTCAAGATGCTGCCCGGTTTTAACGGCAAGAGCGCGGGCAATGGAAACCGCTTCGGTGAGCGCGAAAAGGGTCGTTGCTAGGGCCACCGGCGCCAATATTTTGATATTCTCCAGGGAAAAATGCGGTGCAGATAAAGGCGGCAGAGAGGAAGGAAGTGCGCCGACAAACTGGATATTATCAGCCAGCGGGCCGCCGAATTTCGCAAATCCGTATGCGGCAGCACACCCGATCAGCATGGAAAAAATCATGTAAGGAACCTTGGGGAGAAAATACCTGATTAGCAGCCCGGCAATCATGGTCAGCAGACCAACGGCGATGATGTAGGGATTAAAGCTCTGCCACTGACTGAAAACATTGTACAGGGTGTGATGCAGATGCCCGCCCCGGGCAATACTGACACCGAAAAAGTGCTTGAGCTGACTTGCAGCAATGAGGATTGCTGCCCCGGCCGTAAAACCCGTCACAACTGAGTGGGAAATAAAATTAACAAGAGAGCCCAAACGGGCCAGTCCCATCCCAAGCTGAATCAAGCCGACCATCATTGTCAGAGTGAGGGCGAGCTGAACATAGTCGACGCTTCCCGGTTCAGCATATTTGCTTAAAGCTGAAAAGAGAACAATGGACGCCGCTGTTGTGGGTCCGGAAACCAGATGCCAGGAAGAACCGAACAGCGCGGCTATGATTGCCGGGACCATTCCTGCATAAAGACCATACTCAGGAGGCATTCCGGCAATAACAGCAAAGGCAACACCCTGGGGTAAAGCGACAATGGCCCCGGTAAGACCGGCAAGCAGGTCATCCCGAAAGGTAGCCCTGTTTACCCTGGGCCACCATTGCAGAAAGGGCATAAAACATGACCGCCAGTTCACAGAAACCTTTGTTATATCGATAGGTCCCAAAGCAGAATGATAAAATTTTTTTTGAGCAGCAAGATTTCCTCAAAAAATTCTTCCGATTTCTCTACGTTTATGCCTAACATTTTCATCTTCACCGTGTAAAGGAGGTTTTAAACAAAAATTTTTTAAAAGGAAATTCCGGGGACAAGGAAATTCCGGGGACACCATACTTAATTAAATTGAACACTTTTCAGAGGTCTTTGAGAAAACCGATGTTGAGGCCCTATTTTTTCCTAGCTGACCTAGACAGAATTTCTACATCAAGAATGCCAATATATTTTCCTTTTAAAACTTTCACATTATTGTTCTCGAACTTTTGAACTACATCGAACTCTTCGCCAATCTTTATCTGTACTTGATTTTTACAGGTTATATCGCCTGTAGCTCTCCATTTTCCAATAATACTATCCATTATTTTCTCCCCTAAGTTCATCAGGTCATTCTTTTTTTACATAACAACCATAAAGCTAATACCCTACCACTAGGAGAAGGTTGTCAGCAAGGTGGAACACTTCTCTGAGGTCTTTGAAAAGACCGATGCAGAGGCGGCCCTGGCCGCAGGTATCTTCCACAGGGAGGAGGTGCCCATAGAGGCGGTGAAGGAACACATGAGGGAGCGAGGGTTAGAGACACGAAAAAAAATCATATACATCTAAAAAACTATTTAAAGGAATTTGCTTATAACACCAAGTCCCTTTTTGTTTGATTCTTCGACGTATCCGAAATAAATGCAACTCCAGTTCATGGGGCTCAAGATTTCTACTATACATCCTGTATATTTCAGAATTATCCATGATTCGAGATACACACCCGAAAATTTGCCCCGTGAATATTATATTATCCAGCTCATTGCTTTTCGATCCAAATTGCTTATTATTAGTACCCAGAATATTATAACTTTTCAGGATCTATATAGTTTTGCGGAATATATATTTAAAAAGCTTTATTAATCGTACTGTTTGTTTATTACTGGCAGCAGTTTTTCTGTCTACATTCCCTACAGGTGCGACGGCATTGGCGTTTTGTCTGGATGGTCAAGAAAGTCATGTTGTAGGCACAAATCTTTATCTTGCTGACTGTCACTCCGCTTCTGAAATTGGCCGCATTATTTCAAATGAACACTTTTCTGCTCTTACCAGAAGGAGCAATAATGACTGTACCGATGTTTCCTTAACAAACGCTAATGTATTAAACCGGTCTTCAAGAATAACACTGCCTGCTTCACCTCAAGTTATTCTTTTTTATAGCCTTCCTAGCAGATTATTCAACGTGCAAAAACAAAATGCGGTAGCCGGTTCATCGGAATTTTCCCGACCGTTATTTGTTTTGCCTCATTTAACTACTCTCCGTTCAGTCGTCCTGCTGGTTTGACATCTCACCTCTTGCCTGAGGTTTTGTCACATTTCTGAAAAGACTCATTCGTACTCATGTGATGAGTATGCCAAGCAGTTTATTAGTTAGGAATAAAATATGACTCAATCAAACCGAAAAAAAGCTAATTGGAACATTCTTTTCCTCTGTTGGCTGGTAGCCGGTATTTCTGCAACAGGGAGTTTGTTTTTTAGCCATGTTATGGAATTTGCACCTTGCGTTTTATGCTGGTACCAGAGAATCTTTTTGTTCCCTTTGATAATAATTCTAGCCGCAGGGTTGTTCCCATTTGATAAAAGTGTTGTCAAATATGCCCTACCTTTAGCGATCATTGGCTGGTTTACGGCTGCATATCACAACCTGCTCTATGCTGGAGTGATTCCAGAGAGCATTCAACCTTGCACTCAGGGAGTTTCATGTACTGAAGAATACATTGAACTCTTTGGTTTCATATCAATTCCAATGCTATCTTTACTCTCATTTTCAATAATAATTGCGTTTTTGATTATTTTACTGAGGAGGACAACACAATGAAAACACATTTAATATTTGGGCTTTCAGTTATCGGGCTGATCCTTGCATTTGCTGTCGGCAGCTCGTATTACAAAGGAAAGCAGGCTGAAAAAATAGGTTTCCTGGCTCAGGAAAATGCTGAACTCTTTGTCAGGGATCATTCACAGACAATGGGCAGCGATGATGCGAAAGTATATCTTATTGAATTTATGGACCCTGCCTGTGAAACTTGTGCAGCCTTTTCACCTTTAGTTAAGCAGATGATCGTCACCAATCCCGGAAAAATCAAACTTGTTCTGCGGTATGCACCATTTCATGACGGCGCTGATTATTTTGTCAAGATTCTTGAAGCCGCCAAAAAGCAAGGAAAGTATTGGGAGACCTTAAATGTTATGTATAAGACGCAACCATACTGGGCCAGTCACCACAATCCTCAACCGCAAAGGATATGGCAATTCCTGCCCCAGGCCGGAGTCGATATGGAGCGCATCAGAAAAGATATGAATGACCCAGCCATCGCGAAACTGATCGACCAGGACCTTGCTGATGCTAAAACGCTTAATGTCCGGAAAACGCCGGGATTCTTTGTCAACGGCAAACCACTTCAAACCTTCGGTTCCAAGCAATTACTGCAGCTGGTGCAATCTGAGCTCAAAGCAAATTATCCGAATTAATTAACAACGCCCGCAGGGATCGTTTCTGGGAGGATAGATTCATTATGAAAAAATTAGTGTTCCTAATCATGGCGGGTTGCCTGGTAATATTGATAGCCGGTTGTGGGGAGTCGCCAGTTGCCACCGTTGGCGAACCAGCCCCGGATTTTGATACCATCGACTTGAACGGCGACATCTGGTCCCTTTCCAAATTGAAGGGCCAGGTTGTATTCATTAATTTCTGGGCGACCTGGTGTGCCCCATGCCGCGAGGAGATGCCCTCCATGCAGAGGCTCTATGCAAAGCTGCCGAAAGATAAATTTAAGATGATCGCATTATACAACAGGGACAAGCCGGCAATTGTAAAAGACTTTGTTGCAAAGCTGGGCGTCTCCATGCCGATTCTTGATGACCAGGAAAATATAATCGGCAAAAGATATGGGCTCACCGGACTGCCGGAAACCTTTATTGTAGATAAACAAGGTGTTGTCAGGGAAAAATTTATCGGGCCCGCTGAATGGGACACCCCCAGATTTGTTGAAATGTTGACGAAATACATTAACGAGTGATGATATGAAATCCTATAGAATTATATGCACAACTTTCATTCTACTATTGAGATTTCCAGAGACACCTTACCTAATTGCTTAACTGCATTGATAGAGACGTTACCAATAGCAGCTTCGACATTGAACTTGTGAGACATACCAGCGAAAACGTCTCCATCCCGGTCATTGCATCATCCGGAGCCGGAAAGGTTGAACACTTCTCAGAGGTCTTTGAAAAGACCGATGTGGAAGCAGCCCTGGCTGCCGGTATATTCCACCGGGAGGAGGTGCCATTGAGGCGGTTAAGGAACATATGAAGGAGAAAGTAATAGAAACGCGATAAATAGTGACAGTATCAGTGCACAGAACAAAGGCCCCTTCCACATAACAATGGAAAGGGGCCTTTGTTTTTGTGAATATGGGAGGAGGATAAGCTGTCTTTCCCGCACTAGGAGATGGCAGATAGCCTTCATTGGCGTCAGGCGATATCTTAAAGAGGAGATCCGTGAAAGACATAGCCTATTGGTTTTTCATATAAATATATTCTTCCTTCCATACATTCTAGACTACTACATATCAAGATTAGATAGTTGTATTAGCTACTCGTACACAAACTTTATGCTTTGCTTCTAGATTTTTATCAATCAACCTCTGCTGTATAATATTTTGTGCCTTTTTTGTGCTTAAAATTGATATTTCATTCTTAAATATATAAACGATACAGTCATTGCAGGTATTTGAAACATTGTGAAATGCCTCAATCCTTCTGGCAATGTCCCAGCAGGGAGTCTCCGGTTCATGTCGGGCATGACAATCAATATTCTCACAATTCATAATATCCCAACAGTTATAATTAACATTCGCATCCATCCTTCATCTCCTCATTGTTATTTAGCTTTCTAAAATTTACTCAAATTGAATTTTTCACCTGCATAAAGCCGCCAGCAAGCCTATTTTCAAAACAATATTCATGATGCATCAATAGTGTTCTCACCTCTTCTTTATTCAACCCCATAACAAAGTCATATTTCTCTTCGATTGAGAGAGAGTTACGTAGTTCAAATAATGGACAATTTTCTGTTTCATTAGTAGAAAAAATACAATTAGTAAGAAGTCCAAACAGAAGTCCTCTTGAATGCTCCGAAGATTTCTTTAAAATCGAATTCATCTGACTCCACCTACGTTATATTAAAGAAGTATGACGTATTAATTGCACCCTGATTACCAGAAAGCACAAATTAACAAATGATAATAATTATTAATTATGTAGTGATTACAAATGGTTAAATGCAAAAAATGAGCCACTGCTCACAAAATATAATAATATGTTATAATTTCAGTTAGTTGCTTAAAAATTCAACGTGACTAATGCAAGACTTAGGAAAGAATAACTGGGGATATGACGGGTTTTTGATTGGGAATTTTACTAACAATATCAGTCGTCTAGGTATAAATACCTACCATTCTGTCAATTTCCACATCGAACTTTTCAACCACATCCGAAATAACGTCTCTATCCCGGTCATCACCTCCTCCGGAACCGGAAAGGTGCAGCGCTTCTCTGGGGTATTTGAAAAGACCGATGTGGAAGCCACCCTGGCCGCAGGCATATTCCACCGGGAGGAGGGAGCCCATCGAGGCAGTGAAGGAACATCTGCGGGAGAAAGGAATAGAGACAGGATAGACACGAATACTGATAGTATCAGTGCACCGTAAAAGGCGAATTTTGAGGGCACCAAACTTATCAAATGTGACAGCGAAAGATAAAAAGACAATTCGCAGTCATGACCGCACAGGAAGACCGGTTGTGAGTGACCGCTTAATAAAGAGACTAAAAAATAACGGACAGGACACTTAGAAACAAAAGCCGGAACCTAAAAAGAAGAATTAAGTAAGGTGTTCCCAGAATTCCAAACAATGAATAATTTCCATGTAAATTTATGACAAGTACATTATTCTGCAACAAACCAAATAAATATACGACGAAAAGGAGAACACCATGACAACAGGACCGATTTGCCCTATCTCTAAATTGGAAAAAATACTTTTATCAACAGATGGCACAGCTAACAGCGATGGAGCAATACGTGAGGCAATCAAGTTTGCCGCAAAATGCTCCAGTGAAGTATATGTGTGCATGTCAATTATTTCAAATCCTGAGTATGAAACAATCGGATCTAATTATTTTAAAATGGAAGAAGAAGCAGCGATCAAACACCTTGAGACAATCAAGGAACAGGCAAAAAAAGATGGGTTAACCTGTGAAACTATTTTGCGCCAATCAAAGACTCCCGAGCAAGCCATCATTGAAGAGGCGCAAGACAAAAAAGTTGATATGATCGTAATCGGCAGACACGGTCATCAGGGAGTAGCACGGTTGCTTATTGGTGAAGTCGCTGCGAAAATTATAGCTGATGCACACTGCAAGGTCTTGGTTGTACCAAAAGCCGCACATATAGGATACAAGAAGATCCTGGTTGCCACCGATGGTTCTCCCCATGCTGTTGCCGCAGTTAACGAGGCCGTAGCCATTGCAAAAAAGACTGGAAGTCATCTTCTTGCATTATCGGCAATGCTGGCTGAAAAAGACCAGGAAGAGGCAAATAAACTTACAAATGCAGTTCTTGAACTGGCACAAACTGAAGGTGTTTCAGCAGAAGCCCTGACTCCTAAAGGAAAAGCTCAAAATGTTATTATTGAAACAGCAGGCGGCATGGGTGTAGATCTTATCGTCATGGGAACATATGGAAAAACAGGGGTGAAAAAATTACTTATGGGAAGCTCTACAGAAAAGGTTATTGGGAGTGCCGCTTGTGCCGTACTTGTAGTGAAATCGGAATAATGAGAGTTTTACAATGTATGAGAGGGATTGAGACGCGATAGATAGCGGCACTATCAGTGCACAATTGACAAGGCCCTTCCCGATGACTTGGGAAGGGCCTTTGTTTTTTGTGTTACCATTTTAAGTATCACAATTCTGACCACAACTGGATGCCGGAACTGTAATCATCATATAACCCGTCACCGTCGGTATCGGCCTCGATAAGGAACTCAGTCGCGCTAACAAATGTCAAACGTGCCTTGGTATTCTGGGCCCCAAGCAAAATCATCGAACCGCTTGATGGCCAGAAGTCGTCCTCATTGACATGGATCGGATCGCCAACACTAACTTCAACATAACCATAATCCGGGTCATAGTAACGGCCGCTTAATTCATTGATTTCATAATAATTCAAACTTTCAACAATACCTGCGATCAAATCCTTGAGCCAGTAACTTTTGGCAGTAATAATATCCTCTACAACATAGGACAGCATTATCCTGGTCGGTGAAACAGTAAAATCTCCGGCGGTTCGGCCATTGATTACAACAGATTGATCAAGTACAGTTGCCATCAAGTTTTTATAGGTGAAAAGATAATGGAAGAACTCTTCACTGATAAGATCGAGATGGCCCATGATATCTGCTGAACCGTCAAGGATGATGCCCTCCTCGCAGTAATCGTTGAATGTCACCGTTCCTTTTACTTCGCCGGTTTGGTCGTCAACTGTACCGACAATATGCAAAGAACCGCCGCACGATCCGTTTTCTGTTTCATTTATTGTTTCTACTGCTCCGACAATCGGCCTATTTTCTCCAGAAAACGGCCCTATCTTAAGAATAACGGCTTCAAACAGAAACAACATATCAGTCATGTTGACATCTACAGTTGCCTTAGTTTCTGTTACACTGCCAACAATACCGACAGCAGAACCTGTCGCACCGCTTATCCAGGTATTAACTGCCAGTATAGAAGCATTTTCTTCGGTTATTCCCGCCTGCTCAGTGATTCCAGTATACGGCACCCTCGTCCAGTTTTCGATTCCAGTGTCAGCACCCGGTACCTCCCAATCCATATCCAACTCGTTTTTATTAAGAAAAAGGCCGTCATAGTTTATATCATGAGCATTACGGACACCTCCGCCCGGCGTATGATCCAGATTAACGGTACCGGTCACATTCCGGTTTTCTACAGTAAACGAACCAGAAAAATCGTGGATGATCTCTGATGAAATCGGTTCAACATCCGTCAATTCACCAGTGCCCCCAATAAAAAAATACCTGTTTTCCGTGTACCATATGCCTTCCAGATCTTCCTGGGAATAAGCAGGACCTCCACCACCTCCACCGCAAGCTGAAAGCAGCAATAGAAGGCCTGCTGACAAGAAAAGCATAATCATTGAATGCAGTCTTATTATCCGCATGATTTTCTCCCCCTTTACTGAATTCCTGCTGTATTGCAAACCGTATTATTTGCTGAACAAGGCGAGGGTCTCCGGTATGTCTAGCTCTTTCTCCGGAGACGGCATATTGGCATTTTCAAAACAACCTTTTTCATCGGAGTCTCCTCCTTTGAAGGTTGAATAACTGATAATCTTTATAGTTATATATTGTGTGCGAAACAGTTGTTTGTCAATGATACTTCAATGCATTTTTTTGTCAGGAATGATTATCATGTAGACATGCCATTTTGTTCTATAATATTAAAATTACATGTAATTGTGCGGACATTTAAATTATGTCTACGACTCCAGCGGTGCTGGCTAGGTGAGACACTTCTCAGAGGTCTTTGAAAAAACTAATATGGAAGAGGCCCTGTCGGCAGGTATCTTCCACAGGGAGGAGGTGCCCATGAGGCCGTGAAAGCATATATGCGGGAGCGCGGTATAGAGACGCGATAGATAGTGATTATCAGTGCACTTTGAAAAGGCCATTTCCTTAATAGGAGGGCCTTTGTTTTTTATGGTATGTTTATATATCCACTGGCAATAGTAACTTCTTTGGAGGGACAGCTAGTTACAGTTAAAGCAGCAATTGCAAGTTGCTAAATAAAAAAAAACAGGGTCAATAATAACCCCGTCATAAAAATGATTCAGGCGAAATAATTATTCTTCTTTTCCTCCCAGTTCCTGCTCTCAA
>Ga0209536_100016488_pt1 | contig 10503 bp, 7 predicted proteins | sample DeeMarSeWOR28_12_FD_187461 | JGI IMG/M metagenome (GOLD analysis project Ga0209536, IMG submission 187461) | Marine sediment microbial communities from White Oak River estuary, North Carolina - WOR-2-8_12 (SPAdes) (version 2) | ecosystem: Environmental > Aquatic > Marine > Intertidal zone >...
TGTCAAAGCTTACTTCAAGAGCGAGGGAAGAAACCCCACTGATGTGGAAGTCCAAACCATAAGCCAAACATGGTCTGAACACTGCTGCCACAAAACCTTCAGAGGCAAAATACGCATCGGCACTAAAGAAATTGACAGCCTCATAAAAACTTACATCGCAAAAGCCACGCGAGAGATCAACCCTCCTTGGTGCTTCAGCGTCTTCGAAGACAACGCGGGCATCGTAAAATTCGACAAAGGCTACGGCATAGCCGCCAAAGTTGAAACGCACAACCACCCCTCCGCAGTAGAACCATTCGGCGGCGCAGCCACAGGTGTAGGCGGCGTAATACGCGATGTCTTAGGTGTATGGGCAGACCCGATTGCATGCACTGACGTTTTGGGCTTCGGACCCTTAGATTACGATTACAACAAGCTCCCCACAGGCGTAAAACACCCAAAATACGTGTACATGGGCGTCACCGCAGGCATAAGCGCCTACGGAAACAACATGGGCATCCCTACCGTGAACGGTGCCATATACTTCGACGACAGCTACACGGGAAACGTCACAGTCTACTGCGGATGCATCGGACTTTTGCCGCTTAACAAGTTCCATAGAAACGCCAAACAAAACCACATATTTCTGCTGGCGGGCGGCAAAACAGGTCGTGATGGCATCCACGGCGTAACCTTCGCATCCGCAGAACTCACAGAAGAATCTGAAGAAGTGTCCCGACCTGCCGTACAAATCGCCGACCCAATCGAAGAGGAAAAATTGAAACGCGGCATAATCGAGATCCGAGACCGTGAACTCGCATCGGCGATAACGGATTTAGGCGGCGGAGGCTTATCGTCTGCTGTGGGTGAAACCGCTGAAAAGTTCGGTTGCGGCGCAACAGTGGCGCTTGACAAGGTGCCTTTGAAGTATCAGGGTTTGGCTCCTTGGGAAATCTACATCTCCGAATCACAGGAAAGAATGCTTTTGGTGGTTCCGCCTTCGAATTTGGAGTCAGTTATGGCGATTTTTGAGCAGGAGGATGTTGAAGCAACCGCTATCGGAAAATTAACCGAGGAATGCCGCTTGCACTTGGAGTATTTGGGTGAAACGGTTGCCAACTTGGACATGTCATTCCTTTTTGGTATTTGCGAGAGCATAAAGACCGCAGTCATCGAAACCCCCCAGTTGACGGAACCAAAGTTTGCACAACCCGAAAATCTGACTGAAACGCTGACGCAGTTGCTTTCTGCGCCTAACATCGCCAGCAAAGAAAGCGTAGTCCGCACCTATGACCATGAAGTTAAAGGCAACACCACGCTCAAGCCTCTGCAAGGCAATTATGCTGGACCCAACGACGCGGCAGTGCTGAAACCGCTCAATGATTCATGGAAAGGCTTAGCTGTCTCGTGTGGTATGAACCCGAATTACGGAAAAATTGACGCCTACTGGATGGCAGCTTCCGCCATTGACGAGGCTGTACGGAATAACCTTGCCGTGGGCGGATGCCGAATCGCTTTGCTAGATAACTTCACGTGGGGCAACCCTGAAAAACCTGAGCGCTTAGGCTCGCTGGTCCGGGCATGCGAAGCCTGCTACGACGTGGCGACAGCGTTCCGTACCCCGTTTATTTCGGGCAAAGACAGCCTCTACAACGAGTCCCCTCTAGGGCCAGTAACGCCTACCCTGCTTATCACGGCTGTTGGTGTAGTGCCCGATGTGCGCTCAACAGTGTCAATGGACCTGAAAGCGCCCGGCAACTTGCTCTACTTGCTCGGAGAGACTTATCCTGAACTGGGCGGCTCTGAGTACTACAGGCTGAAAGGTTTCTTGGGCAATTCGGTGCCGAAACTGCACGCCACCAAAGCGCGAAGAACATATTACAACCTCACCAAAGCCATGAGTTCAGGCATCATCAGGTCGTGCCATGACCTTTCAGAAGGCGGGTTAGCGGTGGCTGCTGCGGAGATGGCATTTGCAGGCGGCTACGGATTAGAGCTGGATTTAAGGTCGATGCCTAACAAATCGGTTTCGCGGAACGATTTTCTGCTGTTTTCTGAGTCTAACAGCCGTTTCCTCTTAGAAGTTGCGCAGCAAGACGGATCCGAGTTCAGAGAGTTAATCCAGAATAAAGCTTGCGCGCCGATAGGCAAGATAACCAAAGGCGAGAAACTGTCTATTCGCGGTTTAGACGGCAAAGTCGTGGTTAATGCTGGTCTTGCTGAGTTGCGGCGTAGCTGGAAGAGAACGCTTAGCATGGAGGCACAAGCGAAATGAGGCGAGAAGAAATAAAAGTTTGCGTTATGCGGGTTGGCGGAACCAACTGCGACGCAGAAACCCAACGCGCCTTCCAAGAACTTGGCGTACAGGCTGAAGTGCTTCACGTCAACGAACTAGCCAAACAACGCAACCTGATGGACTATAACGTGTTGGTGTTTCCAGGCGGCTTCTCGTTTGGCGACTACGTGCGTTCAGGAGTAATATTCGCAAGATCGCTCAGCGTCAAGCTGGGCAAAGAAATAGACACATTCGTGGACGAGGGCAGGCCCATTTTGGGTATATGTAACGGCTTCCAAATTCTCGTTGAATATGGGTTGCTTCCAGGCTTTGAGGGAGTAAGTGCTTATCCTGAAGCTGCGCTAACAACAAACGTGCCGCAGGGCTTCAAGTGCCAATGGATTCACCTTAAGAACGAGAACAAAGGCAAATGCACCTTCACAAGCAAAATCCCAACAGGAAAAGTTCTGAGAATGCCCATTGCGCACGGCGAAGGCAGATTCCTGTTTCCAGTGGAAAAAGAACCGCAAATGCTCCAAAAACTAGTTGACAATGATATGATGGTTTTCCGCTACTGCAACGAAAACGGCAACGTAGCAAATGGCAAATACCCAACTAACCCAAACGGCTCATTCTACGACATCGCGGGCATATGCAACAGGGAAGGCACAATCTTCGGTTTAATGCCTCACCCTGAAAGAGCGATGTACTGGTGGCAGCAGCCTGACTGGACGCGGCAGAAGCAAATGGCGCAGTACGGCGATGGAAAACTTGTCTTTGAAAGTTTGATTGATCACTTAACCAAGAAGTTCTAAATCTTCTGCGACGGGAAGCCCCGTTCTAGCTCCCATTTTCATGACGCACCGTGAAGCCACAAAGTTGCCCAGTCTGCCACACTCCAACAGGCTTTTGCCGTTGACTAAACCGTAAAGGAAGCCAGCGCAAAACGCGTCTCCTGCACCAGTCGTGTCCACAACGTCCACTTTGAAGGGTTCAATTATATGCTGTTCGCGACCATCCGTGACGTAGCAACCATCGCTGCCAAGTTTGACAGCCACAATCTTGACGCCTCTTCCAAGCATGATTTCTGCGCCTTTGCGGTAGGTAATCTCGCCTGTTAGGAGTGTGAGTTCAAGGCTGTTAGGCATCAAAACGCACGTTTTTCTGATAATAGGCTCTAGAGCCAAGTAGCCTTTTCGTGCGTACAACGCACCGGGGTCGAAGCTAACCTTAGTGCTGTCGGGGATGGCATCTAAGAGTTTTTTCTGTGTTTGGAATGATTCTTCTCCGACGAACGAGGTTAAATGCAGAAACTGTGCTTGCGAAGCGTATCTAGCGTTCACTTCGTCGATGTTTATGGTGTCGTTGACTCCGGGGTTGACATACAGCGCCCGTGCGCCTTTTTTGTCCACGAAACCCATAACTGAGCCGCTTTTACCACTATCCGTGCGGACCACGCCAACTGTGTTTACGCCTTCATTGCAGAAATCTTGGATCAATACGTCGCCTTCTCTGTCACATCCCACTTTGCCAATATAGCCTACTTTGGAGCCGAGCCTTGCGAGCCCAATAGCCGTGTTTGCTGCTGATCCGCCACAGGTTTCCGTGTAGTCTTCGATGAAGCTCTCTTCTTCTGCCTTTGCGAGCTTGTTTACTTTGAAGAGCTTGTCCACGTTAAGCGCACCGAAACCCACAACGTCAAAACGGCTCATGGAAACAGCTCCCGCAAGAAAATTTTAAACTCTCCTACTTTGCCACCGTAATTGCCCGCGGAAACCCCAGTCACGCCTTCAACGTTCAGCACAGCTGCTATTCCGGCTTTCATGGCTTGCTTCACAGCATCTATTGAAACTCCGTTGATTACTATTTCTGGAACGTAACGCACACTTTCGGGAAGCAAGGAGGCTTTGCCCAACTTTGGTTTGAGCGATGGGCAATATGGGTGGTTCGTAGTTGGTCCTATGACTGGAAAGATGGTTTCAGGCTTCGAACCCGCAGAGCAAACGTCAAATGGAGTGATCACACCATTTACTTCATGTATGGCTTCTAAGGCTTTTCCACCTGCTGTCTTTACGGCTTCTTTTGTTCGGCACATAATCCAAAAATTTGCGCCCATGACACCACGAGCATATCCCAAACACCGTTCAATTACAAAGTCTGGAACCATAAGGGGAACCACGATAACCTCTCTGCCATAACGGTTTTCAATCCACTCGTAACCATCGCCGCAGTGCCCCACACGGTCCATCATGTCCAGTTTCCCCTCCGAGTCGGACAAAGCGTTAAAAACCGCTGTGAAGGGCTTTACCAGTATGTCTTGGCGTATCCTGTACGAAAGTTCAGCTTCGAACTTTTTCAAGGACTCGGGAAAAGCTTTTCTGGAATTTAGTTCTCCCCAAAACTGTAGCACTGCGCCTTTACGTTTGTCTGGTGTCTCGTTTTCGCTTAGCCATTTCTCGACGCCACCTTCCACCCTGCCGATGACCACAGAGGGTGTGGCAGTTGAGTCTTCAGCGGCACGGCGCAAGATGTGGTCATCATCAGCTGTGACTATTAACCGGCAAAAGATTCCAGCAAATGCTTCGGCGTAGGTATCCTCGACTTCTGGTTTTGTTGCCATTTTAACCGAGTTTCCCAATGGCTTCTCCTCTGACTTGTTTTCTGAATTCGCTGCTTTTTTTCGTTACAGTTTCCATATTTTCTGCTGTTACTATTTGAACCTTGGGTAAGGTTTGAGGATGAAGCAAAAGAAACCTGTCGAGAAGCGAGGCATTTGCCATTCTGTAGGTCTCCAGAGATTCCAGATTCCAGTTTTTCACCAAATCTAATGCAGCTTGTTTTCCTTGATTGCAAAACACGTCGGCAATTACCGCTGTGACAAGGTTGTTTTCCGACAAAACCGAGATTTCCGCGTTCCTCACCGCGTAGTTGTTACCGTTGAAGGAAACAGTTAATCCTCCATTCTCTCTAACCAGCTTGAAGGCTTCAACGTCCGTTATACTGTCCCCCACGTACATCACATCTTCCAGCGGCACCTGCAACTTTGCCACCGCATCCTCTACAGAAAGGGCTTTTTGGCTCCCACCCACAGTAGTTACTTCCGAGAAGATTCTGCCTATGCTGATGCTTGCGATTTCACTCCAGAAAATTTCGTCAAGCCGCTCAACCGTCTCTTTGTCAGCAATCGAAAAATCTTCAATTGTTTTCGCCTTTGGAGGAATCGTTATCATGGGCATCTTCGCGATTTCTTTTGCTTTTTCTTTCAGCTGCATCTTTTCGCTTTCGATGACGACGTATTTGTCGATGCTGAGTTTAGTGCAGTAAGTGTTTTCGTAAGGAAAGTCTAAGGCTTGGCAGAGTGCTTTTATGTAATGCTCGTAGCTGGTGCTGACGATGAAGCCACTGGCTACAGCCCTCACATGCTTCAAAGTGTCTTTGCTGTTTGCAATTAAGATCAGGTTCTGAGCGGAGAACTCTTCCATCTTGGCGTCTGTAACGTCGTACGCCTTGAGGAAAGGCAAAATCAGTTTTAGCGTGCTACCCGCCGTGTAACAGGGCTTCTCCAAAACGTCTGCCAGGACGTCGTCATATTTGCTTATGAGTGTGAAAAGTTTGCTGCCGTTTGGCACGAAACGCGCTGTAATTTCAAAGGCGTTGTCGTTTTTGCTTATGGGTCCTTCACAGTCGGATATGAAAACACGCTTCAAGGCTTACGCCTCAACTTTTCCATGTGGCTCACGCTTTGCGCTATGTGCTTTTTCGAAGCTATATCCATTCTGTTCCACATAGCACCGCCTTCAATGGCTCGAGCGCCTTCCAACGAGACTTGGCGTGCTTCCTCAATGTTTTCACCGACGCCTAGAATGCCCACCGCTCGAGACTTCAACGTGTAAACCTGATTGTCCCTAACCTCCATAGCACCTGGGTAAATTCTGATGTGGTCACCGTACTTACTGGCTAACATATAAGCCGCTGACATATCAACTGCAGTGCCAACAGCAGCTTCGTCCACCAAACCGGGGAACACATCAGCGTACCCTCCGTAACTCGGCGGAACCTTGTAGGTTAAAACGGTTGCCGCTTTCTTCAATTCAAGGCGGGTCAAGTTGCCCTCCAAAATTCTAAAACAGACATCAATAAAATCATCCTCCAAGAGGGGCAAGATGTTGATGATTTCAGGATCGCCTGGGCGACTGTTATTTTCGAGAATCTTAATTCCAGCTCCAGTGTGCATGAAAGCCAAGTATAAGGGCACGCCTCTTAGTGCAGTGTCGTCTTCTATTTTCGCTTTCCACTTCCCGAAGATTATTGTGGCTAATGCGACTTCTCTTTCCCGCTCAGAAGCAGTTAAAAACGGCAGTGCATCACCTGCGGCTTTGTAAGAGCCCATTCCGCCTGTGTTTGGACCTTTGTCGCCGTCGAATGCGCGTTTGTAGTCTCGTGTGCCTGGCAAGGGAATGAAGTGTTTGCCGTCGCATAATGCCTGGAAGCTCGATTCTTCGCCGTCTATTTTCTCTTCTATTATGACGGTGCCGTATTGAAAGTTTGACATGAAATGCTCGAAGAGCTTTTCCCGTGTGATGAAGTGGTCTCCCCAGACTCCAACGCCTTTTCCAGCTGTCGGCTTGTCAGGTTTAACCACGGCTTTATCGTCAAGGTCGTCGAGCCAACTATAAACCTCGCTTTTGACTTGGCTTGTTCTCTCGTAGTCTTTGGGGTTGAAAATCTTGAAGCGCGGATTTGCCTCCGGTGCAATTTCCTGAAATAATAGGCGTTGCTGCACTTTGCTGACTTCTATGGCGTACTCCTGCTTTGGGCAGATAACCGGTATGCCAATGCGCTTTTCGACGAGATTGCGTACGCCCCCGATTATGGGTTTTTCTGGTCCAACTATGGCAAAGTCGATTTTGCCCTTGTTGTTTTCAGCGAACTTGCAGATTCCTTCAATGTTTAAGTCGGGTATAACCACGTGTTCAGCGGCTTTTTCCATATTGAAAGGGTTACGCTGCTTGTCTGCGACGTAGAGTTCCACTTCATGGTTTGCGCTTCTCGCGAAAGCGTCAATCATCGCTGTTTCTCTTGCACCGTACGAAACGACTAGTACGCCTATTTTCTCCATTATTTACACCTTTGCTGCTAGAATAAACCGGAAAGGTTAATTTGCTTTTTCACCGAGCTCAAGGGGTGGTTCCGCATGTCTCGTAGATTCTTCCTTTTTCCTGATAGCCTTTAAGGAACTTCTTTTTCATTTCATCAGCCATTTTCTGAGCTAGGGGCGTGGGGTACTTGCCCGTGATGCACGCTAGGCATAACTGGTCTCGGCTAAGACCAGTGGCACGCACTAATCCTTCGATTGATTGGTAGCACACGGCGTCTGCCCCGATGATTTTAGCGATTTCCGCTGGATTATGGTTTGATCCGATTAGCTGCCCATAAGTCGCCATGTCAATGCCATAGAAGCACGGACCGATTATACGTGGGAAAGTTACGAACACGTAAACTTTTTTTGCTCCCGAGTTGCGCATTTTTTGTATTGTAACTTTTGTGGTGTCGCCGCGGACTATACTGTCTTCTGTGACTATGAGACGTTTTCTATCAATTTTTGAACCTAGAATGTTTATTTTTCTGTCTATGGTGGAGCATCGATCTCTATTAAGAAGTATGAAAGCTCTTTCGGTCACATAGCGGTGTCTGCGGGATGCCCTTTCCCACCTGAGTCCTGACTCTTCGTGAACGCCCATGGCGGGATCGTCGCCGGTTTCAGGCACTGAAATTATGATGTCCGTGTCTTTTACAATTTCAGGATACTCGCGTACGATGTTTCTTCCGAATTCCTCGCGGATTTCGTAGACGTATTTGCCATCGAAACGCGAGTCAGGTCTCGCGAAGTAAGCGTACTCAAAAGCGCAGAACGCTTTTCGCGGGTTCTTGATAATTTGTTGACGTTTAAACCCGTCTTTTGAAACCGTGACCAGTTCACCTGGTTCCAACTCGAAATCTCTTACAAACCCGTTCATCTCTAAACTCACTGTTTCTGAAGAAAAAGCGTAGGTTCCCTCTTCTGGGCTGTGTCCTGCGCAAAGCGGCTTGATTCCATGCTGGTCTTTGAAAGCAAAGAATGTTCCGTCTTCAGTTATACCAGTCACGGAAAACGCGCCGTCTATATTTCTGATACACTCACCGACGGCAGATGCCAAGTCTCTGCTCTTTTCTAATTCGAGTAGGAGTTTGCGGCAGATTAAATCTGAATCACAGGTGTACGGCAAATGGGGAAACTGTGGGTCAGTTTCATTTCTGAGTTGGAATGTGTTGACGAGGTTGCCGTTGAACGAGAGCGCAAGTTTCAACCTGTACAGCGAGGCGGTGATTGGCTGTGTTCCTTCCAGCAGCGAAGTATCATCGCATTTTCCTGAGGTGGTATACCGAACATTACCTATACCTATTGATCCCGGTAGCTGCTCGAACCATTCTTGCATAGCGCTTGACTTCAATTTCGGGACCAAATCAAGACTTCTGTAAACATAAAATTCTCCCCCATTGTACGTTAGGAAACCGTGGGACTGGTGACCTCTGTGGTTTTGTGCACGAAGACCCCAGTAAATGTATGAGCAGATCTGTTTCTTTTCGAAGTTTATCGCACCGAAGATACCGCAGCCTATTTTCCAATCCCTTCTTCCGATTGTGAGAAGTAGAGAAAAAAGGGTTTATCAGCTTTTAGTACATTTTTAACTAAAAACCATGAAAGAATATCTCACGTCAGCAATTTCCAGTTTTCCGCCGTCTCATTTTTGCTGCAATTATGATTAAACCAAAAAAGTGAGCTGGTGGAAAAGCAGCAACTGTAACGAAGTTGTTTGTTGTTTATTTCAGCGTTTTCCGCAATTCTTCTGCTTTGTCAGTGTTTTCCCACGTGAAGTCTGGGTCGTCTCTTCCGAAGTGTCCAAACACAGCTGATTTTCTGTATATTGGTCTAAGCAGACGAAGTTTCTCTATTATTGCTTTAGGTCTCATGTCGAAGTGCTTATGTACTAACGCCAATATTTCTTCTTCGGACAGCTTTCCCGTGCCAAACGTGTTCACGAACACGGAAACTGGTTGTGCTACGCCAATGGCATATGATAATTGAACTTCACATCGCTCCGCTAATCCTGCGGCAACAATATTTTTAGCGATATACCTTGCCATATAATTGGCTGACCGGTCAACTTTTGACGGGTCTTTTCCGCTGAAGCATCCACCGCCATGGCTTCCAAAGCCTCCGTAGGTATCAACGATAATTTTCCGTCCTGTTAATCCTGAGTCCGCTAGGGTTCCTCCAATCACGAATCTCCCCGTTCCATTAATGATGTATTTTGTCTCTGCATCTAGTTTTTCAGCGGGGATGACTTTCTTGATCACTTGGTTGATTATGTCTTCTCGTAGTTTGTTGTTGTCAACCTCGTCGGTATGTTGGGCAGCTATTACGACCGTTGTTACCCTTGCTGGTTTTCCATCGCAGTACTCCACTGTGACTTGAGACTTGCAGTCTGGTCTCAGATACGGCAAGATTCCTTGTTTTCTGCAGTCAGCTAGTCTTTTAACAAGTTTATGCGAAAGCATTATGGGCAAAGGCATCAACTCAGGTGTTTCGTTTGTGGCATAACCAAACATCATTCCTTGGTCTCCCGCGCCTTGCTCGTGAGTTTCGGTTTCAGTTACGCCCATCGAAATGTCTGGGGACTGCTCCTCGATGGAAACTAGGATGCCACAGGTTTCCCAGTCAAGGCCGTCTTTGGCATTATCAAACCCGATTTCCTTCAGGGTTTTCCGAACAATTTTAGGTATCGACACTTGACAGGAGGTGGTAATTTGACCTGTGATCACAAGATTTCCCTGCATAACTAAGGTTTCGCAGTCTACTCTTGCTTTGGGATCTTTGGCTAAGATGGCGTCTACAACACTGTCTGACACTTGATCTGCAACTTTATCTGGGTGCCCCTCTCCCACAGATTCTGAGGTGAACAAGTATTTTCCACTTTTTCTCATAGGAACCGCCAATTGAATTTGTAATGAAGGTTTTTAAAAACCCTTTTTCTTAAAAGGCTTTCTACACTATTGGATACAACTGAAAGACTGTTCTACAACTATTTGCGTCTGCAAAAGCCATTTTAAGGCTGAGTTGCGAGTAACTTGTAAAAACTTTGAAAACGGTTATAATAACTGAAAATGCGCCTGAACCTATAGGTCCGTATAGTCAAGCGCTGAAAGTG
>Ga0209536_100016490_pt1 | contig 10503 bp, 8 predicted proteins | sample DeeMarSeWOR28_12_FD_187461 | JGI IMG/M metagenome (GOLD analysis project Ga0209536, IMG submission 187461) | Marine sediment microbial communities from White Oak River estuary, North Carolina - WOR-2-8_12 (SPAdes) (version 2) | ecosystem: Environmental > Aquatic > Marine > Intertidal zone >...
CCTCAGACCCAAAGCTTCGAGAATCTTTCGTTTTGTGTCCATCCGACATCCAAAACCCTTCTCGACACGATCAATCGTCAACACCGATAGGTTCGCGCGTCGAGCCAACTCAGCTTTGGACATCATGCGCTCGATTCGGATCATGCGAACATTGTTGGGCTTATTGCCGCTTTTCTTATTCGCGTTGGGCTTCGCAGCCCCTTCTCGGTCGCTCGCATCAGAGGGCGAAGCACCCAAGGTATTGGGCTTTTGCATCGCTTTGTTTGCCTCTGGGTCGTAGCTCATCGCCTAACTCACTGAGGAGGAACACACACCGCGCCCTTCCTCGAACAGGCTATGACCGAACCACTCTAGGGTCAAGCAACTTAGGAAAATTTAGCGCTAATTTATGTGTTAATTATGCCTAAATTAGGTAAACCTAGTGAGCGGAACACTGACATCCGCGATCGCCAGGCACTGCTTGTGCTCGACGCGCGAACCCACCGAATGTCAACGAACGAAGGTGTCAGAATTCATGGTCGCAACGCTTGCCGCCGAAGGCAAAAAAACCGAGATGCTGGCGTCTAAGTTGCTCTCCCCTCGGACTCGTCAATACTCGCTGGGTCGTGATGAGCTGGAATTGGGCGTGGCGCGCGGTCGCTGTGGTGTTCTTGGTCTTCCTCCTGCACGTGCCTGCACATGCCCAACGAAAGCACACCGTACGGGAAGGTGAGACGCTGAGCCTCATTGCGAATCGATATCATGTCTCGGCAACGAATCTCGCCGCCGCAAATCGATTGACGAAGACCTCCAACCTTCGCCTAGGTCAGGTTCTCCGGATTCCGCCCAAGGGCGTGGTCTACGTCTATCCGGGACAGACGCTCACGGGAATCGCGCAGCTCAATAAGGTGAGCGTCAAGGCACTCGCCAACGCGAATCGTCTCAAACCCGAGTCCACCCTGCGAGTTGGGCAGCGGCTCGAGCTTCCCGGCTACAGTCAGAGCGCGAAGGAGAGCAAGGCGCGGAAGACGATCATGAACGGATTGGTCACACTTGCCCGTCCAGCCAGTCAGGAGACGCTCCGCGTGCGCCTGTTCGACGTGGGCGGGAAGCCAGACCCAAAGGCACGGAAGCGACTCGGTCGTTTCCTTCGAGACCGGGAAAATGATGAAGAGAAGAGCCCAGACATCCGACTGATGCGCGTGCTCGCCTATCTCGCAGACCAGTTCAACGGGCGAAGCATCATCGTGGTCAGCGCCTATCGCTCTGAGAGGAGCGACGATGCCGGCTCGAGTCGTCACACGAGCGGGCAAGCGATCGACATTCGAGTCGAAGGTGTCCCGAATGAGGTCCTGCGGGACTATTGCTTGACGCTCAACAAAGTCGGGGTCGGTTACTACCCCCGCAGCAGCTTCGTCCACATCGATGTCCGCTCGAAGGGAGTTTACTGGGTCGATTGGTCACGACCGGGAGAGCCGCCCTTGTACCTTCCCCCGGGGGAGACGCCGGAACAGTACGATGCCGGGGTTTCGAGCGCTATCTCGCCTGCGAGCCTCTAGCTCCGCGAATCCGACCCAGCCTTCCCCGGAAGCTCAATTCCGTGCTCCTTGAGTCGGCGGTAGAATGTCCGTCGAGCCATCCCAAGCGCGCGTGCTGCTTTCGCACGATTCCAGCCATGTGTGTTCAACGTGGCGAGAATCTGGTCTCGTTCGGCCTCCTTGAAGTCATCGTAGTTGCCGAGGTCAGTGATTCGGGGTGGCGAAACACGGCCAGCCTCGATGGCGAGCTCTTCGGCTTCGATGCAGTCCGAAGAGGCGAACACGGTTGCGTTGATCAGAAGGTGCTCGAGCTCGCGAACATTCCCGGGGAAGTCGTGGGTACAGAGACGCTGCAGAGCATCACGGCTCAGACGCTTTCTCGGCTCTCCGCGCTCCTTCGCGATGAGCCGGAGGAAGTGATCGCAGAGCAGTGGAATATCCGAGCGCCTTTCGCGAAGCGGCGGCAGAGCGACCTCTACCACCGCCAATCGATAGTAGAGGTCCTCTCGCAGCTTGCCCTCGTCGATCAGCTCGGTGAGCGGACGTTTCGATGCCGTCACGAGTCTGACATCGATTGGCTTCTCCTCGGTGCCGCCAACAGGGCGGATGTGCCGTTCCTGCAGGACCCGGAGCAAGTCGAGCTGCATGCGTGCCGGCATGTCGGCGACTTCATCCATGAACAGTGTGCCGCCATGTGCCTGCTGAAAGACTCCCTCGCGCGCGCGTAGGGCTCCGGTGAACGCCCCGGCCACGTGACCGAAGAGCTCGCTTTCGAGGATCCCTTCGGGAATCGTGCCGCAGTTGAGCGACACGTAGGGCGCATCGGCGCGCACGCTGCCTCGATGAATCGCGCGAGCAACGAGCTCCTTGCCTGTTCCGCTCTCTCCGGTGACCACCACTGGCACTTCGCTGCCAGCTAGCCGGTCGAGTAGCTCGTACACACGCCGCATCCCTTCACTTGCACCGACGAGGCCCCAGCGCTCACCATCGGCTGTTGACGCCTGAAGCGAAGCGATCTCACGACGTGTCCGCTGAAGGGCCTCGGTCTGCCCATGTAGCCGCTGCTCGAGCTGCACGTTGGCCTCCCTTAGTGCCGTATTGGCAAGCTCAAGGTCATGTTTCTGAGTCTCGACGCGCTCGAAGAGATGCGTGGTTTCGATGGCGATGGCAGCCTGATCGGCATAGGCACGAAGCAGGTCGAGGTCTGTGCCAGAAAATCGTCCGCTCGCACTTCGGTGCTCCAAATAGAGAACTCCCCAGATTCGGCCCCGGGACTCGATGGGAAGGCAGGCGACGGACTTGAGCATCAGCTGGTGGACCGACATGTAGTCCTGGACGCGGGCGTCGTGTGTCGCGTCGACCGTGACCACAGGCTCGCCGTCGATGAGCACGGTTTCCGCGATCGATCGGCTGAAGGCCGCGGTATCCTCGCCCAGCAGGCTCTGTGCGACGCGAATGGTCCTCGGTTCGAGAGCCCCCTGCTCATCGACCAACAGGACGAAGCCGCGTTCGGCGCCGCTCAGGGCCACGGCGCCATCGGTGATGAGGGACAGCAGCTTCGAAAGATCCCGTTCGCTCGCGAGCCTTCGCACATTGGCGAGCAGCGTCGAGAGGTTGCTTCTCGAGGAACTGTGAGCCTGGGTTTTCTCGCGCTTGCACTGCTTTCGTATGGCCTGCCGTTTGGCGTCGCACCAAAAGCCAGCGCGAAGGGGCGGCGGCAACGAAGTGGCCATATCGTCCCACAGCTCGACGGCGCGCAGGGCTGCCTTTCGCATGGCTTCGTCTTCGTTCCGAGCGCGATGGAGCTCGCTTCGGTCGGCCCAGGCCTCCGCGCAAATGCGGGCGGCACCTTCCGCTTGCGCGCGCTCCACGATCCGACCGAGCTCAGCCGCTGGTTCGTCGATCGATAGCCGCGCGCGGAGGGCCGCAACAGCCAACGCGTGCTGCGGGCTCTCCTCGGCGACCTGGTCGAGCAGCCCGCCCGCCGCTTCGCGGCGCCCGAGCTCGATGCACGCGCGCGCGGCGAGCAGTGGTGTACGGGGGCTTGGGCTCGACGACTGCACCGCCGCGAGCGCGTGGTCCAAAGCTGCCTGCCAGTCGCCGCGCGCAGCTGCCACACGCGCTCGAACCATGGAGGTCGAGTCATCTGACTGGTCCGCAATCAGCGCGAGGGCCGCGTCTTCGTTTCCACAGTAAGCCTGAAGCTCGGCCCGCATGCGCTGCCCCGCGGCCGCGAGCTCTGGACCCTCGCCGGCCGCCCAGATCAGGCGAAACGCCTCCCCGAGCTCGCCACGGTCCACCCGATCCCATACCGAATCCGATAGCGCATCAAGGCTCACTGAGGCACGGTCTGGCACATCCGCAGTCTAGCGGACTCTCACTACGCGCATAGATCGATAATCACCACGCCCCGATCCGACTCGTCTTTGCGTTCAGGGGGCCTTGAACCCTCTGGCATCGGAATTGGCAGCTGAATCTGAGGAACCTGGCGCTTGGCCTGCTCTTCTTCTTCACGCTGACGGATTTGGTCGATGATGAAGCCTGGAAGCATTTGTTCCTCTGTCTTTAACCTAGGTCAAACTACTTGCGCGGCCAATATAATAACGCCTTCTTGCGTGACAACGCTTGTGGCACAACTGGGCTTGCGGTGTCGTCTTTTCCAAAAATACACATGATCTTGGAGACTTGACCCGATGACGACCGACCGGCCTGATCCGCCTGATGCCAGAGATCTGCTTAGCAAATATGAGCTGCAGCCGAAACGGTCGTTTTCTCAGAACTTCCTCATCCAGCCAGGCGCCGTCGCACAAATCGCGGACGCGGCCGTCGCCATGGGCAACGAGATCGTCGAGCTCGGGCCAGGCCTGGGCGCGCTCACCCATGCCCTCCTCGAGCGCGGTGCGAGCGTTCTCGCGGTCGAGCTCGATCGCGACATGGTTCGCGTCCTGCGCGAAGAATTCGAGGGCCGGCAGCGTCTGGAGGTCCGGCTTGGCGACGCGGCAGAGCTTGATTTAGAAGAATATTCAAAAGCTTGCGGGTCGAAGTTAGTCGTCACGGGAAATCTTCCTTATCAGGCCACCGGCGCGATCATCCGCAGGGTGGTCGGAGCCGCGGCCGTTCTCAAGGGGGCGATCTTGATGGTCCAGCGCGAAGTGCGAGACCGCTTGGTCGCTCGACCGTCGACGAAGGAATACGGCGCCCTGACCGTGTTCGTGGGAGCAGCGTTTGAGGTCGAGACGGTGTGCCGCCTGCGGCCCGGCTCGTTCTATCCAGCGCCCAGGGTCGAAAGCGCAGTCATTCGGCTCGTTCCGCGCGAAGCCCCCTTAGCCGAAGAGACCGAGGCGTTTCAGACCGTAGTACGGGCGGCGTTCCGGATGCGCCGCAAGACCTTGCGCAACGCTCTCCGTGCCCTCGGCGACGCCGACCGCGCCTCCGCCGCCTTGCGGGAGGCGGGCATCGATCCGGGAAGGCGCGGCGAAACGCTTTCGATAGAGGAGTTTGCAAGACTCGGACAGCGCTGGCACTCGGCGGTGTGACTGCCGGCGTGGAGGCATGTATCGTGCGCGGGCATGTTGAGAAGCGCTCTGCCGTGCCTGGCACTGATCCTCACGATCCCCCTGGGCAGCTGTGCACCCAAGAAGGTCGAGAGTCCGCTCGAAAAGGCCCCGCCGTCCGAAATCACCAGGGCGCGCTCACTCGCCTCGAGCGGAGACGTCCGAGGCGCACAAAACGCGTACGAGACTTTCATCATCCAGAATCAAGGGACGACCGAGGCAGACTTGGCACGTCTCGAGCTCGGCGTACTGGGCGCCGACATCGGTCGATGTCAGCGCGCAATCCCTCATTTCGAGCAGGCGCAGCAAAGTGCGGACCGAGCCATCGCTCTCCGCGCATCGCTTCATCTCGGCTCGTGCCAATTGCAGTTGGCTGATCCGGAACGGGCCCTCGAGACCGTCGCGCCGCTGGCAGGTGAGCGCTTCTCCAGGGAGGAGCAGGTGCTGCTCTGGGACACTACGGTGATCTCCGCCGAGCAGACGACGAGCGCCGCTCTTGGTTTGCGCGTCCTCGACACGCTCATCGAGCGCGGCGGCCCCCCCGACGACCCGCAGCGCGTCGACGCCGCCATCGAGTTGCTGGTCGAAAAGCTCACGATCGAAGAAGCTACCGCGCTCGTCGACGCGCTTCGGCCGGCTGCCCTTCCCCAAACCTTCGCATCGATGCGAGTGCTCCGCCACGCTCTCGAGACGCAGGATGCGGACCTGGTGGCGCATTGCGCGGCATCATTGCGTGCCAGCGATGCGAGCACCCATCCAGAGCTGATCATTCTGCTCGCGCGCGCCGAGGAATTCCTACATGGCAACCCTTATGTGGTTGGAGCACTGCTTCCGCTGAGTGGGCGCGGACGCGAAGTCGGCCATCAGCTCCTGCAGGGGATGCAGCTCGCTGCGCTCGACGAGGGCGGGCCGGAGCTCGTGGTCGAGGACACTGCCGGCAACGAGGCACAGACGAGCGCCGCGGTCGAGTCGCTGATCGGAAACCAGCGCGTGGTTGCCGTACTCGGTCCGGTCAGCAGCCATACCACCGAGGCGGCAGCGAAGATCACGAGCCGGGCAGGGGTGCCACTGTTGAGCTTCTCCGCGTCCGAAGATGTCACGAGCGCAGGCGAACAGGTGTTTCGATTTCTCTATAGCCCGCGCGACGAATTGGCCGAGTTAGTCGGAAAGGCGCGCACGCGGGGGCTCTCGAGGTTCGTGATCCTATATCCCGACCATGGCTACGGCCGCACAATGGAGCGCCTCTTCGATCAGGAAGTCGCCTCCGCCGGCGGGGTCTACTGCGAGGGGGTCGCGTATCCGCCCGGCACCAAGTCCTTTGCGGATTACGTCCGCACGCTGCTCGAAACGAGCTGTGATGTCGTTCTCCTCGCCGACGTAGCCGATCAAGTCGCGCTGATCGCGCCCACCTTTGCCGCCGAAGGCGCATGGAGCCTTGCCGAGGGTACGCTGCCCGATCACGCCGAGCGCGAAATTCATTTTCTTCTTCCGAGCCCGAGCTGGTCCGCCAAGCTTCTCGATCGCGCGCAGCGCTATCTTCAGGGCGCGTTGGTGGCGCTTCCTTTCTACGAGGCGTCCGAGGCCAGCTTGAACCAGCACTTCAGGGCGGCCTACGAAACGCGATATGGAAAAAGCCCGCAGATGTTCGCGGCGTATGGGTACGACGCCTATCGCCTGGTTTCCACGACGCTGCGACTGGGGAACCAGACTCGGGAGTCGCTGACGAATGCGCTTCGGAACGGCGCTTCTTTGGTTCCAGTGACCTCGGTGGATTCGTTCTCCTCCGATCGGACGCCGGCGCATCCCCCGCAGCTGTACTTGGTGCGTGACGGTTTGCTTCAGGTACTCGACTGAGCGTCAGACTCGCAAGAGGAGCCAGCCGCCGAGAATCAACGCAGCCGCGACGATGACGCCAATCGTCAGCCTCGCCCCACGAGGCCCTCGCGTCGGGAGCTCTGCAGCAACGCCGGTGCCGAGTGCGGACGGAGTCTCTGGAGGGACAGGCGGTATATTGGGCGCATCGCCGATCGACTTCTCGATCTCGTCGACGGGCGCGCTCGCCCAGCGTTCGACGTCCGCTTCGAGGCCGAAGGCGGCCAGCATGGCCTCGGCGAGCTCCATGCTGCTTCCGAATCGCTCGAGCTTGTCCTTGCGCAGCCCCTTTCTCAAGACCTCGTCGAAAGCCCGGGGATATTCGGGATTGACGATGCTGACCGCAGGCGGATCCTCCGCGACGATCTTCCTCAGAATCTCGGTGATGACGGGTCCGGCGAAAGCGACTTCGCCGGTGGCGAGCTCGTGCATGATCGCGGCCTGCGCAAACACGTCGGTGCGCGGATCGACATCGTGCTTTCCCATCGCCTGCTCCGGCGACATGTAGCAAGGGGACCCCAAGGTCGTGCCGAGCATCGTGAGCTTTGGCCCAATTTCGACTTGCAGCTTCACCGAGCCAAAATCAAGAACGCGAATTTCCTCGCCGTTCGACCCTGAGCAGACGAAGATGTTGTCGGGCTTGAGGTCTCGATGAATGACACCGTCCGCGTGCGCATGATGGAGTGCAATCGCAAGTTGGCAGGCGACTCGGACGGTGCGGGCGGGTCGGAACGGGCCCTTCCGGGCCAGAAGCAAGCTCAGCTCCTCGCCTTCGAGGAACTCCATCGTCATGAACTCGGCGCCGTCGGCGGTTTCCCCGAAATCGAGCACTTCGATGATGTGGGCGTGGCGGAGCGATTTCGCGGTTTCGTACTCCCGCCGGAAGCGTTCGACGGCGACCGCGTCGCGTGCGACATGCGGATGAAGCACCTTGATGGCGACGCGCTCCCGGGTCTGGTCGTGGAGTGCCTGGTAGATGGCCCCCATCGACCCGTCGGCAACGTGAGGCCCCAGCGTGTAGGCGCCGAATCGCTGGCCTGTTCGCTCCACCATCGAAGTCCCATGCTAGCCAAAGCCTCGAGGCCGGAGCAACTCTGGAGCAACCCGCTCAGTCCGAACGCTCGGGGAGCCCGCCCATCGAAAGAAGTCGTTCGACGCCCTCGTCGTCGTACTCCACCAGACCTTCGGCCTTGAGCGCCTGCACCGTCCGCACGAGCGCGGCGAGGCGTTTCGCCTGACTTAGCCGCTCGCGAGATTGCTCCTCCACCTCCGCCAGGGTGCGCTGCTCCGCCGGCATGATCTCGGCCACCACGATCGCGTGCCAGCCATAGGAGGTCTCGACGACTTCCTTCAAGGGGCCTTCGGATTCCACGGCGAAGATCGCGTCTTTGTAAGGTTTTTCGAGAGCAGCCGCTTCACTTACTGCCGGCAAGTCCTCCGCCGAGACCTCGAGGTCCAAATCCTCCGAGCCCCCGTTCGCATAGCGTTCGAAGACCTCGCGCGGGTTTTTGGCTTTGCGCAGCTCGCGCAGAATCGACTCCGCCAGCGATCGGGCCTCCTCGCCGTGGCCCTTCACGAGGATGTGCCATGAGCGGCGACGCTCCGGGATCCGGAACTTGTCCTCGTAGCGGGCGTAGTCCTCTCTCAGCTCCTGATCCGAAATCGACTCCGGCGTATTCTCTGTTTCCATGTCTCGAAGCATGGCGCGAACCATGATCCGTTCCACTGCGCGTTGCCCCTCCCCGCTGACCGTAAACCCAAGGCGCTCGGCTTCTTGAGCCAAGAGCTCTTCGTCGATCAGCTGCTCAAGAGCTGCGTCGGCGCCGATCTCTTCGCTTTGCATCCGAGACTCTAGCTCCGCCGCTCCGATCGGGCGGCCGCCCACGCGCGCCACGACGTTGGGAACGAGGTGAGTCTCCGCTCGACCGGCTCCAGCTTCGTCGACTTCACGCGCGCATCCGACGAGCGCGGCAACTCCGAGCGCGCTGCCGATGATGAGGACGATGCTGTGCATGAGGCGTCACCTGCTGCGGGACCCTAGCTTGCGCTACCGCCGCGGCTACGAAGACGCGCCTGAATCGGCAGTGCCTCGATGCGGAACCGAGTCCAGATCGATTGGCCTTCTTCGCGGGTCCGGAGCTCGTCGATCTTCGCCACCGCCGCAGTGCTGCCTTTGTCCGCAATGCGATCGAGCGCCATGAGCGCGGCGAGGCGAACCCCGTAGTCGTCGCTGCCGAGCTTGCCCACCAGCGCGTCGATCGCCTTGGCGTTTCCACGCGCATAGCGTCCGAGCATGTACGCCCCCTTGCGAGCGGTGTTGTTGTCGGCGCTCCCTGCCTTCGAGACCCAGCAGTCGACGCTGGTATCGCACTCGGTCGCGAGGTCGAGCAGTGGCTTGCGTTCTTCGAACTTCTCCCGGTAGCCGCCAGCCTCCGAGGGCTGCTCCTTCGCGATGGCCTCCGTCAGCTTCGCCGCTTCGGCTTCGTTCGCCAGCAGCGCGTAGTTCTGGACCGCAATCAGCCGAAGCTCCGGATTGGACTTCGCGTCGACCACCTGATCGTAGACGAAGGGCATCATCTCCTCGTCATAGGTATGCGCGATCGCTGCCAGCAGCTGCCCACGCATCATGATGCCTTCGTAGCCCTTGGGCAGCTCTGAGTAGACCTTCTTCAAGGTCGACCGAACGCGCTCTTTTTGCCCGGCCGGCACGTCGACGCGGACCAAAGCAATTGCTGCGTTCAGCTTGCGCGGTGTATCGCTGGAGGCGGCCTCCCCAAGCAGTGGCTCCAGGGCCTCCGAGAACCCGAGCGCGCCCAGCGCAAAGCTCGCTTCGCCTCCGGTGACTTGTCGGACCGTCATCTTGTTCGCCAGGTCCGGCCTGCGAGACTCAGTACCAGGTCAGAGGATCTTGGGATGTGACGTCTCGGGGCGGCAGTCGGCCGCGTTCTTTCCGTAACTTCCTCGGATCCTCTGACCTGGTACCGGACGTTCGGATCCGATATCGACGGCGAGGCGGAGGGCGATCAATCCGGATGGTCTGTGGAACTTTCCTCGGATGGATCTCGCGTAGCTATCGGAGCTCCATACAGCGAAGACAACGGTGCCCAGTCCGGCCATGTGCGAGTCTTTGAATGGGACGACGCAGCCGGAACCTGGCTCCAAACCGGATTCGACATTCCGGGTGAGACGGTTTACAGCCGATCGGGCTTCTCCGTGGCTCTCTCCTTCGACGGGTCACGCGTGGCTGTCGGGGCACTCGGATTAGGAGCCAGGCTTTAGAAACTTGGGAAGTTAGGATTCTCTCGGCAGCCATCCGCACATTCTAAGGTTCTAAAGTCTGGCTCCGTTTGTACTCCTCGAAGAGTTTCAGATCCGGAGTCAACCCCCTCACGCCGTCTCTTCGCTCCACTCGAGGCTCGACGGGTGGAAGAGCTCCTCGATGGTCAGCCGGCGGCTGGAGAGACCCTGCTCGAAGGAGTAACGGCAGAGGGTTTCGAGCGTCTTCCGATTGAGCTCGATGCCGTAGGGCCAGTAGTCGTCGCCCATGAGCTCGCGGGTCT
>Ga0209536_100016492_pt1 | contig 10502 bp, 4 predicted proteins | sample DeeMarSeWOR28_12_FD_187461 | JGI IMG/M metagenome (GOLD analysis project Ga0209536, IMG submission 187461) | Marine sediment microbial communities from White Oak River estuary, North Carolina - WOR-2-8_12 (SPAdes) (version 2) | ecosystem: Environmental > Aquatic > Marine > Intertidal zone >...
CCGATGGCCTCGATGGCCCGCCGCCAGAGCGACGCCCTCCATCTGGACGCCACACCGACGACGCGACCGCCCGGACCACCGACGGGGAGTAGAACGCTTCTCATTGGGGGGTGACCTATGCGCCTACGTCAAGCACTCCTACTCATTGCCGTTGCTGGCCTGTGGATCGCCTGCGACAAAGAGATGCCTGTGGAGCCCATCGAGGAGAATGAGGAGTCCGCCGGTGTCTTCGTTGCAGAGAAAGCGCCACCGCCAAGCCTAGAAGAGACGGCAGCCACGGAGAACGCCAGCGAAGTGATCTACGCGTGCTACAATCCGTCCGGCTCGGTCTACCGCATCAAGACCGACGATCCGGACGAGGAATGTCACTCCCCCAGTCACGTGATGTTCAGCTGGAACGCACAGGGACCCGAGGGACCACCGGGTGCCGATGGTGCCGACGGTGCCGATGGTGCCGATGGCGCCGATGGCGCTGACGGGCTGCATTGCTGGGACCTGAACGGGAACGGGGTTGGCGATCTGCCGGATGAGGATGTCAACGGCGATGAGGTCGTTGATGTGCTGGACTGCAAGGGGGACAAGGGGGACAAGGGGGAGAAGGGAAATGTGGGAGACACGGGGCCCGAGGGACCTCCGGGGATCACCGGATACACGATCGACACCTACACGGTGACCACGCAGTCGGGTTACGTGACCTGGGTCAACAACACCTGTCCATATGGGAAGAAGGTCTTGGGTGGCGGCTTCTTGATCCCCTTTAGCTCGGCGAATTGGGATTCTTGGTCGCAGTCCAATGGGCCCCTCGGTGACTATGGCTGGCGGGTGATCTTCGTGAATGATGAGGGCCACGCCATCACCTGGACCACCTATGCCATATGCGCCTACGTCGCGACCAGCACAACGGCCGCAGCCGCTGCACCGCCTGCGGGGTATGAGGCCGACGAACACCAGTCGTACCCGATCCCCAGGTAGCCGTCGAACAGCGCACACCCACGCAGCGCCCGGCCCCGCGCCGGGCGCTGTTGTTTCCGGGCGGCTAGACTGAACAAACCAGCTTCAGTTTCACCCTTGCGACTCTTGCTTCTGGCCACACATTAGCAACATCCGTCGAACCGCCGATGGCCTCGACGGCCCGCCGCCAGAGCGACGCCCTCCACCTGGACGCCCACCGACGACGAGACCGCCCGGACCACCGACGGTAGGTGAGTAGTCTGCCTGACGTGGAGGTGTGCAGATGCGAGTGATACGAGTAGTTGCGAGTGTTGCAGTGCTGGGACTCCTGGCGGGGTGTCAGGACCAGCAGCCGGCGTCACCCTCCGGTGGTCCTCAGCTCAATGCAGCAGCCCAGAAGACGGTCGTGTGTCACAAGCCTGGCACCCCGGCCGAAGGGACCTTGGAGGTCGCCACAGCGGCGGTCCAGGCCCACTTGGACCACGGTGATGTCCTCGGGGAGTGCGGTGGGGGTGGCCCTCTTGATGCCTGCACCGCAATCAACGACCCGCAGCTGGACGGCAGCGGGATAACGTCTGTGGTGTTTCCGGAACTCGTCTTTGTTGGGGATGAAAGGGTCAGTCTGACCGTTTACAACATTGCATTCGACGGCACGCCGTTCTCGCTCTATGTGGAAGCTCCCGAGGGTGCTTTTCACGAAGCGGACAACTCGTACTGGGTCCCGGGCGCGGCCTATGTGCACGTTGAGCTTCCCGACAACCTGTATCCTGGCCCGAGCGGCCCCTTCTGGGGTCTCGGAGCCTGGCGTAGCCCCACCTACTTCGGCTGGGGGACGTCTGATGACTCGTTCATCTGGGAGGTGGCCTGCGAGCACTGTCCGGTTCCCGCCGAGTGCCCGGTCTGGTCTCCCAACTGGCCTTGAGCTCGAACAGCGAATGTGATCCAGCGCCCGGCCCTGCGCCGGGCGCTGTTGAGCATCGTAGCATCGCTTGGGTGGTGGGGCGTGGTCCCCTGATGGGAGCCGGGTGGCATTCCGCATGGAGTCGGCTGGCACGACGGATGTGTTCGTGGTTTCGGCCGACGGTTCAGGCATGACACAGCTGACGAGCAATCCGGCAAACGATACGGATCCCCTGTGGTCGCCGGACGGCACCCGCATCAGCTTCGAGAGCTGGCGTGATGGGAACTGGGAGATCTACGTGATGGCACCAGATGGAACTGCGCAGGTGAACCTCACGAAGGGCTGCGGATCGTGTTCAGGAGACGGGGAGCGGCCAGGTAGAAGCCCGCCGGCTCAAAACCCCGGCCACCGCTCCCGCTCACCGATCACCTCGATCAGTGCTTCGGTCAGCTCGTTGCCGCGGTCGCTGTTGGTCAGGATGACCAGCCCGTATCCGAGGGTCGGGTGCGCCAGCATGCCGCCTCGGAACCCGTCGTTGGCACCGGCGTGCCAGATGTACGTCTGCCCGTGCAGCGACCTGAGGCCGAAGCCCAGAGCGTAGTCGTTCATGACCTCGGTCACCGCCATCTGAGTGTTCTGCTGCGTGAGAACCAGGTTGGACTCCCCGCGCAGTGACAGCTGGAGCTCGATGAGGAAGCGCGCATAGTCGGAGGGGGTGGTCCAGAGCGCTGCTGCGGCGGTTTCGGGGTAGATGTGGTGTCCCCCGGGGACGGCGATACCGTCCGCGTAGTAGCCGGAAGCCGCGGAGTCACGCAACGCGGCCGGCAGCGGGTGCACGAAGGTGCTGTGCGCCATGCCGAGGGGGGCGAGCACACGATCCCCGATGAACTCCGCGAACGTGGTCCCGGTGACGTCGCGGACCGCCAGATCGGCGATCTCGTAGCCGCCCCCCGAGTAGCCCCACTGGCTGCCGGGCACTCGTTCCACCACGACGGGCGGCGAGTTGGCGGGCGGCTCGCCGTTCAGGATCTGGACCAGGGTCGGTTGCGGCTCGGTGTAGCGGTAGCCGCGAAACCCGGACACCGTGGTGCCCGCCGTGTGGCTGAGCAGCCGCCGCAGTGTGACCTTCTCCGTTGCCTGGAACTCGTTGTAGGGCACCTGCCACGAGACGAGGTAGTCGTTGACTTCCTGGTCCAGTGAGACGACGCCCTCCTGCGCGAGACGTATCACACCTACCGCGGCAACGCCCTTGGAGAGCGACGCGGCCTGGAACCGCGTGTGCTCCGTCACCGGCTCCTCTGTATCTCTGCTCCTCACGCCGTGGACCTCTACGTAGTCCAGCGCGAAGTCGTTGATCACCGCTACGCTCACGCCGGGGACTTCGTAGAAGGCCATCCAGGCGGCGATGTTGTCCCGCTCTGGCGGCCCGATAGCGCTGCTGCAACCCAGCTGGATGGCGGCTGACGTAAGGACGAGGGCGTGTACGATCGACCCACGCGCGGGTGTGAAGCGCATCGTACCTCCGGGGCTGTGCTCCATTCTCGGTTCGTTCGTACCCACAGAATACGACCTCTGATGCGAGAGAATGGTTCCTGGAAGTGACGTTCTACCGGATTCGACCCCCCTGGGGCCACCACCCTGGATCGGAAGAGGGCTGGTTCAGCCCCCGAGAATCACGAGTCAGCTTCCCCTTGTTTGCAGAGTGCGAAGGGGCACGTTTCGTCGCAATCCGTGGAACCGCCGATGGCCTCGGCGGCCCGCCGCCAGAGCGACGCCCCGCCCTTGGACGCCCACCGACGACGCGACCGCCAGACCAGAGACGGGCATAGCCCCTCGACGTCTCCTGGAGGTGTACCATGCACAGACTTCGCAAATCTGTCGTTGCGGCGCTCTGCACGGCGGCGCTCCTCATGGGGTGTACGGACGCGCCCACGCCGACGGAGGGCGTGTCGGACATCTCGCAGCCCGCCTTCGCATCGAGTGGACCGGTCGTGGCGACCGTGACGGGCAGCGGCCACCGCTACAGACCGGCGTTCGATCTGTGGCGGACGTTCTCAATCAATGCAACCAAGAGGACCGACGGTACCGTGAAGGGCTCGTTTCAGCTCAATAACCACGGCGAAGCCCTCCCCGCCGTGAGGGGGCCTGTGGTGTGCCTCTCCGTCGCCGGGAATCAAGCGTGGCTCGGCACCGTAATCGAGAAGACGGACGACCCCGGCGGAGTCGTCGGGGGGGAGCTGGCTTTTCGGGTAGTGGACAACGGTGAAGGCAACAACGCAGCGCCGGACGAGATCAGCTTTGGCTACGCGGCGCCCGGAGGCGCGCAGGCGTTCTGCGACGAGGCCCCGGCGAACTGGCCTCCGGTCTATCCGATCGATGCGGGGAACATAAGAGTCCACTCGTTGATCGGGAGATGCGTGCCACCGCCCGACGGCATGGTGGGTTGGTGGCCGGGTGACGGCGATGGAGCCGATATCGCCGGTGGCAATCACGCCACTCTGGAGAATGGTGCCGCGTTCGGGGCCGGGTTCGTGGCCGAGGCCTTCAGCCTCGACGGAGAGGACGACTTCGTCAACGTCCCCCATGCGGCCGAGCTCGACTTCGGCTCGGGTGACTTCACCGTCGACCTCTGGGTCAACTTCAGATCGATCGACGGCGAGCAGGTCATGGTCGAGAAGTGGATTCAGGCATGGGGGAATCCCATGGGTTGGACCCTCACGAAGATCGGGACCATGGTGCGGCTTGCGGTGAGCGACACCGACTTGGGCGAGTATGATATCGACGTATTCCCGTCCAGCATTCCTACAGACACGTGGATTCATGTCGCCGCCACCCGTGCCGGTGACACCTACACGCTGTTCTGGAACGGCGAGGTCATCGCATCGAGCACGCTTGGTGTCATGCATGACTTGAGTAGCGGCTCTTCGGTGAAGTTCGGGCATCGTGGCAACCCGGATGACACGCCCGGATCCGAGGACTGGCGCGGGTTCTACATGAACGGGCTGGTTGATGAGGTTGAGCTCCTCAATCGCGCGCTGAGCCCCGGAGAGATCATGGCGCTCTACGAAGCAGGCAGCAGTGGCAAGTGTAAGCAGGGGATGCATCCCTGATTGACTGAGCCAGGCCTCACAGCGCCCGGCCCCGCGCCGGGCGCTGTTCGTTTCGGCCGCGACGAACCCGGGTCTAGAGCGACCTCCGACGTACTATTAGGTTCGTGAGATCCGGATCTCGTTAACGAGTGAACCCCACCGCTACCGTAATCACCGCTCCGCCTGAGGCGGAACAGCCGATCCGCGCCGAGATATTCGGCATGGAGCGGCTGGAGCAGCACGCCGAGAGCCTGGCGGCCGCACAGCTTGCCGCCGAAAGGCCGGGCAGGGGTCGCCACCTGCTCCCCCGGGTGCGCGCGAACGGACGCGTACTGGTAGCCGCCTACCGCAACATCGTCGAGGCTGTCCAGAACAAGCGCGAGATCGCCCCCGCCGAGGAGTGGCTCCTCGACAACTTCTTCGTCGTGGACGAGCAGCTCCGCGAGATCCGGGACCACCTCCCGGGCAGCTATTACCGGCTGCTGCCGAAGATCGCGCAGGGCCACTTGGAGGGATATCCGCGCGTCTACGGGTTGGCCTGGGCCTACGTGGCCCATACGGACAGCCGCTTCGAGCTGGAGACTCTGGAGCGCTTCGTGCGTGCCTACCAGCGTGTCCAGCCGCTCACCATCGGAGAGATCTGGGCGGTGGCCATCCACCTGCGCGTGGCCCTGGTGGAGAACGTGCGGCGCCTGGCGCAGCAGATCGTCAGTGCTCGGGAGGCGCGCGCGCAGGCGGACGAGCTGGCCGACCGGCTGCTGGGACTGGGCGGCCGACCGAGCGAGGACCTCGACGATGTACTGCAGCGCTGGGGCGATGCTCCGGTGCTCGGCGCGTTCGCGGTGCAGCTCGTGCAGCGGCTGCGCGACCAGGACCCGTCGGTCATGCCCGCCCTCGTCTGGCTCAACGAACGACTCGCGGTTCAGGAAACCACGGTCCACGAGGTCGTGGAGCGGGAGCACCATGCCCAGGGCGCGGCCAACGTCACGGTCCGGAATATCATCACCAGCATGCGGTGGATGTCGTCCATCGACTGGCTCGATTACTTCGAGGCGGTCAGTCCAGTGGACGAGGTCTTGCGTGCGAGCCCCGGCTTCACCGCCATGGACTTCGCGACGCGAAACCAGTACCGCACCGAAATCGAGGTGCTCTCGCGGGGCTCGCGGCGGCCGGAGATCGACGTGGCCCGGCAGGCGGTGCGCCTGGCGCAAGAGGCGGCCGGCGGACCCGGCTCGACGCTTGAAGCTCAGGAGGGCGTACCGGGCGTGCCCGATCGTGCCGAAGAGGACCCGGGGTACTATCTCATGGGCGCCGGGAGGCGTGCGTTCGAGAGGCAGCTGCGGTTCAGGGTGCCGCTCGGGCTCAGGCTGCGCCGCGCCACCCGCGCGGTAGCCACCGGCGGCTACCTGACCGGGATCGCACTACTCACCGCGCTCGCACTCGCGGTGGCTCTGGTCCTCACGTGGCAGGCGGGAGCGGGCGCCTGGAGCCTCGTACTGCTCGGCGTCCTCGCCCTGGTGCCCGCATCGGACGTCGCGGTATCGCTCTTGAACCGCCTGGTTCCGATGCTGCTCCCGCCCAAGCTGCTCGCCAAGCTCGAGCTGGCCCGGGGCGTGCCGTCGCAGCTGCGGACCCTGGTGGTAGTGCCCACGCTGCTCTCGAGCGAGGCCGACATCGAGGAGCAGCTCGAGCGGCTCGAGGTTCACTTCCTGGCGAACCCCGACGGGGATCTCTACTTCGCCCTGCTCTCTGACTGGGTGGACGCTCCCGGTGAGAGCATGCCCCGCGATGCGCCGCTGCTCGCCGCGCTGGCGGCCGGAGTGGAACGCCTCAACGAGCGCTACGGGAGTCCTCCGGGAGGAGGCGAGCGCTTCCTCCTGCTGCACCGACGCCGACTCTGGAACCAGCTGCAGGGCAAGTGGATCGGCTGGGAGCGCAAGCGCGGCAAGCTGCACGAGCTGAACCGGCTGCTGCGCGGAGCCCCGGACACCACCTTCATCCCCGTCAACGGGCGGGCTCCCTGGGTGCCCGAGGGCGTGCGCTACGTCATCACGCTGGATGCCGACACGCGGCTCCCCAAGGGCACCGCGTACCGCCTGGTTGGGGCGATGGCGCACCCGCTCAATCGGCCGCGCTACGACGCGTGGGCGGGGCGCGTCGTGAGCGGCTATGGCATCCTGCAGCCCCGCATCACGCCGTCGCTGCCGACCGGGCCACGCTCCACGATATACCAGCGGATAATCTCCGGCCCGGGAGGCGTGGACCCCTACGCGGCAGCCGTGTCGGACGTGTATCAGGATCTGTTCGACGAGGGATCGTACACGGGCAAGGGCATCTACGACGTCGACGCCTTCGAAGCAGCTCTCGCTGACAAGGTACCGGAGAACGCGCTTCTCAGTCACGATCTGTTCGAGGGGCTGTTCGCGCGCGCCGGGCTCGTCACCGACATCGACCTGTTCGAGGAGTTCCCCGACAACTACGAGGTCGCCGCCCGTCGCAGCCACCGCTGGGTGCGCGGCGACTGGCAGCTGCTACCCTGGATTCTGGGGCGCGCACGCGACGCGGCGGGACGCAGAACCAGGCTCTCCATCCGCGCTCACGGGCGCTGGAAGATGGTGGACAACCTGCGCCGCAGCCTCATGGCGCCGAGCCTTCTGCTCATGGTCGTGGCCGGCTGGCTCCTACCTGGCGCTCCGGCATTGTTGTGGACCGGCTTGTTCGTGGGCACGGTCGCGCTGCCTGCCTTCATCCCGGTGCTCGATGGTCTGTTCCCGGTACGGCGCGGGATCTCCAAGCGCAGTCACTTCCGGGCCGTAAGCGATGACCTGCGGGTCGCCCTGACGCAGACGCTCCTGGCCGTCACAGTGCTCCCGCATCAAGCCTGGCTCATGGTGGACGCCGTGTGCCGTACGCTGTGGCGGCTCTACGCGAGCAAGCGCAACCTGCTCGAGTGGGTGGCGGCTGCGCACCAGGGCTACGGGGTGAACCTCGAGCTGCGGAGCTTCTTCAGGCACCTGCGCTGGGGAACCGTGATCGCCGTAGCAGCCGGGACGCTGGTAATGGTGCTGCGGCCGGAAGCATGGCCCGCGGCAGCACCGATCGTACTTCTCTGGATTTTGTCGCCCGCGCTGGCGTGGCGCATCAGCCTGCCGCCCCGCGTTCCGCACGAGCAGCTGCTGTCGCCGTCCGAGGCACGCGGCCTGCGGTTGATCGCCCGCCGTACGTGGCGCTTCTTCGAGGACTTCGTGCACGAGGGGAACCACTACCTGCCGCCGGACAACCTGCAGGAGGACCCCGAGCCGGTGCAGGCGCATCGCACCTCCCCGACGAACATCGGCCTCTACCTGCTGAGCGCCACCGCAGCACATGACTTCGGCTGGATCGGGACGCTCACCATGCTGGAGCGACTCGAGGCCACGCTGAAGACGATGGCGACGATGCGCCGTCTGCGCGGCCACTTCTTCAACTGGTACGACACCCGGGACCTGAGGCCGCTGGATCCCATGTACGTGTCGACGGTCGATAGCGGCAATCTGGCGGGGCATCTCATCGTGCTGGCGCAGGCGTGTAGCGAGCGCATGCATCGCCCTCTCATGGGCCCTGAGTTGCTGGAGGGAATCCGCGACGCGTTGGAGCTGTTGCTCGCCGCGCTTGAAAAGGTCGAGCTGCCCGAGCGCACGCAGACGGTGACGGTGGATCAGCTGAGTGCGGCGGTTGAGCAGATGCTGGCCGACCTGGGAGACATTCCGTCGTCGCTGCCCGCCTGGAGCCGCCGGCTGGCCGAGCTCGAAGCTAGCGCGGAGACCCTGCTCGACATGGCGAGCACACTCGCGAGCGAAGCGGCGGATGGGAGCGAAGTCGACGTGCCGGTGTGGGCGCGGGCGGTGCTCGACTGCGTGCGGAGCCACGCCCGGGATCTCGCCACGCTGGTGCCCTGGTGCACGCGCCTCTGCTCGGACAGTGCGGCTGCGGGAGAAGGCGTGGAGGATGAGCGCGCGGCGGTGCTGGCAGTCGTGGCTGATGCCAATCCGTCGCCGGCGGCTCTTGATGATCTGTGCAGTACGATCCAGGAGGCGGTCGGGCGGCGCGGCGCCGGTTCGGAGCGGGGAGAGTGGGATCTGCTCCTGGAGGAACTGGAGCTTTCCCGTGCGGCGGCCGCCGCGCTCGGGCACCGCACGTCGGGCCTCGCGCTGGAGGCCGAGCGGATGGCGCGGACCATGGACTTCCGCTTCCTGTTCGACCCCTCGCGCAAGCTGTTCTCCATCGGCTATCGCGTGGCCGACGGCGCGCTCGACCCGAGCTGCTACGACCTGCTTGCCTCGGAGGCGAGACTCGCGAGCTTCATGGCGGTCGCCAAGGGCGACGTCACCACCAGGCACTGGTTCCTGCTCGGCCGCTCGCTGACTCCGGTGGGACGCGGCGCTGCGCTGCTGTCCTGGTCGGGCTCGATGTTCGAGTACCTGATGCCGCTGCTCGTGATGCGGCAACCGCCCCTCAGTCTCCTCGACCTCACAAGTCGCCTCGTGGTGCGGCGCCAAATCCAGTACGGAGAGGAGCGGCGGGTCCCGTGGGGAGTCTCGGAGTCCGGCTACAACGTACGTGACCTGGAGTTGACCTATCAGTATTCGGACTTCGGCGTGCCCGGCCTCGGGCTCAAGCGGGGACTGTTCGAGGACGTGGTCGTCGCTCCCTACGCGACGGCACTCGCCGCCATGGTGGATCCCAGGGCGGCGGTGATCAACTTCGAGCGCCTGGTGCAAGCCGGCGCACTCGGCATGTACGGATACTACGAGGCGCTCGACTACACGCCGTCCCGCCTGCCCGAAGGCGAGCACGTGGCCGTGGTCCGGGCGTACATGGCCCACCACCAGGGGATGATCATCGTCGCCCTGGGCAACGTGCTGCAAAACGGTCGCAGCCAGGACCGCTTCCACGCCCATCGCATGGTCCAGGCTACGGAGCTGCTGCTCCAGGAGCGGACACCGCGCTCGGTGGCCGTGGCGAGACCCCGCGGCGAAGAGGTGCGGGTGGCGGCGCACGTGCGCGACCTCGTGCTGCCGACGCTGCGTCGCTTCGAGTCGCCGCACGACATCACGCCACGCACGCACGTGCTCTCCAACCGCCGCTACACCGTCATGGTCACGGCCGCCGGCGCAGGGTTCAGCCGCTGGCGCAACCTGGCCTTGACGCGTTGGCGCGAGGACGTGACGCGCGACTGCTGGGGCACCTTCTTGTTCCTGCGCGACACCGAGTCCGGCGAGATATGGTCGGCCGGGTTCCAGCCCGGCGGGGCCGAGGCGGACCACTACGAGGTCGTCTACTCGGAGGACCGTGCCAAGATTCGGCAGGTGCATCACTCTCTCAGCATCACACGCACGTATCGAAACTTCAAAGTCAAAGGGATACTCATTGGGGTTTCGATGATGCTCTGCCAGTACTTGTTTCCAGTCAGTTCCAGCGAACCCAATGGTGGTATACTCACGATGAGGATCGAGTATGACCACGGGCAAATCAGTTTTGTTCGCCAACTCCTCAATGATGACAGTTGTGGTATGAGTTTT
>Ga0209536_100016493_pt1 | contig 10502 bp, 10 predicted proteins | sample DeeMarSeWOR28_12_FD_187461 | JGI IMG/M metagenome (GOLD analysis project Ga0209536, IMG submission 187461) | Marine sediment microbial communities from White Oak River estuary, North Carolina - WOR-2-8_12 (SPAdes) (version 2) | ecosystem: Environmental > Aquatic > Marine > Intertidal zone >...
CTTCCACACATTGCCCGAGCCCGCTGCGACATACCACACATTGGGCTGCTCCGTATCGATAGCGATATCCGCGATCCGCCCCGACATCAGGGCCGGGCCGATGTTTCGCAGCTTGATTTGGCTGAAAGTCCCAGCGTTTAACTTACTCTCTTGTTTCTCCTCATCCGCTTGATCAGCCTGCACCGAACAGGTGATCAGACCAGTCAGCAACAACCCACACAAAAAATTTCGCATCGTTCAAATCTCCAAAGATTACCCGGCCATGGCTAAAAACGATGAATAGACATCTGCCACAGAGCTCGATTTCACCACACCCCTGGAAGTGCGACGTGTCATGTTACCGGATTCATGCAGGGAAAGCAACATTGCGTGGGGAGCAATCTCAGACCCGCAGGCAACCTGTGATCAACTCAGCGAGCCGCCCTCCAATTCTGCTCACATCAAACTCGCCGGCAAACTCGCGGCCCCGCTTGCCCATATCCACACCCAACTGTGGATTCTCAATCAATTGGGTAATTCGCGCAGCCCAGTCATCATTGCTCTTCGCGAGAAAGCCCGTTATGTCGTCTTGGACATGGTCGGCATTGGTACCGACCGGCGATGCGATTACCGGCAGGCCGGCGGCGGAATACTCGAGTACCTTGAAGCTGCATTTGCCCCTCGTGAACGGGTTGTCAGGTAATGGTGCAAGGCCGATATTGCTCGACGCCAGATCGCCTCCCAACGTTTCTTTTGACCATGAGCATTTTTCCACAGAAACGTTCTCAAACTCCGGGAAATCGTCACATATTATTCGCAGGACGACATTGTCAAAGCGTGATACAACCTGGTCAATTGCCGGTTTGATCTCCTGAAGATACTCTAGAGTGCTCTTACTTCCTACCCAAACAAGGCGGACCTTTCCATCGGCTCTGGCTGTCCGCTCACTTTCGTAGTCACTGACTTTCAGGCCCAGTGGGAGGATCTTCACATTGGAATTGAACGGTTGTGCGTGCTCGGCAAGGTAGGAGCTGCCGCATATCACCATGTGGGCGAGCGTGACGGATCTTCGAAAAGGGACAAAATGTGAACGACTCCGGCGCTGCGGATTCTTGTCACTGTACATCACCGCATCGTCGAAATTATATATTACTCTCCTGCTGTATTTGCCGAGCCACCGGGCATCGAAGGGATTTAGACCTTTTTTGTGGAGGAAGACGCCATCGAAATCAGTCGCCCGCTTGAACAGCCTTAGACGTGCCAAAGTTCCGGCCGGCAACTTCGCAACTTCACAGTCTATGCCGCCGGCTCGCAGAATATCGAGGTAAATCCCGATTCGCTGCTTGAAGCTAGCGCGATCCGGGTTGTTTGTCACGACAAGCAGCTTCATCTATGCACCGAGAATCACTTGATCGCCTCCAGGTTCAGGCTGATCATGATTTCTCTGCCGTCGACTTTCATCCTGCGGGAAGCACGGTCTTTGAAATCATGATACTGACAATTATCAGGGTCCCACGAAACAACCTCACGAAAGCCGACTTCATTGAGCAATTCCGACAGCCGCCGTTGGTTGAAAATGCCGTAGTGAATATTGTATTGGTGATCCTGGCCACCCATCAATTGATTGGATATGGCAGTTGTATCTTTGCCCGAAGCATTATAGACCTCGATCAATTTGTCGAAATCAGGAACAGAGATCCTCAGGACGCCACCGTCTTTGAGAACTCTTTTCATTTCGAACAGCACTTTCGTCAGATCGCCTTTCTTAATGTGCTCCAGAACATGGCACATGTACACCAGATCAACCGTCCCGCTGCCGAAATCCGCCAGAGAAGTAATCTCGCTCGTTGCGATATGAACGTGCGCCAATGGCCGGGCGTCGATATTGATGAATTCAGGACTGTTCGTGGTCCCGCAGCCTATATGGATCAGAACCTTGCCATCACTATTCTTAGGAAGCGCCGGTTTGACGATTCGTCTCTTCAAGCAAGACAATTGCAGCTTCAGTCTTCGTCGCAATGCGTACAGCGCCTTTCTCATGTCTGTCGCCTCCCGGCTGTGAATACCAGTTCATGAATCCAACGGTTGCTTTTCGCCTACTATATATACACATGCCCCGTATGGTGGCTTTAGCCAGTGCTCCTTTGTTACGGCGAAATTCGTCCTCTTGCACAAATCCAGAAGATCTTCGTACTGCCATCGGCACATGTGACCATCATCCAAGGGCTTGGCCGAATAGACTTTCAACTCATATTTCGCCGCCTTTATCATGCCGAGGTTCTTGAGGAGCCTCAGAACCTTCTGGACAATGGGTGAGACATAAACTGGCTGTTCTTTCCGGCCGGCTTCCATGTTGGACTCACCGCCAGTTACGGCCAGTCCGATAAGTACATGGCCATTGTCTTTCAGCACCCGGTATGCCTCGATCATCGCTTGGTATGGATCGCAAAAGTGGTCATGCACCGACAGCATATTCACCCAGTCAAAAGTCTTGCTCCTGAACGGAAGGGCCTCAGCATAGCAAGCGAGGAAGTTACACGGTTGAGCCAGACACGGATATGCCTGGAGCAGCTCAGGCTGAGAGTCAATACCCTCAAATGACTCCAGAAAGGGATCAACACTGACGTACAAGGGGACATCACTAGATGAGAAATATCCACGACTCCGCCCCTGAAAGCCGCCGACATCCAAAACAGAGCCCCTTATGTCAAACTCCTCGGCATACATTTTCCTGGCCGAATCAATTGCATCAAGAAACGTGAGGATCTTCTTACGCCTCTTCCGCTTCTTCCGTTTCTCTCCTTCCTCAAATTCGTTCTGTATTTGGCTCCACTTTGCCATGCCGTTTGGCCTGCAATACTCCGGGTGGCTGATGCGAAAGTCAAAGACCCCCTTCCGCTTGGGGAAGACAGTCCCACAGGCGGCACAGGCAAATTGGTCTTCAGCTGCTGTCATGCTGCTCTTGCATAAAGGGCAACATAGCATTCCTTTCACCGCCCTGTCTATCTTGTGATACTTGGGCATGTGTCTCCTTTCCAGCTCATTCAATTGCGTGCCGGCTACGTCTGAGTTTGGAATGGATGTGGCCAACAAGCAACGATTTTGACTTGTCATTCTTAGCGTCGAATTTGCACCCCTTCTTATGTTTCTCGTCAAGGGCGCCAATCATAAGTCCGTCCGCCTGGCAAATAGGATCCGGTGCACTGCCGCCATCTGAAAAGGGCAGGCGCAAAGCTTCTGGAAATCGGGATATGTCGGGGAGTTGCACATGTGCGTCATACACCAGCAGTAACAGTATCCTGTCATAAGGCTTTTTGCCACACGATTCGATTAACATAGTCAGTGTAACTGGCTATTATACGCACAACTTTTTCCGAAACATTCTTGCTTTTATAGTCGTTCACCATCCTGAACATGCGCTCATTTGGGCTGTATTGATTCGTGACTATCCTAACAGCTTCTATCACCCGATCCTTCTTGAGGCCGCACATTATGAGCACCCCCTCGTCCATCCCCTCGGGCCTTTCGTGTGCTTGTCTGATTGTTACCGCGGGAAAATTAAGAATTGAAGATTCCTCGGTAATAGTACCGCTATCGCTCAAAACACAGAACGCATCCTTCTGAAGGCGAACATAATCAAGAAATCCGAGGGGCTTCAGGAAGTTGATCCTCTGGTCAAGTTTGACAGTGCCTGGCAGGTTCTCAAGTCTTTTTCTTGTTCTGGGGTGTGTCGAAACAATTATCGGCATCCCATATGACTCGGCCAGGGCATTAAGTGTATCTATGAGATCACTGAAGTTTGTTTCGCTTTCGATATTTTCTTCTCTATGAGCACTTACCACAAAGTATTTGCCTGTGTCGAGCCTCATTTCTTCGATGATATTCGAAGCGTCAATCTTGTCTTTGTAGAATTCAAGTACTTCTCTCATAGGTGAGCCGGTAACGATAATTGTTTCCGCCTTGATTCCCTCAGCCATGAGATAGCGTCGTGCATGCTCGGAATAGGTCAGATTAATATCGCTCGTATGATCGACAATCTTGCGATTGATCTCCTCCGGTACCCGAAGGTCGAAGCAACGGTTTCCTGCTTCCATGTGAAAGATCGGAATCTTCAGTCTCTTTGCAGAAATCACAGCCAGGCAACTGTTCGTGTCTCCAAGAACAAGCAATGCGTCTGGCTCTTCTTTCGATAGGAGCGCGTCGGTCTGTGCTATGACGTTGCCAATAGTTTCGGCGGCAGATTTGCCTGCTGAATTCATGAAATAATCTGGTTTTCTGATTTCGAGCTGCTTAAAGAATATTTCATTCAGCTCGTAATCGTAGTTCTGCCCGGTGTGGATGATTACGTGGTCAAAATACCTGTCCAGAGCCGCCATTACCCTTGACAATCGAATAATCTCAGGCCGGGTTCCTACAATTGTTGCGACTTTCATTTCTACTCCGTTAAAACACTCTCATAGAAAGTATCTGGATCGTCATTGTCAAAAAGCTCATTTGTCCAGAACAATGTGAGCAACTCTTCAGTTCCCACATTCTCAATGCTGTGTGTGTAGAAAATGGGCATCTCTATGCTCGCCGGCTTACTTCCGGAAACGTTATATTCGATAACCTGGTCCGTGCCAATCCTTCGCAACCTTATGATGGCTTGGCCTTTGACCACACAGAATTTCTCCATCTTCCTTGTGTGATAGTGGTTACCCCTTGTGATTCCCGGCTTTGTCGTCGAAAAGAACACCTGGGCGCCATCTTCTTGTTTTACCACTTCAAAAAGACTGCCTCTATCATCAGAATGGACCATCGGGAACCGCTGATAGTCCGAGTTCTCCATATAAGTCAGAAAGGTATTATACAGGTGTTGTTCGAATCCGGCTTCGAGATCCGGGACAATACTCTTGTCGTAATACATGTCTTTGAACCGATTCAGCTTGGCCAGGATTTCCGAGACCATGACGCGTTTCGTGGGAGATATCTTGACAGAGTCGATAGCTCTCGGGGGGCTCTTTATCACCTCGCAAATCTTTTCGACCAACTCATTAATGTATATCAGGCCGATCTCTTTGTCAGCATGTAGCTCAGGCTGTAGGCAATGTGTCAATTGGTGGCAGAACGTGGCGACGACTGAATTGTAAAAAGGCCTACCCTGATCTCCAAAAATATTGGGTATTATCAAAATGCTGAGCGGCGCATTTTTCGCCCGTGCCCACTCACTCAACAACCTCGCACCTTCTTTCTTCGATCTTCCATAGGGATTGCCCAAGGTGCATTGTATCGAAGAAGAAAATACTACATGCGGGCAGGAGTTTGTCTGCCGCAAAGCGTTAACGAGTTTTTCAACGAGGCCAACATTGACGGCGTACAGCTGCTCCTGATCCCCCCTGTTCATTGCCGCCAAATGGACAAGCACGTCGCACTTTTTGGTAAAAGACGTCAGTTTGTCGAATTCGTCGAAATACGAGTCCTCGAAGGCAGGCACCTCGATATCGTCTTCTCTCGACAACCGGTCTCTTAGGTGAGAGCCCACAAAGCCGTCGATACCCGTGATGCCAACCCTCGTTTTGTTCATGATGCTATCCGTTCCTCAACTATACCCTTCAGGGTAGTAAATTCCCGCGAGGGAAACCATAACCTGTTATTGCAGAGCCGCTTACCCGCGCAATCACGGGAGTTTTCAATCAGGAGCAGTATACGTTGACGATTAGCCTTTCAATTCTGCCTGAACCTCAGGCAGCGTCAACAACAGTTCCTCTGTCTGTTTCACATCCAGCCTTTGCGTGTTATGCGACGTGTAATCTTCCATACTCCCCTCTTCGGGGTCACCTTCCGTAAAATATTTGTTGTAAAGCGTATAGTTTAGATCTCCACCGTCGGGGCGTATTCTGAAGTAGTCTCCCATATCTTGAGATCTTGTGAGTTCTTCTTTGGTCACAAGGGTTTCATATATCTTCTCTCCATGCCTCATCCCGATGATCTTCTCGGGAACGCTTGAATTAAACAGATTCTTGATCGCTTTGGCCAAGTCCATGATGGTGCACGCCGGTGCCTTTCTGACAAACAGATCGCCTTGTCCTGCATTGCCAAAAGCGAACAGAACCAGGTCGACAGAACGGGCAAGTGGCAGCAAAAATCGCGTCATGCCCGGAACCGTAATCGTTATGGGCTTGTTTTGTTTGACCTGATCTATGAATAGGGGTATGACCGAACCCCGCGAATACATAACGTTCCCATACCGCACGCAGCAGACTGTTGTTGAGGCGTCTTCGAGCATCATAGTCGAGGAAATAGCGACCTTCTCCATTAGTGCTTTTGTCATGCCCATAGCATTAATAGGATATGCAGCCTTATCAGTACTCAGGCACACAACACAATCTACCTTGTGTTCAATTGCGGAAGTAATAACATTGTAGCTACCTAGGATATTTGTTCTAACAGCTTGAATCGGGAAGAACTCACACGAGGGGACCTGCTTTAGAGCAGCAGCATGAAAAATAAGATCTACACCCTGCATGGCGTGATCGACGGCATCTTTGTCTCTTACGTTACCTATATAAAACTTGATTCTGGGGTTTGCATATTTGATTCGGAGCAGTTCCTGTTTTAACTCGTCTCGACTGAATATCCTGATTTCCCTGCAATCTGTCTGTAGCAGCCGGTCCAGAACAGCTCCTCCGAAAGAACCGGTTCCCCCCGGGATCAAGATTGTTTTGTCAGCAAGATCTTCTATCACAATGTGTCTCCTTATGCGAAAATGCAGTACAACGAAGCGGGGGCCAAGACTGCCCCTATCACATCAGAACTCAGTCTTTTATGAGTTTCTCATGGCGTAGATATCTCCACCTGTCGATTTTTCCCTGGGCATGTTTTCCAGAATCTCTATTATGCGGCTCCTATCAACATGCTCCGGCAGCTCCAATTTCATAGTCTCACCCAGCGAATAGTTGAAAACTGTTGGCCCCAGTTCTGCGAGGTACTCAATACATTTCATGGTTGTGTAAATCACGCCCATTGAAAATTCAAATGAGAGGGCGTCGATCTGCTGGGTAAGGCCCTGCAGAACATTGTATTCGAAACCTTCAACGTCTATTTTGCAGAAGGCCGGCTTGCCATGCTGACTTATCAATGCGTCCAGAGTCTCTGTTTCGACGGTTACCTTTTTATCCCAGCTAAAGTCTTTAAAGGGGCCATCTTCGCTCTTAACGCATTCTATCCATTCCTTTGACATAGACGACAGCGTATGTGCATCGCTTATATAGATTTCCTGTTCCCCGGGCCCTTTGTCGAGGGCCTTATTCACGATAACAAGATTCGGGTTTCTGCCAAAAACGCTTAGCAGGTGCTCGACGCATTGCCCCTGAGGTTCTACGGCGATTACCTTGCACCCAATCTCAAGGAAGGCCTCTGTACGATTACCCATATTGGCTCCGATGTCGAAGCAAATATGGCCTGGTTTGAGAAACTGCGAATAGAAGGCCGTCCTTATTGCTTTCTTCTCAAGTGCCTTTCTCTTGCGTCCTCTGGCTTTTTGTGCTTCCCTATACGAACGATAGAGTCTCTTAATGGAATTCAAGTCATGCTCCAGTTTCACATTCTCAGATGTCAGTTCAGGAGTATTATACTCTCTGTCGTGGAAGCGACAACTTCTTGGCGATGCGATCCAGTTTGACGCGTTGAAGTCATTGTCATTTGTGTCAAGCCTGTCAAATGTCCCCCTTTACAGTAGCTGTACGACAGGAACATCCCGTCTTTATCACATCTTCATATTGTCAACCTGCTGCTTGGCCATCCTGTACTTCCTGCCCGTTTCAATACGTCTCTTTATGTATTTCGGCTTGAACTGTGCGAGAAACATTGATATCCTCTTTCGCAATGTGGGATTGATCCGGGGACGTAAACGAACTTGTTCCGGTCTGTGGTAAATTCCAAGCTCATCAAAGTCAACCTTCAGCCCATTAGCCTCGAACAAAGGGCCAACGTCTTCAATAACCCACTTGCCTTTCCTTATCCCCATCCAGTCATAGGAAAAACCGTAATCCAAATAGGGCTCCGCATCTTCCGCACGCATATAAAACCTGTTCTTGGTGAAGGCGCTGCGATAATCGCCCTCGACTTCCCATTCCCAGGGATTCTCGTGCGGCAATATATACTCTTTCAGGTGCGAAACTCGCCATAACCCCGTGGTGGAAAACTTAAAACGTCCCTTACGAGGCCGCAGCACAAAATCGCCAAGCCGTTTCTTTTTAGCATAGCCAATGGGCGCGTGGATAAGGTTTAAAGTTGAGATGTCTTTGTTCCCATCAAGAAGATCTATCAGTCGATTCAATTTGCCCTCATCGACATCACTTCGTAGGAAGTAATCCTCAAGCATCCACAGAATATAGTCAGTTTCAACTTTGTCCAAATGGTCGAGCATCCTCTTTCCCCAGGGTACGTCTTGGCATTCTTTGTAGAGGGAGAAAGTTTTAATATCAAAACCTTCATAAGTAAAGGACTTCGTTTCGGTATTCAGAATTACCGGCATGCTGAAATCAGGCCAATGTTTCTTGACGAAGAAGAAGAAAGGTTTCCAAGCCTGGTGATACTTGTCGCAACTGGCAACAAATAGAGTACAGTTCTTCATTTTCTCTGTATCCCCAGTACTAGACTTTCGCACCCTTCCTGGCAGTCGTGCCTGTGCGCCAGAGTCCTGGCCGTGGCATGCTGAAACATCTGGTTGTTGAGTCCGCCCATTAGCCTGAAGACTGACATGCTTGCTTTTCCTTGTTCAGATCAAACAGGGTTCTGTTCTTAGAGAATGCAATTTCGAGGAATCTGTTGAGCTGATCATTGCTGAATCTATTGGATGCATATATTCTAAAAAGGTCCTCCCCCTTGTCCGGATTGCGCGTGAATTCGCTCCATGGGTCTTTCCCGGAATGCCGCCCCGCCCTAACACCTTCGTAGAATAGCTCCGTCATTGGCATAGCATACGTTATGCCAAAATGTGTCATGTTGAGATCCAGTTCAGCTGCGAATTCAATCGTGTTCAGCACATCCTCTTCTTCTTCACCTGGATAGGCAAGCATAAAGTTTCCGGTACACTGTAGGCCGGAGGCCTTGACCATCTTGATGGATTCCCTGACCTTTTTGACGTCATAGCCCTTCTTCATTCGCCGAAGCGTAGAATCGTTTCCCGACTCGATGCCAAAATGGATATTCGAGCACCCGGCTCGCTGCATGACATCGAGCATCTCGGGCCTTATGGAGTCTATCCTCGATTTAACCGACCAGTTAAGCTTGATGCCCCTGCGGATTATGTCCTCGCAAATATTCTTGACGCGGCTAAGCCTGATCGTAAACAGGTCATCCTGAAAAAGAATGCTCTTGATGCCAATCTGCTCTATTTCGGCCATCTCATCGACAACTCTGGTCTCTTTGCGCAGCTGAAAAGCCTGCTCGAGCCTGCTGCTGCAATACGCGCATTTGTAAGGACAACCCATGCTCGTTATCATGGACGTGGTTGGATTTTCGGGACTTATGGATGCATAGTAACGATCATAGGGCGTCGCGAGACGGTCAGGGAAGGGAAAGTTGTCTATATGGCAGTCTTCTGAGTATACGGTCGTAAAACTTGGGTAATCTCTTCCTTGGACGTAACAGTTCTCTATGTCAAAATCCCTTTCACGCTTCTCGAGTCGGTTACACAACTCTAGCATCGGTTTCTGTCCTATGCCCACGACAATGTAGTCTATGTCCTTATGACTGAGAGTTTCAGCAGGGTACTTGGATACATTAGCTCCACCGACAACTGTTACGACATCCGGGGCATGACGTTTTGCAGTGCGCACCAAATCCAGCACCGTGCCCCACAGGGTTATGACAGAAGTTATCCCGATGATGTCTGGTTTGAAACCGTCCATTATCCCCGGCAGTTCGCTTGTGGTCTGCTCTAACAACGACATATCCACAACCTTGACATCATGGTCGGCTCTCAAATGACTGGCCAGATAAAGCAGGCCAAGAGTCACCAGATTATTGCGAGCGTGGGCAGATTTGGTCGCCTTTATCTCGTCAACTTCAGGAGGATTCAACAGTAATACTCTCATGTAGTCCCTTTTGCACTAATCACAACCGTCAGAGAAGGCCGCCAGTGGATTGCAAACAAATGCGCATTCACATAGAAAACAGCCCATAGAACATATCTACCAACACTGTCTTTCTCTGGCTGTCCACTCGTTCACTCTGGATCATAGCGACTCCCGACACATTTACCGGAAACACCATCTATCGCAGCTAGATCGGCCCTGCTCGGAAGATGGATTTCAGGGTCGGCCTGCTCCTGACCCGGAGAACCCGTATCTTGCGGCTAATCAATTCGTTCCTGTCTTCAACGCCGACAGACCGCATCAAGTCGGCTACCATTATCTCATCATGACGCTCACTCATCAACATCAGAGCCGCAAGCGCGACACGGATTACCTGGTCGCAAGAGCCGCCCTCAGCCTCAATGGTGCCGGCCAGTGAGGAAAATACTCTGCCGATCTCGTGGA
>Ga0209536_100016494_pt1 | contig 10502 bp, 10 predicted proteins | sample DeeMarSeWOR28_12_FD_187461 | JGI IMG/M metagenome (GOLD analysis project Ga0209536, IMG submission 187461) | Marine sediment microbial communities from White Oak River estuary, North Carolina - WOR-2-8_12 (SPAdes) (version 2) | ecosystem: Environmental > Aquatic > Marine > Intertidal zone >...
CGCCTGATGAATCCGAAACGCAAGACCATCGGCGTGCGCGTGCCCGACAACAAAATCGTGCATGCCTTGTTGTCCGAACTGGGCCAGCCGATCATGAGCAGCACGCTGATCCCGCCCGGAGCGACACAGGCGCTCGACGACGCTGTCGAAATCAGGCAGATTTTCGAGCACGACGTGGACCTGGTGATCGACGGTGGCTTTTGCGGTGTCGAACCAACTACCGTGATCAGTTTGATCGACGGCTATCCGGAAATAATGCGTCATGGCAAGGGCGACGTGTCGTTTCTCGAACAATAAGCAACCAGTGGATTCGAGGCCGGTTGACCCGGTTAGCAGGGTTTCACTGTGCCGATGCCTGATCAATATGCCTTTTCTTGGGCGTTTTGCTAACACTCCGTAGCGTCAATTGCGAAATTAAGCTGACAGTTAATTCGAATTCGCGAACATGCCCCCTATGTTGTTCGGCGGGTTCTTTGTATAATCCGGCGCTGGCCGTCATTCTCTGGATCACCTTTATTGAACACCATTAGTCAAAACAATCGCGTGCTGTCAGGCATGCGTCCGACCGGACTGTTGCATCTCGGCCACTATCACGGCGTGCTCAAGAACTGGATCGAGTTGCAGCACAGCTACGAGTGTTTTTACTTCGTCGCGGACTGGCATGCGCTCACCACCCATTACGAGGATCCTTCGATCATCGCCGAAAGCGGCCGCGATATGGTGATCGACTGGCTGGCAGCGGGGGTCAATCCGGGTAACTCGACGCTGTTCGTGCAGTCGCGGATCCCCGAACATGCGGAGCTGTTTACGCTGTTGTCGATGATTACCCCGCTGGGCTGGCTCGAGCGTGTGCCGAGTTACAAGGATCAGCAGGAAAAACTCAAGGACCGCGATCTCGCAACCTTCGGCTTTCTCGGTTACCCGTTGCTGCAAAGCGCCGATATCCTGATGTACAAGGCCGGCTTCGTACCGGTCGGTGAAGACCAGGTGGCGCACGTCGAGCTAACGCGGGAAATCGCGCGCCGCTTCAATCATTTTTATGGCCGTGAAGCCGATTTCGAAGACAAGGTGAACGCGGCGATCCGCAAGATGGGCAAGAAGAATGCGCGGCTTTACAAGGACGCGCGCAAGCGCTACCAGGAGCAGGGTGATACCGATGGGCTGTCCATCGGCCGTGCCTTGCTGGATTCGCAGCAGAACATCAGCCTGAGCGATCGCGAGCGTTTGCTCGGATATCTCGACGGTGAAGGGCGGATTATCCTGACAGAACCGCAGTCGCTGTTGACGGTGGCGTCGAGGATGCCGGGTATCGATGGACAAAAGATGTCCAAATCCTATAACAACACGATTTCCCTGCGCGAAGATCCCGATAGCGTGGTGCACAAGATCAAGACCATGCCGACCGATCCGGCGCGGGTCCGGCGCACCGACCCGGGAGATCCGGAAAAGTGCCCGGTGTGGGAATTTCACCAGGTATACACCGACGAGGCCACCAAGGCGGAACTCTCGGTCGGCTGCAAGACGGCTGCGATCGGCTGTATCGATTGCAAGCAGTATATAATCGATTCGATGCTCGACGAATTGAAACCGATCCAGCAGCGCGTCGCCGAGTACCTGACAGACCTCGGGGGCGTCGACGCCATTATCAACGAGGGCTGTGAAGCCGCTCGTGACGTCGCCCAGGACACCATGGACGAGGTGCGCAAGGTGATGGGGCTGAGCGGGCGCAAATAGTGGAAAAGGGTCACCCGGAGATGGTTTCAAACCAGTCGGAAATGCCCTTCGCGCTGGTGCAGGGCGAACCGCTGACGGTGATTCCCCAGGATCTGTATATTCCCCCGGATGCGCTACTGGTGTTTCTGGAGGCATTCGAAGGGCCGCTGGATTTGCTGCTGTACCTGATCAAGCGCCAGAACATCGACATACTCAACATACCGATTGCCGCCATCACGCGGCAGTACATGGAATATATCCAGCTGATGGATCACCTCGAACTGGAACTCGCCGCAGAGTATCTGGTGATGGCCTCGATGCTCGCCGAAATCAAGTCGCGCATGTTGCTGCCGCGCCCGATCGTGGCCGACGACGAGGACGACCCCCGCGCCGAGCTGGTGCGGCGCCTGCAGGAGTACGAGCAGTTCAAGCAGGCCGCCGAGGACCTGGATGCGCTGCAGCGGCTGGAGCGCGATATTTATCTGACTTCGATCGATCTTCCGCGGCTGGATATCGACGTGCCGCTTCCCGAAGTAATGCTTTCCGACCTGGTCAACGCTTTTCGCGATGTGGTCAACCGCGCCGAGCAGTTTGCCAGCCATCACGTCGAGCGCGAGCCGCTGTCGGTACGCGAGCGCATGGTGATGGTGCTGGCACGACTGCGCACCGACGAGTTCACCAGTTTCACCGACTTCTTCGATCCGTCCGAGGGACGAATGGGCGTGGTGGTCAGTTTTATCGCTATTCTGGAACTGCTCAAGGAGTCGATGATCGAAATCGTGCAAAGCAAACCCTATGCCCCGATCTACGTAAAGGCGAGTTCCTGATGGATAACGACAAGCTGCAACCCATTCTCGAAGCCCTGTTTGCCGCCAGCGACAAACCGATCTCGATCAACCAGTTGTTCGAGCTGTTCGTCGGCGATATCGACCAGCCGAGCAAGGACGATATTCGCAAGGCAATCGAGGGATTGACCGATAAGTACCAGCACAGCGGCATCGAATTGAAACAGGTTGCCTCGGGTTTCCGCCTGCAGGTGCGGGCCGATTTCGAGCCCTGGGTCGCACGCCTGTGGGAGCAAAAGCCACCGCGTTACTCGCGCGCGTTGATGGAAACCCTGGCGCTGATCGCCTATCGCCAGCCGATCACGCGCGGTGAAATCGAAGATATCCGCGGCGTCAGCGTCAGCACCAACATCATCCGCACGCTGGAAGAGCGCGACTGGGTGAAATCGCTCGGCCACAAGGAAGTACCCGGCAGGCCGACCCTGTATGGCACCACGCGCGAATTTCTGGATTATTTCAATCTGAAGTCGCTCAACGAATTACCCACGCTTGCGGAAATACGCGACCTCGACCAGTTCAACCCCGAGTTCAGCTTCGAAGATAGCGCCGAAGCCGCCCCCAGCTAAAGTATGCCTGTGTGCACTATCTGCATGAGATCCTTGCTTGCGCAGGGATTACCCCAATAGTTGTCATCCCTGCGCAAGCAGGGATATTGCAAGGACGGCTGCCGACAACCTACATGGATCTCGAAGTCCACGACACTGGCAGTAAACAAGAGGCGCCAGTGCTCCCGGAACTGTATAATCGGCCGATGGAACGCATACAGAAATTTCTCGCCAACCAGGGCGCCGGGTCGCGGCGGCAGATCGATGCACTGCTGCAGCAGGGTCGTATCAGCGTCAACGGCAAGGTGGCCAAACCAGGCGACCAGATCGATGGCCGCGAAAAGATTGCCATCGATGGCAAGCTGTTGCGCTTGCAGCGCCACGCGGCACGCCCCAAGTTGCTGATGTATCACAAGCCTGTCGGTAAAGTCTGCACGCGCGCGGACCCCGAAGGGCGCGAAACCGTCTACGACGATCTGCCTGGCCTGAACCAGGGGCGCTGGGTCAGTATCGGCCGCCTCGACATCAACACCAGTGGTTTGCTGCTGTTCACCAGCGATGGCGCGCTGGCCAATCGGCTGATGCACCCGTCTTACGAGGTCGAGCGTGAATACGCGGTGCGCGTGCACGGTGCGGTCGACGCCGACATGTTGCAGCAGCTGCGCGATGGCGTCGAACTGGAAGACGGCCCGGCGCATTTTGACGATATCATCGACGCGGGCGGTTCCGGCAGTAATCACTGGTATCACGTGGTGCTGAAGGAGGGTCGCAACCGCGAAGTGAGGCGCCTGTGGGAAGCGGTGGGCGTCGAGGTCAGTCGCCTGGTTCGAGTGCGCTACGATCAGTTCAATTTACCCAAGTGGCTCAAACCGGGTAAATCGAGATTTCTCGACGACGACGTGGTCAGCCGGGTCTACCAGCGGCTTGGCCTGGAACGCAAGGGTCGCGCGGATACCACAGCGCGGCGCTCTCGCCGCTGATGGCAAGCCGAGATATTTCCCGGTTATGTGAGGCGGTGTTGCCGCCCGGTTTTGAGCTGGCCAGGCGCCAGTTGCCGCAGATCCAGCAATTTCTTGAAGAAAATTTACCGCAGGCGGTGCGGCACAGCGTGACGCTGTTGAGTGTGACGGACGAGCACATCGTGATTGCGGCCAATACGCCGATGGTGACCAACTACCTGCGTCTGCACGCCGCCGAAATCCGGCAACAGCTGCACGAAACCTTTCAACTCGAGCAGCAGCTCAAATTCCGCACGATTCCCGACGCCATGTTTCAGCAGCGAAAACAGCTGTCACCGGCCCCGCCGCGCGCGGTGAGCGGCGACGCCGTTGCGGCGATCAGGCTGAATGCGCAATGGATCGAAGATGAAGATCTGCGCGCCGCGATGCTGGCGCTCGCCGACAGCCTCGACAGCAACTCTGCCGGGTAACAAATCCTCTAGGGAGTCGCTTTCAGGTTCGCGTTGGCGATGTCGGTGTAGATATTCTTGAACACGATTTTGCCCGCTGCAATCGCGGGCACCGCGAGAATGATCCCCACGGTACCGAACAGGCTGCCGAAGATGATGATACCGAGAATCGCCTGCACCGGGTGCAGGTTTACCGCATTCGCCACCACCGCTGGAATGACCACCAGGTTGTCGAAGATCTGGGCGCCGACGATAACCAGCACGCTGAGATATAAAATGTTGGCATCGAAGGGCGTCATCGCCGCGCCGACCAGCAGGCTCAACAGGATGGAAATGATCGGCCCGACGTAAGGCACCAGGTTGAACAATCCGGTGATCGCGCCCATCAGTAGCGGAATATCCAGCCCGATCAGGGTGAAGCCGATCGAGCAGAAGGTTGCCATGATCAGCGATTGCAGCATCACGCCGTGCGTGTAAGCCTGCAACTGGGTGGAAACCTTGTGGTAAATCAGCCAGCCCAGCTCGAAGCTCGAATTGGGCAGCCAGTTCATCATTTCGTTGCGCGCGCGTTTGAAATCCTTGAGCAGGTAATAGGTGAGGAAGGGGACCAGGATGAAGATGATGACAAAGTTTACCAGGCGATTGGATACTTCGAACAGCGCCGCCTGGCCGAGCGAAGATGATTTCGACAAGATCGACAGGATGATTTCGGATGCGTCGATGTCGGCGCCGACCCGCGCCGACAGTTTATCGCCGTAAACGGTGAGCAACTGTTCCAGCTGTTCGGCGATTTGCGGCAACCTCGACTGCAACAGGCTGACCTGCTCGACCAGCGCGGGCAATGCGAAAGCGATCATCACTGTACTGACGATCGTCAGCAATACCAGCACGATCAGAATCGACAGCGAATGATTGATGTCGTGGCGCGCCAGGTAAGTGACCGCGGGCTGGAACAGGGCATACAGCGTGAACGAAATGATCACCGGTATCAGCACCGACGAGATCAGGTAAAAACTCGCCAGGCAAACGCCGACCACCAGCGCGAACAGTTTGAAAGTCCGGATGTGGGGGCTTTGCTGCCAGCTCATAGTTGTTTGGCGATCAGCTGGTTGGCCGCGTACAGACGTTGCGCCAGCGTGGCGGACAGGTTCATCAGGAAACGTGCACCGAGGCGCGGTTCGTGTTCGATCCACTCCTCGAGATCCTGCTTCAGAAAATAAACCAGCCGCGATGCGCTGGTTGCGGTGGCATCGGCAGTGCGCCTCTCGGATGCGGCGAGCGCGATCTCGCCAAAGAAATCGCCGTCCCTGAGCTGCGCCAGTTCGGCTTTGTCCGCCGAAACCCGCACTTCGCCACTAAGCACCAGGATGGCGCCGGCGCCCTGATCGCCCTGGCTGAAAATTACCTCGCCCGCCTTGAAGTCGCGCAGGTGCATGGTGGCGCACAGGGCCTCGGTGTGGCGTTCGGGGATATCCGCGAACAACGGTGTGTCCCGCCACAATTGAGTGACCACCTGCAGTTCACTGTCGCCGTTGCGGAACAGATTGGACCAGAAGACGTTTGCCATCGAATTATCGGTTACAGCGATCGCAAAAGAATAGCACATCGATTCGCAGCAACCATGGGTTGGCGAGCGGTAAATTTTCGATCGAAAGCGGATAGTCGGTGCTTGTCGCGGAGGCGCTGAGATATGCGGTCTGTTCCCAGTCCGGGAAATCCGCTTCAGAGCCGACGCGGCAGGAATGACACGGAGACGCTGGCGAGGCTCAGTAGAATGGCCAGCAGCAGATAGAAGACCTCGATCGGCGCGACCAGCAATACCAGCGTTACCAGCAGCGGCGTCAACAGGTTCGACATTTCCCGCCAGGTCGAAAAGATCATCGTCATCTCGCTGCGCTCGCGCGCTTTCACCAGGCGCATGAACGGGATGTTGCCGACCACGTCCAGCGCGGACGCGCCGATCGACGCGATAATCCAGTAGAGCAGGCCGATCGGCTCAGGGCTCCCGGTCACGAACAGCATGACCAGCGCGAAGGCACACAGGTTCTGCGCTAGCTGGGTAACCAGGCGCGTGCCGTGGCGGTGGACCAGTTTGCTGATCAGCGGGCTCAGCAACATCAATGCGCTGACCAGCGATATCAGCGCGCCCGCCACCCAGCTGGGCAGGCCGGCCTCGACGACATAAATCGGTCCGTAGATGAACAGGGTCAGCCAGAAAATAGAGCGGGTCAGCGTGATCAGGTAAGCAATTCGCAGCGAGGTTTGTGAAAAATAGCGCGGTATCGACTTGAGGGGATTCACCGATGCCGTCTTCGCCCGGCTTATGACTTTGTCATGGCCGAGGCGCAGGTACCAGAAATAGCTCAGCGCCAATGTCGATGACAGCATGGACAGGGCCAGCGGTGTCCAGTGCCCGCTTTCGTTCCATAGCCATACGCCGAGTGTCGGTCCGACGACCCAGGCGACGCCGCTATAGAAGATGCGCCGCGACTCGGTCACGATCAATTCCTTCTTGCCGACGTAGTCCATGATGTAAAGCGACAGGCACAGCGCGAACAGCGAGCCCGAGGCCTTTTGCAGGCCGATCGCCAGCGCCAGTTCGTAGCCGCCACCAAACCAGAAGATCAGCGCCGAAACAAGGCTCAACCCGCAACCCAGCGTAACCACCCTGCGCCGCTGCAACCAGCGTTCGAGCGTGGCGAAATTCAGCGTTACCGTCAGCGTCAGCAGCGATGCCAGCAGGTAAACCTGGGTGACCGCCTGCTTCGACCCCAGGGCCTCGAATGCGAGCAGGGGAACGACCCCGACCAGCAGCGCGCGCGAAAAACATTCCAGCGCGTTCAACCGCGCCAACGGTACCCCGGCTTGGCCTACCGAGGCTCTGAAGCCAATGGGAGATCGATCCAGCAAGTCGTCGTCAACTGTTCGACAAAGCTGCATGCTATTGGAATTCAGCATGGCAGGAAAGCCAATTTGAGAAATCGCTGCTCGCTCCGCTTGCGAGGGGTACCTGCGAGCACCACACGCTTCCGTCCGCGATAGATCGGCGCTGCAGCAAGCGTCGGCACTGGCAGGCGCGGGCGATGCTTCATCAGCAGCGTCAGGCAGGCAAAGACCCTGCGCTCTATCAGAAGGTTAATTGAGTCGAGGGACAGGCAGGTCGAAAGCAGGAAAGGCTGGTAATAAAGATTCGAACTAAGCCATAATCCGGCCTGTCGGGGACGGGTCCGATCTACACGCAAATCATCTCAGCTGTATCTCACGAATTACCTGTATGCGTATTGAAAAAGCACAGAAGCACTACGAAGAAGGCAGAGAGCATTTTCGCAACGGGAAGTTATCGGACGCGGAAAGAGCTTTCAAAAAGGCCATCAAATTCAACAGCAAGCACGCCGATGCGCACAATGATCTTGGGAATGTTTACCTGAAGAAAGGGCAGTTAAGAGAATCGTTCAACTCGTATCGAAAAGCCCTCGCGCTTGCGCCAAATCATCCAATCCTGCTAAACAACATCGGCAATGTCCTGACGATGCAAGGCGAGTACGAGAAGGCGCTAACCTGGCTTGACAAGGCAATCAAGCAGGATCCGGATAACGCAACTGTTCATTTTAACTCTGGCAATGCCCTACGCTTTATCGGTGACGACGCCAGGGCGGCAATGGCTTACAGGCGTGCGCTCGAATTAGATTCCCGCCAGGCTTTCTATCATATAAATCTTGGCAAGGTTTTGATTGAACTAGGTGAACTGGATGAAGCCGTCGAGTGTTTCAACGAAGCGTTGAAAATTAATCCCGAGGACTCAGCAGGATACATGGGACTCGGCAAGGCGTGGAATGCCCAGGGAGATCTTGATCGAGCCGTTTCATGTTACCAGAAGGCAATTTCGATCGACCCCGCCAATGCAAAATGCTACCGCGGTCTTGCAGTCGCGTTTGAAGACCATGGGGAAACTGACAAAGCGATCGAAGCCCTGCGGAAGGCCATTGAAATTGCTCCCGGGGCGGTAGCTGCTTATCCGATTCTGGTCAGGAACAAAAATTTCGTAAGCTTCGATGCCGATATCGAGGCGATGGAATCCCTGTTTTGCAGAAAGACCAATACAGACATACAGAAGAGTCAACTGGGTTTTAGCCTGGGTAAAGCCTACGAGGATCTCGGCAAGTATGACAAGTCCATGGAGTATGTGATTCAGGCGGCGCGACTAAAACGACGTTCGTTTGACTTTTCCATAGCCGAAACCAAAGCAAGGTTCGACAAAATAAAGAATGTATTTTCGCCAGATTTTTTCTCCGGTTTTCCCGATATCGGCCATCGTGATCGAACGCCGATATTCATTCTGGGCATGCCCAGATCAGGCACCAGTCTCGTCGAGCAAATTCTGGCAAGCCATCCCGAGGTTTTCGGTGCTGGCGAACTGAATGATCTCGCAATGGTTTACCAATCGCTGGACGACCCTACCGATAGTTCGCGTGGCGATTCTTTTCCAGAGGCTTTGCCTGGACTGGATCCCGCTGAATATGTAAACCTGGGCAAGCAATATATCGCAAGAATTCGTAAGTATTCGTCAGCGGCGACCTTTATCACCGATAAAAATCCGCATAACTTCCAGCGTATTGGTTTTATTCGTTCGATTTTACCCGATGCGCGGATAATCCACTGCACCAGGGATCCGCTAGACAATTGTCTTTCCCTGTTGAAAACCGATTTCCACAAAGGGCAGCTCTATTCCTATGACATGTCCGAACTGGGCGCATATTACAAACTGTATCAGGAGTTGATGGATTACTGGGGGGCTACGCTGCCGGGTTCCATACACGATTTCAAATACGAGGACCTCGTCGCCAACCAGGAGGAGCAGACCAACCGTCTGCTTCAGCTGTGCGGACTTCCCTGGGATGATGCCTGCCTGGATTTTCACAGAACCCGGAGGAAAGTGCGAACAGCGAGCAATGCGCAGGTCAGTCGTCCAATCTATCAAGACTCCGTGAATCTGTGGAAGCATTACGAGGATTTCCTGAAACCGCTGATATCGGCGCTTGATCGGTATTGAATGCGGTCTACCGTTGCGGATGGTCGGCGGGGAAAAATTATCCAGCGGTAGACGCAACCCAAAGTTTGCAGGAACCGGGGACAGCATGTCCCCGGATCTCCCGAATATCAGGGGCGAAGGTAGGCGTATCCCTGTTCCTGCAGTTCCAGGATGCGTAGAACGCCCGCCGGGACGACGCGTACGCCCTCGACCAGCTCTACTTTCTTGCCGCTTTTTTGTTCCATTTTTGCCATGGTGTTGGCGCAGGCGCTGAAGGTAATATCCTGCATCGCGAGGCTCGGCACGCGCTTCGATGCGGGGCTTTTCGGTGTGAGCATGCTAAGGCCGGGGCCGTAGGCGACGATTTCGACAACGACGTTGTCTATTCCCAGCGCTGTCTGCAGGTTGACCGCGTTGTTCATCGCCATGTTTTGCGTACGCTCGTCGTCGGTGCTTACCTGGATGACTATCTTGTGGGCCGGGCCGCTCGCGAAAGCCGCTTGCGTCCCGAGCAGCAACAGCAACATCATTGCCAGGTTCGTGAACAGGTTTTTGGGTGAATGTTTCATCGGTTTCCTCCAGGGATAGATCGTGTCGGTTGAGTCACAGTGCCACATGGCATAAAGACCTCAGGCATTGTGCCATAGTGGCGCACTTGAACGCACCTGCTTCGTTGATGTCAATGCAGGCAATCGATTCGTCGAATCATGCGCCGGTAGCGTCGGTTTTCCCCATGATAGTGCGTTGGCAGAAACCGTTAACAGCCCGTGCAAGACCAGGATAAGTCGCAGTCGCGGTTCCCGTAAGACAGGGCGATGAAGTGGGGTATGCGACACTGGAATGGTTCGACTGGTTTGATAACCTGTTTTTACCGGAGCAATCGGAAACATTCCGCCCTCCGAGCTTGAGCTGAGGTATTATTCGTGGCTGGATGAGTCATCCGAGGCGGTGTGACTCACACG
>Ga0209536_100016495_pt1 | contig 10502 bp, 8 predicted proteins | sample DeeMarSeWOR28_12_FD_187461 | JGI IMG/M metagenome (GOLD analysis project Ga0209536, IMG submission 187461) | Marine sediment microbial communities from White Oak River estuary, North Carolina - WOR-2-8_12 (SPAdes) (version 2) | ecosystem: Environmental > Aquatic > Marine > Intertidal zone >...
AAGAAAACCGCAGAATATCGAACAAGGAATATCGAATGTCGAAGGACTCATCCAGCTTCACTTTCATCCCTAAGAGCTTCCAAAACGACCTGCGACCTTTAAGCGGCTGCACCTCCGCGAGGGGTTAGGATTTTCACCTTGATGTAAATGTTGTGTCATATGGTGGCTTTACAACTTCGAAATTCGATATTCCTTGTTCGATATTCGATATTCGTTTTTAATCCACTTGAACCTTTACCTGCCGTTTATATGGCGGGCTTGAATCCTTTTATTTTTTACGATTCAAGCCGGACGAAGAGATCGGGCTTTTTGGCATTTTTAAGACGGTTTCCAAATGATGTTTGACAGATCAACATCTATTCATATAGGCTTATCGCATTTGGGGTAGTATGATCTATGTTTTTGGCAATTAGTGATATGGCTCGACCAAGGTGCCCGAAAGTGAATCTCGTACACCTTGTTAATAAGCCTTAGGGCCGACAACCTTTGAGGAAGGAGTAAGAAATGAGAAAATCCATCAGTCTTTTTGCTATCTTTTTTGCTGCCATTTTTCTTTTTACATCCTGCGGAAAAGAGGAAGAAAAATCAGAAGCCAAAACTTCATTTGTTACGATCGGTACGGGAGGCATCACAGGGGTCTACTATCCGACTGGTGGGGCCATCGCCAAAATCGTCAACAAGAAGCGCGATGAATATGGTATCCGGGCCACGGTCGAGTCCACGGGGGGGTCTGTCTTCAATGTCAATGCGGTCATGACCGGAGACCTTGAGTTCGGCGTGGTCCAGTCCGACAGACAATATCAAGCCATCAACGGTCTCGCGGAGTGGAAAGATAAAGGCGTACAGGAAGATCTCCGGGCGGTCTTCACCATTCACCCGGAATCCATTACCCTGGTGGCTGCGGACGACGCCGGGATCGAGACCATCCAAGACCTGCGTGGGAAACGGGTGAATATCGGGAACCCCGGATCAGGCCAGCGCCAGAATTCCATTGACGCCCTGACCAATGCCGGAATTAATTATGAGACCGACCTCCAGGCCGAAGGGGTCAAAGCCGCCGAGGCCCCCGGACTTCTCCAGGACGGCCGTATCGACGCCTTTTTCTACACGGTCGGTCATCCGAGCGGGACGATCAAAGAAGCGACATCCGGGAAGAGAAAAGTTCACTTTGTGCCCATTACCGATATCGATGATCTCCTTGCCAAGAACCCATATTACGCCAAGGCGATCATTCCCATAAAACTTTACCCCGGTGCCACCAACAAAACCGATGTGGAAACTTTCGGCGTCAAGGCCACTTTCGTCACTTCCGCCAAGGTCCCGGAAAATGTGGTCTACGCCATTACGAAAGAGGTCTTCGAAAATTTTGAAGAATTTAAAAAACTGCATCCGGCCTATGAAGTCCTGACCAAAAATAACATGCTGGAAGGGATGAGTGCCTCGGTCCATCCGGGAGCCATGAAATATTATAAAGAAGCGGGCTTGATGTAAGGGACCGGAACCAGCGGGGGCAGGAAATGAGCCTGTCCCCCTCTGCCTTGATGCGTTACAAGAGGCTTTATCGATCCCTCAATACAATGGGCCCCAAAGGAACGTGAAACGTCTTTGGATACGGTGAGATCGAGCAGGGAAGCGGAATGACAGGACGAGGTCGTCGGACCTGATGACGCCTATTGAGAGAGATGACAAGGAGAGCGGCCATGATGTTGCAAAGAGAATGGCCGAAGAGGAAGAGGGGGTTTTCAGAAGGCCAAAAGGGGCTTCTAAATGGGCGATCCCTACCATAGGCGTCTTCTGGTGTTCCTTTCAACTTTCCATCGCCAGCTGGTGGATTCTAGACACGGTCCTCATTCGGGCCATCCATCTTGGTTTCGCCCTGCTCATGGTTTTTTTGAACTATCCCATGTTAAAAGGGACCCGTCCTGGACTCAAATACCTCTCTATTAAAGACCGAATCCCCCCCTGGGATTATGTCATCGCAATCCTCGCCTGCTTTTCGGCCGTTTATATCGCCATAGATTTTGAGGGCATCAATACCCGCTACGGCGCACCCATCACACGGGATATTGTTGTGGGACTCATGCTGCTGTTTTTTCTGCTTGAGGCCTGCAGAAGGGTCATCGGTCCCGCCCTCTCCATTATTGCCCTTTTCTTCTGTCTCTACGCCTTTTTGGGTCCTTACATGCCTGATCTGATCGCCTTTAAGGGCACATCCATGGGGCGGTTTATGGGCCAGATCACCATGTCCACGGAGGGGATCTATGGGGTTCCCCTGGATGTGTCCGCAACCATTGTCTTCCTGTTTGTCCTTTTTGGGGCCATGTTGGACCGGGCCGGGGCAGGCCGTTATTTCATCCAGCTTGCCCTGAGTCTTCTGGGCGGGTTCAAAGGCGGACCGGCCAAGGCGGCCGTGATGGGAAGCGGTCTGACAGGTCTTGTATCCGGTTCAAGCATCGCCAATATCGTCACCACCGGGACATTTACCATTCCCTTAATGAAGAAGGTGGGTTACCCGCCCAAAAAGGCTGCCGCCGTTGAAGTAGCGGCCAGTACGGACGGTCAGCTCGCCCCTCCCATCATGGGTGCGGCCGCCTTTATAATAGCGGAATATGTCAATGTGCCCTATGTGGCCGTCATTAAAGCCGCTGCCATCCCGGCCTTTGCCTCCTACGCGGCCCTCTTTTATATCACACACATCGAGGCTTCTAAACTGGGGCTCAGGGGTCTGTCACGCAGTGAACTCCCCCCCTTTTTTAAGACCCTGATCAGCGGCGCACACTTTCTCCTCCCCCTTGGCTGGCTGCTCTATGAACTGATTATTGCAAGGCACTCCCCCGAACTGGCCGCCTTCAATGCCATTCGGATCATGGTTGTTATTATGCTTCTCCAAAATCCCATTAAGGCCTATATGAAAAAGGAGCCGATCGCGCCCGCCTTTAGAAAGGGGATCGAGGAGATCTTGTCCGCCATGGCCACCGGTGCCCGGAACATGTGCGGTGTTGCCCTGGCCACGGCCGGTGCAGGGATCATTGTGGGCGTGGTGGCCATGGGCCTGGGTGGACTTATTACCGAAGTCATCGACGTCCTCTCAGGGGGTAATATCTTCCTCCTCCTGCTCATCACGGCCATTGCAAGCCTGATCATCGGCATGGGACTTCCCACCACGGCCACCTATATCGTCATGGCCTCTCTCACCGCACCGGTCATTGTAAGCGTCGGCGCGAACATGAATTTTATTGTCCCCCTCATGGCCGCTCATCTTTTCTGTTTCTATTTCGGAATCCTGGCCGATGATACGCCTCCGGTCGGTCTGGCTGCTTACGCCGCCGCAGCCATCGCCAAATCCCCCCCCATTCCAACGGGACTGCAGGGTTTCATGTACGATATCCGGACAGCCATTCTCCCTTTCATGTTCATCTTTAACAGTGATCTCATTCTCCACGACATCTTCAATTGGCCCCAAGCCCTCTTGATCTTTGTGATGGCCTGTCTTGGCAACTTCGCTTTCGCCTCCGCCACCCAGGGGTGGTTAATTACCAGGAACAGGCTCTATGAGATCCCCTTGCTTCTCTCGGTGACCCTCGTTTTGATGAGGCCCGATCTTATTGCCCAGTGGGTCCGCCTCGCCCACGAACAGCGATACTGGACCTACCTCATTGGACTGGCCATCTTTGGCCTCGTATATCTCCTCCAAAGGATACGACTGCCACAAACGAAAGAGGCTCCGACTCCGACTTAGGATGACTCGGTACGCCTCATGACCCAAACATGCCATGGGTCAAAGCGGTGAAGATATGTAACATGACGTTGGCTTGCTTTGTTGAGATCTCTAAGACCCTATCCAACATCGGCTCGAACCGGTGCTTTCATTGGAATGGATGAAGGATGATGCCACAATATGGCATGGTTCCTGCTAAAAAATAAAATGTTTTTACATTGCTGTCCAAAATAAATTGATTTCGAACTGTTTACTCTTATAAGTCGTTGTTTTTACATAGAGGCCATAACAGGTCAAAATTAAGGTTCTTTTTTTAAGCACCGAAAACGGCGAAAACCGTTTTTGGACAAGAGTGATGGTTGTATATATCTGATTCATCAATCATTTTAAGGAGATCGGCATGGAATTTGAATGCATCATTTATGAAAAAGAAGAGGACATCGCCACCATCAAGCTGAACAGACCCAAGGTCCTGAATGCCATGAACAAACAGTTATGGCTTGATTTTCAAAGGGCGTTGGAAGATGTCCGGCATGATCCCTCCATCAACGCCCTGATTATCACCGGTGAAGGGAGGGCCTTTTCAACGGGTGCCGATTTAAAGGAATCCAAGGACAGAAGTATCGAAGATTACCGAAGCTACCTGGTTGAACTTCAAGAAACATCACGGAAAATCATCCGGTTTGAGAAACCGATTATTGCCGCCATCAATGGCTATGCCCTGGGGTCGGGGTATGAACTCGCCCTGGCCTGTGACCTCCGGATAGCAGCAGAAGAAGCGCAGATCGGGTCCCCGGAAGCCAAGGTCGCTTCTTCGGTCACAGGCGGGGCCATGAGACTCTTGCAGGATCTCGTTGGTCCTGGAAAGGCGAGGGAGCTGTTGTTCACCGCCGAATACATTGATGGAAAAGAGGCGGAAAGAATTGGTCTGGTCAACAAGGCGGTCCCCGGAGATCGACTCATGGAAGAAGCCAAGTCCATGGCAAAAAAGATCGCCAAAAATTCCCCTTTCTCCATAAAAATGATAAAAAAGGGATTTAATTTGGCTTGTGGCGAGGTAAGCCTCGAAGCTCTGATGGATTATGAGATCGAGGCCTGTCTGGCTTGTGTCTCTACAAAAGAGAGGCAGGCGTCCTTAAAGAATTTCGAAGAAAGAAAAAGAGACACTTAAGGTTTTTTTAAAGGGCATCCATATGACACTACAAAATATATTAAACGCAGAATCCGTGGCCATTGTTGGGGCATCGAAAAATGAGACCAAACGGGGCTATCAGGCCATCCGGATCCTTGTGGACGAAAAATATGATGGGAAAATTTATCCGGTCAATCCAAATGAGGATCGCATCTTGGGATACCCCTGTTATGCAAAAGTTTCCGAGATCGAGGATCCGGTCGATATGGCCCTCATCACCACACCGGCCAAGACCATCCCCGGCATATTGGAGGACTGTGGCAAAAAAGGGGTTAAGGGGGCCGTCGTCATTGCAGGAGGGTTTGGTGAACTGGGTATCGAAGGCAGAAAGCTCGAAGATGAGGTGGTCAAAGCGGCCCAAAAAAACAACATTCGAATGATTGGACCCAATACCTCCGGTATGATGAATCTGAAGAGCCGTTTGAATCTCGTGGGGATGCACGATGTGCCCAAGGGGGATATTGCCCTTCTCTGCCAAAGCGGCAACATGGCCCTCACCTTGATCATGGAAGCCAAGATCAAGAGTCACAAGGGGTTTTCATATTATGTGGGCGTGGGAAACGAGGCCGATATCCATTTTCATGAATATCTCGAGTTTTTTCATCAAGACCCGGATACCAAAGCCATTCTCATGTATGTGGAGGGCATGCGTGAAGGCCGGAAATTCATACAGCAGGCCTATCAGACCACCCGCGATAAACCGATCATTCTTCTGAAGAGTGGACGCTCTTCCATCGGACAAAAGTCGGCCGGGTCACACACCGGTGCCCTGGCCGGCATATCGGAAGTTGCCAAAGGGGCCTATAATCGCGCCGGTATCGTCGTCATCGAAAATTCGGATGAACTGCTTCCAGCCGCCGAGACGCTTTCGAGCCTGCCGCCCATTAAAAACAACCGAGTCGCCATCCTTGCCGACGGCGGCGGTCACGCGACCATCGCATCGGATAATCTTTCCGATATGGGTTTGGAGATCCCTGAATTACACGAAAAGACCCAGGCCAAACTGAGAAAGATTCTCCCTTTTACCGCGTCCGTAAGAAACCCTGTGGATGTGGCAGGCGGGACGGATGCGGATCCGGGCCTCTTTGCAGACTGCGCCAAAATAATCCTTAAGGATCATCAAGTGGGAGGACTCCTCATCGTCGGTCTCTTCGGGGGATATGGGAAACGTTTCTCCAAAGGGCTTTCGCTCATGGAAGAGGATGCCGCCCACCGGATGGGCAAGATGGTGAAAAATGTGAACAAACCGATCATCCTTCACAGCCTTTATGCCTCGGAAAAACCCCATGCCTTGGAACTCCTGCGTTACTACAACATCCCGGTTTATGACTCCTTGGATGTCTCCTGCAAATGTATATCTGTTTTGGCGGAGTACGGGGGTTACTTGAAAGCCTATCAGGCCAAGACCAAGTTTTTTATGGATAGTGGTGAAAAGGCCCGCCGCGAAGGGAGGGAAATCATTCACCAGGCCGAAAAGGAGGGACGCACTGCTTTACTTGAATATGAGGCGAAAAAGCTCCTGAGCCTCCATGGCGCCCATGAATGCCGTGATGTTCTTGCCAAAACCGAAGATGAAGCCGTCGCGGCATTTAGAGCCTTCAATCGAGAGGCCGTTTTAAAAATTATTTCACCCGATATCCTGCACAAGAGCGATGCCGGTGGGGTTCGACTCCATATCGGCAGTGAAGAGGCCGTTCGAAAAGGGTTTCAGGAAATCATAAGGAGTGCAAAACAATTCGATCCTAAAGCGGACATCCGGGGGGTGCTTGTAACCCCCATGGCCGAAGAAGGTCTGGAAGTGATCATCGGGACCAAGACCGATGATCAATTCGGGCCGGTCATCATGTACGGGTTGGGCGGTATCATGGTAGAGATCTTGAAGGATGTCTCATTCAGGGTCCTCCCAATCTCACCCAGGACGGCCAAACTGATGATCAAGGAGACCAAATCTTACCCCATTCTTACGGGCGTGCGGGGAAGACCCCCGGGGGATGAAAAAGCTTTGAGGAGACTCTTGTTGACGGTTTCGGAAATGGTAGAGGCCTATCCTGAAATTCAGGAGATGGATTTAAATCCCGTGATCATCTATGAACATGGTTTATATATCGCAGACGCGCGAATTATTTTAAAAATCAAGTCGGGATCAAGGGATTAGAGATGGCCGAGACCAAACCGAAAAGGAAGAAAGAAATCATCATTGATAAAGGGTTGTGTAAGGGCTGTAGGATTTGTGTCGCTTTTTGCCCTGAAAAGGTCCTGGAACTCGATGATGATGAAAAGGTCAGGGTCCGCTTTCCCGAGAAATGTAACGCCTGTGCCCTGTGTGAACTTCGATGTCCTGACATGGCCATCAAATTGGAAGAAGAAGACCAAAACTGGAATTAAATGTTATGAATCAACGGATTCTTTTTGTTCAAGGCAACGAGGTCTGTGTTGAAGCCGCCCTCTACGCGGGGCTGGGTTTTTTTTCAGGCTATCCCATCACCCCTTCAACAGAGATCGCGGAGTTGCTGTCTCTCCGTCTCCCTCAAACGGGCGGCAAATTCATTCAGATGGAAGATGAAATCGCGGCCATGTGTGCTATTATCGGCGCCTCTCTGACCGGGCTCAAATCCATGACGGCCACCAGCGGTCCAGGCTTTTCTCTCAAACAGGAGGCGATCGGTTTTGCCATCATGGCGGAGGTTCCTTGTGTTGTGATCAATGTCCAGAGGGGCGGGCCATCCACCGGAATGCCAACAGGCGTCTCGCAGGGTGATGTCATGCAGACCCGATGGGGCACCCATGGCGATCACGCCATCGTCGTCCTGACCGCTTCCAATCATCAGGATCTCTTTGCTATGACCGTGGAGGCCTTCAACATATCCGAGACTTATCGAACGCCGGTTATCTTGCTCATCGATGAAGTGATCGGTCATATGCGGGAAAGGCTTGTCGTTCCGGATCCTGGAGAGATCCGATTGGTAGAACGGCTTCGGACTTCCGTTGCACAGGGAACCGACTACCATCCCTATCTGCCGAGAGAAGACGGCAGGTTGCCCATGTCTGATTTCGGTGGGGTCCATCGTTACAACGTCACGGGACTGATGCATGATATGTGGGGGTTCCCTTCAAACAATCCTAAAATTGCCCATGGATTGATGCGTCACTTGATTGATAAGATCGAAGGAAATGTGGGCGATATGACCTATGTAAACGAATTTTTCCTGGAGGATGCGGATTGTGTGTTGATTTCCTACGGGTCTTCTGCCCGGTCGGCCCTTCACGTGGTGGAAAACCGAAGGGCAAGGGGTGAGCGGTTGGGGCTGTTGGAATTGAAGACGCTCTGGCCCTTTCCCGCCGATGCCGTCAGGAAGCGGTGTGCACGGGCCAAGTACGTACTCGTTGTGGAAATGAACATGGGTCAGGTCGTGCAGGAGGTAAAAAAGGTGCTGGACGACCCGGATAAGGTGTTCCTGGCCAATCGTATCGATGGTGCCTTCATTACGCCCACGGATATTCGAAATGTACTCCGTCTCATTCAGGGCAAGGGGGTTTAGGATATGGCCGTAAAGGATTTTATCAGAGAAAGATTCATGCCGCACCTCTGGTGCCCCGGATGCGGGCACGGCATTGTCATGAATAACCTGATCCGGGCCATCGAGAATCTGGGTATTGCGAAAAACGATATCGTCATGGTCACCGGAATCGGTTGTTCATCCCGTATCTCCGGATATGTGGACTTCCATACCTTACATACGCTTCACGGTCGGGCTCTCGCCTTTGCCACCGGTGTCAAATTGTCGCGGCCCGAATTGACCATCATCGTCCCCATGGGAGATGGCGATGCCCTGGCTATCGGGGGAAATCATTTTATTCATGCAGCGCGCCGCAACATCGATATGACGGCTGTGATCATGAACAACAACATTTACGGGATGACCGGGGGTCAGTTTTCACCCCTTTCGGGGTACGGTAATCTGGCGACCACAGCCCCTTTCGGCAACATCCATGAAGCCTTCGATATCGTCGAACTCGCCAAGGGGGCGGGCGCTTCCTTCATAGCCAGAACTTCCGCTTACCACGTCACGTCCATGACCGAAATCCTACAAGATGCCATCCGGCATAAGGGATTTTCCGTGGTGGAGATCCTGTCTCAGTGTCCCACCTATTTCGGAAGAAAAAACAGGATGGGTGACGCTGTGGATATGTTGAATTACTTTAAGACCCACACGGTACCCATCGGTTCCAAAAAGAAACAAGAAAATCCGGCGCTCATTGAGAGGGGCATTTTTGTCCAGGAGACGCGTCCTGAATATTGCGATGAATATGAAAAGATCGTAAAAAAAGCCAAAAGCGAGCAATGAGTTTTATGGAAAGGTTTCGAATTCTTTTTTCCGGTTCCGGAGGACAGGGTATCATCACCGCCTCGATTCTTCTCGCGGAGGCAGCAGTCCTCCATGAGGGGCTAAACGCCGTGCAGGCCCAAACCTATGGTCCGGAGGCGCGGGGAGGGGCCACCCGGGCCGACGTCATCATTTCCGACCGGGAGATCCGGTTCCCGAAGGTGACCCAACCCAACATCCTCATATGTTTGACCCAACAGGCCTATAACAAGTTTTGCGAAGACATCCGTCCGGGCGGCCTCTTGCTGATCGACAGCCGTTTTGTCAAAGAAGAGAGGAAGGTGGATGCCCGTCAGAGGGCCTTTGGCATGTATAAGGCCGTCATGGAGACCATCAAGAACCCCATCGTCTACAATATCTGTGTGCTGGGGACATTGATTGGGTTGACCGATCTGATCAGACCCGAATCAATCATCAAAGTCCTGGAGACTAAAATCCCGGCCGAACTGTTGAAAATAAACCTGAAGGCCTTCGATCTCGGGTTGAATTTGTCAAAAACCCATCGGGCGGAAGGCATGTCGGGGAGTAAAAAATCGCCCACCATGTAGGAGCAACCTCTGGTTGCGATAGACCATTGCCTGTCATGAGGTCGTGACCAGGAGGTCACGCCTAAATGAGGCGTCTAAAGAAGGCGCAGGGCGCATGGCACAAGGTTAATGATTAATAATATTTTTTGCCCTGTGCCTTATGCCCTGCGCCCTTCGCCTTGGTTCATTTATATTGCCTGGGGTTAATCTGATATTTTTTGACTTTATATCCGAAAATGCGTTCCGTGGTCTCCAGGCTCTTTGCGGCCTTTCTCATATTTCCCCGGCTGCTTTTAAGGACATCTATGAGCAATTCCCTTTCGAATCGCTCCACGGCGTCCTTTAAGGATTGGGACTGATGGGTTCCTGTGTCTTCGGCGGTTTGCAAAGTCGGGGGCAAGTGGTAGCTGTGAATCACCTGGTCCTCACAGAGCAGAACCGCCCTCTCCATGCAGTTTTCGAGTTCCCGGACATTACCCGGCCAATGGTATTGCATCAACGCATCGATGGCCGGGGTGGAAATTCTTAGGATGTTCTTGCCGTATTCCTTTGCGTATTTTTCAAGAAAATAGTCTGCCAATAAAAGGAGATCCGCCTCCCTTTCCCTTAGGGGGGGCAAATAGATCGGATACACGTTCAGGCGGTAAAACAAATCCTCCCGAAAGAACCCCGACTCAACC
>Ga0209536_100016496_pt1 | contig 10502 bp, 7 predicted proteins | sample DeeMarSeWOR28_12_FD_187461 | JGI IMG/M metagenome (GOLD analysis project Ga0209536, IMG submission 187461) | Marine sediment microbial communities from White Oak River estuary, North Carolina - WOR-2-8_12 (SPAdes) (version 2) | ecosystem: Environmental > Aquatic > Marine > Intertidal zone >...
GACATACGCAGTACCGGGCGAATGGATGCCGAGTGCCGTGCCGATGATGCCACTGCCGGACATCGCAGCCTTGATCACGTCGGTCTCGAAGTACTCGTCGAGGTACTCGGCGACGCTCATCGTCCAGAAACGTATGGACTCGTAGATCCGGTCTTCGCCGACCTCGAGGAACTTCCGGCCGACCTGCATCAGCCCCAGCAGGTCCCTAGGCCGGAACGAGGTCGGGTCCGGCGGCGTGGACAGCAGGAAATCGCGGATGATGCGGCACTGGCGCATCGTGTCCGAGCGGTAGCGCTCGTACGCGTCGGCATCCCGGCGCGAAAACCGGGCGCGCTCCCGGTACGCCACGTCAGGGTCGTGGTAGGAGCCGTAGTAGTCACCATTCTCCATGAAGGTGAGTGAGCCGCCGAAGGGCGTGACCTGCAAGCCGTGGCGGTGGAGCTCGAGTGCCCTGAAAATCTCCGGGCGCAAGAGGCTGCAGACGTAGGAGCAGTTCGAGTAGATCCAGTCTTCGTGCAGGTTGCGGCTGACCGCCGCCCCGCCGATGTAATCGTTCTTCTCGACGCAGACGACATCGAGGCCGGCCTTTGCCAGGAAGGCTGCAGTGGTCAGGCCGTTGTGCCCGGCGCCGACGACGATTGCATCATAGGTCTTCATAAGTGGCGCCTTACGGCCGCGCCAGCTCCCTGAGAATCCAGTCCACGTAGATGCCCTCCGCCTCCTCCATGCTGGAGAAAGGCCCCGGCGTGTAATACCGCGAGCGCACGCCCTGCCAGTTGTTGACGATGATCGTCTTGTCGGCCTGCGTGGTCACATCCCAGAGCCACGTGAGTTCCTCGACATCGTAATCCCTGCCTTCCTCGGCGTCGCTTCTCACCAGCCAGTAGATCTCGCAGCGCGAATTCCTGTGATCCACGGGCGTGAACACGTAGCAGACCACGTGATCGCTGTAGGCCAGCATGAACGAGAAAGCGCCGAACGAGAAATCGGACGCGCCGCCGTCGTAGTCCGTCAGGTTGCCGAGCAGCGGCGCCAGCGGACCGCCATCCGGGCTGCCGGTCAGGTAGCCGTCGAACAGCGCCTTGCGGCTGTAACCGTAGCCGATCTCGCCGGGTCGCGCCTTGGTATCGAGGAAATCGACAAAGACCTTCTTCAGGCCGCAGGCTTCCATTTTGTCGAGCATGTTCTGCTGCAACCGCTCGCGCTTCGCAGGCTCCACCATTAGCGTGTGCATGCGTGCGTACTCCGGGTGTGCCGTCGCGCAGTGGTAGCACTCCTGGTAATTCTCGATACAGAGCTTCCAGTTCGCGGGTATGTCGTACGTGTTCCTGGCGGCGACCTTCAGGTTCGGGAAGTCGAACATGGCCATCGGCTCCGCCAGGTCGCGAATCGCGCCTTCGAGTGACGGCGGCTCGTCGCAGAAACACACGAACATCAGGCCGTGGACCTCGCCATAGGAAACCGGCGTCAGCGAATACCCGGACCTGTCGAAACCCTGCGGCATACTGCGGGCGGCGACGAGCTTGCCGTCCGTATCGTAGCTCCAGCCGTGGTACGGGCAGACGAACTTGCGTTTATTGCCGCTCTTCTCCAGGCACACGAGCGAACCGCGATGCCGGCAAACGTTCGCGAAGGCCTTTATCGCGCCGTCGTTACCCCGCACGAGGATCACCGACTCCCGCGCAATGTTCAAAACCTTGAAATCGCCCGGCTCGGCCAGTTCGGACACGTGGCCGGCAAGAAACCAGTTACGGGCGATGATTCTCTCGAGCTCGAGCTCGTAGATAGCAGGGTCAGTATAGAAGCGCCGGTCGAGCGCGAAGCCCGGCTTCTGCGCCGCGATCAGTTCTGCAACCGATCGCGTATCGTGTGCGGGCGCCACTGAACTCACCGGGTAAACTCGTCTGTAGAATCGAACCTGCGGGAAAGATATCACAGGCTATAAATGCCGCGACATGGCAATCCAGCCTGGTTGCAGGCGCGCTTACCGGACGAGCTTGTCCTTGCGCAGGCGTTTCGCGAGTTCGCGCGCTTCGCCGAGGATGATCTCGGACGTCGCCTCCCCGAAATCGGTCCTCGATTCGACGGTGTATATCCGTTCTTCCGTCGCCACGTCGAACATGTCCGTCTGCACCTGCACGTTGACCCGGTAGTCGGCCGACGGCGGGGACGTGTATTCCTTGTAGTCGTAGCGGAAGAAATCGACCAGGCTGCCGCCCTTGACCTCGGCCCGCACGTCGGTCCGCTCCTCCACCTCTTCGCGCTCCGCATTTACGAGCCGTGCCGTAACCACGAGGATCGCATCGGCATCCTGGAGCTCTGCGAGCGAACGAACCACGTCCTCCTTCACGTCGGCCCTCGAGGCCGCCTTGTGATAACCGAACGCATAGGTGTGATCGTTACTCAGTTCCTTTGCCAGCACCTCTTCGAACTCACGGGCCGAACTCGCCCGCGCCGCGGTGCCTATGATGAGCACTCTTTCATAGGGCGCATTCGGCAACTCCTTCGCCCGCGCGACGCGATCCACGTGGGTATGCGCCGTGGGGGCCGTGCAGGCGGCAGTCAGCGCCGCAACCATCGCGATCAGTACTGCTCCGTTACGTCTCTGAGATTGCAAGGCGGTTCCTCCGCTCACTCGGGTTTGCCCAGGTAGTTGTCCAGCCAGTTACGGAACAGGCCGGCCCAGTATTCTGCCGCACGCTGCACGTCATCCCAAGTCGCGGCGTCGTGTTCGGCGGAGATGTCGGTGGACTTGTCGCCAGCCCGCGCAAGGACCTGCCCGGATAACGAGTCGCTCATTTCCATGAGGAACGTTAGCTCGCCGTGCGCGACGACGTCACGCAGCCGGCCGCCGGGATCGAACGTGGCCCCGCCGCTGGTCATCTTCATGTCGATGACCTGGCCGCTTACCCTGAGAACGCCCGGACCGGGTTCGGACACGACTTCGTAATCGTCGCCTAGCGCCGCGCTGAACGCGTCGCGAAAGTAGCCGCGGATGCGATCGAGATCGGCCGGGTCGGGTGTCTCGCCACTCTCCGGGTAATAGATCTCGAGCCCGCCGTTCATGAGCTTCGTGTACTGGCTGAAATCGGCCTGCTCGTTGATGTAGGCATACTCGACCGCTGTGTTCGGTACCCGGTCGAAGGAACCGGTAACGATCGTCTGCGTGCATGCGGACAGGTAAAGCGCAGCCATGACGACGACGAGCGCGGGTAAGGTCGGATATCGCGTATTCATAATGGGTACACCTTATATCAGAATGGCCGTTTTGCAGATACGCTGTGGACGGACGGCGGTTGAAGTCGTTGCTCCCCGGATGCATGATCTTTTCGTCGGGACCACCCCGATGAGCGGTGACAGCGGGCAAATCGAAAAATGTCCGTGCACCGTTCTCCCGGCCGCAGCTTGCAGGACTGACCACATGGCCCGATACCGTGCTCCGAGCGCCCCGCGCGCACGATTCGTAACGCTTTTCGCCCTTGCGGCGCTGACGGCTGCCTGCGGCAAGCCGGAACCGCCCGCCATGCCGCCGATGCAGGTCGCCGTTACCGCGGTGCAGCCTCGGGACATCCCGATCTACCTCGATATGATCGGCCAGACCCTCGGCTCGGTGGATATCCCCATCCGGGCGCGGGTCGACGGCGTACTCGAAGAGATCCATTTCCTGGAAGGCCGCGACGTCACGAAGGGACAGCTGCTCTACGTCATTGACCCGACGCCGTTCGAAGCCCAGGTCGTCGAGGCCGGGGGGCGCCTGGCCGAGGCGCAGACCCGGCTGGCCAAGGCGGCAAGCGATCTCGAGCGCATCCGGCCCCTGGCCGAGATGGACGCCGTCAGCAAACAGGACCTCGACGGCGCCATCGCCCAGTTCGAGGCCGCCGAAGGCTCGCTGCAGGCCGCGAAGGCCCAGGTCGAGCAGGCCGAGATCCAGCTCGGCTACACCCGCATCATGGCGCCGGTCTCCGGTCTGATCGGCATTACCCAGGCCAAGGTGGGCGAGTACGTCGGCCGGTCGCCGAATCCCGTCGTCTTGAACGTCGTCTCGCAGACCGACCCGATCCGCGTCCGCTTCTCCATCAACGAACGCGAGTACCTGCGTTTCCGCCGTGAGTTTGGCGACAGATTGCGGGGTGCGGAGATCGACACACCGCGGGCAAACGGGCTGCAGCTGATTCTCTCCGATGGCTCTATCCACGAGCACCGCGGCCACATCGTCAGTTTCGATGCCGCCATCGATTCGACGACGGGAACGCTGACCCTGGAAGCCGATTTCCCGAACCCCGAACGCCTCGTGCTGCCCGGCCAGTTCGCGCGGGTGCGCGGGGCCCTCGAGAAGCGCGAAGCCGCGCTCGCCGTACCGCAGCGCGCGGTCATGGAAACGCAGGGCATCTTCCAGCTCGCCGTCGTCGGGGATGACGGCACGGTCGACCTGCGCCAGGTGCAGATGGGACCCCGCATCGACGACGAATGGATCGTCGAGTCCGGGCTCACCCCCGGCGAGCGCGTCGCGCTCGATGGCCTGCAGCGCCTGCGCCCGGGCATGCGGGTCGTCGCGAAGGAAGCGCTCCCGGAAGCCTCCGGAGACGGTTGACCAGTGGCTGAGTTCTTCGTCCGCCGGCCCATCGTGGCCATGGTCATTGCGATCATCACGGTGATCGTGGGCTTCGTCGCAATGTCGGCGCTGCCGATCGCCCAGTACCCCGAGATCACACCACCGATGGTGTCGGTTACTGCGAATTACACGGGCGCGAACGCCGTTGCCGTCGAGGAGTCCGTCGCGACACCGATCGAGCAGAAGGTCAACGGCGTCGAAGACATGATCTACATGAAGTCGACGAATGCCAGCAGCGGGTCCATGCAGTTGCAGGTGTCCTTCGAGGTCGGGACCGATCTCGACATGGCCAACGTGCTGACCCAGAACCGGGTGTCGGAGGCGCAGGCGCTGCTGCCCGAGGAAGTCAAGCGGCTCGGCGTGACCGTCAAGAAACAGCTGTCGTTCCCGTTGCTGCTGATCTCGCTGATCTCGCCGAACGGCACCTACGACGAGCAGTTCCTCACCAACTACGCCACCATCAACGTCCTCGACGAGCTCGCCCGCATCCGCGGCGTCGGCCAGGCCCAGGTTGCCGGCGGCTCCGCGTTCGAGTACGCGATGCGCGTCTGGATCAAGCCGGACCAGCTGGCGAAGCTCGGCCTCACCGTGCCGGACATCACCAACGCCATCCGCCAGCAGAACGTGCTGATCCCGGCCGGCCAGATCGGCGGCCCGCCCGCGCCACCCGGCACGGAGTTCACCTATACCGTGCAGACACCCGGCCGGCTCGTCACGGCCGAGGAATTCGGCGAGGTGGTCGTGCGCTCGAACCCGGACGGGTCGCAGGTTTTCCTGAAGGACGTCGCACGCATCGAGCTGGGTACGCAGAACTACGTCGTCTCCGCCAAGCTCAACTCGGCACCGGCGGCGGCGCTGATGGTCTACCAGCTGCCCGACGCGAACGGCCTGGAGGTGGCCGGGCAGATTCTCGACACGCTGGAGGAACTCGAGAAGCGTTTTCCCCCCGACGTCGAGTACCGGATCTCGCTCGATACCACGCGCCCCATCAAGGCGGGTATCCGCGAGATCGTCGTCACCCTGTTCCAGGCGGTCGGGCTGGTCATCCTCGTCGTTTTCATCTTCCTGCAGAATGTACGCTCGACGCTGATTCCCACGCTGGCAGTGCCCGTTTCGCTCATCGGCACCTTCGCCGTGTTCCCGTTACTCGGCTTCTCCATCAACACCCTGTCACTGCTCGGCCTCGTGCTCGCGATCGGCATCGTCGTGGACGACGCCATCGTCGTGGTCGAGGCCGTGGCGCAGAAGATGGAGAAAGGCCTGGCCGCGAAGGAAGCGACTATCGAGGCCATGCGCGAAGTCTCGGCGCCGATCGTGGCAACGTCGCTCTCCCTGATCGCGGTATTCGTCCCGGTCGCCACGATGGGCGGCATCACGGGCGCGCTATACCAGCAGTTCGCGATCACCATCGCCATCTCCGTCGCGATCTCGTCGATCAACGCGCTGACGCTGAGCCCGGCGCTGTCGGCGTTGCTGCTCAAGCCCCCCGGCGAGAGCACAGGTGGATCCCACCGGTTCTTCGGTGCCTTCAATCGCAATTTCGAGGTCGCGACCGGCAAATTCATGGTCTTCACCGGCTTCTTCACCCGCAGGCTGGTACGCACCGGTGTACTGGTCGCCGTGCTGGTCGTCGCGCTGGTGCTGTTGTTCCGGGCCGTGCCCGCCGGCTTCGTGCCTGAAGAAGACCAGGGCTACATGATGGCGGCGCTGCAGCTGCCGGACGCCGCCTCGCTGCAGCGGACTCAGGACGTGATGGCACAGGTGGAGGAAATACTGGCCGAGTTCGACGCCGTCGAAAGCTATACCGCCATCAGCGGCTTCAGCCTGCTGACGGGTACGACGCAGTCCAATTCCGGGTTCATATTCCTGCAGCTCCGGGACTGGGACGAGCGGCCGGACCTCAGGGATCACGCCAAGATCCTGATCCGGCGCCTGAACTACAATTTCGCGACGCGGATCACCGAGGCCATGGTCTTCGCCTTCGGCCCGCCGGCGATCCCCGGCCTGGGGACCGGATCCGGGTTCACGATGATGCTGCAGGACCTCCGCGGCAGCAGCCCCGCGTACCTCGCCGAGCAGTCGCAAAAATTCATCGCGGCGGCGCAGGCGAGGCCGGAAATCGCCAACATCGGGACGCTTTACCGCGCCAGCGTGCCGCAGGTGTTCGTGGACATCGACAAGCCCAAGGCACTGAAAATGGGCGTCGCGCTGTCCGACATCAACACGTCGATCGGCGCGTTCCTCGGCGGCGCCTACGTCAACGACTTCAACCGCTTCGGACGCCTTTACAAGGTCTACGTGCAGGCCGAACCCGAGTACCGCGCGAAGGAAGACGGGATCCGCATGTTCCATGTGCGCAACCAGGCGGGCGACATGGTGCCGCTCTCGACGCTGGTGACCACCGAGCGCACCCAGGGCGCCGAGTTCACCAACCGCTTCAACCTGTTCCGGGCCGCAGAACTCACGGGCCAGCCCGCCGCAGGCTACAGCTCGGCGCAGGCGCTCGACGCGCTCGAAGAAGTTGCCGAGCAGACGCTGCCGGGCGACATGGGCTACGCCTGGGCGAACATGTCCTACCAGGAGAAGGCGGCCGAGGGCACCGGCAGCGTCGTCTTCGTCATGGCGCTCGTGTTCGTGTTCCTGATCCTCGCGGCGCAGTACGAGAGCTGGTCGCTGCCGCTCTCCGTCATGCTCGGCACGCCGATCGCCGTGTTCGGCGCCATCGGCGGCCTGTGGATCGCGCGGCTTTTCAGCGAGAGCTACGTCAACAACGTGTTTGCCCAGATCGGCCTGGTCATGCTCATCGGCATGTCCGCCAAGAACGCCATCCTGATCGTGGAGTTCGCGAGCCAGGAGATGCAAAAGGGCAAGGACGCGGTCACGGCGGCCATGGACGCCGCGAAGTCGCGCTTCCGGCCGATCCTCATGACGGCGTTTTCCTTCATCCTCGGCGTCGTGCCCCTGCTGATCGCGTCGGGCGCCGGTGCCGAGGCGCGCAAGGTCATGGGCATGACCGTCTTCAGCGGCATGCTCGCCGCGACCGTGATCGGCGTGCTCGTCGTACCGGCGATGTTCGTGTTCGTTGAGAAATACATCAGCAGGCGCAAGCCGGCTGCACCGGCCGCCCAGGGAGCGGACGCCTGATGGCGCGGCGGCGGTTCTTCGGACCCGTGCTGGTGCTCGCACTCGGCGGCTGCGCCGCCGGCCCCGACTACGAGCGGCCGGAACTCGACGTCCCACCGAGCTACATCCAGCCGGTCGAACAGGGCGAAAGTTTCGCGAACACACCGTGGTGGGAGCTGTTCGCCGACGAGCAACTGCAGGGGCTGATCCGCATCGCGCTCGAGGAGAACCAGGATCTCGGCATCGCGGCGGCAAGGGTCGAGGAGTTCCGCGCCGTCCTGGGCGTGACCCGCGCAGACCAGTTCCCGACGGTCGACATCACCGCCAGCGGCGCCCAGGCCGAGGGCAGCGAGAACGTGTTTCCCGGCAACATTCCGGGTGTGCCCAACGACAAGGTCGAGAACTACCGGCTGAGCGCCGACGTGTTCTTCGAACTGGATCTGTTCGGCCGCCTGCGACGCTCGACCGAGGCCGCGCGGGCGCAGCTGCTCGCGACGGAGGAAGCGCAGCGCAGCATCACGATCAGCCTGGTCGCCAATGTCGCGAGCACCTACATGCTGCTGCGCGACCTCGATGCGCAAATCGAGATCGCACGACGCACCGAACGCACCCGCACTGACAGTCTCGGCATCATCCAGGCCCGCTTCGACAAGGGCACCGTCCCGAAACTCGACGTCAACCAGGCGGAGATCGAACTGGCCGTCGCGCAAGCCGCGGTGGCCGTTGCGGAACGCGCCGTCACACAGACGGAAAATGCCCTCGCCATCCTGCTGGGCCGCAACCCCGGCGCAATTCCGCGCGGGCAGACGCTCGAGCAACAGGCGCTGCCGCCGGCCATTCCCTCCGGCCTGCCCTCGGAACTCCTGCAGCGGCGCCCCGACGTGCTGGCCTCCGAGGCGCAACTCGCCGCGCAGACCGCCAGGATCGGCGTCGCGCAGGCCGCCCGGTGGCCGTCCCTGTCACTGACCGGCGCGCTCGGCTTCGAGAGTGACGACCTGTCCACGCTCACCGACAGCGGTTCCGATTTCTGGAGCGGGGGCGTCGGCATCCTGGCACCGGTGTTCAATGCGGGCCGCAACAAGAGCCGTGTCGAGATTGAAAAAGCACGTACCGAGCAGGCGCTGCTCTCGTATGAGCAGACCGTGCAGCGAGCATTTCGCGAGGTCGAGGACGCGCTCGTCGCCGTCCGGACCTATCGTGCCGAGCACGAGGCACGCCGGCGGCAGGTGGCGGCCGCCCGCAGCGCCGCAACGCTGTCACGCGCGCGCTACGACGGCGGCGTGACCAGCTACCTCGAGGTGCTCGACACCGAGCGTTCGCTGTTCAGTGCCGAACTCACCGAATCGCAGACGCTGCGCCTTTATATAAATGCGATAATCGAGCTCTACAAAGCGCTTGGCGGCGGCTGGAACCCGGAGAAAGATGAGTAAATCCATTCGGCTGGTCCTCGGCAGCGGCGGCGCCCGCGGCCTGGCGCACATCGGCGCTATCCGCGAAATCGAGAAACGCGGCTACGAGATCAAGTCCGTAATCGGCTGTTCCGTCGGCGCGATGGTGGGCGGCTGCTATTGCGCGGGCAAGCTCGACAAGTTCGAGGAGTGGGTCTGCAGCCTCAACGAGTGGGACGTCGTGCGTTTCATGGACTTCTCGCTGTTCTCCAAGAACGGCATCATGAAGGGTGACATGCTCACGGATACGCTGCGCAGACTCGTCGGCGACCGCAGGATCGAGGACCTGCCGCTGCCGTTTGCCGCGGTCGCAACGAACCTGAACGATCACAAGGAAGTCTGGCTCAACAAGGGCGACCTGTTCGACGCTATCCGTGCATCGATGGCGATACCGGGCCTCATGACGCCGAAGGAGATCGACGGCAAGACGCTGGTGGACGGCGGCCTGCTGAATCCGCTGCCCGGCGCACCCACGTATCTCGACGGCACGCAGTTCACTATTGCCGTCAGCCTCGCAGGCGGAGACGCCGACCATCCTTTCGGCCCGAACCCGCCGAAGCCCAATGAAAGTTCCATCGGCCGCTACCGGAAGTCGATCGACGAGTTCCTCGGCTCGGTTCACGACAAGCTCGGCATCGAACCGAAAAAAGAAGAAAAGAAAGAGAAAGTCGAACTCGGGGTCTCCGGCGTCATGCTCGAAGCATTTGATGCAATGCAGCAGACGATTGCGCGGTACAGGCTTGCCGCCTACCCGCCGGATATCCTGATCGAGATCCCCAACAATGTGTGCCGCACGCTCGAAGTGTACAAGGCCCGGCAGCTGATCCACGCGGGCGAGCACTGGGCCAACGAGGCATTGGAACACTACGCGCACATTGCAGGTACATGAGTTATTACAGAAAGTTACATTTTTCTGCGGTAAACTCGGCGGCGTTTTAAAGCGCACAACAATTTAGGGGATATCCATGATTACTCGTTTATTGCGGGCGGGGCTGTTATCGGCCCTGCTCCTGCCGGCCACGCTGCTGGCCCAGGACAAGCCCAACATCCTGGTGATCTGGGGCGATGACATCGGCCAGTCCAACATCAGCGCCTACACGATGGGCCTCGTCGGCTACCAGACGCCCAATATCGACCGCGTCGCCAAAGAAGGCATGATCTTCACCGACTATTACGGCGAGCAGTCCTGCACCGCGGGGCGTTCTTCGTATATCACCGGACAGAGCGTGTTCCGCACAGGTCTCTCGAAGGTGGGTCTGCCCGGCGCCGAACTCGGCCTGCGTGAAGAAGACCCGACCATCGCGGGCCTGCTGAAGGAA
>Ga0209536_100016497_pt1 | contig 10501 bp, 14 predicted proteins | sample DeeMarSeWOR28_12_FD_187461 | JGI IMG/M metagenome (GOLD analysis project Ga0209536, IMG submission 187461) | Marine sediment microbial communities from White Oak River estuary, North Carolina - WOR-2-8_12 (SPAdes) (version 2) | ecosystem: Environmental > Aquatic > Marine > Intertidal zone >...
GCCCCACGGCCCCGGATTCATGCCCAGAAACAGTACCTCTTTGGGAGCGGACGCAAATTTTGCGTGATATTGCCTCAGAGATGCCCGGGCATATTCAAGTGGGTTATACACATGACTGATCGGCGGCCCGAATTTTAAGGGCCGCAGCGCATTGATCAAGTCGACGGAAATTAATTCAAGGCGATCCACATCAGGATTCATAAGACTAACACTTTTGCATTTTTTAAGCACACTGAAATGATAATATAAGGTAGGCCGAATTGAACAATTCGTCAAACGCTTTAGGGTTTTTGAAATTATAATAGAGTTGAAAAAATATAATACGATCGTTGCTTAGCGGTTATTTTTGCGCTTTTCGCGGCAGCCTTTGTCGGTCAAGCAATAGGAGGGCTGGTTGTCGGGTCCGCAGACACAGGATCCTTTCATGGGCTCCAATAGTCCTTCGGTAACCAGGTTGTCTATATCTTTTCTTTTTCCAAGATGATTTCCCGGATAATACACCCCCTTTTGCATTTTGAGCAAAATTTCTTGCTTCATCATACTCCTCTTGGATATTCCTGTTCAACACGACGGATTGCAGCCATCAATAACCATTCATTTACCACACCAGAGGTGCTTTTTCAGGCACACCGCAGTTTGCGGGCAAAGGCTTTTAAAATTTGAAACGCTCATTTTAGATGGTAAATGTATATGGGATCATTATGCAAACTGCTTTCAAGTCTTAAAATCTTACCGGGAGACCATCCGGGCAGCGAAAAGTTGCTGGATACAACGATTGCGCCTGGCTTTAGACCGTCGACGAGTTTGGTCGCTAATTTTTTCATCACATCCGGATAAAGGTAACAAAAAACCACATCTGCTTCCGACAGGTCGGCTTCCCAAAAATTTTGACGTCTGATTGTAATTCTATTGGACCCGATAGAAAATAACCGGGCCTTCAGATAGGCCAGCGGATTAACTTCATATCCGACTGTACGAACCCCATACCGCTTTTGAGCTTTCCGCAGCACGCGTCCATCACCGCAGCCAATATCAACCAGCATCTGATCGGCTTTCATGGGTACGGCATCGATAAAGGCGGCGATTTTTGCTCGCGAAGTTGAGACGTAAAGCGCGCCCTGGGTAATGGGCAGTACCAGAGCTATGCTAAGGACATATATGACTTTCAGGGCAAACAGGCCTCCGGCCAAAATGATGAAAATCCAGATCCAAGCGGCCATGTCACCCTCTGTAATGCAGATTTTCCTGAATTCTGCGGACAAGATCCCGCAATTGAAAAAATGGACGACAGCCGTATCTCAATCACATTGGCTGAGGAGTGTCAAGTTATAATCTAGTCATTGATGAAAGATTCAGTTGGCATGGCAATTCTCCAGTTGATGACAAGCGCAATTGAAATGCATGGTCATCATCCCGCCCGAACACCATCGGGGACCGGGCGCTCCGGCACAGCCAGAACCGGGGTGATGTCATCAGCATAACCCAGATCAAACAACATCCCCTCAGAGACTTCACCCATCATTTCCCGGGGCTCAAGATTGACCACGAACAATGCCTGACGGCCGATAATTTCGCCCGGGTCCGCACGCTCGGTTTTGATGCCTGCCAGTATAGTTCGTTGATGATCACCAAAATTAACACGCAGTTTTACCAGTTTGTCAGCCTTTTCAATATTCGCAACACTTTCGATGGTTCCCACGCGAATATCGACTTTTTGAAATTCTTTAAAAGAAATGGTTGGTTTGACCGGTGCCACCTCAATCTTTTCCATTAATTTTGCCTTTCTTATGATTTGTTAAAGTTTTCGGTCTCAGGGTCCAGATGTTCAGGCCACTGGCTGCTGATTTTTACATCGGCGCAGAGACACCTGACCTTGGTATAATAATGCGCAATCGGAGAACAACCGAGTACGAGGACGAGCACGAGAACGAGTACGATAAGGGCACATAAAATCTTCGTCCTCGTCGTCGTCCTCGTGCTCGTCCTCGAAAAATCCTCTCCACAATGCGCAATTCGCAACCCGCAACCCTTGACCCCCTGAAACCTGCATCTAAACAACAACACTGATGAGCGCCACTACCCCAAAGGTCAGAATAATGACGCCGGAAAGCTTGTTCACCAGCGCTAGTTTGCCCTCGCTGATTTTGTGGCGAAAAATGCCGGTTACACCGCTTAAAAGCAGCCACCAGGCGGCGGAGCCGAGAAAAACGCCGATGACCATCAGGCCGGCTGATGCATAATGGATAGATTCACTGACGATCCCCAGGCCGGCGAATATACCGGCAAAAAAAAGAATCGTCATCGGGTTGGTGAGGGTCAGGAAAAAGGTGGTGCCATACGCTGAAAGCACAGTGCTGTTTGCCAAAGAGACGCTCTGCGTTGACGGCTTCCTCGAAAATGCGCGTATCCCCAGATAGCAAAGAAAAAGCCCACCGATCACTCTAATCCAGAAGGATTGATTGACCAGGAAATTGGAAATCAAGGTTAAACCAAAAGCCGCAATAAAGCCGTAGATGGCATCGGCGGTGGCCGCTCCCAATCCGGTAACCAATCCCTGAACATTGCCGTCTGACAAGGTCCGCTGTATGCACAGGATCCCAATGGGCCCCACCGGCGCGGCGATCGAAAAACCGATGATCAAGCCCTTAATAAATAAGCCCCATTCCATTATTTTTTATCAGCGCTAACAACGGACACACTCGGGTCCTCATTAACAAGCAATTGAAAGACATCCGGACGGGCGTAATGCCCCACCACGTCAAAATCAAATTTGCTGCGGGCAATTGCGCCTAAATCCAGTTCGGCAAACAGGATGCCTTCCTGGTCATACAAAGGACCCGCCAACACTTTGCCCATTGGCGAAATAATCGCGCTGCCGCCGCGGCACATGATTTCAGGTTGTTCGTCCAGTTCCTTTAGATCTTTTAAATCGTCCGGATACATTGCTTTGGTCATATATTGATTGCATCCCAGAACAAAGCAACGCCCTTCGCAGGCAATGTGTCGCAGTGTGGCTTGCCAGGTGTCTCGGGCGTCGGCTGTGGGCGCCAGGTAGATGTCGATTCCTTTGTTGTACATCGCCATGCGGGCCAACGGCATATAATTTTCCCAGCAGATCAATCCACCGATGTTACCGATTTCAGTTTGTATAACAGTTAACGTGCTGCCATCGCCTTCACCCCAAATCAGGCGCTCCCCCGCGGTCGGTTTAAGCTTTTGGTGTTTGCCCAGGATCCGGCCATCCGGCCCAAAATACAAAAGCGTGCAATACAGAGTGCCGCTGCTGCGTTCCATATCACGCTCAATAATACCCATCGCCAAATAGACCTCAGCTTTTTTGGCAGCGTCTGCCATTTTCTGGGTCGTGGGGCCCGGTACTTCAACAGCATTTTCCCAGTAACGTTGCCAGACCCTTCGGCCCACCGGGCTGCGGCTTCCCACCACCGTACCGAATGCCAGACCCCGCGGGTAAGCCGGTATATAGGCTTCGGGAAATAAAACAAACTGAGCGCCTTGCGCAGCCACCTGTTCAATCAAACCGCAGGCTTTCTCAACCGTTGCCTCGCGATCAAACAGTACCGGTGCTGCCTGGACCACAGCCACTTTCAAATGCTGGTTTTTTGTATTCATTTCATAGATTCTTTTCATTGCATGACCTTGCATTATGGTTGGTGCGGAGTTTTGTATTTCCAGGGTGTGAAGCAAGCCTCCTATAGGCCTACATACCGGGGATAAGTGGATTTGGCCTTATCAGCGGCTTTCAAATCAATATCCAATGTTAAAAAGGGATGCTTTTCAGATGTAAGCCCTAAAATCTCACCTTCTTCGGGTTCGATAATCCAGCCGGTACCTCCCCATTCAGGACCATCCGCACCAGAGCCATTGTGATTGGAGGACAGACAATATGCGCCGGCTACAACTGCAGCGGTTCTTCCTCCGAAGACCCATTTGTCAACACTAGCCCTAGGAGTGGCCCGGGGGCATACGATCAGGTGCGCACCCTGTTGGGCGTAGTCCCTGGCATGTTTGTTAAACCACAGTTCGGTGCAGATCAGAAAACCAACCCAGGCCTTTTGACACTGTGCCGTGCTAAAACCATATTCCCCCCGCTCATACCATGATGCCTCCCAGAAGCCTTCCTCATCGGGCAGGTAATATTTGCGGTGGACGGCCTGATAGCCCTCGATAGCATCCCAGCAAAATCCCTCATTCAAGCGACGGTTGTTTTGCGTGATCGGCCGGGTACCGAGTACAGTTGCCGGTGCAAGTTCTTCAAGGCGGGAAATCCATTGATCGGCGACTTCCACCGACGCCCGCCAGCGTTCAGGGTCACATATTTTAGTGGAGGCCAGCCAAGGGTAGAAAGGCATTTCAGGCAGTAGAACCAGGTCGCTGACCGCAGATTTGACATGGTCGCTCAATGCTCTCCAGTCCTGCTCAAATCGAGCCGGCTGGTTGTTCATTTCACAGACTGTTACTTTCATGTGTTTGCTTCCTCAATTGCAACCTAACGCGTAAAAATGTCAATCACATGGCCATCGGAAGTTTCACACAAACCGTAGCCGCCACTTTTGAATCCCATCAGCCTATCAGACAGTCTGAATTTACACCTCATCTCGGTTCCACGGTCGCCATATAAAAAAGCTTCCGCATTTCCAGGGAATTCATCAATTGCCGGATATTCTACACCCGGTTTCCGCGCCATGGGCTCATCAATGAGCCTGCCTGTAAAACGCTCTCCTCCGGGCATGGTAATGTGGATTTGAGCGGATCCGAATTTTTCATCTTCATATTCAAGGAAAACACGTTTGCCCGTGTAGCGATCGATACCTTTCATCGTCCCCGAACAAGCCGCGGCGGTGATGAATACCACTGCTATGAAAATTAACAGGAGCTGCCTTCGCATTTTATGATCCTTTCTGTTATTGGTAGGAAAAAGTCTTACGCGCTTTGATTCATCTCCCAAAGACGCCGGCATGCGGTGTGCAAACACGCTTAATGTGTTCGTGAGACAAGCTCAAACTGTCGTATTTCTATTTCGATATTGCTTATAAAGGATATATCCGCCCCATACAAGAGCGAATATCATCAAAACACAACCCAGGGTATGCGCAAAATGGGCCAGACTATGGTCGTGTTTAATCCAGCCCATTTCCTTGAGGATAAATTCCCAATCGTGAAATCCGTAAGGTGATGTTCGGCCGGTGTTGCCGCCCAGCAGTGGCAGGGTCAGCGAGCGGGCATCATTGATGTAAGGGGCTAAATCCAAAAAATTCTGTCCAAACCACCACAAGGCAAATGCGGCAGCGAAGGTATCACGGGTTTTGATTAAAAATACAATCAAGCATACTAATGGCATCAGCAATTGACCCAGGCTGCCACCCAGTGAGGTCATAAAGCGGCCGAAGGGTCGAAAAATGAGATGTCCGGCTTCATGAAAAGGCAGGTTGACCAGGTGCCAAAAGGAGTCCATTGCATAGAGGCTTTTCATAGGGGTGAAGATAAATTTGCAACTCCATACTAAAATGATTACCAAAAAAAGGCAGCGGCCAGCCAGAATCAGTGGATTCGTCTCTGGCTTTACATAGAACAATAAATCATTTACAAATTGCCAGAGGTCAGTGCTAATCGCTGTTTTATCGATAGGGGAGGGCGTCTTTTGTGGCTTATCTTTAAGTTGCAGATATTTAGAAAAAATAATCCCACATTTTTGGCATTCGACACCTTTAGATGTCTGTTCGAAACCGCATTTTGGGCATTTCATGCGACTAAATCCATTTAATGAAACACATTTTTATTATACTTCAATAATTTGCAAAATGTCCTGCCTGTAGATATTGGTTCGCGCTTTTTCCATTCTTATGCAAAATGGTTATCCTTTAGGATTGCGCCTATAACCGATTCTATAAAAAAAGCAGCGCCCGAATCAGGGTGCTGCCTTTGAATGTTTTCGTGCCGATCAACTCTGGCTCAGCTGGTGCGGCGATTAATCCAGGTACAATGTTTGGGATTTTGGTACCGCGTTTTTTCGCAGCGACAGCTTATTTTTCTTTTCCTCCTCTTTTCTCTTTTTGCGCTCTTTGCTAATGATAATTAACATGACGACAATCACGCCGATTTCAGAAAGCAGCAAAAAGCCCTCGCAAATAAGGTGCTTCATTCAGATCTCCTGTAAATGTTCGCCTGCATTAGAAAATCAGGTATATCCATAATATCGGAAATATCTGGCTAAACTTTAGGATTAATTACGTTTTCCCGCATTGCATCTGTTTTTCTGCCTGTGAAATCCTTTATCAGAGGCAAGTGATTGTGCTGACAATTAATATTGAATGGAAATTTAATAGGTTGGGCGAAAATTCAGATCTGGACCGGATGGTTATGTGAACTTTACCCCGATTCCGAAATTGTGCAAGGCGTTCTCATCAGTAACTTGCTTGCACCATCTGACAATAGAGTTGTAAGTTTTGGGAGCGGATTTGAAGGGTTGGGTGTCAAATTTGATTTTTACTCTCGTACCGGGCTTAAAGGCAACGGCTGATTCCAATAACATACCATCATTGCTTAAGTCCTTTGTCTGGGCATAGCTCATCAAACCGGAATTTACATCTTCTATGATAACCGTCGCCTTATGCATAAAGCGCTTATTTTTCCTAAATCCAGTTGCGGCACTGGCCTCGGTAATAGACGTTCTACGGGCACCGTATTTTAAGGCTGTTGAGCCTTTAACGGGCTGCTGTGAGGATCGGATTTTTTTTGCTGATTTTTTCTGACCGGTACCTTTATGGCAGTGTGGGCAACCATGGCCCTTCATCCTGGCTTTGACCGTTTGCGCCCATTCGTGACCTTCTTCACAAATCCACCATACTTTTTTGTTAAAGCCCGGTGGCAAATTTCGCAGGTTTAAGCCGCTATTTTTAGTTAAGTGCCACTGCTTGATGAGCTCCGAATTGGTGAGCAACATTTCATTTTCGTCTGATGTCGAGGGTCTGCTGCAAACCGGACAGCCGCTGCCGCGGTTTCTGCTGTATACAGGCGCTTGCCATTCATGCCCAATGCTGCATATCCACCATATTTTTCGGCCGGACCCGGGCGTTACATTCCGGGGCGTTAAGTTCCCGTTTCGGGTCGGGTGCCATTCTTTGGCAAGGCCCGGATTGATGACGGCTAAGTTATATGTGTCAGTGGCTTTTGGCATGGTAATAGTGTAATATTTTCTATTAATATCGTATTGTTAGAATAATATTAGATTGTGATGCCGAAAATTTGTCCGGTAGGACGCTATTACAATTCATAAAGGAAGTGCTACCAAATATCAACATTTTTGTTTGGAAATAAATTAGCAGGTCAGATGCAGGATGAGATTGATATCTTTTTGATTTTTTTTTCTTTCTCTTCTCAATATTGCCCTTGTGGATCACAATATCCTTAACATAATCCTGCCCATCTATGTTGATGCTCCCAAAAGAAAGCGTGTGTACCTTCATCATCCCTCCTAACGCACATATTATTGTAGATTTCAGAAGCGAAGCACGCCGATTGTCTTTACTGACTGGGTTCAGGCTTTCGCTTTGCGATTCCGACGACATTGGGCAAAGGCCAGGATAGCGACCCCTTATTGGCATCGCTTGATCCAACTTCATAACTGCCGACGAATTCAAATTCTTTATCGGCTGCTTTGACATAAAGCTGGGCCTGAGGCCCTCCTTCGGTATACATGGCGCGTGAGATATTAAGTGGTAGTCGTTTGAGGATGTTGATTAGGTCATGAGTGCTATAGAGTGATCGTACATGGATAAATAAAATCTTGTTTTCTCCATCTATGCCGATGGCCGATGTGCTCCAGCGGCGAGATTGTTTTTTCCAGACATTTTTCCCGGTGCACGATATCATCCGGATACTCTGTATCAAGGTGGCATATTTCGTTTTCAAGGTTCCGAAATCATCACACTGGCGGTCGATAATTTTAACCTCTGGAACGCTGCTATCCAGCCTGTCAAAAGCGAGGATGGTCATATCCTTTGATAGCCTCGGATTATTGATATGCCCTTTTTTGCGCATTAAGGACACACTGGTTTTGTAATCGGTCTGATACATGCTGGCATTGATAGCGGCTATCATCCCGTTTTGTTGACACCACTGTTTGAGTGTAATCGGAGAACCATTTTTAATGGCTGATGCGTTGAGCAACCGCAACCGGTAATACTTTGGATCAATACGCAGAACCCTTATCAGCGAATCTCCAACTTCAGCCGGTTGTGGGGATACAAATGTACCCAATTCAATCCCTTGATCAAGCCGTTGCCAAACCCTATTTTTGCGACTTTCATCAGCGCGCGCTGTAAATGCAGTTACGACGGTGAGTATCAATATGTATAATAAAATTAATTGCTTAATAGTTCTCATGGGCAGAATTAGAATCGGGCTCTATAAGAAGTGGAGCGTGTTCTATAAAACAATATGCTGCCATAAGCAGGCTGCTCGGCTTACAGAAATTTTACACAGAAGTGGCATTAAAGGCAAATTAAAACCCATTCCAGGACTTTTTTTTGGCATGTGCCGTGTTGCTGATTAAAATTGAATTTTCTCGCGCAAATACGCCAATGTGCAGAGATTATATGCAATTTGAATACCTGAATCCAGCACATAAACGCTTTGAAGCACGCTAATTCGAGAATAAGTTTTTTAAAATAATCGGGGGTGGCCAGTTGTAGAAATCTTCCAGAGCCCCCCCCGAGCCCGATCGATCAGGACGTTGTTATGTGGATTCAGTTAACATACTGCTATTTACCCGCAAATACTGCTGTCCCCTATGCTGAGCTTATGTCTGAAGTGCAAAAGCCACAGCGTGTCGCTTTAATAGGGATTTCTGAAAAACAGTGCGGACATTCTTTAGTGGTGGGTTCTTCGGGTGGTGCTTCTTCTTCCCTTTTTAGCGAATTAATACCTCTAATGAGCAGAAAAACAGCAAACGCAACGATTAGAAAACTGATGATAGTATTGATGAACATACCATAGTTAATGGTAACCGCACCTGCTTTTTGCGCTTCTGCCACCGTGGCAAATGGCCCGGCAACCGAGCCCTGTTTGATAACGGCAAACAGATTAGAAAAATCCACATTGCCCAGTAACAGGCCGATGGGTGGCATAATCACGTCGGCAACCAATGATTTGACAATTGAACCAAAAGCGGCACCGATGATAATACCAACGGCCATGTCAACCACATTGCCCCGCATAGCGAATTCTTTAAACTCTTTAAACATCTCCCCCTCCTTTCTTTTTGACCTGTGCTTTCTCCTGAAAGCCAAGATAAAATTGCAGTCTCTGAAAATTCCACTTTGAACAACCGCTAGATTATCAATTACTGCACCTGTCTGTGATTTATTAATGATAAAAACTTCGATTTGTTTTTCGCTAACAAAAAAGATTACTATAAGCTATCTCAAAAAAAGTAGATTACGTCTAAGGGCAAGGCAAAAACCGATTCAAAAGTGGAGCATACACAACAGTATTCGGGCATTTTGAATCGGTTTATAATCCGCCACGAATATTGGCGAACCCTTGGGCGCCTGTCCGCCTCTGGCGGATTAGATGCATTTTTGAGATAGCTTCTAACAGCCACAGCCGCAATCACAACCCCCCGGATGGGCTGCCGACTCTGCTAATGCCTTGACGACTTCTTTGCTATCGGGCTGTTCAATTTTCAGAATTGCTATTTTCAAAAAAACCGAGTTGTTCTTGTCTAACAAATTCGGCAGGGGAAGATGAAGATGTCCAAAAAAATGATGAGCTTCTTCTTTTCTGAGGTGCAAGGTAACAATGTCGTCTTTGTTTTTATTGACTAATTGGTATTCAAAAGGGCACATACCAGCAGGGCCGATACCGAAGATGAACTCAAATTCTAAGGCCTGCGGGATTAAATTCATATGCTCGGCAGTGGTACCGGCTTCCATACTTAGTTTCACCTTTTTTAAATTTTCTACCTTATTCATTTTTGTTAAACCTTTATTCAATAAGCGAGGTTATTATTAAGGTTTCGGGTATCAGGTTTCAGGTGTCAGTAAACAGTTCATAGCTCATAGCTCACAGCTCATAGGCTGATTTCCAAACTTCAAATTTTCAACTATGAGCTATCAGCTACGAGCTACGAGCTATTGGTTTTTGACACCTGACCTTGGTAAAAGATCTACTCCAGATGCCTGGGTGGTTTTCCAATCTTATCCCCCAGCGCACGCTCACGGTTTTTAACAATCTGAGTCGAAATTTCGCTAACCGCATTTGTGATCCACATGGCGGTCTGAGAGTTCGGGGTATAATTGGCTTCGCCAAATGATTGCACGCGGTTTTGTTTTTGCAGGCGATTCACCTGGGCAAATTCTTTGGTGGATTCGGGTTGATAGACTGCGAAAGTCCTTCCGCCATAACGGTTGATTAATGAAAACACAGGAATGTCGCTGGGCCCGTCGGCAATGTAAATCATGTTCTGAAAAGGTACACGGCG
>Ga0209536_100016498_pt1 | contig 10501 bp, 11 predicted proteins | sample DeeMarSeWOR28_12_FD_187461 | JGI IMG/M metagenome (GOLD analysis project Ga0209536, IMG submission 187461) | Marine sediment microbial communities from White Oak River estuary, North Carolina - WOR-2-8_12 (SPAdes) (version 2) | ecosystem: Environmental > Aquatic > Marine > Intertidal zone >...
CGAGGGATCAGCCATCACGAACACCGGGGCAACCCGCCCGAGCAGATGGGCGAGCCCTTTCAAGGCGTCACCGAGATCGAGGCGAGCTGCCGTCATCTCCCCAGCGAGCTGTTCCGGTAACTCCCATAAAAAACTGGTGGTATGCATTTCCATTTCCGGTAGATGGATCCGACCAGCTCCCACATTCTCGTGAGTACCGAGTTTGATTTTTTTGTAGACCGTAACCTTGGAGATCAAACCGATTTCGCCTACTGAGACCTGACCGAAGTGAGTGGGTTGGCTCTCATCAGTGGTGAGGGTCTTTAACTCACTCTTGCGCTGTGCGTCTGTGTAATGGTCGACCCGTACAGATTTGACATAGGCTTTACGTCGCTCCCAGTCCAACTTGTCGACATGGTACTGCTGGCCACCGTGGATATAGATTGCATCGTCATGAAGCATTTCTTGGGCACTAAAAAGGTCCATTTCACCAATAATACGACCATCGGGCAATGACGTGTCGACGATGACCACGTTTTCCGGGGCGGCGCTACGCAAACTGACATCCTCGGCCGGATAAGTATCCGTCATCCAGTGGTAGTGACCTTCAGCCAGGTGCAACACCTTCTGGTCCACGAGGTAATCCAGGATTTCCGTGATTTGCTCTGTGCCGTAGCGCTCGTCCTCGGCAAATGGTAACTCGAAGGCGGCACATTTCAGATGGCTCATGAGAATGACCAGATTGTCAGGGTCGAGGGTGGCGTGTTCTGGACTGCGTTGGAAGAAGAAATCAGGGTTGTTGATAATGTACTGGTCACCGGGATTGCTAGATGCCACCAACACAGCGCAACTCAGATTTTGCCGCCGACCCGCCCGGCCAGCTTGCTGCCAGGTGCTAGCCACGGTACCAGCATAACCTGCCATGATACACACATCGAGCCGCCCGATGTCGATGCCGAGCTCCAGTGCATTTGTGCTGACGACGGCTCTCACCGAACCATCCCGCAAACCTAGTTCTATGGCACGCCGTTCCGTAGGCAGGTAACCCCCGCGGTACCCCCGCACGTCGCCCCGGCGGGTGCCGACTCTCCGACCCGCCTTCTCGAGGTAGGTCAACAACAACTCGACACGCATACGGGAGCGGGCGAACACAATGAGTTGAGTATCCGTTTCTAAAAAACGTTCGGCGATGGCCCTAGTCTCCTTGATTACCGAGCGCCGAATCCCGAGCTCCCAGTTCACCACCGGTGGATTGTAGAAAATGAAGTGTTTTTCTCCCCCCGGCGCACCGTTGTCGTCGATCACAGAGACCGGCCGACCCGCCAATGTGGAAGCCAACTCGCCGGGATTGGCGATGGTAGCTGAGCAACCGATGAAAAGTGGATCAGATCCGTAAAACTTGGCTATGCGTTGCAACCGACGCAGTACATTGGCGACATGGCTTCCGAAAACACCACGGTAATGATGGACTTCATCGACGACGATGTACTTCAGGTTTTCGAAGAGTTTGACCCAGAGAGTGTGGTGAGGAAGTATTCCCTGGTGAAGCATGTCGGGATTCGTCACGACGATGTGACCGCTGCTTCGGATGGCTCGACGTGCATTCGCCGGCGTATCTCCATCAAAAGTGAACGTCTTGATATCCACGCCGAGGTCGTCAACGATGTTGTGCACCTCGTGCATTTGATCCTGACTCAGGGCTTTGGTTGGAAATAAATAGAGCGCGCGGGTTTGGGAATCGTGCAAGATCCGGTTCAAGACAGGCAAGTTATAGCAAAGGGTTTTCCCGGAGGCCGTGGGAGTGACTACCACAAACGGTTGATTAGCAATGGCTAATCGGCAGGCTTCGGCCTGATGAGTATAAAGACTCTCGATATTACGCTTCTTGAGTACAGACACGAGGCGCTGGTCGAGCTCAACCGGAAAGTCTGCGTAGCGTCCCGCACGTGCGGGTATCACCTCCCAGTGCGAGACATTCCTGAGAAAACTATCCTCACTCTTGAGCCGATGCAGAAGTTGCGCGAGGTTCAAGTTGCCGCTCCGTCCACTCGCAAGCAATCGCCGTCCGAACCACTCCCTTGGCTAGTCTTCGGGCCTAATCCTTTTCCCTTTTGTGAGGCGGTTCCTCTGGCGACTCATGGGATATTTCATTCAATTCCTTTTTCACCTCGTCCGTGGCTTCCTTAGTAGCCGAACGGAATTTCCGAATCGACTTGCCGAATGCCTCGGCGATCTCTGGCAGACGTCTTGGTCCAAAGACTACCAAAACCAATCCGAGAATCACCAGAAGCTCCGGCCAGCCAATGGGCCCGAGGATGGCGTGAAAAGGTAACATATCAGCACTCCCGCCTGGCTTTCATCGGTACCAGCGTAAAAGCTGTGAGGCAATGAAAACCCCAATGACACTCATGAGGTTGAAATGAATCTTGAGTCCAAAGGTGATCTCCAAGATGCCCAGGTTCCAGTGATTCACTTCGGGACCAAAAGTTTGATATCGTACAAATAACTGCTCAGGGACACTCCCCTCCGCCAAAAACAGCCCAATGAGCTCGCTGAAAAGAGCGCCGATCAGGACACCGAGGAACAGGGTGATGGCTACCGTACCCAAAGATTTCCGCATGTGTCCTTGTCTTTCCTTAAATCGGATCGCTATCCCAAGGGCGCTCGAGCACCCCAAACATAGGTTCCAGGGCCAATATAGAGCCGAGGTCGCTATCGAACCAACAACTAATTGGATTGTGTTTTCCGCTCTAGCTCAGAGCTGAGACCCAAGGCACGCCGGATCCGCTGATAATCGGCACCCAGGACCAATAGAGCATCTTCGGTGGTGCGACTATCCCACTCCTCGGTCACGATCAAACCACCTAAGCGATCCGCAAGATCATTGACTCGTTGACTGCTGAGGCGGCGATTGACCAGCAAAGAATGTTGATAATGGGTATGGGGGGCATTACCAAGGCGTTGGGTTACACAGCCGGACATGGCCAAAGCCAGACTGATGTCGCGAGCCAATCCGGGAATGTCCGTCCCATTCAAAATGACCAGGTGGACGAGGGACTCATTCTCTGGTTCATGCCAGGTGGTTATAGATTCGGATCCCGGCCTGTTAGATGACTCGACTGGCACTTCCTTTAACTCCTCATCCCTGACTGTCGTTGGTTTAACCTTGTCCGGCATGCACGAGCGTGCATACCAAAAGGAAAACAAACATACGATCAGGAAAGCTAAAAGTAAGAAATTGGTCGGCTGTTTCATTCTCTTTCCGCTACCACAGCCACCAAGATCGGTTTGAGCTGAGCATAGGTCGTCGAGAGATCCTGGGGCATCACACGAGTCTGGCCGATCGTGGTCATAAAACTAGTGTCACCACTCCATCGTGGCAGCATGTGGAAATGAAAATGCTCCGGAACCCCTGCCCCAGCACTGGCACCCCCATTGTAACCACAATTGATACCATGTGGCTGGTAAGCACGGTTCAACGTCTCCTCCATGATTTGTAAGAGTTGGCTCATTTCCACCAACTCATCGGTTTTGCAGTCGTTCAATGCCGGGATATGGCGGTTCACCACCAGTAAAAGATGACCGTTGTTGTACGGGAAGTGATTTAAAATGATGTACCAGTGAGTTCCGCGATACAGCACGAAATGTTCTTCTTCATCCCAATGAAGTCGGTTGCAGAAAATACACCCTTCCTCCTTGATCTGACCGGTCACGTAAGCATACCTCCAAGGTGTGTAAAGCCTATTCATACATTCCTCATAATCGATCTGTTGTCTCTCGTCAAGCCTGGCGGGCCCAATAAAGTTTCTCGGCTTTTTTCAACTCTTCCACCGTATTGATTCCGACCACTTCGTCCGGATCGTCACAGACCACAGATTCGATACGCTGGTCATCGGCAACCAGAAAACCTATGGTATCGGTCAGATAGTATTCCTGCTGGTCGTTGTCGTCGGTCAACTTGGCGAGGGCAAATAGTAACTGCTCGGTTCGAAAGCAAAAAACACCGGTATTGAATTCGCCAATGGTTAGTTCCTCCTCGGTAGCATCCCGCGCTTCAACAATGCGCTGCACACGCCCTCGAGAGTCTTTGACAATACGACCATATGACCCAGCGTCCGGTACTACACAACTCAATACAGTGGCTGCGGTACCGCTCTGGCTCGTATGAGAGATGAGACGGTTCAATGTGTCCGCGCGCAAGAGTGGTACATCCCCGTTGAGCACCAGGGTCATGCCACCCTTATGTAGGTAAGGGGCTGCAATCTGCACAGCGTGACCTGTTCCCAGCTGAGGTTCCTGGACCACAAAATCCAAGTCCGGACCCGGGCAGGCGGCACGAACCTGTTCAGCATGATATCCCACGACTACGATGGTCCGTTGGATCCTTGTCTGCCGAACGGTATCGAGAACATGGGCCAACAGAGGTCTATCCGCCAAAACGTGCAAAACCTTCGGCAGATCTGACTTCATTCGAGTTCCCTTGCCTGCTCCTAAGATGATCGCCTCAACCGGACCGTCAACACTTTGTGCAATCATTCTGACGCTTCGCCTCCCAGTAGCGCCGCTGAAGCTACGCTGTCTTCCTGGACTGCCAAGACCAGGTTGTCGATCAACCGTGCTGGCCCGACGCTAGCCGCCACCGCCAAAAGAATGTGATCGCAGACTCGCTGTACCGGAGTCAGATCAGGAACCGAACGGATCTCCACGTACTCAACCTGATCAGCGTCCTGTAAAATCGCTGTGACAGCTTCGATGATAGCCGCTGCGTCACGCTCGCCTTCCCCCAATAATTGGCGACCGCGTTGCAATCCCTGCCAAAGGCAGGTAGCGCGTTTCCTTTCCTCTGAAGAGAGATAATTGTTGCGGGAGGACATGGCTAGTCCATCGGATTCCCGTACCGTTGGGCCATCCAACAAGCGGACGCTGAAAGCGAGGTCTCTGACCATCTCATCGATTACGAGGCACTGTTGGGCATCCTTACGTCCGAATATCGCCAGATCTGGCTGGACCAGGTTGAAAAGCTTGGCTACCACCGTCAACACACCCGCGAAATGTCCAGGTCTTTGAGCCCCGCAGAGGGACAATGCCCGTGGTCCTGGTTGAATCAGAATCCCCGACTCACGGGGATACATTTCCTCCAAGTGAGGGGCGAATACAGCCGCGATATCGAGAGGAGTCAAAGCTTGGAGATCCTCGGCCAAATCCTGAGGATAGGAATCGTAATCCTCGCCTTGTAAAAATTGAGTTGGATTGACGAAAATGGAGACCACCACCTGGCCATACCGATGCGCCAGTTCAACCAGGCTCAAGTGACCAGCATGCAGGGCACCCATGGTCGGCACCAGCACTAACTTTCCTCGCTGGCGCGATTGCCGAAATCGTTGCAGTTCATGACGCGTGCGGATCAGCTCCACTGGGGATCAATCCTCCGGCTCGTTCTCACAGGAGGTCAGGTATCCCTTGGGAATTATCGGCTGTGTCTGAGGTGGCTCCTGGTCTCTTTTCTTGACCGGAGCCCGGATAGTGTCCGCATAGCAGTGTTCGGGTCCAGGAAATATTTGACTGCGTACCTCACTGCAATAGCGTTGGACCGCTAGGACGGCTTGTTCCCCAAGCTCCGCGTAACGTTTGACAAACTTTGGCTTGATGCCTTGGAAAAGGCCCAACATGTCATGATAGACCAGCACCTGGCCACCACACTCCTGGCCGGCACCAATACCGATCGTGGGTATGTTCACCGCTTGGCTAACCCTACTCGCCAGCTCTGCCGGGATACACTCGAGGACTAAGGAAAAACAACCGACTTCCTCGAGAAATTCAGCTTCGTCCACCATGAGGTCGGCGGCTCCACGCCCCCGTCCCTGGACTTTGTAACCTCCGAACTTGTGGATCGACTGCGGCGTCAAGCCGAGGTGGCCCATGACCGGAATCTCTGCTGCGAGGAGAGCTTTGATCACCGCTTCACGCTTGCGACCGCCCTCGATCTTCACAGCTGCAACACCACCCTCCTTCATCAACCGCAGCGCCTGTTCGACAGTACGCTCTGGTGAGACATGAAAGCTGCCATATGGCATGTCTGCGATAATGGGTATACCTGTCTGGGCGCGTGTGACGGCTCGGCAGTGGTGCAACATATCATCCACGGTGACTGGTAGAGTGCTCTCGTGGCCCAATACTACCATGCCAACGGAATCACCCACGAGAATGGCATCGACACCACCCTCTTTGGCGATCAGTGCCGAGGTCAGATCGTAGGCTGTCAGCAAAACTATCTTCTCACCGCGCCGCTTCTTCTGAGCGAAGACACTCAATGTTTTCGGCTTGCCCACTGTCTAGCTCCCTTCCGCCGGGTGCAGATTTCGAGTCTCGGACCTCTCACGGCTATGTCATCGACGTTGCACTGGTTACCCCGGTGCAAAGAATCGAGTTCCCGGAAAAGAATCCGTCAATTGCTCGAACAGGAGTTCGAAATCCTGCGGCACATTCACAAAATCCAACTCATCCGTATTGACCACCAGGAGTGGAGAATCCTGGTAGTGATGAAAAAAATAGTTATAAGCTTGGTTCAACGCATCGATATAATCCGAATCCATATCCCGTTCGAAGGAACGACCCCGCCAATGGATCCGCTCCATCAGCACCTCGTTGCGCGCTTGCAAGTAGATAACCAAATCGGGCTTGAGAATTCTCTGTTCCAAAATCGTCGCAATCTGGTCGTAGAGCGCCAATTCGTCGTCCCCGAGATTGAGGTTCGCAAAAATTCTATCCTTGGCGAACAGATAGTCAGAGATGAGAATGGAACTGAAGAGATCGTGTTGGAAGAGTTGTTGCTGTTGACGATAGCGGCTCAAAAGAAAAAAAAGTTGGGTTTGGAACGCATAAGCTGTCCGGTCGGCATAAAATTTCGACAGAAACGGATTGTCCTCGACCACCTCCAAGTTGAGGCGGCCATTCATTCGAGCAGCCAACAACTTGGCGAGGCTCGTCTTCCCGACGCCAATCACACCATCAACGACAATGTACCGCCAAGGCACCACGCCAATCTTCCTTCCCCTGCGCCCACTTTTGGGGCAACAGAGCCCCTCCCCGGTGGACGCGGACCCATGGACCACCAACGCGGCGGATTCTCGCACAGGCGGTGGTAACTGTCTCGGACGAATTGGGTATCCGTAAATTGGGGACTATATCATGCAGTGGTTCCAACACAAAACCACGCAAACAAAGCTGTGGATGCGGTAAAGTTAGATTCTGCGACCGGCTGGTGCGATCACCGTAAAGAAGGATGTCCAGATCGATAGGGCGTGGAAGCCAATGAGTGTTTGGTGCGCGGCCATGACGATCTTCGGTTCCCTTCAATACCGTCAGCAGTATCTCAGGCGGCAGAGAAGTTTCGATTTCCACGCAGGCATTCAGATATGACGGCTGTTCACCCGGACCGACGTATTCGCTCTCGAAGACACGACTGATTGCTGTCACATGAATTTCAGGGTGAGTCGCGAGGGCGAAGAGGGCTCGGCGCAAATGGTCGAGACGATCGCCGAGATTACTCCCCAAGCCGAGATAAACCAATTCACCCTGGGAGGGATCCGCCAAGCGCAAGGCAGGACTCACCGTTCTTGCTCCCTGCTACTTCGGAACCATTTTTGGTCCCGTTCCAAGGTGACCGAAACTTTACCGAGGAAGTTCGGGATGGGTGGATTCGGTTTCTGGACTGTGACCACAACTCTCTCCAGCGGAAATTCACCCAATAAGGCATGGCATAGTTGCGAGGCAAGCGCCTCGATGAGTTGGAAACTGGTCGTGGCCGTCACCTCGCAGACAAGTCGGTGGACAGCTGTATAGTCGAGGGCTTTCTTGAGGGAATCTCCAGCGGCTGATTCACTCAAATCGCCCCAGAGATCCACGTCGATCACGAAACGCTGCCCTAACTCCCTTTCCGCCGGATGAACCCCGTGGTGGGCGTAGACATCGATCCCTTGCAAGGTGATGCGATCCATCACAGTCTCCCGAGTCTTTCCGCTGCAGTGGCAATCCGCTCATCGGAGGCCGTCAAGGAGATCCGAAACCACCCCTCACCTCCCGGTCCGAATCCAATTCCCGGCGTGACCAGCACATCGATCTCCTCCAACACCCGACGGCAGAAGGAAAGGGATTCTCCCCCGTTAGGGACACGGGCCCAGACATAGAACGAGTTCCGCGCGGGGAACACCTCGATGCCCGACCTTGTCAAGGCAGCGACAATCGCCTCCCGTCGTGATGGATAAACGGACATGACCTGTTTGATCAGATCTTCAAATTCATCACCGAGAGCCCGAATGGCCACTTCTTGAATAGCCGTGAATACCCCACTGTCTATACTTTCTTTGACTCGACCGAGATCACGAATCAGTTCCTCATGGCCCACTGCAAAACCGATACGCCAACCAGTCATATTGAACATCTTGGACAGGCTAAAAAATTCGATCACCCTTTGTTTTTCAAGATCGCTGTTGGCCAAGAGGCAAGCCGGTCGAGCTCCGTTCAGAACGACTTCCAAATAAGCCGCATCGTGCGCTAAAACCAGATCGCGCTCAGCACACCAAGTGGCGATGCTCCGCAAGAGATCCGCGTTAGCCGTGGCTCCGGTGGGATTATTGGGGTAATTGAGGTACAGGAGGCGCGTCCGCCGACTCACCAGCTCGGTCAGCTTGGCCAAGGTGGGCCGGAACCGGTCCAAGGCCTGGAGCTGAAAAGGCACTGGGCGCCCCCCAGCCAAGATGGTAGCTTGGGTATAGACGGGGTAACCGGGATCGGGTACCAAAACCTCGTCACCCTCTTCCAACAACGCCAGTGGTAGATGGGCAAGACCCTCCTTGCTGCCAATCAAAACTTGGACATGGCGTTCAGGATCGATCTGCACCCCATACAGTCTTTCGAACCAGTTGGTTATGGTCTCACGCAGAGGTTGACTGCCCTGATTGACGGGGTACCGATGATAGATGGTCTTGGAGACCGCCTTAGTCATGGCTTGGACCAATACTGCAGGGGTGGGCTGATCGGGATCTCCGATCCCCAGATCGACCACGTCTCTACCCCTGGCTTCGGCTCGGCGTCGTGCCGCATCAATTTCAGAAAACAGATAGGGAGGTAATTTTGCGAGACGTCCCACGGTTCCTCACTTTTGGTGCGCCGGTCTGTAGCCATTCATCGCCAATTGTCGATGCCACGCCCAAGAAAAGCAAGGCCCCGCGGAACGAAAGAGCGCAGGGCAGGAATATAAAAACTCGTGACGATTACCGTCCTTGAGCCTCTTTCTTCTTTTTGAGTGCCTCAAATTCAATCAGCTCGTCCTGACGGCGAATCTGCTGTCGCGCGGGTTCAGACCACTTGGACACGCCACTGGCGATAGAGGAGCGGAATTTCTCCTTCGCTGCTTCGTATTCCTTGGCGCATGAGAGGGCCATACCCCAACCGAAGTAAATACCAGCCAAATGTTCCTTCCCCTGGGACTGGAACCGGTCCTTCCCCATCTGAGCCAGCCGGATGGCTTCCTGACACCGTTCTGTTTCCGCATACAGAATGATCAGGTCCGCTGTGGTTTTTTCGTCGTCGGGACGCAATTCGAGTCGCTTCTGGTAGGCATTGATGGCTTCGTTATTTCGCTCGACCTGGTCCAAACAACGGGCCAAACTCAGCCAGCCCGGATGGTGATCCGGGTTTTCAGCCACCAGCTCCTCGAGCAAGGGAATGGCTTCGTTGTACTTTCCCTCTTTCATCAATTTACGGATGAGGTCGTATTTCGTGGAGCCTTCTCCGCTCAAGCCTGCGTATTGTTTGTATTTAGCGAGGTAGAGCTGTTCGCGGTCGGGATTGCCCATACTCTTTTCCTTGGTGGCCGCTTTTTGGCAGGCTTTGGCGAGCTGCGATAAAACCTGTTCCCGCACGGCAGGACACTCCTCGAGGGTGTGTTCGAAGGCCTCCACGGCACTGCGGTAATCCTGAACGCCCACATGCAAAACACCCAAGTTGAAAAGAATGCTGCAGTTGTCAGGATCCAGCGCCGAGGCTTTCAAATAGGCTCCCCGTGCCTGCTGGTAATCCTTCAACTTGGCGTAAGTCTTACCCAGGTTGGCGAAATCACCAGCTTCGGCTTCATCACCTCGCGCATTGATGAGCTTGATGAAAGTTTCCCTGGCTTGGTCGAGTTCATTCAGTCCAAGATAAGCCGTTCCCAAACCACGCAGTGAGTTGATGTGAGACGGGCATACTTCCAGGATCGATTTAAGCCTGGGGACTGCTTGGGCCCAATTCTCGGCTTTTAAAGATTCGTAAGCCGAAGCGTAAGCCAGGTCGGCCTCTTTTTGCTGGCTCGGCATACACTCGGCTCCCGCGCCACCAACGAGAACGGTCGCACTCAAAGCGAATCCCAGGCACAGAAGCAGGCTTGATATTTTTATCCTCGGCTTGGCCACGGGAAAAACCTCCTCCGTCACAAGGCAGTAGATTTTTTGAATTAATAAGACCCGGTTAGCCCGGGCGTCCG
>Ga0209536_100016501_pt1 | contig 10500 bp, 10 predicted proteins | sample DeeMarSeWOR28_12_FD_187461 | JGI IMG/M metagenome (GOLD analysis project Ga0209536, IMG submission 187461) | Marine sediment microbial communities from White Oak River estuary, North Carolina - WOR-2-8_12 (SPAdes) (version 2) | ecosystem: Environmental > Aquatic > Marine > Intertidal zone >...
TTATTTTCCATCGGCAAATAGGGCTCGTGGTCTAGTTGGTTATGACGTCGCCTTGACATGGCGGAGGTCGAGTGTTCAAATCTCTCCGAGCCCACTATTTCTTTTTTAAAATATATATAAAAGCCGGGGGAGGGAGACAGTGAAGAGAGATAAGAACATGGACTTATTTTTAAAATTTAAACTGCCTACCCTCTCTAATTATTAAAAGTATAATTTTGAATAAATAAATTATGATATAAATTATAACAAAAATTGACAAAAATGGTAAGAAAATACATTTCAATTTGTGTAAATTCATATAATAAAAATTCTCCCAATTTTTACAGGATAAATCTTATAAACAGGAAGCATATACGCTATCAAAATTTAAAAAAAAGAAGTATATATGAAAAAGCCTATATACCTAAGTTTGATAGGTGTTATAAGGAGGTAAAGTATAATGGCAGATAAACCACATATGAACCTTGTAATTATTGGTCATGTCGATCATGGTAAGTCTACACTTGTTGGTCAGACATTACTTCAAACTGGACAATTTCCAGCTCATATGGTCGAAAAATATAAAGAAGAAGCAAAAGCAAAAGGAAAAGAGAGTTTCGCTCTTGCTTGGATTTTTGATAATTTAAAAGAGGAGCGAGAAAGAGGAGTTACAATTGATGTAGCTCATAAAAGATTTGATACTGATAAATATTATATTACGATTATTGATGCACCAGGTCACAGAGACTTTGTAAAAAACATGATTACTGGAACATCTCAAGCAGATGCAGCAGTTTTAGTCGTAGCAGTTCCTGAGGGAATCATGGCACAGACAAAGGAGCACATGTTTCTTGCAAGAACTCTTGGTGTAAAACAAATGATTGTAGCACTTAACAAAATGGATGATACAAAACCAGCATATGACAAAGCAAGATACGAGCAAGTAAAATCAGATGTTGACAAGCTTGCAAAGAGTGTTGGATATAAGGATGATCAAATCCAATATCTCCCAGTTTCTGCTTTCACTGGTGACAATGTAAAGGACAAGGGCAAGATTGATTGGTGGGACGGTCCAACATTTTTAAAGGCAATTGATAATTTTAACCTTGAAGATAAACCAACTAATCTACCGCTAAGGTGGCCTATACAGGATGTTTACACAATCAAGGGTGTTGGAACAGTACCAGTCGGAAAAGTTGAAACAGGAATTTTAAAACCAGGAATGTCACTTATTTTTAAACCAAGTATGAAACCAGGTGGTGCAGTTGGTGAATGTAAAACAATTGAAATGCATCATGAACAGCTTTCACAAGCAGTTCCTGGGGACAACGTTGGAGTGAACTTAAGAGGCGTTTCTAAAAACGAAATCCGAAGAGGAGATGTTGCAGGTCCTACAAGTGATCCACCAACAGTTGCAAAATCATTTACAGCTCAAATCATGGTTCTTAACCATCCATCTGTTATAACCAAAGGTTATACACCAGTATTTCACTGCTATACCGCACAGGTTGCATGTAGATTTGATGAAATACAGAAGAAACTAGATCCAAGAACTGGTGCTGTAAAAGAAGAAAACCCAGATTTTATTAAAACTGGGGATGCAGCAATAGTAAAGATTGTTCCAACAAGACCAATGGTTATTGAGTCATCTAAAAAGATTCCTCAACTAGGTAGATTTGCAATAAGAGATATGGGTTCTACTGTTGCAGCTGGAATCTGTTTAGAAGTTGAAGAGGCCAAATAGGCTTCTTTATTTTTTCTTTTAATTTTTTAATTTTTGGAGTAAAATGGAATGGCACAGAAAGCGCGGATATCGCTGGTAAGCACAAACGCAAAAAAACTTGAAGAAGTTTGTAATCAGATTAAGATGATTGCTGAAAGAACTGGTGTTGATATGAGTGGTCCAATTCCATTACCAACAAAGCATCTTAAAGTACCTTGTAGGAAATCGCCTGATGGTGAAGGTACAGAAACTTGGGACAGATGGGAAATGAGGATTCATAAAAGACTTATTGACCTTGATGCCAGTGATAGGGCGCTTCGTCAACTTATGAGGATTCAGGTTCCAGATGGGGTAAATATTGAAATTGTTTTAAGATCGTAAAACTAATTTTTAAAAACTCTTTTTAACTCCTTTTAATTACTTAGTTGTCAACATAATAATGCTGAGGTAGCAAAGTTCGGCCTAACGCGCCGGCCTTGAGAGCCGGTTCTCCATCTGGGGAGCGGGAGTTCGAATCTCCCCCTCAGCGTAATTTTATTAAATTTTTGTACATCATATATTCAATAGTGTCACTTAATAGTATTTTGTACAAATAATTGGTAGTAACAATTTTAACTCAATAATATAAGTATATATTGTTAGAGGGTTATGATGTATAAACGAATTAACTCTTATTTATGGATTCCGGATATCATGCGATTATCAGGTTTATTATATGAAAATTCAGGTGAAAAAGATAAAACAAAGCCAAAAGAAAAGAATGAAGAATGTAAACAAAATAAAAAAACATGTAAAAAATCAAAAATAGAATTTGTCAAAGGAAAAGGAAGATATGTCTTTTGGAATTTCGAACCAAAAATGATAATTGACTTAGATTGGATTGAGAAAAATAGCATACATCCATGTAATGTTATTTTGTTGGAAAAAAGAAAAAAATAATTCAACTACATAATGATAAACAATGAGATTAGATAAATAAAAAATGATAGGAGCACTTAATAATGGTAAAATTTCATTCACTTAGAATAAAACTTATTTTGCCAATTTTATTCATACTTATTATAATATTCTTTGCAAGCTCCTATATAATAATTGATAGAGAATATAACGCAGCAAGGACATCTCTTATTGATAATGCAGAATCCTTTGCTAGTTTATCTGTTGAAAGTATTATTGATAATCATATTAGATATTATGAATCTGGTTTTTATCAATACATTCAAATTGTTGATAATCTAATGAGTTTAAATAAGGATATTATATCCTTACAGATGGTTGATGTTAATGGTAAGATACTATTTGATTCCTCAGAAATTGAAGATGGAAAATATGAGGATTTCTTCAATGGTGGACGATATCTTGAAGATGATGAATCAATTAGTAGAGCTGCAGGCTCAACAGCCTCAACTATAATTTATGAAGATGAAAAATTAATTGATATATTCCAACCTTACGTAGAAGAGTGGGGTAGACATGATTATTCTGTCAGATATTTTGCCTCGCTTTCAAGTCTAGATGAGATGACAAATGAAATGGTTTTTACAATATCAGTTTTGTCAGCAATTTTCATTATTATTTCTTTTTTCCTTATTTTCATACTTTTCAAATGGTTTATTACAAATCCTGTTGGAGAGCTAATTAAGGGAGTACGTTTAATGGGAAAGGGAGAAATGGGTCATACTGTAAAAATAAATTCAAATGATGAACTAGGTGAACTATCTTCAGCATTTAACAGTATGAGTGTTGCATTGAAAGAATCCCAGGACAAGCTCAAGGACTACAGTGAGAATCTTGAAAAATTGGTAGATAAAAGAACAAAGGAACTTGATGAGAAAAACAAATTCCTAAAGGAGATAAATAAAGATCTAAATCTAGCAAGGGAAAACCTAAACAAATTAAACAAGACCCTTGAAAAGAGGGTAAAAGATAGAACAATGGAAGTAGACATGCTCCTCAAACAAAAAGATGAGTTCGTAAATCAACTCGGCCATGACCTAAAAACACCTTTGATGCCTTTGTCAACGCTTATTCCTTTACTTATCAATAAAGAAAAGGATGCTACAAAGAGAGAATGGCTGGAAGTCCTTGAAAGAAATGTAGATTATATGAAGGGAATTGTAATAAAAACACTTGAACTTGCAAAATTAAATTCACCAAAGACAAAGTTCTCACTTGAGAAAATAAACCTTAAAGAAGAGGTTAAAAGAACCATTGAAAATAAAATAACATTATTTGACAATAAAAAAATCAAATTAAAAAACAACATATTAAAAGATTATTTTGTACAAGCTGATAGGTTAAGACTTGAAGAGCTTCTTACAAATATAATAGAAAACTCAATTAAATATAATAACAATGGCGGGGAAATTTCAATAAGTGCTGAAGAAGAAAAAAACTTTGTAAAGGTATCAATAAAAGATACTGGAATAGGTATGACAGCAGACCAGATAAAACATATATTTGATGAGTTCTATAAGGCTGATCAGTCACGGCACGACTTTGAAAGCAGTGGACTTGGAATGACAATAAGTAAAAGGATTGTAGAGCGACATGGTGGAAAAATATGGGCAGAAAGCCCTGGACTTGGTAAAGGGACAACAGTAAATTTCACCCTGCCTTTAGTTAATAATAAGGCTAAATAAAAATAAATATTCATCAAGTAGAAGTATAATATCCTAATATTGCATTACGACTTTGTCGTAATTAAAAAATTTAGGATTAACAAAATATGATAGAAGGCGAAAAAATGATTAAAATTATGTTAGTAGACGATGAGAAAGATCAAATCTTCTGCATTAAGGCAGGTTTTGAAGAGTTATTTGGAAAGGAATATGAAATAATTCCTGCAGAAAGTGGGACACAATGTATCAAACTTCTTGAAAAAAATGTAATTCCAGATGTAATTCTTCTTGATATAATGATGCCTAAGATGAACGGATGGGAAGTTTTTGATAAATTAAGGGCAAATAAGGACTGGAAAAATATTCCTGTCGTAATTCTTACCGCAAGATCAGATGGATTTGCTGAGCATGCAGGTGGACTTATTGCTGATGATTTTATTGAAAAACCAATCGATATAAAAGAATTGAAAACTAGAATTGATAATGTAATTAAGAGAAAATCAAAAAAATAGATTCTTAAAACTATTCTGGTAAGTGATTGCTTTTATGGATTTGGGTTACATAAAGGTAATCATAATTAGTAATATCTTCTGGGAATTTGTCTCTTAAGTCCTCCATGATTCTATAAAAATGCTCAAAATTTGCAGTAAATAGGGTCAGTTCAAGATCACATGCACCTATTGCCTTATGAATTTCGCAAATAAAAGGAGAATTGCTCAAGTATCTAATTATACTGCTTTTTTTATCATAATTTCTTAAGGATAGATTGACAATAAATGATTTATAACCAAGTTTATTTGTATCAAAAGTTGTTGAATATCTTTGGATAATTCCTGATTTTGTTAGTCTATTTATTCTATTGATTACAGATGTAGATGTCATATCTACAATTTGTGCAATATCTACACTGCGCATTCTGGTATTTTTTGATAGCAAACATAGGATTTTATAGTCAACTGGATCAATTTCTATTGTTTGTCCGTCATATCTATATTCATAGGCTTTTTTATCTGAAGAAGATTTTTCACTAAATAAAATTGCTTGTTGATATCCAAATTTCTCATATAACTGTGAGAAGAAAATCTCCTTGAGATAATATCGATATTTCTTTAATGTCTCTTCATAAAATGAATAGAACAAATTTGGATTTTTAACAAGAATTGTAGCAATAAAATCATATCTTCCTTTTGCAGATGATGCATTCCATGTGTTTTTATATCCTACAAAATAATCAATTATCTCTTTTTCTTTCTCAGGTGATGCATATTGAAAGATGAAATTAAGTCTATAAACAGTGTATCCAAGTTTGAATATGTCAATCATCGCATTGAAATTTTTGATAATTCCCCTATCTTCAAGCCTATCAATCCTATATTTTACCACATTTTTAGGGAGTCCTACCTTTTTTCCGATAGAAGATAAGGATTGCCTTGAATTAAGAAAAAGATGATAGAGAATCTTATGATCCTTTGAGTCTAATTCTTTCATTTTTCAGACAAATCCTTCTTTTTTTTATTTGTATAAATTAAATTCTCAAACATAAATGTTTTGATTTTGTTCAATTTTTATATAATCTCCAAATTTGTAAAGAAAAGTTATCGGATAAAGCTATCTATTTAAATAAGGTAATATTAAATTAAAAAATTTAATTATTAATCAACATTTACATTTAATATCTACAATATTATAGCCCATACCAGCATATGGAATCCAATCGATATTTTCTTTACATCCATAGATGCTCTGTGGGATGTATAGAGGAATCCATGCAACATCGTTCATTGCAATCATAAATCCATCCTGCATAAGACTGAGTCTATTCTGAGTATCCATCATGCTATTTATTTGAGTACCAATGCTGTCAACCTCAGGATTTGAATAGTATCCATAATTATACATGCCTGTAGAATTATTTTCATCAACAGATCTTAAAATAAAATCAAAAACTTCCCCACCATCTGTAGTTGCTGTTAACCATCCCATAAAAAACATCGTTGAATTCTTTTCAAATAGTTTATGGAATAACTCAGGCCCTGGAAGAAAATTAATATTAACTTCAATATTTATATTACTTAGCATTTCAGCTATTTCTATATAAAATTCTCTACTTGAATTTGATTCTACACAATCAAAATCGATTTTAAATCCATTCTCATATCCTGAATTATTCAGTAAATCCCTAGCAGTATCAAGATCATAGGATAATCTTTTGATATTAGGATTATAACCAAATATTAATGGTGATACAAATTGAGAAGCAGCTCCACCAAATCCATTTAGATTATTTTCAATTAAATACTCAATGTCAATTGCATGGTATATTGCCTTTCTGACATTTACATCTGAAACAGGATTTTTTTCTTCATATAAATAAGAACTATTGTATTCTCTGAAATCAAAACTAAGATAAAAGACAGTTGGAGGAGAAACAGTCTTTACATCAAGGCCTGTTGCATTATATATTTCCAAGTAGTCATCAGGATGTATAACGCAAATATCTATATCCCCATTTAAAAGTGCTTTTTTCCTATCTTCTGATTCACATATTATCTCAAAGACAACACTTTTAATTGAAGGTTTACCTGCCCAATATCTATCAAATCTTTCAAAAGTTATATTTTTTTCTTCGATGTATTGTTTCAATTTATAAGGGCCAGTACCAATAGGCCACTCATAATCAATTTCCTCTTGATACTTTTTTGAAACAATGTAAATATCTACAAGTTTATTTAAAAGAATAGGACAGGGTCTTGTCGTTATGATGTCAACTGTATGATTATCAATAATATTAACATTAGATACTGATGTTAATAATTCTCTTAAGGCACTGTTATTGTCTTGTCGTATCAGATCTATTGTATATTTAACATCCTCAGCTATAAAATCATAGCCATTGTGAAACTTAACATTTTTTCTTAAATTAAATCTCCAAGTAAGATTATTTGGATTGTTCCATGATTCTGCAAGAGCAGGTGTAATTCTAAAAAGGTTATCAAATTCTACTAGACTGTTAAACATATTACAGTTAATTGACATTGTGTCAACATCGTATGAATTCATCCATGGATGAAATCCATAAGGTCCAGAACATATTCCAATTACTAGTTCATAATTTTCATCAAATTCAGCTTTTTCACTAATTGAAATGCATCCTGCAAGCTCTAAAGCAATAAGAAAAATCAATCCTAAAGTCAAGAGTTTTTTCATGTTTTTTCTCCATGAACTGCTCTATTTAAACAGTTTTTCTTTCTTTTTTTGTAAATTTAAAATATTTTTATCATATTTATCACTATTGATGTATTTTGAAAAATAGTGGGAGCCTTTATTTAATTTCATGAGATAAGATGCCGTCCCCTATTTTTTATTTTTTAACTCTGACCTATTAGATAATTCATTATCCAGGAAATGCTCATTTTCTTTATTTTTTACAATTTTATACATTTCTCCATGAGACTGAAGGGAGGTCCTCAGAAGCAGGATAAGGCCCAAATCCTCATTTTTATTTGAGGAAAGGCAAACAGGCTCATGAGAAGAGGAGTTCTCATATGGCTCCCACCATGGTTCTGTGGGGTGATAGATTATTGAAAAGTAAAAATCATTTTCAATATAAAATAAATCGATTATTTTTGACTTTTTGTCTACAATAATCTTCCTTCTTTTCATTATTTATCCTCTTAATAATTAAAAACAAAAGATAATTAAATAAAATTTAGGCTGAGAAATCAGTACAAAATTGTAATATTTTAAATAAAGTTATTGGATTTGTACAATATTTATGTTTTTAAAGGTTAAAAAATAGATTTCCTTCCTTTCATCTTTGCCATCCAAGCTGTGTATATTAATTATTGATTTATAATTATATAAACATTACTAAATAAAAAACATAAATGGATAAAATATTTTTAATAAAATTGGATTAATAATGTAACTATGTTTAACGGTAAGTTTTTGAAATATTGCTTGTTTCAGGATACTTGATTAAGATGAAAATAGATCCCTGGAGTTCAACAACCTATCAAGATTACACTAGACTTAGAGATGAATTTGGAATTGAAGAGTTTTCAGAAAATCTTTGGAAAGACCTTCCAAAACCTCATAAACTGCTCAGAAGAGGAGTAATATTTGGACACAGGGGATTTGAACTAATTACAGATTCTGTTAAAAAAAATAAGCCCTGGGCAATTCTTACGGGACTTATGCCCTCGGGAAGAATGCATCTAGGACACAAAATGGTAATTGACGAGGTAATATATTATCAAACAATTGGAGCAGATATAAATATTGCAGTAGCAGACATTGAGGCTTTTGCAACAAGAGGATATACACTAAAAGAAACAAAGGAATTTGCAATAAATGAATACATTCCTAATTATATTGCACTGGGACTAAATCCTGAAAAATGCCGTATTTATTTTCAATCAAAACTTCAAGAAGTAAAGGATTTAGGATACATTTTAGGAAAAAAGGTTAACTGGTCACAAATGCAGGCAACATATGGTTTCAACGGCCAAACAAACATGGCTCATATTTTTTCACCTCTCGTTCAAACAGGTGATATTCTCCATGTTCAACTAGAAAAATTTGGAGGGAGTAGACCTACACTAGTTCCAGTTGGAGTAGATCAGGACCCACACATTAGACTCAGCAGGGATATTGCCCAGGCTCATAGAATATACAATGTAACATTTACAAAAGATGAAAAAATTGGAGTATTTGTAAAAGTAGATGAAGACATAAGCAATCTTCTTGATTCAGCTGAAAAAATATTAAATGATCTTAATTTTAAAAAATTAAAGAGAATAACAAAATACAAGGCAATTTACATTGAAGATGCTATAGAAGATGATATCCAAAAAATTGATGAAAACTTTGCTAAGATGGAAACAAAACTTGAAGGTTATGGCTTTTTTCAACCATCTGCTACATTTCATAGGTTTATGACAGGCCTAACTGGTGAAAAAATGTCATCATCAAAACCAGAGAGCGCAATTTTTTTAACTGATACACCAAAAGATGCAATAAAAAAGATAATGCATTCAAAGACAGGGGGTGCAGTCACACTTGAAGAACAAAAAAAACATGGTGGAAAACCTGATGAATGTGTTGTTTATGAACTATTTTTATATCATTTGATAGAAGATGACAAAGAACTGGAAGAGATATTTACAACCTGCAAGGGTGGAAATAGAACCTGTGGTCAGTGTAAGAAATATGCAGCAGAATTAATTGAAAAACTACTGGAAGATATCAGTAAAAAAAGAGAGCAAGCAAAGGAAAAAATTAAAAAATTTATTTCATAAACCTAACCATAAGACCTGTAAAGACCGTCTTCATCAGCCATTTTTTCAAGTTTTTTATCAATTCTTGATTGCTCTTTAATATATGTTTTATGAATATTTTCAAACACATCTATTGAATTTGACGCATGACCCTTTATTGGTATCTTTATCCCTAGGTCCTTTTTACCTTTAAGTGCCTCATTAAAGATCTTCTCAGGTCTGATTCCTTTTTCCAAGTTTTTTATAATCTTTTGATAATCTCCCTGTATTATTCCAAAATCACTTGCTTTTTTTGATATGTCTGAATCAATTCCCTCATCGATCTTTCTTGCAATCTTTCCGCCGATTCCCCTGATTTCAAATGGATTTTTCTCGTATTCCTTCAATAGATATATACCAGTATTTGGATTGAAAATATAGTAATCAGTTGATAATCTCTTTTCATCTCTTCCAAAAACTGCCTTCCAGTTGCTTGGATACTTTTTCCCATCCTTAATTATTTCATTTAAAACTTGATTTCTAGATTTGATATTAGCCATTTACAATTTATGATAAACCACTTGATATATAAATATAATCAATAAAAAAAATAAAAAGATAAAAAAAGAAGATAAATAAAAAAATTATTAAAAATGAAAGGGAGAGAATATTGGAAAATTCTAAATATTTACCCAAATAATTGGGATGTCATTTGGGATTGTTTTTTTATTTTTAAAATCCATTTTCTTTTTCTTGCCATCAAACATTTTCTAAATCACCCTCTGATTCTTTCTGCAAGAACTTTTGCTCTAAATCCTACAACCATGCATTTTGCAATGCTTTCCACTTCCTTTGCTTCTTCTTTGCTTGATATTTGACCAACAATCATCATTTTTCCAAACCTCAATTTAGGTTCTGT
>Ga0209536_100016502_pt1 | contig 10500 bp, 7 predicted proteins | sample DeeMarSeWOR28_12_FD_187461 | JGI IMG/M metagenome (GOLD analysis project Ga0209536, IMG submission 187461) | Marine sediment microbial communities from White Oak River estuary, North Carolina - WOR-2-8_12 (SPAdes) (version 2) | ecosystem: Environmental > Aquatic > Marine > Intertidal zone >...
AAGGTCGTCACCACCGAGATGGGTGTCGCCGTTTGTGCTGAGGACTTCAACAACTCCTCCTTCCTCTCCAAAGCCACCGATATCGAGGATAGAGATGTCGAAAGTACCGCCGCCGAAGTCAAATACGGCCACCTTCTGGTCCTTTTTCTTTTCGACGCCGTAAGCCAGAGCCGCCGCCGTCGGTTCATTGATAATTCTCCGCACGTTTAGTCCCGCTATTTGACCGGCGTCTTTCGTGGCCTGGCGCTGTGAGTCATTAAAGTAGGCAGGAACAGTAATTACAGCGTCAGTTACCTTTTCATCCAGATAATCTTCGGCGGTCTTCTTCAAATCCTGAAGAATCATGGCGGAGATTTCGGGCGGTATATATTCTTTTCCGCGGGCGTGTACCTTGACGAGCTCTTCCGACCCGCCGGTAATTTTATAAGGGACAATCTTTTCTTCAGAAGATACTTCACTGTGTCGCCTGCCCATAAAACGTTTGATGGAAAATATGGTGTTCTCAGGATTTGTTACCTGCTGATGTCTTGCAATCTGGCCGATGAGCCTCTCACCTTTATCCGTAAAGCCGACCACCGAAGGAGTAAGCCGCGAGCCGGAAGAATTTATCAAAACCTTCGGCGATGAGCCTTCCATAACGGCAACGACAGAATTTGTCGTTCCCAGGTCTATTCCAATGATTTTAGCCATGATCAATTTCCTTTCGCTGTACTCTTTATGACCAATATTTAAGCACAAAATTTTTCAGGTATAACTGTGCAAAAAGCGTGCCAGTTAGCGGCCGTATACGGCCCGGTCCGCTTAAGCTCTTGCAATTCAAGAGGTTAAGTTTTTTCTTACCATCTTTTTTCAAATTCCGATTTCCCTTATATAGTGCCATTTTGGCAGAATCGAACGATATAGAAAAGCTGCAAACATAACAAATTCGATTTATGCGGGTATAGAGCAAGTTTTCCGGGAAAATCGGGCTTTGTAGGCAAACAGGATTGTGAAATTGGGTTTGTTTGGTTTTGAATTGGGTTCGTATAGGCGTTTTATTGGCTAAAATTGGGTTCGATTTGGCTTTGTTTTGGGTTCGTTTTTCCTAATTGACCAAGTGTCTATTTGAACATAATCCTTTGTTAATACTTTATTTACGTTCAACTTGACTTTTCTGAATTTGGCTTTGTTTTGCATAAAAAGGTGAATTTTTCGTACGAACTCTTTCGTACGAAAAAAGAACACAAGAGCATAAGAGCACAGGAGCACAAGAAATTTAAGGTTTAAAGTGGAAAATGCAAAACCACATCTCAAAATGTAAAACGATTTCCTTGTCATTGGACTACTTCTATTTCACTCTGGATAAAATTTCACAGGACAAACTTGTCCGAAGTCCTTGCTGTGCTTTAGCTTACGACGTGCGGGGCTCCGCTATCTGCCATTTCTATGGCGATTATAATTATACCAAACCTGGCCGGAATGTTCAATAAAAAATGAACTTTTTTCAGAAAAAACGTTTTATTCTGTCATTAGGCAGACTTTATTTTCCTATTTTTTTTATTAACAATATGGCAGCTATCCCCAAAATAGTTAGACTCAATGTTGCCAGGAAAATTAACAGACCAGGATGAATTTTAATAAAAGAGATTATGTACTTTTCGTGGATTCTCGGCTTGTAATTTAATTTCTCAAGCGCCCGAGCGGCGGCTTCGCGGACATACCATTGTTCATCCCACAGCAACTTTCTCAGCGGCTCTACCGCTTTTGTATCACCTATATCTCCGAGCGCCAGAGCGGCGGCTTTGCAGACAGGCTGATATCTATCCCCCAGCAACTTTATTAGCGGCTCTACTGCCCTTACATCACCTATTTTTCCTAACGCCCGAGCGGCGGCTTCGCGGACATTCCAATCATTATCACCCAGCAACTTTATCAGCGGCTCTGCCGCTGGTTTACCAATTTTTACAAGCTCATTCCATTTCTGAGTAGCTATATTAAGTTTTATTTCATTTTCTTGATTAACTGGCTCCCAACCAAGTTTCACCAGCGCCTCAGCGGCGGCTTCGCGGACACTCCCAGATTTATCCCCCAGAGCTTTTATCAGCGGTTCTACCGCTGGTTTACCTATTTTTACAAGTTCATTCCATTTTTGAGCAGCTATATTAAGTTTTATTTCATTTTCCTGATTAACTGGCTCCCAACCGAGTTTCACAAGCGCCTCAGCGGCGGCTTTGCGGACACCCACAGATTTATCCCCCAGCGCATTTATCAGCGGCTCTACTGCTTTCGTATCAACTATTTTTCCCAGCGCCTCAGCGGCGAACCAGCGGACATAATTTTCTTCATCCCCCAGAGCCTTTATCAGCGGCTCTACCGCTCTTGTATCACCTATTTTCCCCAGCGCCCGAGCGGCAGCTTCGCGGACATTAACATTCAATTTTCCATCCCCCAGCGCCTTTATCAGAGGCTCTACCGCTTTCGTATCACCTATATTCCCCAGAGCCCGAGCGGCGGCTTTGTGGATATTTTTATCTATATCCCTCAGCGCCTTTATCAGCGGCTCTACCGCCTTTGTATCACCTATATTTCCCAGCGCCTCAGCAGCGGCTCTGCGGACACACCAAGCTTTATCATCCAGCCGCTTTATCAGCGGCCCTACCGCTTTTGTATCACCTATATTTCCCAGCGCCTCAGCGGCGGCTTCGCGGACATTATACTCTTCATCACACAGCTTCTTTAACAGCGGCTCTACCGCAGGTTCTCCTATTTTTACAAGGGCCTCAGCAGCGGCTTTGCGGACACGCCAACTTCCCCAATTTCCATGCCGAAACGGCTTTATCAATGACTCCACTGTCTCTGCTTTATCTTCAGAAATGGATGCAGTTTCCTGGGTACTTTTAGCAATAGCCGGGGTCGAATTGGAAGGAATCAGGTTTACTGCAGTCAATATCGCAAGTACTGTTAAAACTCTCATAAACAGCTTTATCTGACATTTACCATTTAATCGCTTAACAAACATGATTTTCTCCCTGTTTGTCGCAGAGAATAACATAAACAAATCAAATATCAAAATGAAAATAGAAAAAGTGCTTTAAAAGCACGTGAATGGCATTTAGCGTATGGCGTACAATCCTTCGACTTCGCTTAGGATAAACCAAGGAGGGAAAAGCAGCATTTCTACCGTAGGCCGCGATGAGCATCAAACAATATCACGTAGGCTGGATCCCTGCCTACTGCATGCAGGGACTGGCGGGGCCGGAGTGAGTAAGGAGAATGCGAACCGGAGGTAGAAATGCGTAGATACGGCAGGAAATCAAATATCAAAAATCAAAGAGCAAAAATACAAATCAAAAATTAAATATTCAGGATCCGACAGGTGTATAATGACAGATGAGGGATTGAATCAATTCGCAGCCAGATTTCTCGACTTCGCCCCCGTGCTTTCTGACGAAAGCACGGGGGCTCCGCTCGAAATGACAACCTGGTGTGGAATGGCGTTTAACATTATGAAATACGGAATTCTTACAATATTTTCATGTAAATCGAGCTTGTGAATAATGTAAGAAAAGGTTAATATATAGTCGGCTGAGAGAAAACAGCCGGACAATTAAATACACTGAGACTTCAAGCGTTTCACCTCAAACCGCGAGTTTTAAATCGGGAACGTTTGGGAGGCTCGGTGCTCTTTGTATGTCTGCAGAGAGCACCGCCTGTCTTTCATGTCCCGAAAGGCTTTCGCGGGCCTGAGGTGAGCGTGATAGCGGCGGTGCTCTTTTTTTGAAAGTATGCCGCAGAAAGGGAAAAGGTGCAAATCAATGGGGAAAAAGCAAAAGAAAGTGAAACAGCCGGGACCAGCCGCAGCGGTGAGCCGGTTGAAATACAAACAAATAACCGTTGAGTTTGCGTTTACCGATGGCGAGAAAGAAACGGTCACCTTTTATAGTCCGGCGGACTGTTTCCGTTACATTGAGCGGAGAGTTTGCGAACAATATACCAATAGTGTCAGAGTTGAATTGTTCTGAAACGCTGGAAATAAAAGGCTTAGACAGGCAAGGATTATAAATTCGAGATTTGGGGTTATATTCCCTGGTTGAGGGCTGAGCGGATGATCTGTGCCCGCAGTGCGTCCCTGTGTGTGGCATCAAGGGTTTTTCCATAGTTTAACTGCAGATGCGCGGGGAGAGTTAGCATAAAGAGTCGGTTTATGGTTGCGATGGAAAGTCCCTGGCTCTTATCTTTACGGCCGGGCTGTTTGCTGAGCGTGCCGAGGGTGTCAATGGCAGGACTGGAAGCTCCCATAGATTCGCGCATATTCAGGCCCAGCCGTAAATGGCTCAGCAGGAACAAGGCCTCCTGTGAACTTATAAGGTGAGCATTGCGCAACAGGGCCACGGCGCGCGAAATCTTATCATCAAGGAGATCCATCTGCTCTGAGAGCAACTGACTTCTGGCGGCGTTTTCATATTCGACAATTTCGGGGATGATGGAGTTTTCAAACTGCTTTATGATATCGGCCTCTGAGATGCCAAGCGTTACCTGATTCGATATCTGATAAAAATCACCCGCGGCCTCTGTGCCTTCGCCGAAAAGCCCCCTGACAGCAAGGCTCATATCCCTTGCGGCATTGAAGAACTTCTCAATCTGGTTTGTTATCTTCAAGGCAGGCAGATGCAGCATAACGGAGACCCGAATTGCCGTACCCAGATTTGTGGGACATGCGGTGAGGTATCCATATCGAGGGCTGAAGGCGAAGCTTACCTTTTGCTCAATCATATCGTCGATGTTATTTATCTGCTCGGCACATTTAGATAACTGGAGGCCGCCTTTTAGGACCTGGATTCTCAGATGGTCCTCCTCGTTAATCATTGCGGTGAAAAATTCCTTCTGCGCGATAACCACACCCCGCGGGCCCTTTCCGAAGGCGTGGTGGCGGCTGATAAGGTGTCTTTCCATGAGGAAATGCCTGTTGAGAGGAGGCGCCTTGTCGACACTGATATAAAAGATTTTATCCCCCAGGTCCAGAGACATGAGGACGTCTCTGAGCTTTTTTAGTATTTCAGATTTTTCATCCGTTGAGCATCTGTTCAGGAATTTGTAGCCGGCCAGATTTCTTGCCAGTCGAATCCTGGAAGATATAACAATATCGGCCAATGGCCCGGAGCCGCTGAACCATTCGTTTATGTCGCTACTTAGATCAGTCAGCTTCATTTTTTTTAGTCTCGTACTTCTTTATTTTGTCCCGCAACTGTGCGGCCAGTTCGTAATCTTCACTTTGCACGGCTGCTTCGAGCTGCTGCCTGAGCGTAATAAGCTTTATCTGCTTTCTTGTTCCCGTTGAAGTCTTCGAAGGGACTTTGCCACAGTGAGCAGTTTTTCCGTTGTGCGCTTTTTCTATAAGGCGGCGAAGGGGCTTTTCAAAAATCTCATAATCATAAGGACAACCCAGAACCGCCTCCTTGCGAAATTGTTCGAGCGTAAAACCACAGTGCGGGCACGAATTCGAGGCGCCTTTCTCGGCGGGTCCGAACAATTCCTCGTCTGAGGGCTGGACGGCCAGCAGGCTGCTGAGAAGCTCATTCAAAGGGATCTGACTCTTGACGGCTATCCCCTGCTCCTGGGCACAACTCTCACAAATATGCATCTCGGCGCGCACTCCATCAGCGATCTCGGTCAGGTGAATAGTCGCATCATTTTTGGAACAAATTTGACACTGCATATAAACGATTCCCAATTCTCGATACTCAACACTTATCAAATATCCGGCAATCAGCGTCGAGCAAACTTCTTACAGATATATCATACCATAATTCTACCGATTCCGCAAGTTCCCGGCAAGCCTTAGAAAATATCGTCAAATTCAGGAAACGTCTGTAGGGCTATTTATCAAAAGCGTTCTCTTAATCCGGCCCCGAAACGCATTTTACCCTTTTTTTCCGCCTATTGGGGGCCGGCGAATTTTGCCGAACAGCCCGGTTCCTCAATAACCCTTATGGCTTCAAGTTTGACATCTCTTGGTAGTTTGGGCTGGAGTTTTTCGTATATATATTTTGCTACGTTTTCTGCAGTCGGGTTGTTCTGCTTAAAATAATCGATTTCGTCCAATGCCACATTATCAAAGTCGGCCACTATGTTATCGAGCATAGCCTTCAGGCGGCGAAAATCCATGACGAGTCCCATATCTGCCATCTTTTCCGTACCGACATCGGCGGTAACGGAGAAGTTATGAGAGTGCGCAGGCTCTTTCGAGCCGTCCGGCAAGGTCAATTGGTGCGAAGCCCAAAAGTGTGTTTCAACACTAACCGTCCACATATCTGGTGACTGGCGACAGGTCGCCGATAAATCGCGACCTTGTCATGTACCACGAGCGTCTTTGTCGAGGCGTTGTTGTATCCGCTTGCGTATACTTTCCGGAATCAGGTTTGACAGGTCGCCGCCAAGTGTGGCAACCTCTCGAATCAGGGTCGAACTGGTGAAGCCATACTGCTCGCTGGTCATAACAAAGATTGTTTCTATGCCCGCCACGGCCCGGTTTGTCATGGCAAGCTGAAACTCATACTGCACATCTGTAAGGCTTCTGAGGCCGCGGAGGATGACATGCGCCTCTTTTTTAGCGGCATATTCAACGGTTAGGCCGTCGAAACTCTCAACGGAGACACCGGGCATACCGGCTATGAGCTCAGCTATCATCTCCACCCGCTCCTGAGGGGTAAAGAGCTGGTTCTTGACGGGACTTCGTCCGACCGCAATTATAAGCTCGTCGAAAAGTTTTATGCCGCGGTTGATAACGTCCAAATGCCCGTTTGTAATCGGGTCAAATGAACCGGGAAAAACCGCTCTAACAAATTTGCGGGTCATCATTATACCTTTATAATTAACGAACTACTTTTTAAACCGAGTTAAGTGCTGTATTGTAAACTATTGATAAACAATAATCAATCATCATTTTTGCAGCCACCTGTCGAGCCAGCCAATCACGGTCTCGTGCCAGAGGATGGAATTGTGGGGCTTGAGCACCCAGTGGTTTTCATCGGGAAAGTAGAGCAGCCTGCTTTCAATACCGAGCCGCTGGAGGGCGTTAAACGTGGACAAGCCCTGGGTATCGACAACCCTAAAATCCAACGCGCCATGGATAACCAGCATCGGGGTTTTCCAGTTTTTGACGTAGTTGACAGGATTGTGCTTTTCATAACCATCGGGATTTTCCCAGGGTGTTCCGAGATGGTCCCACTCGGGGAACCAGAGCTCTTCGGTGTCAAAGTAGGCTATTCGTTCATCAAGGTTTCCATCGTGATTGACGAGACAGCGAAAACGGTCGGGCCAGTTTCCTGCTATCCAGTTAATCATATAACCACCGAAGGAAGCACCGAGAGCACCGACTCTATCGCCGTCCATCCAGGTATATCGCTTCAGGGCGGCGGCCAGACCTTTTTGAAGGTCCTCAAGGGGCTTGCCACCCCAGTCGCCCCGTATGGAATCAGTAAAGTCCTGTCCATAACCTGTAGAGCCGTGAAAATCGACCATAACGGCGGCATAGCCGGCCCCCGCATAGGCCTGGGGATTCCAACGGTAGTGGAAAGTGTTGCCGAAAGAGCCTTGAGGGCCACCGTGAATCAGAAAAGCTACTGGGTATTTCTTACGAGGATTAAAATCCACGGGTTTGACTATGTAGCAATAGACCTTTTCGCCATTGAATCCCCTGAAGGAGAACTGCTCGTATTCGCCCATCCGGGCGGCGGCGATTTTTTCTGAGTTGATATTGGTGATTTGCCGCAGATTGCCGCCATCAGGTCTAACCGAATACAATTCCACTGGGCCGCTCATGGAACAAGCGCCATAAATAATCCTTTTGCCTGCAATACCGGGGGAACCGATTCTACCTTCTTTGACAACAGTACGAACTAAAGCTGTTTTTATATCGATTGCGAACAGGGATTTTTGGCCTATATTGGGTGCTGTGGCATAGATTGTTTTGCTATCGTCTGAGAAACAGAGAGAAGATGGGCTGCGATCCCAGTTTTCCGTTAAGATGCGCCTTCTGCCCCTGGGCCACTGCTGGAGGATGATTCGAAAACGGTCGGACTCGTAACCGGGCCTGGCCATCGCCAGGTAGGCCAAGGTTCTGCCATCGGGTGAAAAGACCGGATTAGTATCCCAAGCCTTGTTCTCCTCGGTCAAGCATTTCGGCGGAGATGAGCCGTCAATCGGCACCTGATAGAGGTCGAAGTCCGTCGACCACGGCTCCCGACGGCCCACATCGCGGGCGGAAAAGATAAGGGCTTTGCCGTCCGGTGTGAAGGTAATTTCTTCGGGGCCGCCAAAAGGTTTTGAAGGAGTATCGGCATCCATGCCGGGCATCAGGTCCACAGGTTCGCCTGTGTCAGAGGGCATGACAAACAGATGTGAGCGTCGGCCATCTTTCCATGTGTCCCAGTGTCGAATAAAAATTCGGTCATAAATACGGCCGGTTGCTTTTTTTGCCTCGACGTCGTCGAGCCTTTCCTTCGTGCATTCGGCCGTGTTGCAGTCGGGGAAGACTTCCATAGTAAAAGCAATGTGTCGGCCGTCAGGCAAGACGAGAAGATTTGCAACATCAAGGGGCCCATCCGTAACCTGCTCGGCCTCTCCACCATCAACGCGAATGCGCCAAACCTGTGAGGATTCCGAGCGTGTTGATATAAAATAAACGGACCTGCCATCCGGCGCCCAACGAGGATTAAAATCGTTTTCAGGATGAGACGTCAAACGACGAAGTCCGGTGCCGTCGACGCCGATGAGCCACAGGTCGGTCCTGCCGCGGTTTGCTTCGAGGTCTGTTTTCCGGAGTACAAAGACAATCCACTCGTCGTCCGGAGAGACTTGTGGATCCGAGATACGATCCATCGCCAGCATATCGTGAACCGAAAACGGATGAGTCTGGGCGGCAGAAGCTGAAGCACAAACTGCGATAGTTACGTACAGAATGAAGAACAACAAATAAATCAAACGCATAATTTCCTCCTTTTTCAGTCAAAAACAGACGGCTTGTTTACCAGAATTTCGGGATAAACAGTTTTTCGACCGGCCCCACCCGGCACACAGCTTTTTAGGCAGTGCGAGTTTCCTCCTTTACAAGTGTAATTGGGATATCGAGCCAGAAGGTTGAACCTCTTCCAAGCTCGCTTTCCAGGCCTATACTTCCGGCCAGCATAGCAGCTAATTCCTTGCTGATGGTAAGGCCGAGGCCGCTTCCGGTCGTTTCACGTGTTATGGAGCCATCAGACTGCCGGAATTTTTCAAATATCTTTTCCCTATCTGCCTCAGCGATACCACAGCCGGTATCAGCTACGGCGATGCGAACGGTGTTATCATCCGGCAGCAAGCTGGCGCGAATTTCAATTCTCCCCCGCTGTGGCGTGAACTTTACGGCATTACTTAGAAAATTGTTAAGAATCTGCTGGACTTTGCCGGCATCCGTCATAAGAGGCGGGATATTGATATCGGTCAGGAGCTTTACCTTGATTTTCTTTTTCCTGGTCAGCAACGAAAAGGATGCTATCAGGGATTTGCACAACTGGGGAACAGAGGTTTCTTCTATGTGAAGTTCCATTTTCCCGGCCTCGGTCTTTGCCAGGTCGAGCAGATCATTAATCATATTCAAGAGCCGGTTTCCCCCGGTAATGATATTCTCGGCGTACCTCTGTGCCTTTTCTTTTTTTAGAAGGCCGGGCTTGTCCCGCAGTACCTGGGCAAAGCCCAGAATCGCGTTCAATGGTGTTCTGAACTCGTGAGAGATATTCGCCAGAAACTCGCTCTTTATTTTGTTTGCCTTGAATAGCTCGATATTCCGCTCAGAAAGCTCTGCTATTTTTGCATCGAGCTGTTTGTTGGCCTGTCTTAGTTTCTCCTGGGCGGCCTGCAAGCCATCGAGCATATCATTAAAGGCATTTGCGAGCTTTTCATATTCATCACCGGTCTTTATCGCGCTTCTTATATCGAGATTTCCCTCCGCCACGTTACTTGCCAGTGCCCGCAGTTGTCTAATCGGCCTCAGGATTACGCGCTGTGTTATCATATAAAATGCAACGACAGCCCCGGCCCCGGCGAAGAGCCAGGCGACGATTACCGAGACCCAATTTAAGAAAATCACTTCGCCGATTTCAGTGGCGGGTCGTTGGATAATCACTGCACCTATCTGCTCATTCGGTGAAAATGCGGACCCTGAACCCTGTGGTTTATGGCAAACTATACATTGGTCTTCCGCCCTGAAAATCTTCACGTAGTTACTGTAACTGAGCCCTCTTTTTCTGACAAAAAAAACGTCTTCGTCGACTACAGCCTGTTCAGATCTTAGAGACTTAATCATCTGTTTCTGTTCTTCGCCCAACTGTGACAGGTCGGTTTCGCCTTCTTTTGCGAAACGAATAAATTGCATCTCCGGGTCATTTACATCAAGTACTATATCAGTATCAAACAGTGGCGGAAGGGTCATTTCGTCGGGCTCCTCTAACCTGAAGTGCCGGTGGAGGAGGATCTCAGCTTTTG
>Ga0209536_100016505_pt1 | contig 10499 bp, 10 predicted proteins | sample DeeMarSeWOR28_12_FD_187461 | JGI IMG/M metagenome (GOLD analysis project Ga0209536, IMG submission 187461) | Marine sediment microbial communities from White Oak River estuary, North Carolina - WOR-2-8_12 (SPAdes) (version 2) | ecosystem: Environmental > Aquatic > Marine > Intertidal zone >...
GCTTGTGATGGGAATCCTAAAAGATGCGGAGCTTTCATGGCGGACAAAGTACATGGACCTGCAACAAGCGACCGCGCGAAAGCCAGCCAAGAAAAAGGCGGGTGCGTCATGAATGATTTCACCAGAGGGAAAATTGTCGGGTGGATATTATGGATTGTTGGGATTGGTCTTTTGGCGATGGGCGGGATTTTCTTGCTCTGGGGTGGATGGAAAATGTCCTGAATTACCTGATCTGGCGGCAGCGGATTATGCCGGTAATCGGAATTTTTATTTCCTCCGAAGCACGCGGGGAAGAATATGCCGGGAACCGGAAGAAAGCCTATTCGGCCTTTGTTATCGAGGAAATTTTCCCTTTGATCCGGAAAAAATTCCGGATTTTGACCACGCCTGAGTCCGTTGCCACTTTTGGGATATCCAATGGAGGCAACATGGCCCTGTGGCTGGGACTGGAATATCCGGAGGTGTTTCAAAATATAGCTGCACAATCCAGTAATGTGGAAGATTCAATTGCGCTGGGATATCAGAGGACTCCTTTTTTGAAAAGTCAATTTTATCTGGATGTTGGCACTTATGATATTCCCGTATGTCTGCACTTGATGGATAATCTGGTCAATATTTTGGAAACACGGGGATTTGTCTATGTCTATAAGCACTATCCTGAGGGACACAGCTGGGGGAGCTGGCGGGCCCATATCGACGAGGGGCTGGAAATGTTTTTCCCGGGACCTGCAGCTGGAACAGATTAGAGTATTTCATCATAGAGATCGGGAGAAGAATATGAAAGGAAAAACTGAGGTTATTCATCATCTGGATGGGGTTCTGGCCGGAATTTTGACTGCCATTAACCAGTATTTTATCCACGCCCAGATGTGCCGCAACTGGGGATATAAGGTGCTGGAAAAAAAATTTCGCAGTGAATCGATCAGAGTGATGTATACCGCGGAAAAATTGATTGAAAGAATTCTCTTTCTGCAGGGTCAGCCCAATATGAGTAACTCCCTGAAAATACACGTTGGGGATACTCCGAAAAAACAGCTTCACAACGATTTACGGCTGGAAATGGAAATTATTCAGCGCCTGAAACAGGGTGTGAGTCAGGCCCGGGAGGCCCGGGACGACCGGAGCCGGAGGCTATTTATGGGTTATGTCTCTGAAGCAGAAAGTTATGTAGACTGGCTGGAAGCCCAGATTGATCAAATCATCGCGCTGGGAGAAGAGAAATATCTGTCTCAAAATATTTATCAATAAAATCATTTAAAAAGGAGCAAGGAACATGAAAGGTTCACCGGAAATTATCAAGATTCTGAACAGATCTTTGGAGGGAGAATTATATGCCATCATGCAGTATATTTTGCACGGGGAAAGTTGTGAGGATCTGGGGTATAAAAAGCTGGCGGCGTTTTTAAAGAAGGAAGCGATCCAGGAGATGGCTCATGCCGAAAGTCTGATCGAACGCCTTCTATTCCTCGAAGGTAACCCGAATATGAAAATGAATCGTAATCTGGGCTGGGATAAAGCGATGCGTAAAAATTTTGAGGCGCAGTTAAAGGCGGAAATGGAGGGAATTAAAATTTATGAAGAAGGGGTGCAGCTGGCCCGGAAGCTGGAAGATACCGGAACGCGCAATCTATTTGAACAGATTATCAAAGAGGAAGAAGAGCATGTGGATTGGATTGAGTCTCAGATGGGATTGCTGGAAGATGTAGGTACCGAAAACTACCTGGCTCAGCAGATGCATGAAGAGGAGGAATAAGGTCGACCCGGGAATCCAAATCGACTCCTTTGCTTCAATCAGTCAACATTTATACCGGGAAGACCCATTGAGAGCGGTGAGGGATTTATATGACCTGGGCAATTGTGATTTTACAAGGGAAAGAGAACTGCCGGATATTTTATTGCGAATAAAGTAACGATTCGCGGTCTCGCAATTTTTTTTTCAATGGATCTTTACAGGTTTTTTGGCATAGAAATCCTTTCTTGTAAAAGTGCATTCACATATTTCAGTGGTGAATTTTAGTAAGAATAAAAGAGAAAAAGTGATTTTTACCGTAATTTATTTTTTTTGTATCTTTGAATCGTTCAGGACATCCTATAATCTATTAACCTTGTGAAATAAATTTTTTTGGATGATTATGTATCAATTTTCACAAACCTTTATCCTAAATCTACATTTTGAAATGTAGAATTTGTCGAAGTATTGAAAAGACGAGATCAGGCGAATGACCGTATTTATTGATAATGAACCCTTTTTAACGATTGGAGCAGCGGCACAACAGCTGGGTGTAGCGGTGCAGACAGTGCGTTTGTATGAAAAATCCGGGCTGATTCTGCCGGCCAGAACGCCCACGGGAAGACGGCTCTATTCCCTGAGAGATATGGAAAGACTACGCTGTATCCGGAACCTGATTACCAAAGAAGGGCTCAATATCAGCGGGATACGCAAGATGCTCTCCCTGATACCCTGCTGGGAATACAAAGGTGGATTGGATGAAGATTGTCTCGGATGTCAGGCCTATCGGGAGGCAATTGGGCCGTGCTGGAGTGTCCGTGAGGTGGGAGCAAAATGTCGTCAGGTGGATTGCCGTTCCTGCGGGGCTTATCAGGTGCACCTGAATTGTAATAATATTAAAGAGATTTTGTTCAACCACAGGTCAAAGGAAAATTCAAAAATTAATATAACCAAGAACGCTTAATGTACAGGAAGGTGAAGGTATGAAAAAGTTACTCATTCTGGGTGCCGGAACCGGTGGAACAATCATGGCAAATAAACTGGCCCCGGTTTTGGATAAACAGGAATGGCAGATTACCATAGTGGATAAAGATGAGTACCATCATTATCAACCGGGATATCTGTTTATTCCTTTCAATATTTACTCACAGGAAGATGTCATCAAACCGCGTCGCGATTTTTTCCCGGCAGGTATCGACGTCATCATGTCACCCATCGAGATGATTCAGGCGGATGTCAACCAAGTCAAACTGACCAACGGCCAGGTGCTTTCTTATGACATTTTGATTATCGCCACGGGCAGCAGCATCCATCCTGAAGAGACCGAAGGAATGCTTAATGGAGCCTGGCATAAAAATATTTTTGATTTCTTTACCCTGGAAGGGGCGGCAGGTCTCCAAAATTATCTGAAATACTGGGAAGGGGGAAAACTGGTTATTAATATTGTGGAAATGCCCATCAAATGTCCGGTGGCACCACTGGAATTTTCCTTTTTGGCGGACTGGTGGTTTACGGAACAGGGCATCCGGGATAAGGTACAGATCGATTACGTGACACCTCTGCCCGGTGCGTTCACCAAGCCCCGGGCAGCGCAATTGCTGGGTAACTTCCTGGATAAAAAGAACATCAATCTGGTGCCGGAATTTTCTGTGGCACGGGTGGATACCACCCAGAACAAGATTGTATCCTGGGATAACCGGGAGGTCAGTTATGATCTGCTGGTTACAGTCCCCACCAATATGGGATCAGAAGTTATAGCAAATTCCGGTCTGGGTGACGATCTGAATTTTATTCCAACTCATAATAAAACCTTACAGTCCAAAAAGCATGATAATATCTTTGTCATCGGTGATGCCACGGATCTGCCCAGTTCAAAAGCCGGGTCGGTGACCCATTTCGAGGCCGATATTCTGTATGAAAATATCCTGCGCTATATCGATGGCAGGGTTTTGAAGGAAGATTTTGATGGGCATGCCAATTGTTTCATTGAATCGGGTTTTGGCAAGGGTTTGCTGATCGATTTTAACTACGATGTAGAGCCATTGCCCGGAAAATATCCTTTACCGGGAATCGGTCCCTTCTCCCTGCTGCAGGAAACTAAAATGAATCATTGGGGGAAAATGATGTTCCGCTGGGTGTACTGGAATTTACTGTTGAAGGGATCCGAGCTTCCCATTGAAGCCCAGATGGTAATGGCAGGAAAGAGGCAGTAATGATGGAGACAAAACAACTCGAACAGCAAATGCTTGAGATCAATCAGAAACTGGATGTTCTCACCCAGTACATGCAGGAGCAGCAACGCCGGCAGCGGGAATGGCAGGAGCTCAGGGATGACATGACCCTGATCGGGAAGGACATTTTCCAATCGGCGGTAGAAGAACTCGATGAGGTGGCGCATCATTTTGACGTGAGTGATCTGCTCTATCTCCTGAAAAAGTTATTACGCAATACCCGCAATCTTTCCAAAGTGATGGATCAGATGGAAAGCGCGGTTGACTTTGTCAATGATGCTACACCCCTGGGTAAACAGATTCTGAATGAAGTGATGGATAATCTTTCGGAGCTGGAGAGAAAGGGATATTTTGAGTTTGGCAAGGAAGCGCTGAAAATTGTGGATACAATCGTGACCACCTTTACGCTGGATGACATTCGATTACTCCGCGAGAATATTGCCGCTATCATTATTACATTCAGGAATATGACCCAGCCGGAGATGCTGGGAAGTATGAATAATGCCCTGCACTTTTTCCGGAAGATGGATGTGCATGTTGACCAGAAGATTGGATACTGGCAGTTAATGAAACAGATGCACGATCCGGAATTTAAGAGGGGGTTATCTTTCCTTATCAATTTTATGAAGAATATGGTGCGGACCAACGGAAGTGCTGAAGTCATCGATGAAAATAAAACTGGGGACTCAGGATCATAGAAATCGTTAGGCAGTTTGAAGCTCTGTAGCATGTTATTGTCATTTCGAGTCCCGCTGTGGCGGGAAGAAAGCTATTTTTAAAGATCTCTCCGCTTCGTCCCGGCCGGAAGAACCGGGATTGCGGCCGCGATGACGATTTCTGTTTTTGTGCCCGGGTGACCTGACACCAAAAGTAACACGGTCGAAGTTATTATTTTAAGAAGAAACTGAAGGTTCAAATTTTTAAATAATTATTATAAGATAAGTTAATTAACATTAAGTAAGGAGGAATAATTATGCCGACCAAAACTTTTAGCGGTAAGAATGTTGAGGTAGATAACGAGGGATTTCTGGTGAATCATGAAGACTGGACCGAAGAAATGGCCCCGGAAATTGCCAAGGAAGAAGGTATTGATCAACTGACCGAGGGTCATTGGAAAGTGATCCGCTTCATTCGTAAGGATTACCAGGAAACCGGTCAGATTCCCACCATCCGGCGCATGAAGAATGCCGGTGGCATTCCAACCAATGAATTGTATGAACTTTTTCCCCAGGGACCTGCGAAAAAGTCCGCCAAAATAGCCGGTTTTGGTAAACCACAGGGTTGTGTTTAATGGGACAAACACCACAATATCAAAAAGGAGTAATGAAATATGACTGAAGCGAAATCTGATCCGATCAAAAAAGTATCCATCGTGGTTTCCAAAGGTTCTCTGGAGGGAGTGTATCCGGGACTCATTATGGCAAACGGAGCCCGGATGGAAGGTATCGAAGCCAATTTATTCTTTACCTTTTTTGGTTTGGAAGCCATTATGAAAAAGCGCATGAACAACCTGAAGGTCGCCACAGTGGGAAATCCTGCCATGCATATTCCCTCTCTTCTGGGCATCATTCCCGGTATGTCCGCTTTTGCCACTTCCAGAATGATGAAAGAAATGGATAAGCTGGATATTCCCCCGGTGGGTGAATTTATTTAAATGATCTACGATGCCGGAACAAAACTGTACGCCTGTAAAGCCACCGTCGATATGTTCCATTTAACCCTGGATGATTTCTGTGAACAGACCGATTCTATCATCAATGTCGGCAAGTTCTATGAGATTGCAGCCGGTGGACAGATTATATTTACCTGATAAGCTGGTAATAATTAAAACACCAAAGCTAATTTATACAGCAAAAAAGCCCTGAAATCAGGGCTTTTTTTATGACTGAGGCTGGAAAAATTTTACAAATATTTGGTGGTGTGATTAATATCTAGACCGTACATCATTTCCGGCATTAATCCATACATCCTTCCAGATTAACATAGGCGGTGTGAATATTTTCCACCGCTGTCGTCAGGGCTTCCTCATCCTGAGAATCCTTCAGACTCGCCAGATCATCAACTGCCTCCTGCAATTGGTGCAGACTGCTGGTGAATTCCTGCTTGTTGCTCTCCATCCATTTCGGCAGCTTGGCTTCCTGCAAGGCCTGGACTTTTTTCTCGAATTCCGGTATCGACGCTTTCAGCATCTCCCAATTCTTTTCGGGAAGGTAATCGTGATACACATAATAAAGCGTTTTATGGAAATCGTCTAGTTCCGGGATGGGCGGATTAATAATCATCATCAGACCTTCAAAATCATCATGTAAGGTGCGTGCTGCCACTAGAAGCTGCTCTGCGTCATTATCGTCCATAGCCTGTTTATAATCCTGCAGGGTCTTACCCATCTGAGTTACACCTTCATTCCAATGAAGTTTTTTGTCTTCCCACTGTTCGGGGAAGGGTGCACTTTTAAGTTTCTCATATTGTCCCTGCAGTTTCGGATACAATTCCTTTAACTGTTCTGCATCCTTGGCGGGATAGGCATCATGCCACATTGGATGAATAAAATGATGCATTTCCCGGAGTTCGGGAATTTCTGGTTTACTGGCTTTTCTTTCCTCCTGAGCGAAAGCGGAAAAAAGAGCGATCAGGATGAGCAATAAACTGCTACATATGACTCTTTGCATAGAAACACCTCCGTTTATTTCGATAAATAGTTCTGAATTGACGCAAAATTTATTGACCCATAATTATAAAACAAAACATAAATATAATTTTTTATCCGTTGTGCAGAATAAAAGGCAGACAGGGTGGCCAAACGGAAATAACATACTTTTTGTGCTCTATTGCGATCTACTTTTATTGAATTATGTGGAACAGGTTGTCTGAATAAAAATATTCCCCTCTCCAGCATGAAAATTTTCGCATCGGAACCGGATTTGGAAAATGTTCCGGGATCTGTTGAAGGGTTTAATTTCTGCCATATTTCTGACTAGGAAAATTTTTTCCTAGTGAACTAGGAAAAATTGATCTGTATCACATTTTAAAAACAATGAATTAAATGCTGTTAATATATTATTAATAAAGAGATTATGACGGTTTTGAAGAAAGTTTGGTATTATATTTGTACTGTAAATTGTGATTTGGGGCGTGGAGTATTTCAAATAGATAAAAAATCATCAAACTTCTAAACAGGAGGAACCCTATGACATGACATTAACCATCGTTTTGTTTTTTTGTTCCTGCCTTTTTAATTCAAACTATTTTATGGAGGTGAACTAATGTTTAAGAAATTATGTCTGGTCTTATTGCTCATTCCAGTGATTGCGTTTGCCCAGTCTTCGGGTAAAATAGCTGGTGTGGTTGTCGATAAGTCTACCGGAGAACCGCTTCCGGGTGTGAATGTGATCCTGGAGGGGACCACACTGGGTAGCTCGACGGATATTGACGGATATTACGTGATTTTGAATATCCCCGTCAGTACCTATAGTATCCGGGCAAACTACATTGGATACAAGGACGTTCTGGTCGAAGGAATTCGTGTTTCGGCCAGCATTACCACCGAGCTCAATTTCGATATGGAGCCGACCACGCTGGAACTGGAAGAAGCCATCGTGATCACAGCGGAACGGCCTCTGGTGGAAAAGAATGTGACCCAGAGTATTTCGCTGGTCACTTCTCAGGAAATTGAGGCTATTCCGGTCCGTGGATTCAACAACCTGATTCAACTTCAGAACAGTGTTATTGTCCAGGACGGAAATGTGCACATTCGTGGCGGTCGTGCAGAGGAAACCGGGTATTATCTGGATGGCGCCTCAACCACCAATGTGTTAAACAATACCAACGCGGTATATGTCATTCAGGAGGCCATCGAGGAATTTCAGGTTTTGGCAGGCGGGTACACCGCTGAATTTGGAGGAGCCAACTCCGGTATTATCCGTACGGAATTGCGGACCGGTGGTTCGGATTATCATTTCTCTGTGGATGCCCAGACCGATAAATTTGTAACGCAGGAGAAAAAATTCCTGGGCACCTACTCCTATCAGCATCATAACCTGGTGGGAACCGTAAGTGGTCCATTCCTCTCCAAAAAAATCCGTTTCTTCCTGGCGGCTGAGAATAACTATCAGGGAGATGATGTGGTCCGGTTCAGTAAGGGATACACATTTGAGGGTGTTCCCGATATTCTCTCCAACCGTCCCAACGATTCTCTGTTAACGGTCTGGTATCCGGACGGGTTTACCCCCCAGAATAAAACCAACCGGTATTCATTCAATGGATCATTGTTATTCGATTACAGCCCGATAAAGATTCGTTTTTCGGGATCATACAGCAGTCTGGATAATCAGTATCCCGGAATCTTTCATAATAACGGATTGTATGAAATTGAACACATGAATTTACTGAATCACCGGGAATTTGGGGATCTTACTAAAACTTTATTGATCAATGGTAAAGCAACTTATATCGTTTCACCGACATCATACGCAGATTTGACTCTTAGTTATTACAGTAATGACTATGAAAGACAAGATGGATATTTTGAAGGTGAGTGGCAAGCCTGGTTTGATAGTTCACGCGTGGCTCAGGCCACTGCAGGCTTAGAAACAGGTCAAGTCGCTTATCGTGATGCCTGGCAACCCGAGTATGATTTCAGCCTGCTTGGGTTTAATATGAACCGTGACGGTCATCCGGTTGATCGTTATGCCCATCAACAGCAGAGTTACCTGGGTGGAGTCCTGAACTGGGTCAGCCAGATGGGCCGTCATCATGAAGTCAGAGTAGGACTTGATGCCCGCAGCTATACAGTGCGTAGTTTTTTCATTAATCCATCGGTTATGATTTATACCGCTGATCCGGCCTACAGTGCGGCCAGAACAGATTATCCGGTGACCTATGGCAGCATCGAGGATGTGCCGGTGGCAACCTGGGTCAGACAGGGAAATGTGAATACCTATGGCTATGATGTTTACGGAAACTCCATCAGCAGCGAATTGGATTATGGAGAAGGCGTGTATGTGGATGCACCCCGTAAACCCTTGTTCATGTCCGGTTATCTGCAGGATAAGATCGAGTTTAACGACCTGATTATCAATGCCGGTCTGCGTCTGGACTATTTTGACAGTGACGATAAAACGTTGCGAGATCCCGCCGATCCGGTGATCGATGCAAATAGTGGATTGGTTGTCAAATCTGAATGGGTCGATATTGATCCGTTTGTACAGCTCAGTCCCCGGCTGGGATTGTCTTTCCCGATTACGGAAAAGACCGTGTTTTATTCTCAATATGGCAAGTTCATCCAGATGCCGTCTCTGAATCAGATTTACTTTGGCAACTGGACCATGTCCCGTCAGATTCGCGGTGGCTTCTATTATGTTGCTCCTGTCGGATTTGGTTTGGAACCGATCAAGACCACTTCTTATGAAATCGGATTCCGGCAGCAGATTTCCGCGGTTGCCGCTATCGACATTGCCGGTTTCTATAAGAACGTAAAGGGCCAGATCCAGGTTGATAAAGAAAATGTGGTAGCCGGCGCCGATGTGCAGGATTACGAAAGATTTATAAATGGTGACTTTGCCACCACCAAAGGACTGGAATTACGTCTGACCTTGAGACGTACCTCCCGGGTTCAGTCACAAATCAATTACACCTTGACCAATGCCAAGGGAACCGGATCCAACAATACCGCTTATCATGGTGCAGTGTATCGTGATACCGAGCGACCCACCATCATTCAACCGTTGGATTATTCCCAGACTCATACCGGTTCAATTGTATTTGATTATCGTTTCGCGAAAAATGACGGTGGACCCATCCTGGAACGGCTGGGTGCGAATTTCCTGTTCACTTTCTCCAGCGGTCATCCTTTTACCAAGGTATTTGCCCCCGCTGGTGGTCAGGTTGATCCCTATGTGGCTGGTGTGGACTATATGCTGGATACCCGTTCCCGTCTGGCCACCGAACCGTTGGGTGCTTCCCGGACTCCCTGGCAGTTTAACATGGATATGCGCATCGATAAGACCTTCTCACTGTTCCAGAATCTGGATATCACCCTCTATGCCCGAGTCCTGAACCTGTTCAATAACAAGAATGTGCTCAATGTATATCAGTTGACCGGTAGCGCTACCGATGACGGATTCCTTACCGATCCTTCCCGTTATGAATCCGTCGTGAATGGTATTCAACTGGCAGCGGGTGAGCAGTATCCGAACGTCCCGAATCCCGGTCAGACCTATGTTGATATATATCGGGCCATGAACCTGGAGAATGGCGGTGCTTATACCGGACATTTCGGAAATGAATTGTGGAGCGCACCTCGACAGATCTTCTTCGGAATTAAGTTGGCTTATTAAACGTCATTATGTGAAGTTAAAAATTGAGGAGTGACAAATGATGCGGAATAAATATATAACAATAACGCTGCTGCTGGCCGGGATGCTGCTATTCCTGGTCACAGCGGGTTTCGCAGCGATTCCTGCGGACCAGGCCGGAAAGATTGTTTTCCGGAAGGTCGCTGCGGACAAACAAACCCAGACTCTCTCCAATATCAATAATTG
>Ga0209536_100016506_pt1 | contig 10497 bp, 6 predicted proteins | sample DeeMarSeWOR28_12_FD_187461 | JGI IMG/M metagenome (GOLD analysis project Ga0209536, IMG submission 187461) | Marine sediment microbial communities from White Oak River estuary, North Carolina - WOR-2-8_12 (SPAdes) (version 2) | ecosystem: Environmental > Aquatic > Marine > Intertidal zone >...
TCTATGGCGGCTGGAATTTCCCTGCGACCGACGCGCAAAACCGACTTCCGGCCACGCTCGGGTACACCAAGGGCGTGCCCATGGGGGGCGACCTCCGCGCTGCGCCCGAGGGCAAGGCACCGACCTTCCTCGTCGGCGCGCTCAAGGATCCGTTATCCGGCAATCTGGACCGCATCCAGATCGTCAAAGTGTGGTTGGACGCCGAGGACGAGCGTCAGGAGAAGGTCTACGATGTCGCGTGGTCGGGGGAGCGCAAGCCAGGCGCCGACGGCAAGCTGCCGGCTGTCGGTAACACGGTGGACGTCGCGAACGCCACCTGGACAAACACCATCGGTGCGCCGGAGCTGATCACTGTATGGACTGATCCGGACTTCGATCCGGAACAGCGCGCAGCATATTACGCACGGGTGCTCGAGATACCGACTCCGCGCTGGACGGCTTATGAGGCCAAGCGTTTCGGCGTCAAGATGTCGCCCGAGGTGCCCATGATCACCCAGGAACGCGCCTACACCTCACCCATTTGGTACACGCCGGGCGGGTGACGGAGTGGGTTTGAACACCTGGCCAGCCCGATTATTTAATCTGGGCGGTTAACTCAATGTGTGAGGATTAATTAAGCGCTTGTTGAATAAAGCCGTCCATTTAGGTTATCCTCTTACACTCTATATATATAGCGTATATAGTGTTCTCTCCAATGCAATAAGCACATGGTGAGCAACATGATAGGCCAAACCATCTCTCACTACCGAATCACGGAAAAGCTTGGCGAAGGCGGCATGGGGGTGGTCTATAAGGCCGAAGACACGAAACTAGATCGTACGGTTGCCCTCAAGTTCCTTGCTCCTGAACTCACTCGTGACCCCGAGGCCAAAACACGCTTCACCCAAGAAGCCAAGGCCGCTGCCGCACTCTCCCATGCGAATATTTGCACCATCCATGAGATCGATGAATTCGCGGGGCAGTCATTCATCGCGATGGAATGCTACGAAGGGGAGACCCTCGGGCAGAGAATAGCACGAGGTCCACTTCCCTTGGATGAAGCTGTCGACATCAGTCGACAAATTGCTCAGGGTTTAGCGAAAGCTCACGACCAAGGAATCGTTCATCGCGATATCAAGCCAGCAAATATATTTATTACCTCCGATGGCACGGTGAAAATCCTCGATTTTGGTCTGGCCAAACTTACCGGTCAAACGCGACTCACGAATACCGGCACGACCCTGGGTACGGCCGCTTTTTTTTCACCCGAACAAGCACGGGGCGCCGCATCCGACCACCGGTCAGACATATGGTCACTGGGTGTGACACTATACGCGATGGTTACGGGGCAACTTCCTTTCAAAGGTGAGTACGAAGCCCTGGCATACTCCATCCTGAATGAAGCGCCCGAACCCTTGACCGGGGTGCGGACTGGCGTGCCGCGGGATCTGGAGCAAATCGTAAACAAGTGCATGGAAAAAGAAGCAGGCGAGCGATACCAGACCGCAGTGGATCTCATCGCAGATCTTCGTCGTCTCAAGCGAACCATGCTTCCCACTGGGCGAGAACCGGTGACATCCAGGGCCACTGAGAAAGGACACTCGTCTGTCGCGCCTGGATCTGGCAAACGTGTGCGTTCGTGGATATTCGTGGCCCTGGCAGTTCTTATGGTTGTTGTCGCCATTGTCATCTTCCGGCCTTTCTTTGCCTCGATCGACAGGCAGCCTATCGAAGGGAGAAAGATGCTGGTGGTGTTGCCATTCGAGAGCCTGGGTCACTCAGAAGACAAATACTTTGCTGACGGCATTTCAGAGGAAATAACAAGCCGCTTGGCAACCTTACCAGAGCTGGGAGTCATATCTCGCACGAGTGCAGTCCACTACAGCGAGACCGACAAGATCATCCGCCAGATAGGTGAAGAGCTCGGCGTTGACTACGTACTGGAAGGTACCGTCCGGTGGGATCATGGGCAGGGAAGAATAAGCCGTGTGCGCATCACTCCCCAGCTCATCCGGGTTTCCGATGACACTCATCTTTGGACCGATAGATACGACCGCGAGCTGAAAGATATCTTTGAGGTCCAGTCAGATATTGCGAAGAAAGTAGTCGAACAGCTTGATATCACTTTGCTGGAGGGACAAAACCGCGCCCTCGAAGCCAAGTCAACGGAGAATTTGGATGCCTACCAGGCATACTTGCGTGGCCTGCACCACAGGCAATATATGTCATTGTCTGATCAAGCCAGGGTCCAGCCACAAGCGATGTTTGAACTTGCCGTGAACCTCGATCCTGGCTTCGCACGCGCCTTTGCCGAGTTATCAATCGTCCATTCCTGGTTGTATTACTCGCCGGGGACCAGTTCCCAAGACCACCTCGCCATGGCAAAGGCGGCCGCAGATAGTGCCGTAAAGATTCAGCCTGAGCTTCCTGAAGCTCACCTGGCGCTGGGCTACTACTGGGGAAACCGCAACAACGAAGCCGCACTGAAAGAATTCGCTTTAGCCAAGGAGGGCTTACCCAATGACTTCAGAGTGTTAAAGCTGCGCGGCTTTACGCAGCATCGTGGAGGGAACCTCGAGGCTGCGCTCGCTTCGTACAAGGAGGCCTTCGAATTAAGTCCCATGGATGCCGAGATGGCATTCCACATCACCTTTGTTCTGACATAATTTCGCCGTTACGAGGAGGCTATCGTCTATTGTGACCGGGCGATCTCTTTGACTCCAGATTTTACGGGCAATTTTGAGGAAAAGGCCAAGATCTTCTGGTTGTGGAAAGGTGACACGCACTTGGCGCGAGCTGTACTTGAACGAATGCCGGGGACGAATGAACCCGACTGGACCTTTTACGTTTGGTACAGGCAGGAGTTGTACGAGCGGAACTACGAGCGCGCCCTGGAGCAGGTGGCCGCCCTCTCCACCGACACGTATGAAGAGCAGCTAATTTTCTACAGCAAGGCGTAGTTGGCGGGCCTGGTTTACTATCTCATGGGCGACTCGAAGCTCGCCCGGGCTTCTTTCGAATCTGCACAAGATTTGCTTGAGGCCGTGGCTGTGAAGCAACCCGAAGACTCTCGCATTCACAGCTCGCTCGGCATGGTGTACGCCGGGCTTGGCCGCAAGGATGATGCCATACGCGGGGGGTAATTGGGAGTCGAGCTGAGCACCGCTGAATTCGAGGGCGTATATGGTACGGTCTCTGTTCAAAAACTGGCCTTCATCTATGTGATGGTCGGTGAATACGATGCCGCTCTGGATCAGATCGAGTATCTTCTTGCGGCCAATGCCCACTTCTCCGTCGGCCTGCTCCGCCTCGACCCCAGGTGGGATCCACTTCGCGACCATCCGAGATACAATTCAATCGTAGAGAAGTACTCGGGAACAGGTCCATGATAGGCCAGACCATCTCTCACGATCGCATCCTCGCGAAACTCGGCGAAGGCCATATTCAAGTAGTGTAGCGCTCTCCAAAACATTTTTTTATTGGACCCGGGTCAGGCCCAGGTCCTATTCCATGAGCCCCTTCAATATGGATACATCCCAATAGGCTCTCTTCCGCGCAAAGTGCTGTATTTCGTATTTGGTCATCTCATTGAAATACAACCAAACGTGTCCCCTTCATTTTTAGTATACTAAGAGCGAACAAGTCCCTCACTTGATCCGATGTATTGGAGGGACGATGTGAGTATTTCAACAGATAAAAACGGGAGGTACGAAACATGAGATATAGGTGGAACATAATTTTCATTTGTTGCCCATTGCTCTTTTCAATTTTGATTTGCGATTTGTACATTTCCAAAACGTATGGTTCCGATATATCCTTTTACGAACTCACTGAGGAAAGCAATTATCAGGAAGGCTGCTTTGCTCCCTGTATGTGTCCGATATTTTTAGTGCCAAATATACAAGGAAACTTTCTCCTCCGTATCCTATCCCAAGCTGATGAATTGACTCATTATGAAGTTTTGGAAGTTGAATGGTATATGTCGTATGGAGGCGAATCTGTTCATATAATCGGATCTGGATATTACCAAATTTGTTTGGATAAGCATCGAATGGAATTGGATCTCAAGGTTGGTAATTCCCCGATTCAGCACTTTGACAGCGGGTTAGTTCCCTATGAATATGAATTTCCAAATATTTCGTTAGCCGTTGCGCTGAACGGTTTCTATTGCTATGACCAGGTGTTTGATATTTCGGCGGTTCCAGTGTTGGTTGGATTTGACCAGAGCACATGGGGGAGACTCAAGGCAATGTTTCGCTGAATTGGCGGTTCCCTATTTAAGGAGAGTCATCTTTCGTGCCAGAGTACCATCGCTGGTGTGCAGGAGATAGAGGTAGGTTCCGCTCGCCAGATTCTCAGGGGTGAAGGTCACAAGGTGTTGTCCTGCTAAGTACTCCTCGTTCAATAGTGTGTCGATCCTGCGCCCAGTGAGATCGTACACCTCGAGACGGATGTAATCATCGCGGGGAAGCGTGAATCGGATGTTAGTAGTTGGGTTGAAGGGGTTGGGTATGTTATCCAGCTTGATAGCCGTATACATCGGAACATCTGAAGGCTGACCCAATAGGGTAAAGGTAAAAGTGCCCAGGGGGATCCCATTGCCCAGCGGGCCATTCGTGATAAGGCTGATTGGCTCGTGGGGATCGGTCGGCTGATCGGGAGAATTGTAACTCGTTCCACTATCTGTCCCCGCATCGTAAGGCCAGAGCTGGATAATGAGTTCCTCCGCCCATTCATCGCTGGCGTGAAGATCGACTCCACTGACTCCCACGAACCAGTCCGGACTGGGAGCGATCATGGACACCAGGGTCACCAGGCTGAATTCCTCGCTGAGAATAAAAGTCATGCTGGTCATCCCGGGGGAGGTGTAGATGATGCCTCCGCGGAGGACCGACTCCGCATGACCCGCAGCGATCGCCGCTTCGACCTCTTCGTCCAGGGGTGTCTGACTACCCCATTCAGCCATACGTTGAATACCGAGACTGGCCAGCTCACCTTCGTTCCAGAAGGAAACGGCAGCGTTATGCGTGCCTCCGATGAGACCGGAGAAGTGGGGATTCCCCGGGAAGTCCTCCGGGTGTGTCTCGGCGCTCCAGGTGGCGGTAAAAATCACCTGATAAACTGCGACCGCGGGCCAGGCACTCGCGGTCACCAGAAGGCTTCCAAGCAACCCCACACAGAACAACGCTAACTTCGTGAATTGCTTAATCTGGGGCTGACAAGCGGCAATTTTGACTGTCATGGCAGTTGAATTCCGGCATTGAAAGTTAAACAGGACTACTTCATAGCTCATTAATATACATACGTAATCGACCGGTGTCGTGTGACAGGTTTTATGTGAGGGACGCTTCGCGCGGGGTATTGCCTAGCAGAGACAGCTGAAGGGCTCAAGTTCTCAACTTGAGCCCTTCATGCTACCTAGCCGCAATGTGTGGGTCATTCAAAGTACAGATTCTTGATGGATCCCCAGCTGCTGATCTCGACCGGTATCACGTCTGTCCCGCCGTAGTAGATCTCATCAACCCCATAGAACTCACCTGCAATCGTCTGTGTAAATGTAACCGTGGTGAAATAGAGGAGGTCATTGATCACGCCGAAGAACTGGTCGTTCCCGTTCATTTGCGGCGTGACAGAGACCTCAAAAAGGTCATTGACATCATTGCTGAATGTCAATGTACCTGTGCCGAAGTCACCCCAGTCGGTGATGTTGAGGCCGAATGCGTTGATGGGTTCGATGAACTCGAAAATCATATGCTCGTTCGCATCGCTTTGATAGCCAACCCAATTCACCCCGTCTGTGGCGAAACCACCCACAAACGGTTCGTTCCATATACCAAGAGTGGGCGAGTATGGCCCTGTGCCGGTTACAGAGAAGTCAGCCAGCACGATGGTATCCGCGATGTAGCCATTAGTTGCCGTTTCTCCCTCGAAGCTCTCGAGACTCAGCATCCCCGCAGTGGTGAGAAACTCATCCTGATCGGTGTAGGTTTCCGTTGTAGCGAAGGCAGACAGTGGCAAAGTGATGCCGATGGTAAGAATGCAAAAGACCAGGAAATTCGGTGACCATTTCATCATGCTCCCCCCCAAAATTTGTGTGAAAATTTGCATCTGTAAACAGGGCGTTGAGTATACCTCAGAACAGCGTCAAATTCAAGGTGCTCGCTCAATGTCAATGAATCAATTAAACGCTTAATTGATCAGAGCCAACAATTTGGGTTAACCTTGAACAACCTCACTACATTATATAGTGTTATCTCAGTTGCCAAAACTATTTGGAGAGCAGCTTGATAAGCCAGACCCTCTCCCACTACCGGATTCTCGAAAAGCTCGGCCAAGGCAGGATGGGGATGGTCTACAAGACTGAGGATAGGAAGCTCAAGTGAACTGTGGCGCTGAAATTCCTGCCTCCTAACCTGATATTATTGTGATATTTTACTCTCCGAAAAGTACTCGACCTCTTACTCCAATTTCATCTGCTTCAATAATTCCTCGTATCGTGAATCACCGCGGAGATGATCAACTTTCAACTCCTCGAAAACCTGCAGCGGTTCCCTCCTGCGGCCAGAGATGGCATAACCCCAGCCAAGTGCCGCAAAAGAAATCGAGTCATGTTCCGCTTTCATCCAGAAGCTGATATATCAGCCGAGCCGCTCGCTCAGCCCCATCGGTCCGGATAGGCTCAAAATGCGTCTCTTTATCTAGATTAGCGAGAACTGCCTCGGTCAGAGACTCTGGCGTTGTCTCGGAAAACCACATCCTGACTCCCGCGCGATGCCTGTCCAACCTGTTGGCAATATGGTCGGCCTGCTCGAAATGCCCCTCTAAGGGGAAATAAAGGAAGGGTATTTTGAGAGCCGTCAATTCGATCGTGGTAGTACCACCACCAATAACGATGGATAAATCACTCGCAGCAAAATGTTCGAAGAGATCGGGAACATATCCGCGGACATCTATACCCTCTGGGACATCGATGTCGCTGGGCGAAAGACTGGGACCACAGACGAGAACCATGCGAAGATCGGGGAACCTCTTCTTGATAAGCAGGAAAGCCTTGCCACACAACTCGAGCAAGACATTTCCAAGGGCGGTGCCACCAATCGAGCATACGACCAGTTTTTCCGTTCCATATCCCAACTTTGCTCTGATTTTCGCTTGGTTTTCGTAATCAGCGGGATCAAAGCGGACAACGTAACCCAGGATCTTGTACCATTGTCGCACGTGGTCGCGTCGATTGGGAAGCAGGATACCAAAAGTCTTGTCCGGTACGTCTTCAAGTTCGCCGATAAAGAAACAAGAAATATCCGAAGTGGAAATACGCTTGTGATCTCGGGCCCACTGTCTGTTCATCAAATAGACGAACAATATTTCTTTCAGATTCCTGGTCACAGATTCCATTCCTACAAAATCATACATCATTACAAACGTGGGTTCCATTTCGATGGTGCCGGTACGTATGGCGTAGACTATTTCATGAGCCTCGTCACCAATAACGAGATCGTATTGATGGTTTTTGATGAACTGTTTGAATATGTCTACGTTTTGGTTTTTGTGTTGTTGTATGTGTATAGCGTAGTCCACGATGTTGCCGCTATAGGGTTTGAGATCTTTGAGAAGACACGCTGAGACAGAGGCATAGTCAATCCATCGACTCGCCTCGGGGACGAGATACTCGCCGGCATCTTGGAGAAGCTGACTCGCTGGCCCGGTGGCTATCCACTCGAGCTGCACTTCGGGATCTTGATGACGCAAGGCCCTGGCTATTTCCAGGTCCCTGGTGACGTGTCCTAAACCTATGGATCCACTGATATAGAGCATTTTCTTCCTGGCCTTGATAAAACTCCTTATGCAATCAGGTATCGAGGGTTGCAAAAATACGCCCCTCCAAAGCCTCGCCATCCCCTGTTTGGGCTCGATTCAGAAGGCTGAGAGTGCTCTCGTTGAGCGGTTTGGATTTTGGGGTTTGTGAGCCTCGTTTTGGTGGCCCCCCAACTTGACTTGGCGGAGCCATCCATCATACACCTTCATTTGTAAGTGTTCTTATCCCTTTTATCATAGTGCTAGCGGAGTTACCTGTAAAGCTCTCCGGCTATTTGTATTCTCGGCCTCAATGATCACCCTTTCGGCATCGTCGCAACAAACCCAGCACTTTGATTCTTCGATTTTTCAACCGTCCGGTTTATTGAAAGTAGCAGTAAGCGATGTAGCGTCTTGAGCTGGTCCAAAGGGAAACCCGGCTATCCGGGCCCTTATGTAAAAGAAACTTCAAAAATTAATCAAACATTCATGGCCTCCAATGCTAGCAGACCCTACCGGGATAACATTGTAAAAAACCAGCGCCTATGATAAAATTGTCAGAGGGTTTGGATTGGCACCTATGATTTTACATTGAAGGTCTTGCTGCCTCTGATGGAATTCAAATCATTTTTTCTTTGCTGTCGGGACCAACTGGGTCGGAAGCGCTCGCTTGTCCGCTTTTGGAGCTGCTTGGTTCTGATAGCCGCGATCCTGGTTTTCAACGTAACGGCGGCCTGGTCTGCTCGCTATCATGTGCGTGTCATGGGTACTCGTACAAGCAATTCCAGCACACCCAACGACTGGTCTCCAAGCAATTGCTACCGCACTCTGGATGCAGCTCTAGCGCAGGCAGCCAACACCGATTCAATATTAATGTTCAAGGAAAGCCACTTTTTTTCCCAGCAGCGTGGACTTCATACCTTCTTGTTCAATCAGGATCTGGACGGCGATTATACCAGTTGCCGGCTACTACTGGTTTCGAACGCAAGCTTGATTCTCAATGCGCCTATTCTCGCGTATGAGATTAGGGGAATCTCTTTTATTGGGATCATGCCCTACAGTACGCTGCCCGTGCTCCAAGTTGACAACAGTTCGCAGGCTATCCAGGAGATACTCATCGAGGATTGCTTGTTCATTTACAATCGTGGTGGGGCCGACCCCTTCGGGGGTAGCTGTATTCAGAGTCATCTTTCTGGTTTTGACCTACAGCTCAGATTGAAGCGCTGCCAATTCCGTAACAACACATCGAATGGCCCTGGCGGGGCTGTCTTCTTGGCTGACGATTTTAGGATCTGGGTTGAGCAATGTGATTTTGTAAACAACAAAAGCCAGGTTGGTACATCTTTCGGTGGACGAGGTGGAGCAATTTCTATCATGTCGCCCTTTATCCCGAGCCGCCTGGTCATGCAGAACTGCCGGGTTGACAGCAATCGTTCTTGGGGACCAGGAGGAGGACTATATGTCGAGGATGCCAACTTGACCCTAAATGAATGTGTAGTGAGTGGGAATTTGAGCGCTTTCGGTGATGTGCAGCCTTGGTCCGCTGGTGCAGGTCTTTTTTTGCGAAACATGAACACGCAATCACAGGTGCTTCAACTCGAGGTAATAAAGTGTCGGTTTTCGGCTAACTTGGGTAATCTGAACGTCAGCGATTCGGCGGCGGACGGGGGTGGAATCCTTGCGCGAGGATTTGACTTGGATCGAATGGTTCAGGTCCACATCGCAGACTCGGCCTTCGAAGATAATTTCAATGCGCAAGGTGGTGGCCTCTACGTGGGGCGCTACACCAACGGGCTGGTCGAACGCTGCCGCTTCTATCGTAATACCGCATATTTGAACGGCGGAGCATCTTATAAAGGTGGTTATGCGCCCGAAAATCTTGGTGAAACAGTCCGTTTCGAGTATTGCGAATTCATAGGTAACAAGGCTGGGTACAAGCTGAACGGCCAACAGGGGTCAGAGCAAGGTACCGGCGGCGCTTTCAGGACACGCTTGTACCCGCGGGCAGAGTTCGTGAACTGCAGCTTTTCTAATAATAGGTGCGGTGGCTCACAACAGCTGGGTGATGCCATCTACCATCCGGAGGAACCGGATTCTTTCACGAACGACTTGCAGCGCTGCGTCCTGTACAATTGCGTATTTTGGGGTACCAATGGAAATGACATTCAGGTGCGCTCAGATCCACTCGGTTTCAGTTTGGTTTCCCATTGTGCCTTTGTGGATGGTGAATTCGTTTGCCAGGGCGTTACCCCTCGGTTGACGGTGTCGTTGACCGAAATCCCCTATGTCGGTTTAGAGGATCTCTGTCTCTATCCCGGCTCTCCGTGCGTTGACCGAGGAATCGATCTTGGCATTCATTCTGATATCCGTGGTTTGAGTGTTCCGCAAGGAGCGGCTCCGGACATCGGTGCCTACGAGGGACCTTGCCAGGATATGACTGGGATTCGAACAGATCCTGGCGAGGACCCAGAATCAAACATAGCGCTGTGGGCAAATCCCAATCCCTTCAATCCGCAGACGACGATTAGGTTTGCGCTGGATAAAACGCAGCGAGCGAAGATCGAAATATACAATATGTCCGGTCGTTTGGTGGCCGTTCTTACCGATCGAGTGTACGCCGCGGGCACTCACACCGTCAATTGGATTGGCCGTGATTCCTCAGGTAAGGCCGCGGCTTCCGGCACCTATCTTGTACGTTTGACAAAGAATAACTTCGTTGAATCG
>Ga0209536_100016507_pt1 | contig 10497 bp, 13 predicted proteins | sample DeeMarSeWOR28_12_FD_187461 | JGI IMG/M metagenome (GOLD analysis project Ga0209536, IMG submission 187461) | Marine sediment microbial communities from White Oak River estuary, North Carolina - WOR-2-8_12 (SPAdes) (version 2) | ecosystem: Environmental > Aquatic > Marine > Intertidal zone >...
GGTTTATAAACATTTGAGTAGGGTTGTAGAAAAGTTTATGGGAAGCATATCTTTAGACTATGCGGGATTTATTCCATATGATAAACATCTGAGTGAGTCCATAAACAGAAGGATACCGGTTACTTGTTGCTATCCTCAATCATCTTCAAGCCAAAGCTTTAAAAAATTGGCTATATATCTATTAGAGGAGACAGATGGAAGACATCAAGAAGGAAGTATACAATTTTTTTGGAAAAGACTAATGGTTGGTGCGACAGGTTGATGAAATGAATGCTGGGATAAAAAAATATCAGGAAGTAACTCATGTAGACCAAGAAAGTATGGATGATAAACATCGAGAAGAACTTATTCTCAAATATGCTCCCCTTGTAAAACAAATTGCTGAAAGGATGGCGGTTAGACTTCCTCCCAACATTTCCAAGGAGGAACTTATCGGTCCCGGAATTTTGGGGTTGTTTGATGCTATTGACAAGTTTGACTCAAAAAGGGGGATACAATTTAGGACATATGCGAACCTAAGGATAAAAGGGGCAATTTTAGATGAATTAAGAAAGATGGACTGGATTTCAAGATCTGTCAGAAGAAATATTAACAGAATGGAAGATGCAATAAGAACCCTTGAGCTAAAACACGGAAGAGAGCCAAAAGATGATGAGATTGCTGAAGAGATGGGACTTGACTTGGAATCATATTACAAAATGATCAGCAGATCTCATGGCGTAAATCTGTTAAGTCTGGACGAATTGATGCTTGACGGCACAACGCCTAAAATATCCAAACAGGTATCGGATCAACCTTCTCCCATAGAAGAATTAAAAGTAAAAGAGATTAAATCAATTATATTTAAAGCGCTGTCAACACTTTCAAAAAAAGAACAAATAGTGATGTCTTTATATTATTATGATGAATTGACGTTAAAAGAAATAGCAAAGGTTTTAAATTTAACCGAATCAAGGATATCACAAATCCATTCGAAGGCAATAATAAGATTAAGGATAAAGCTGAAATCATATTATGAAGGCTGATTATGACTTTAGTAAAAAAAGAAAATGCTGTTCAATCTTTCGATAATTCGGATGAATCGGGAGATAAAAAGAAAAAAACGAAACATAAACCCAAAAAATATAGATGGAAAAAAAGGGCTTTTTTTTATTTTATAGGAGGAACATTGGTTTTGGCCGGGATTTCATTATACCCTATTTTAAAAAATAGTGGAAAAAACATATGGATACCCCAGCTTAAATGGTTTCCTATCCAAAATTCCAAAACCATCAAATTTGAGCCATTTATTATCCCTTTTAAAGAGCCAGGTAAATATACATATATATCTTTAAGTATTTCCTTTGAATTGTCGAATAAAGAATTAATGAATGAAATGATAGAAAAAAATAATTGGATTAGAGGTATCATTTACAATATCTTGAGTGAAAACATATACGTATTGGAAAATATATCATCTTTAATGAAACTTAAGATGTTTATTATTGACGGTGTGAACAACATACTAACAGCAGGCAAGGTTGATAAAGCAATTATAACTGATTTTTCGACAGTTTAGGTAAAGAAGGGACTTTATATAAAAATTGACCACTTCAATTATAATTAAATTATTAATAAAAATAAGGCCGCCGACGGACATGAACGTCAAAGGCGATTGGACCTTGCGGATAAAGATTCGTAGTTGAAACGACCTGTTTGAGTTGTTTTTAAATACTTTTGTATCACGACGGCGACCTTAATTTAAAGGAGAAGGCCATGTCAGGTACAACTCATATGAATGTGATTCTTAGCCAGGGGAATACGATTAAGGAAGTTCATAATGTAAAAAAACAGAATCTTGAAATGAACCAACAGTTTGCTGCTCAAAAATCAGAAGATATGAAGAAAGAGGATAAATCAAAAGTACAAGAGTTTGAGACAAAAAACAGAATTGAGATAAAAAAAGATAAAGAGAAAAAAAATGATCAAAAAGGCAACAAAAAGAGATCAAATAATAAAAATGAAAAAGAAAAAATGAATTTATCAGAAGGTAAGCTCATCGATATCAGGGTCTGATTATGAATTTGTTTGAATTAAAATACCTAATTATTTCGCAACTGGCGATTGATTTTGCAATTTTTGTTGTGTTTATTTTTTTAATAAGACGTCTGAGGTTGCTCGATAAAGGATCCTTATCATTGAATAATAAGCTTAAAATGTATGAATCATTCCTAACTGATGCGGACAACACGTCTGTAAAATTCAAGGGGATGTTACAAGAGAAAAAGGATATAATTAAAAAACTTAATGAACAATTAGAACAAAGAATAAAGAGTTTAAATGCGCTATTAAACAGGAGTGATGCACTACTCTTTAAACACAGGCAAAATAATCAAAACGGCTATGTCCAAGATTCTTTAAAAAATCATACAAAAAAAATTGTTGACCTGGCAAAAGAGGGATATGATTTAGATTACATTTCTGAAACCCTTGTTATTCCTAAGGAAGAAGTAATGCTGGTGCTAGATCTAAAGAAAAGAATATCACAATTAGAATCTAAAGAGGGTGCGTCTTGAATAAAGTCGTTAATTCAACAATATCCTCGTCCAAGATATCACTTCAAACAATAGATAATACCTCTTTTTATCCCAAATTAGTTGAAAACGAAATTGTTAAGGGGACGGTTTTGAGATCCTTTTCTTTAAATAACGTCTTGATGATAATTAAAGGAAAAAGGATCATGGCAAAAACACACATGCCTTTAAGGGAAGGCAGCATTATATCATTAAAAGTTGAAGAAATTCACCCAAATCCAATCCTTAAGCTCTTGGGAATATTAAATGAAAATATTGAAACAATAAATACCTCTATGATTCTGAACGGATTAAAGAAGAATTTGTGGAAAACAATCAATGATAGCATTGACCATTCCATGCTTCCCGAAAATGATAAAAAACTGTTTAAAGATTTGATAGATGATATATCAAAAAAAATATTTCTAAAACCAAATCCTAAATTATTGAGAGAGCTTGTCGATAAATCGGGAATCGGATGGGAGGCAAAACTAAGAGAAATTATAAATTCTAAAACATATAGTAAAACAAATATTAATGAACTTATAGCAGGTGATTTAAAAGGTCTTGGATCAAAATTTATTTCCTTAACACAAGGACAAAATGATCTTTTCGAAAGGTTCGTATCTACGATAAAAAATATTCAGCTTCTTAATCAGTTGGGGTTTGAACAAGAAAGAAAAATCTTCATTCCAATACTGTTTCAATTTCCTGATAATCTTTTTACTATAGGCCAATTGCTGATACAGTTTAATCAAAATAAAAATAACAAAGATGGTGATGGAAATGAAAAAGACAAGGACTTTTTCAGAATAAGTTTTTTATTAGAAATGTCTAAACTTGGCCCACTAAGAGCTGATCTTGTGGTCAAACAAAAACAGATCAATGGAAGATTTTTAATCGTTGAAGAAAAAACAAAAAATATCATTGAAAAACAGCTTCCATCTTTAATAAAGACGTTTGAAAATAAGGGCTTTATCATTCCCCATTTTGAATGTTATATGAAAAAACCGGCGGAGATAAAAGATACGCTGATCAAGGAGATTATTCAGGAGGAAAACCATAATATCAACCTGGTTGCTTGAATGAAACGAAAATTAAGAAAGAACAGTGCTGTAAGTTTAAAGTATCGGCCCGAATCAGACAGTGCCCCAAGAGTTACGGCCAAAGGCAAAGGTAAGATTGCTGAAAAAATTATCAAAATTGCAAAAGAACACGATATTTACATTCACGAAGACCCCGATCTGATAGAGGTTTTGTCGCAGCTGGACATAAATGAAGAGATCCCGCATGATCTTTATATAGTTGTGGCAGAACTTCTGGCCTTTGTATATTCTCTAAACAAGAACATGTCACGGCTCTAAACCTAAATGAATCTTAATACCTTCAATTAATTAATTCATAACCGAATCTTTCACATACAATAATGAATAGAGGTAAAAAGTTCCAATGGGCATTTTTTTCCTCCTCGTCAGAAAAATATGCCTCATATGTTATGAGTTATAAAGCAATATAATCGGATAGTTGTGTAATAATATATTTATTGGATAATTTGGCATTGATATTGCTTTTATAGGTCATAAAAAGAAAAAGGAGAAAAAATTGATATCCGGAATCTATAATTTAATTGATGGTTCCATGACTCAGCAACTGAGATTTGAAACCATAGCAAATAATATGGCCAATAGCAATACCAATGGCTTTAAGAAAGATATCATATCTTTTTCTGAGGCACTTGAAACGCAAAGTAATTCCAGTACAGACTTTTCTCAAGGCCCTATAAGATATACCGGGAATGAGCTTGATATTGCATTAAGTTCCAAAGGTTTCTTTAAAATCGAAACTCCTAATGGATTCAGATATACGAGAGACGGGGCATTTTCAATCAATGCACAAGGATTTCTGGTAACTGGGAGTGGAGATACGGTATTGGGGCAAAATGGCCCAATAACCTTAGAGGGTGGTGAGGTTTATATCGGAAGAGATGGACAAGTTGTGGTGAATAATGAATCGGTGGATAAAATACTTGTGGTCGACTTTGATGAGCCTCAGCTCCTTAGAAAAGAAGGCGGATCATATTATTCTTATCTTGGAGAAAGCAAAGGAATATTAACACCCGAGGATGCCGAGATTCAGCATAAATATTTGGAAAGTTCAAATGTTAATCCAACCCAGGAAATAATTAAAATGGTAGAGACATACAGGGCTTTTGAGTCGTTGGAAAAGGCGATTCAGTCCATTGATGCATTAACCAATGAAATGGTTAATGATTATGGTACAGTTCCAAATTAAAGGAGATAATCATGTTAAGAGGATTGTGGTCCGCAGCTTCGGGAATGGCTGCTCAAAAAATGAACATTGATGTAATTGCAAATAACCTGGCAAACGTTAACACATCGGGTTTCAAAAAAAGTCGGACGGATTTTCAAGACCTTATGTATCAAACGGTGAATCAGGCAGGTTCTGAAACATCCACCGGAGAACAGATTCCTGTTGGTATCCAGGTCGGAATGGGAACAATGCCTATTGGCGTTCACAAGGTATTTATGCAGGGAGATTTCCAACAGACGAAAAATGAGCTGGATATGGCAATTGAGGGAAAAGGTTTTTTTAAGGTGATTAGCAACGAAGAAGAACTCTACACCCGTTCAGGTAATTTTAAATTAGATGCAAACAGAAATGTTGTTACACCAAATGGCGATAAGTTACAACCAGAAATGACAATTCCAGAAGAAACAGTAACCATCAAGATTGATGCTGATGGAACGGTAACAGCATTTGATCCCCAGGGCGTCGGCGCATCTCTTGGAACAATAGAATTATATACGTTTCCGAATCCGGCAGGACTTTTCAGCCGCGGCCATAATCTATACAGATCTACGGACGCTTCGGGTGAGGCTGTGAACGGAACACCGGGTTCAGAGGGTATGGGTACGATTGTCCAAGGGTTTGTTGAAATTTCTAATGTGGATGTAGTGCAAGAGATGGTTGACATGATTATGGCACAAAGGGCTTATGAGATTAACAGCAAGGCAATAAAAACAGCGGACGAAATGCTGGCCATCGTAAATAACATTTCAAGGTAACTCGAAGATGGATAAAAAAAAATATCACATATTTATTCTTCTCTGTATTTTTGGGTTTTATTCGACTTCAATGGCTGCGACAATCAGCAAAAATGATCATCAGAATGTCTCCCATAAAAATTACCAAACCATAACGGAGAACGAATTCAGAAAAATCTTTCATAAATATCTTCATCGAAATTTAAACAATCAAGCATGCGATGTTGTCATTTCCAGAATAAAGATAACCGGCAATGTACCCGTACCTGCAGGAAGAATCAGTTTTCAGCAGTATCAAAAAGGAAAAAGAAGACTTGAAGGACATGTAAGCCTGATCGTCGTGGTTAAAATAAATGATGTGGTAAAAAATAAAGTTAAACTGTCAGGTTGGGTTGATATATTTCAGCCTGTAGTTTGTGCTTCTCGTGATATTAAAAGGGGAGAGAGGATTGGAAAAGATGATCTTTATATGGTCAAAAGAAATATATCTCATTTATCTTCGAAAATTTTAACGGATATGAATAAGATCATCGGTTTCATGGCAAAGCATAATGTAAAAAAAGATACCAGTCTTAAAGAATGGATGTTCGAGAAATTTCCAATTGTGGATAAAGGAGACATCGTTACAATATTAGCTGAATCCGGAGATCTAAAGGTAACTGCTCCAGGAAGAGTTTTGATGAAAGGTTATGAAGGTGAGCTTGTAAAAGTTGAAAATCTAATGAGTAAAAAAGAAATTTACGCAAAGGTCGTTAGCAGCTCAATGGTGGCGGTAGATTTTTAGATATTAGGAGAGAACCATGGCAGATAGAAGATACTTACTTTTATGTATAGCGTTGATATTCTTGATTGGTTGTGCGGGTCTGTCTAATAAACCCACTCAAATAAATGAAACAGTCAAGATTCAAAAACCTAAATTTAATGCTTATGAGCCCCCAAGGCCGGAAGAAGGATCATTGTGGACGGAAATGTCGGAAGTAAGTCTTTTTCAGGACATGAAGGCAAGAAAAGTCGGAGATACTGTCACTGTGAGAATTGTCGAGGATCCGGAAGCAGAGTTGAATGCAAATACCAAAACAAGCCGGTCATCTGGTGTCGAAGCATCGAAACTTAAATTTCTGGGCTACATGAAAGCGCTTGCTGAAAAGAATCCCAGACTTGCTCAGAATCCTGGAACAGATGATTTGATACTGGCATCCTTGGGCTTGAAACACGATGGTAAAGGTTCAACCGACAGGGACGGCCATGTCAAGGCATATATTTCGGCTGTAGTCGAGAAGGTCCTTTTCAACGGGAACCTTTATATCAGAGGACAAAGGGAAATCAGGGTAAATAATGAAACACAGTATATAACATTGTCTGGCGTCGTGAGACCAAAAGATATAACTTCGTCTAATGAAGTTTCTTCTACATATGTTGCCGATGCAAGGATCACATATTCCGGCACCGGTCCAGTGGCAGACAAACAAAGAGTCGGATGGTTAGGGAGGGCATTGGATTATGTGTGGCCGTTTTAAGAAAGTATTATTCATTGTTTTGCTTATCTCCTTTGTTATACCCTCAGCAGGTTATTCTGCAAGGATAAAGGATATTTCGTCAATAAAAGGTATCAGACAAAACCAACTTCTTGGCTATGGTTTGGTTATCGGTCTTAATGGTACCGGAGACAAGGGTGGAACACAATTTACCATTCAGGGCCTGGTGAATATGCTGGAACATATGGGAGTTCACGTGGATCCAGATGAAGTAAAAGTAAAAAATGTTGCCGCAGTCGTAGTGAGTGCAAAATTACCGCCTTTTGCCAGGGTCGGGAAAAAGATCGATGTTATCCTGTCGTCTATCGGTGACGCAAAAAGCCTGGTGGGAGGTACACTTTTATTGTCGCCTTTAAAAGGTGTTGACGGTAAAGTATATGCTCTTGCACAGGGTCCTGTTTCTATTGGTGGCTTCAGTGCCGGGGGAGCTGCAGGGGGCGGTGTGACAAAAAATCATCCTACGGTAGGAAGAATCAGTGGCGGGGCTAGCATTGAAAAAGAAATTCCTTTGTCGATAATGAGTAAAAACGAGATGACCATAATTCTTAATAATCCGGATTTTAATACCGCTGATCGTGCTGCCAACGCCATAAATTTGCGATTTGGGGAAAATGTTGCCAAACCTTTAGACTCGGGCACCTTAAAATTCAAAATTCCTGAAAATTTTGAAAACAAAGTGGTTAATTTGATTGCTCAAATAGGGGAAATCGAAATAGAGCCGGATTCAATCGCTAAGGTTATTGTGAATGAAAAGACCGGAACGGTTGTGGTCGGAGAAAATGTCAGGATCCAGAAAGTTGCCGTTGCTCATGGGAATTTGAGTATTCATATAAAAGAGAAAAAGAATGTATCACAGCCTTTAGCCTTCGCACCATCAGGTGGAAGGGTTGCTCCACAGCAGATGGCGGGCGATACAGTTGTCGCTCCGGGTGGCAGTACAGTGGTTACCCCCGAAAGCCAGGTGTCTGTGGCTGAGGAAAACAGTCGTCTTCTTTTGATTCCAAAGGGACGAACTATCGGCGAACTGGTGAATGCTTTAAATGCCATTGGGGTAACTCCCAGAGATCTCATAACTATTTTACAGGCCATTAAAGCTGCGGGTGCGCTTCAGGGCGAGCTCGAAATTATATAAAGGAGAAAAAAATGATCAAAGCAATTGCTACACCCCAAAATACTGCGATTGCACCCAATGACCCTCGTCAAGCAAGACTCGAAAGGACCTGCTCGGAGTTTGAATCTATTTTTATCACCTATATGTTAAAATCGATGAGAACAGCCTTCACAGAAGATGGTCTTTTTGGAAATAGCAATGAAAGCAAGATCATTCGATCGATGTTTGACGAAAACCTTGCCCTTGGAATGTCAAAGGGTAAAGGTATGGGGCTTGGCAAGATGCTTTTTGAAAGTTTAAAAGATCGAAATGCACTTTAGATAGCAAAACAAGCGACCGATAATAGAACAGGGAGTATATTTATGGAAGTGTCTACCGTTGATAGGGTTGAAAAGCTTTTTTACAAAAAAATCATGCTTTACAATGATTTACTTTATTGTTTTGAAGCAGAAAGGAAGTCTCTTATCACCATAGATCTCAATGAGTTATGGGGATTATCTAAAAAAAAGGATGAGATATGTGCTCAGATAAAATCCATCCGTAGACAGATTTGTTTGGCCGTTAATCTGGAAAATGACCCAGACGCTTTTAATCTTAATCTGGTAATGGATCTTATTCCCCGAAAATACACGGATCATTTTAAAAAACTATACTTAAGGATTTTAAAACTAAAAGGCGAAATTGAGATCTTAAGGAAACAAAACATCCTCTATATCGATGATTCTTTGGAATTTTTGGATGAGATGATATCGATCATAACAGGAGAGACCGATTCCAGATATGTTTATAATGACAGATGTCACTTCAACAAGTCGGGTCCTCGTTCTTTTCTGACCAGGGAGGTTTGAGCATGTCAAATATAGGAATGGTATTAAATATTGCTACCACTGCTTTAAGCGCCCAACAGTATGGCATGGGAGTGACGGCTCAAAATATTGCCAATGTAAATACAGAAGGTTATTCTCGGCAAAACCCTGTCCTTGTCGCAAAACAGCCCTTGCTGACCGGGGGGCTAATCCTGGGCAGAGGTGTAGACACGGAACATGTTTCCAGATCCAGTGATCAGTTTATAGAAAACAAACTTATGCGGGAAAAATCGAATATGTCATCTTCTTCTGAGATGGAAAAATACATGCAGGTGCTGGAAGGCTTTTTTAATGAAAATTCCGGCACCAGCATCAGTAACATGTTATCCGATTTTTGGAATGGATGGTATGATCTTTCTAACAATCCTTCAGGCGCTTCTGAAAGAAATTCGCTTTATGAGCAAAGCATCCTTCTTTCAGAGCAATTTAATGCTCTGGCAACCGACTTAATCCAGATCAATACAGATTTAACCGGAGCCGTAACTTCTGGAATAGAGACAATAAATAAAATTACAAACGAGATCGCACAGGTAAACGATCAGATCGTCAGAATGGAGGTCAATAACGTTGCCAACGACCTCAGGGATAAACGAAACACCCTAGTTTCGGAACTCAATGAATATCTTGATGTACAGGCATTTGAACAAAGTGATGGCTCACTAACCGTTGTAGCGGCGAGAGGATGTACGCTGGTTCAAGGACATATCAATTATGACCTGGAAATGGGCGGTACCGGTGGAGATAGGGTGAGATGGCAGAATTCCAGCGGCAGTTATGTTGATATTACAAACTATCTTTCCAATGGAAAACTTGGCGGATGGCTCGACATGCGAGACGAAATTGTAACCAAGTATCAACTGGACCTTGATGCCTTGGCAAAAGAAGTGATCTGGTCTGTGAATCAGCAGCATAGTCAGGGGGTGGGGTTGGAAGGATTCAGTTCCGTTACTGGAAAATATGCGGTAACAAATCCTGGATCGGCAATTACATCGAGCGGTTTATCCTATCAGGATAAAGTCGATGATAGCAGCAAGACATTCAAAATATGGCTCTTTGATAATGCTGGAGATCCATATGACTCTGATACCGGTACAGCCGGACTTCAGGGCAATCCTATTACCATCACAGTTACCTCCGGCATGACGACAAATGAACTTGTGACCGCCATTGATAATGAAACAGGGGTTCAAGCATCCCTTGACAGTCAGAACAGATTGAGTATAAGCATAGATACCGGAGAAATCGCGAGCCTCGGCTCCTTTGCATTTTCTGATGACAATTCAAATGTTCTCGCGGCGTTTGGAATAAATACCTTTTTTACCGGTTCCGGTTCCGGAGACATGGGGGTTAATGGTACCATCGGTTTGC
>Ga0209536_100016508_pt1 | contig 10496 bp, 3 predicted proteins | sample DeeMarSeWOR28_12_FD_187461 | JGI IMG/M metagenome (GOLD analysis project Ga0209536, IMG submission 187461) | Marine sediment microbial communities from White Oak River estuary, North Carolina - WOR-2-8_12 (SPAdes) (version 2) | ecosystem: Environmental > Aquatic > Marine > Intertidal zone >...
GGGTCCTCCAGGACGCAGGGCTCTGCGGCGATGCCGACATCCACGCAATAGAGGTTCAGAAGAGTATCTGTAGGCAGCACGATCTTGCCGTCGGTGACGATGTCCTCGTCCACCGTGCCGTCCGGGTTCGTGTTAGCCGGCAAGTTCTCCACCGATCCGATGACTTCACCGCCGCTCGGTGAGCCGCAGGCGGCCACGGTCAGCAAGGCCGCAATCAGCAACGCTGTCAGTAAGGCCGTCAGCCGCGAGCGAGAATCGATCAAGCCGAAAGTTTGCAGTGATTTATCTTTCATGACATTAGTTGATGCGTCTCGGCCGATTCGTGCCGCCGCCGAAGTTAAGAGTGTAATTGAAAACGATTTGATAACGGTAAGAGCCCTCTTCCAGGAAGACGGTTTCCTGCTCTTCGTCGTTTGTCCTGTATAGGAAGCGGACGTTTATTTGCGATGACTTTTCCGGGTCATTCCTCTGGTCGAGCAAGCGCGTGTACTCCAGTTTGAACTGTTCCGGGAAGGTGACGTTGAACTGGCGCTGGAAATCGTATGCGCCCCACGCGTCCTTCTTGAAGTAGCCATCGATGATGTGCTTGTTGGCGTATACGAGTTTCGCCTCGAATTTCCAGAATTTGCGCGTGCCGCCGGTCGGATCGCCGGTCGATTGCAGGAAGCCGCGGTTTATCCTCGCGATGAAGCGCGTGTTCACACTCGGGTTCGTCACAATACGGCTACTAATCTCCCATGTATCTTCCGCAGGCAGGCCGACACCAAAATTTCCGTTAACGCCGGTGGGCTCGAAGAAGAACTGGTACGAGTCGGTGAACGTCGGATACTCGGTGTAGTTGGCCCCGACATTGAACGCAAACCGAGCATCCTCGCGCATGTCGTTGTCCCACTGATAGAAGTACGTGGCACCGGTCGGGTCGTAAGTCAGGAACACCTCAGCGGCGCGCGCTTCGCGGTTGTCGAGCACCGCAAACGGATCGTCATCGCGGTTGCGAGGGTTCGCGCCGGGGAACAGGCACGCAGGGGCGTCAGGCGGCGCGGTGGGGGTGCATTGTCCGGTGTTGGGGTCGATTCGGTTGATATCCGGCGGAATCAACGGGTTGGCATCGACGAGGTTTTCGCGCCAGAGCACCCGCGGGAACACCGTCCATTGGCCGAAAGCCATTCTGACGCCGCCTTCATATTCCTTGCGATTACCGAGTCCGTCTCCGTAGTTCAGGAGCGTGCCCCACTCTCTGAGGCGCGCGCCACCTTCCGCCACGAGTCCCGCGTAATCGGTCGCGAGGTAGGCTGCTGCGCCGAACAGCGGGAAATTCAGCTTGGCCCTGAATCCCAGCGTGTCTTTCTTGTCGATCTTGTCGAGGATGACGTTGTCGCCTTCAACGCGTGTATATTCCTCGTCGATCCGGTCGGTCGAGGCGATGATGCCACCCAGTTCGAGGCTAAGATCGTCGGTAAAACTGGTCTTGGTGTACAAAGTCGCCTGGCGGTTTTCCCGAATCGTCGCTTGAGTGGCCTGCGCGCCCGTGCCCTGTCGAGCGACGTCCTCTGAATACATCACGGCGTATTCGGTATCACCGAAAAGTGAGTCGCCGAGAAACGGTAGCAGCTTGTTGAACTGGGATTGGTACTTGACGACGAACTTCGGGTTGGCACCCCAGTAAACCTCCGGTCCGCCAACCACCTTGAGTCCTTCGAATGCACCCTTGCCGGCAAATTCAACACCAAAGGGCGCCTTGGCATTCCAGATATCACTGCCTTGAATATCCGTCGCTTCCAGGATAAGGCCGTAGAAGTCACCCTCGTATTTCCAGTGGTAGCGGGGCGTGTGATAAAACGCTTCGATATCGACGTTATCGCCACGATAGGTTCCGCTAAAGTCGTATATTTCGATCCGCTCGCGATCATCCAAATCCCTCTGGAACACAATTTCGTCATCGCCCTCTATCTCCGGGAGGTTCTCGATGGTCACGACCGTCAGCGGCTGACCGCGATCGCCGTACTGAAATTCCATCGGCTGCAGGTTGGTGACATTGCCGAGGACATTAACCGTGAACTGCCCGTCGATCCGCTCTGTAGGTGCGAACCCGAAATCGATAAAGGCCATCTGGCCGTCGGTAAACTCGTCACCGGCGTCGCCCAGTTCATCGATATCGTTCTCGGTGCCTTTGAGCGCGCCCTCGACAGAGATGCTGCCGCCGGTCAGAAACAGCGCCTTGCGTTTCTCGCCCGATTCATTCTTGAGGGCTCGGACATCGCTCTTTAATTCGAGGTAGTCCATGTTCAAATCGTCGAATGACTGGTTGATTGCTACTTTTTTGTAAGTGTACGGATCAATTTTCCAGACTTCAGTCAGGACGTCATAGGCCATGCGCGGAATGGCTTCGTAGATGCCGTCGGAGTTTTGCGTGCCCAGCGCCGCGATACCCCACCATTCCTCGTTCATATTGTTACGGCCCTCGACGTAATCATGGGGATAACCGCCGTTCGCCCAGGATGCGTTGGTGTCGTGGATATCGAGGCGTTCGTCCTGCAGGTACTTCCACCACTCGTCCCGCCACTCGAACTGGAAACCGCCGATCGAGTTGCCTTCCTCGGCGTTGCCGTAGGACTTGTGATACATCTCTCGCCACTGCTCTTTGATGATCAGCGCCTGGTTTAGCTGGTCTTCCTGACCGGTGCGCGAGTTGTAGGCATCGCTGCCGAATTCGAAGAACAACACCGGCAAGTCGAGCTTCTCATCAACCTCTGCCCAGAGGCCGGTGAAGCTCTTGCCGCGGTAGGCGTTGACACCGAGCAGGTCCAGCTCCGGGCACAGCTCGGCAATCAGATCGATATACTGCAGGTCGCCGTTGACGATCGTGAACGGGTGATTCGGCGCAATCTTCTTGCCCGCTACCATGATTTCATTGAACAGGCTGTATAAGTAGCGCGCTTTCGCGGTGTTCTGCTCGCCGACCGGCAGGTTCTCGATTTCGAAACTCTTCCAAGACAGACCGTAGTTGCTCTCGTTACCCAGCGCAAACATCAGGACACCTGGCACGTCCTTGTATTGCTCGATGATCTCGAGCGTTTCCTTGATCAGGCTCGCGCGGGTCAGCGGATCCGAATAGTCGGTAAACTCGACATACTTGCCGTTGACAAACGTGCCGTAGCGGCCGACGAGCGGGTTGATAGCCACCATGATGCCGTATTCGCGATATACGTAGGTCACCCACTTGGGCGGCATGAAGTTGAAACTGCGAAACGCGTTGACGCCGGCTTCCTTGAGCAGACTGAACTCGTAGTCGAGAACCTTTCTGACGAAATCGTCCGGTTTACCCCACAAATCGTAGCTGAAATTCTCGTTTCTCGGCGCGTAACCCCAGACGACGCCCTTCACATAGAAGTCATTGCCATTGACCTGCAACTTCCAGCCGTTTTCATCCTTGTATGTGGCCACTACGTCTGAGGCAAATGCATGGCCAACGAACGAAACACAAACGACCAAAATGGCGCAGGCTTTTTTTATGCCCCTCAAAAAAAATACAGCCGACATAGCGTTGTCTCTCGATTACGAAGGTTCAAAAACAGAGTCTGGAAATCAACATGAGCTTACTCCATAACGCCGGCGCTACGGCTCGGGATCGGGAGGACACGCCCCCGGCCTCTCGGTCAATTCAAGGTTGTCATAGTAGACGCCCGAGTCTTCAAAATTGGTGGCCGTCGTGTTGAACCCGAACTGCAGTATCTGGCCTATCAGCAGCGGGTCGGCGGTATCGACGTCGACACTGAAGCGCGCCCATTCCGTGGTGCTCGCCAAGGTCGTATCGAACCGTTCTACGTTGGTCGCAGCAAAATTGGCATCCGGATCGAGCGTCAATATATACGCGTTGGCCGTTGCATTTGACTCAGGAGTCGCAATGCCACCCTGGAAAGGAGCCTTGTAATCGCCGGTGAAGGTCCAGCACTTGCCTAAGTCATCGGCCGTGATTCCCCCGTTAGCCAGACTGCGGGGCTCCTGGAACACAGACGTGTTGATCGTCCTGCCAAACGCATGATCGCCATTATCGTAGTCGCTGTAGATGTTCAGGTACTGGCTGCCCTGCTCAGGACCGCCTTCGCCCCCGGCAATCGAAGAGAAACCAGGCGTGCCATTCGGCGCGGGGAACGCACCGTACTGATACAGGAACGTACCGGTACCCACTTCTCCGAGCCATACGTCTGCAAAGATAATGAAGCCTGCTCCACCGCCCAGTTGATCCCCTCCCAGTGCCAGCGGATCGGCGGCATTAAGCGCCTCGAAATCCTCTGTATACACCACGGTTGCCGGCGCCGAAGATTCCGCCCGCGGCGTCGCCTCGCAGCCACCCTCGTCGCGACAGGCGACCTTGATGGAGATGTCGTCGAGATCCAGGTTCACGCTGCCGCCGATGGCCCCGACGGAAATGAGGCCGAACACGTCAGCGATATCGAAGCTCCGTCCCTGAGCCACCGAAGCGGCCAGCACGTCTGCAATCTTGACCGAATAATTCCGCCACTGACCGTCCGCCACGTACTCGAGCGGGACTCGGCCGAAGTTGAGAGGCCTGTCGGCCATGTCGTAGAACAGTTCCACGCCGGTGGTGGCCGAGTTGACGCGCATCCTGAACAGCACTTCGCCGGCCGCCTCGCCACCGGACAGGTCGACGTAGCGTAGAGATTCCGCAGGGTTGCTGGAATTGAAGCCGCCCGCGTCCATGACGACAAAGGCTCCGCCGACCACGGCCTGGATATCCGCATTCCAGACGGTATTGTCGCCGTCGGGCGAGTTAATCGTCGAAATAACCGTATTGCTCGGATCGCCGGGGAATGCGTTGGGGTTCAGCGTCGACGAGACGGTCGTCACGCCGTCCGGTTCCACGAAATCAAGCGTGGCCGGCGCATCCGTATAGATCTCGAGGGTCTCAACGTAGGGCTCCGCGGGTGCGTCCACCGGGGGCACACCGGTGCCGGTGCTGCAGCCCGTGCCGGCTGCCGGATCAACCGGGTTGACGCACTCGTAGACGCGCACGGCGTCGATCTCGAGCGTTTGGGGGAAGAACGAATCCGCATTGTTGCCGACCGCGAGACCGATCGCCACGAAGAAATCCTGGTCGAACGGCTCTGCGTCCGCGCCCAGCGTGTAGACGCCGTCGGCATCCTCGAAGTAGGCGTACCAGTTGTCCTGGGTCTGCGTCGCCACGTGAATGCCGTTCACAAACCAGCGAATCTCGCCGCCCTCCCATTCGATGGCGTACTCGATGATATCGGCAGTCGGAACACCCGGTGCGATGGATACTGCGGTCGTAGTCGTATCCTCCGGCTCCGGCAGGCCATAGCGCAGCGTGTGCTCAAGCATGCTGTTGCTCGGGCTCAGATTCGGCGCGTTGACGATATCGATCTCTCCGGACTGCGGCCATGGGCCGTAGACGGGCAGGGTTTCGCCGCCGGGAATGGCCGGCAACAGGAACAGCGACGGCAGGGTGCCCTGGGTGCCTGGCATGATCGCGTCGATCTCGACACGGCCATACCTGAGCACCCGCTTGTCACGGGTATCGATGAGGCCGGAGGTGAACGGAGTGCCGGCCTGAGCCTCGATCTTCAGCAGGCCATCGGCGACCGTCACGCGCTCGGTCAAATACGACTGCACGCCATCGCACGGGAACGTGTCCGGGTCGCAGTCCGCATCGGTACGGGCGGTCCAGTTCACCGGATTGAGGCTGCCACCTTCGAAGTCATCGGACCAGACGAGCTGCCAGGCTGAATCCAAAACGCTCGTTTCCGATGCGCCGGTATTGCCGTTTCCTGCGGCATCGGTAGCGACATCCGCGGCTACGGCAACGGTGAGGTCGCCGATGCCGTCCGGGGTAATCTCCGCCGTATACGTGTCGGCACCGTCGACGGCGAAGGCACCGACCGCACCGTTCGTGACCGCGATGTCGGCCACATCGAAACCGGCAACGTCCTCGCTGAACTCAAAGGTCACCGCAAGTGGCTCGAGGAATTCGAGACTTGCTGGCAGCCCGGCTATCGAAAGCGTCGGCGCGGTCACGTCGAGGATCACGGTCGAGCCGTCGGTCGTGACGGTGGACTCGAAGCCTGGTGTCTGGTCGTCGAGCGCCTGGAAATTATCGATCGCGAAGGCAACAAGGCCTTCGGGGTCGGTATCGAGTGCGGTCCGGGTCGCCTGCCAGGTGTCTCCCGAGCCCGTCACGACGGCCGGCCCGCCGGCGATCGTAACCGTCGGCGTCGAGATGGCTTCGCTGGCGGTGATGGAGAGCGTGACCACATCGCCCGCCCGGGAGACTGCCGTATTGGCATTGCTCGAGGCGATACCCACGAAAGTCAGCAGCGGCGCATCAGGATTCAAAGCATTGGCAACGATGACATCGGCTGCCGGCAGGCTCGGACTGCCCGCAGCATCAGTGGCGGCACCCGCGGGGACACCGATCACGAGATCGCCAAGGCCGGTAGGCGTGACGGCAGCGGTATAGGTTGCGCCATCCACGGCAACAAATCCGCCGGCAGCGCCATTGGACACCTGGATGTCGCCCACGCCGAAGCCGATGACAGGCTTGCTGAACTGGAAGGTCAAGGGTATCGGCGCAAGCGTGTTGAGCGTCGCAGGCGCACCCAGGATCGTAACGACGGGCGCGGTGTTGTTCACGGTGACGCTGCTCGAGTCCGTCGACTCCGAGACCGGAACCCCGGAATTGCCCGCAAAATCAGCATACGCGATGGAGAACGGGACAACGCCTTCGACATCGTCCGCCGTCACCTCGCGGCTCGCTGTCCAGTTGGCACCTGAGCCGACAACGGCCGCGGCTAAGCCGCCAATGGTCACCGCGGGTGGCGCGATTGCCTCGTCCGCGGCCAGCGTCACTTCGATGATGTCGCCCGTTGTGGCAAAGGCCGGATTGGGGTTGCTAGAGGCGATGGTTACCGTTGTCAGGGTCGGCGCGATGCTATCGGCGATAACGCTGCTCGAGTCGGTCGACTCGGATACCGGGACGCCTGCGTTACCAGCGAGGTCGGAATACTCGATACTGAATTCGATGACGCCTTCCGCATCAGCCGCCGTCAAAGCGCGGCTTGCCTGCCAGTCGGTACCGGAGCCCGATACGTTCGTCGCGTCCGCGCCGCCTATGGTCACCGCCGGCTCAACGATCGGCTCGTTGGCTGTCAGGTTTACTGTCACAACGTCGCCGGTCGTTGCAAAGCCCGGGTCGGCATTGCTCGAGGCGATCGTGACGTCCGTCAGCTCCGGTGGGGAAATATCGTCGATGCGCTGATAAACGCGAACGTAATCGACGAGCATCGTCTGCGGAAAAGTCTCGTCACCCGTCGGTGGCTGGCCGCCGCTGCCGAGTGTGCCGCCGACGGCGACATTCAGGAGCAGGAAGAAGTCCCTCCGGAATTCCTCCATCAGGATCGGATCAATCTCCTGCTCGTAATACGGAATACCGTTGATGGATATAATGACGCGGTCGGCGTTCCAGTCCGCTTCCCATATCTGAAAATCATCGTTAAGCGAGTTCGGCAACGCCAGCTCGCCTTTGGTAAAGATTCGCCCCGCCGGAAAACAATTCTCGTTCGGATCCGTAACGATCGTCTCGTCGCACCAATGCATTGCGCTGGTTGTTTTCTTCTCGGGATCCTGCCGGCTGGCATCATTCTGGTTGTTGAAAACCTCCATGAAATCGATCTCGCCGACCCGGGGCCATGGAATAGTCGGGAAATCTTTGCCGAGCGCCCAGAAAGCGGGCCAGGTACTTATCCCAACCGGCGGTTTGATGCGCGCGACGATCTTGCCGTAACGAAACTCAAAATTATCGTTGGTCGTGATGCGCGCAGAAGTAATCGTGCCGTCGCGGACGCCGCACGGCTCTACAGGACAAAGCGCCGTGATGACGAGGTTGCCGTCTTCTACGCGCAGGTTGTCGGGTGAATCGGTGTACAGCTGCCACTCGTTATTGCCCCAACCGAAATTGTTCGGGCCATAGCCCTGGTCGATGTTCCAAACTTCAGGATTCGGCACATCGCCTGTATCGAACTCATCTGCGAAGATGAGCGTGAATTCGGCCGCGCCTTCGCCGACCGGCGGGTAGCCGGGGAAAGGAAAGTTGAAAGTATCGGTCCCGCCGAGTTCCGCATAGGTTGTATAAAAGTTGTCCAATGCGTCCGATTCACTGACCACCGCATTACCGGGGGCAATCGCTGCAACCACTTCGGCGACGCGCGCAGCGAAATCGGGCGAATCGAAATCGAGCGTCTGGCCGCTTGCAGCCGCGCGGGTTGCTTCGCTGATCGTTATCCCGTTACTCGGGTTTTCGTCCACATCGATGCTTTGCAGGAAGATGAGCTGGTTCAGGGCCGCACGATCGGTCGGGGCAAAGCTGTTGGTCAGCTCGACTGCACTTATATAAGGTGCGCCCGGTACGCTGCCCAGCACGATACTGCCGATCGAAAAAGTGACCAGATCAATAAAACTGCCCGAATCCAGCTCCGTATACTTGAATTCGCCTGCGGCATTCGTCAAGCCGCTTTTCCCGGAGACCGTGGCCCAGCTGACGCCTGACACCGGTGCATCCACGAGTACACCAGTCAGTTCAGGTTGCGGCGTGCCGGGAATTCCCGACGGACCGCTGCCATTGCCGCAAGCTGTCAGGACGCTGACAGCGATAGATAGGGCCAGCGTGCGTGCCAGGCGCGCGAGAGGTATTGATTGCATTATTTGCGTTTCCGGACCGTTTATTCAGTATCTGAACCGCGGCGTTCTGGTCTTCCGTGTTTAAAATTCCTTATTGCCGCTGCATTCCGTGACCGATCGGACCAATTAAATAGTCAGAATCATTATTGCGCCTTGATACAAGTGTTTCCTGTTCATTTAAGCGCATTTTTTGATCAGCGAGGTACAACTATCAACTTCTGACAGCGTTGTCAATTTGGCCCGTTGACGCCCTGATCGCAGCTACGCCCGGAGCTTGCAACACTCGCGCCGGCAGCGTGCTTGCGCCGCTACTGCCCGGTAAAAGCAGTAAAGACGATCAAACTCGACTCCGTTTATGTAATGTCGACTGGCACTCGATGACAATGTCATTAGAGCCGAACGTCCCCATCACAGTTCCACCGTACCGTGGGCGAGCATCTATCAACTGCTACTCCGGGCCTTGAAGCCCAAACCGTGTTTCAGGTTCCGCCGCGTTGCTCCGCGGCCAAAACATCTCGAACGACTCGCTTCGGCGTTCGGTCTACGTTGAACAAACCCCAGTGTTTCTCAGCCCCGTCAGGCGAATTCGGATCCCCTTTCCATGGCTCGTCGAATGCCTCAAAGAAGAAAACTGTTGTGTTTGTAATGCTTGCCCACTGCTGCAGTTCACGGTAATAACGCGCTTGGGCGGCCTCACTAGCGCGATCGCCAAACTCGACAGCCACGGTCGCCCAACCCGCTTCAAGAACCGCGATAGGTTTACCGGGAATCGCCGCTCGCACGCCCTGCAGATTTTCGATCGTGTAAGCCAGACCCTCGTCGATGGTTTTGCCTTCCCAGACCGGGTAGGTATGGACGCCAAGAAAATCGACCTCGGCTGCCAATGCCGAACCGTCTCGTGTCCACCAGACATAGTTTTCCGCAACGGTTACCGGCTGATCGATCGCGGCCTTCACCTGCCGGACATACGCGATGACTTTATCCACGGACACCATGTGATCATTCCAGTCCACCAAGGCCTCATTGCCGACGTTGACTGCGACGACAACATCACTGAATTCCTTGGCCAGTTTTATAGTGCGCCGCACCTCCTCCTCATTTTCCAAGGTGTTAGCGGCCAATGTCGCCGCCGGTATCGGTTCATCCAGCCAGGGGCAGCCCTCGTGGTTGCTAAGCTCTGCCGCAAGCCAGGCCCCGAGTACCACTTTGATAGGGAGCCCGTGTTTTCTTATCAGTTCGAGCGTTAGCAGGGAGTTCTCGCCGGAGTCATAGAGCCGTATGAGGCGGAAACTGTGTGCAGCGAGAATCTGGAGGTCCTCCAGAATCTCTTCTGCACTCGGGTTCACGGCACCGTTGCCGCGATCCGGGTGCTGCCCTTCTCGAAAGCCGGAATAAGCGACCGCCATGATCTCTCCGGCCACCAGGTCACTCGGTGACTGTGGTTCAAATCCCGACTTTATCGGTGAAGGCTCGAACAAACGATCTTCCGCTGAAAGCAGAGAGCAGCCGAGTGCATAAATAAAAATAACGGCGATTACTTCTTTGAGTTTCATCTTTAGTTTTTCACCAGCAAGTGCTCGAGTTCTTCTAGCGAGCGGCCTTTCGTCTCGGGAAATATCCGCACGACGATAACCAGGCCCACCAAGGCGAATACCCCATAAATGAGGAACGTTGCCGAGTTACCCAGGTTTGCAAGCTCCCACGGGAATACCAGCTGCACCGTAAAGCTAACCGACGAATTGACGAGACCCGCAAATGAAATTGCCAACCCACGCAGCTGGTTT
>Ga0209536_100016509_pt1 | contig 10496 bp, 6 predicted proteins | sample DeeMarSeWOR28_12_FD_187461 | JGI IMG/M metagenome (GOLD analysis project Ga0209536, IMG submission 187461) | Marine sediment microbial communities from White Oak River estuary, North Carolina - WOR-2-8_12 (SPAdes) (version 2) | ecosystem: Environmental > Aquatic > Marine > Intertidal zone >...
GAAGGTCATGACCCCGGAGTTGTTGTACTCAGCCGGATAGGCAACAACAGCAAAACCTCCAATCATCTTGCCGTCCACGGTATAATCATAGGGGCCGCCGGGAGCGTCACTCCCCTGGGCGGTAAGGATCCGGAAGTAGTAGCCATGATAAGGCCAGGGTTCGGCCAGTGCGCCCTCTGATGCATATCCCTCTGCCCGCGCATTTGCAAGCAGTTCGCCGATAGGGCTCGGCTCCTCTCCCTCCTGTGTGGCCCAGTAAAGACCGTTTTTCTTTCCCGGTTCACTAATGAACTTCTGGGCATATTCAAACAGGGAATCGCTGTCACGGTCCGCCATCGCATATTCACGCTGAGCATCGACAATGGCCAGCAGAACCTGGATCGTGTCCAGTTCGTTCTTTCCGATGCGGCGATTCAGGACCTCTTCCTTGCCGCTTACGGGATCAAACATCCACCGGTCTCCCTTTTTCACAAGCGGAATCGGAAAAGGCCAATTGTTTTTGCCTATCACGAGCAGAAAATTGTCCCCATCGGGTTCGATTCGGTTCTGCTCATCATAGGCTTTCAGAAAATTTTGCCTCGTCTGCCGGTCAGCAACTTCGTCGCCCGAATAGATAAGTTCTTTGGCCTCCGGTCCCAAGACGGAAAGCAGGTCCGGGTCACTGTCTTTTTTCAGCGCTGTCACCAAGGCCTGTACAGCGTCGGCAGGAGATTTGAATTCATTCTCCTTTGATGGGGTAGAGGTGCAGGAAGCCAGAGAAAGACCGAGAAATGCCGCCAGCGTTGCTATGGTGAAAAAACGCTGTATGTTTAATATCCCGCTTTTTGTAAAGGAAAACATTATTTTCTCCTCCATGTAATTTCTGTCTGAAGACGATCGTGACTTGGTCATGATTACCTCCTGCCGCCGCCTCCACGGCCTCCGCCACCGCCGCCACGGGCACCACCTCCACCGCCACCTCCGCGGCTGGCCCCACTGGAACGGCTCATGCTGCCGCGTTGGCTGTAGTTCCTGCTGGCGCTTCCCTGGTTCGTGCCGCTGAAAGCATCTCCACGCTGTGTTTTACTAGCTCCAGCGCCACGATTGGTGTCCCGGCTCTGGACAGTATCCCGGGTCTGTACCCTGTCCCTGGTCTCCGGGGCTGGCCTGGCACTTGTATCACGGGTCTGCACCCTGTCCCTTGTCTCCGGGGCTGGCCTGGCACTTGTATCACGGGTCTGTACCCTGTCCCTTGTCTCCGGGGCTGGCCTGGCACTTGTATCACGGGTCTGTACCCTGTCCCTTGTCTCCGGGGTTGGCCTGGCACTTGTATCACGGGTCCGGGACTGTCCAGCATTATCACGGGCAAGGTCCTTTCTGCCGGCCTCCGCCTTGCCGCGAAAATTTTCACGGGACCTGACAGCATCTTTCGAGGCTGCACGGTTGTACTTTTGAGCCGTCTTCTGGTCGCGGTACGAAACGCCTTTCCGGTGCTCCGGGTTGTGCTTCCACTGGCCCTCTCTGCCGCCATATTGCTTCGCGTACCGGTCACGGTTGATATTCCTGTTGTAATTGATGTTCCGATTGATATTGATATTAACACTATGACTGTGCCAGTTCCAATGCCCCCAGGCATACCCCCATGCAACCCCGATAGCTACTCCGGTCGCGAAACCGTAGAGCGCAGGACGGGGATAATAAGGAGGGTAGTAATAGTAGGGCGGATAGTAGGGCCACCACCATGTACCGTAAACAATGGTCGGATTGTAGACCGGCACGTAGACAACCTGCGGATTTGCCGACTCGATGATGATCACTTCCTTCTCGACCTTGACAACCTGCTCCTTTGTCGTCTTGAGATTGTCTGCCTCTTTTGCCTTCATGCGGAGATTCTGCACCGTATTCGTGACATCCTCCTGCTGCTCAAGAAACGCGTCCCCCAGTTTCTGTGTCCAGTCGAGTTTTTCGCTCATCATGGCGAGGACATCCGGAAACTGGACCAGTGACTTCACGCTCGGGTCCCAGTCCTGCTTTTCGAGTTCCTCTGCCAGTGCATCACCTTCCAGTTCCTTGTTTTCTTGAGCCCAGCGGTCAGCCTGCACGACCTCGAGCGGATAGGTTGAGGCCATCAGCACCTGGGCAAGAAGTGAATCCGGGTAGAGAGCGATCGGTGCCAGCATCTGGTCAAGTTCCTCCTGCTTGAAAGTTTTTGCTGCCTCTGCTCCCGTCATTTCAGCCTCCGGCTCCTGGGCAATCGCCCAAGGCGGCAGGGCAATCATCAAAACAAGAAGCCAGGTCATTAAACGGCTGAATTCTTTTCTCCATTGCAGTGTCATTTTTTTCTCCTTTTCCGTGTGCCGGGCTCACCAATCACTTAGAACTGGTATCTCAGCCCGATTCATTGATCATAGATACTTAAATATTCACGGAAAGCATTCATCTCGAAGTTTCAATACAGTTCCCGATAAGCAAGGTTCACCTCACCTTGCTGAAACGTCAGTCGATCTTTGTCATCGGCCTTCAATTTGAAAACGCCGGTCGGTATACCAATTTTTTGAGAATATACCATAGTTATCCAATTGTATCCAAATAATCATTGGCTGAGAAATCAAGAAAAGGATCGCGTAGAACACCGCAATCTGGCCCAATACTTTTTAACAGCGCACTGATTTTACAGTTACTATTAATTTTCAGGGAGTATATTTTTTTAGTGATTGATTAGGTTAGACCGGACCTGTCGAGAAGCAGACAGGACTAAATTTCACCTCCCGGCCTGTGTCTTATACAACCGGTCGTTATTAATAATATAATTGCTTCTACAATATTATTTGAAAGTGATGTTGTTTAAGAAGAATTTCGGTTGGTTTTTTCATGTTTTCACAGTAACTTCCTCTGTATTGTCAAGACGATATTACTTCTAGCGGAGGTTTTCCATGGCTGAACAGTGCGATATAGGCCTTATCGGCCTGGCTGTGATGGGGCAGAACCTTATTCTTAACATGGCTGACCAGGGTTTTCAGGTGGCAGCCTATAACCGTACGAAGAGCAGGATTGATGAATTCCTTGCCGGGCCGGCGCAGGGGAAATCAATTATCGGCTGTTATAGCCCGGAAGAATTTGTCCAGAGTCTTAAAAAACCGCGCATAGCCATGCTCATGGTCAAGGCAGGGGAGCCGGTGAAGCAGATGGTGAAGCAGCTCGCCCCGCTGTTGGAACCCGGCGATATCATCATCGACGGCGGCAACTCCTGCTTTCTAGATACAGAAGAACAGATCAAGGAACTGCAGTCCCAGGGTATCCTTTACCTGGGCACAGGTATTTCCGGGGGAGAGGAGGGGGCGCGGCATGGCCCCAGCATCATGCCAGGCGGCACAAAAAAGGCCTGGCCCCATGTCAGGCCCATCTTCCAGGCCATTGCCGCCAAGGTCGGTCCAAACAATGACATTCCCTGCTGCGACTGGGTCGGTGGAGGCGGTGCCGGCCATTATGTCAAGATGGTGCACAACGGCATTGAATACGGAGACATGCAGCTTATAAGCGAGGCATACTCATTGCTGAAAGACGGTCTCGGGTTGAATAATGATGAACTGTATGATGTCTTTGCCGAATGGAACAGGGAAGAGCTTGACAGTTACCTGATTGAAATAACCCGCGATATCTTTTCCGTTACCGACGACAAAACAGGCAAAGCCCTGGTTGATATGATCCTGGACAAGGCGGGCCAGAAGGGGACAGGCAAGTGGACCGGCCAGCATGCCCTGGACCTGGGAGTACCCACCACCCTGATCACGGAAGCGGTATTTGCCAGGACACTTTCAGCCCTGAAGGAGCAGAGGGTACGGGCAAGTAAGATTCTCACCGGTCCTGTTGGGGCGTTAAATGAGTTCCGCTTATCAGCAGAGAGGGAAGATTTTGTCAACCAGGTCCGAAAAGCTTTGTTTGCCTCCAAGGTCTGCAGTTATACCCAGGGATTTTTCCAGCTGCAGGCTGCCTCAAAAGAGTATGACTGGGAACTTGACCATGGCGCCATCGCCATGCTCTGGCGCGGCGGCTGCATCATCCGCGCAGCATTCCTCGAGGATATCAAGAAGGCCTATGACCGCAATCCGCAACTGGAAAATCTGTTGTTCGATGAATATTTTTCCGCAGAAGTGATTGCCAATCAGCAATCATGGCGCCAGGTAGTCAGCACTGCAGCCCGGCTTGGCATCCCGGTCCCGGCAATGAGCGCAGCCCTGAACTACTATGACTCCTACCGCGCAGAAAGGCTGCCGCACAACCTGCTGCAGGCCCAGCGCGATTACTTTGGCGCCCATTCCTATGAGCGGATCGATGAAGCCGGGAGCTTTCATACGGATTGGCAGAGTTTGATTAAAAAAGTGGTGTGATGAATAATAAATAATTTAACCGCAGATTTGCGCAGAAAAACACAGATTTTTATTCAGCCGACCTGGCTGAATAAAATGTTTCGTTAAATGAAAATTAATGACATTACATATGAAATCAGGGGTGCCCTGTTTGAAGTAAATAAAGTTCTGGGACCTGGTTTTCTGGAAAAGGTTTATGAGAATGCATTACTCATTGAACTGCACAATCGTGGTTTGAAAGCTGAAAGCCAGGTTCCTATTAGAGTTATGTATAAAAATAAACCTGCTGGTGAATATTTTGCTGATGTTCTTGTTGAGGACAAAATTATTGTAGAACTAAAAACGGTTGAAAGTCTCGATAAGAATCCTGAGGCACAACTTTTAAATTATTTGAAGGCAACAGGGATACCTATTGGACTGTTGGTTAATTTCAAAAATCCAAAGGTGGAAATTAAAAGAATGGTCTGGGATTTGCCTTAAAATAATGACAATTAATGTCTGGTCACATCGACCAGGCATTTGTCTGCGTGTGTCTGCGGTTAATCAAAAAAGATAAAGGTGTTCTTATGACTGCCATAAATAGATCGGAAGAAGCAACCGTTAAAGGCCAAACCACCTCACCCGGCGGGGCCTGCGAGTTTGTTACTCCAGGTTCTCTGTCCCCGTGCACCCTGGTTATCTTTGGTGCGTCGGGTGACCTGACTGCCAGGAAGCTGATCCCGGCATTTTACAGCCTCTATCTGACGAACAGTTTGCCGGAGCCGTTTGGTGTGGTCGGCTGCAGCAGGACGAACCTGTCCCATGACGAGTTCAGGGACAAGATGAAGCAGGCCATTGCCAAGGAGGGCAGGCTTGAGCTTGGCAAATGGGACGGTTTTGCAGCAAAGCTTTTTTACCAGCCGGTGACCTATGATTCGCAGGAATCGTGCCTGGAACTTGCAGGCTATCTTCGTGATCTCGATCGGAAGCAGAATGGAGGCGGCAACAGGATTTTTTACCTGGCAGTACCTCCCACCCTCTATCCGGTGATTGCCAAAAAAATAGGCGAGGTAGGACTCGCAAAAGAAGGCAAGGAAGGCAACGGCTGGGCCAGGATAGTCGTTGAAAAGCCTTTCGGCCGTGATCTGCAGACCGCCCTTGATCTTGACAAGGTGCTGCATAAAAGTTTCAGGGAAAGCCAGATATTCCGCATTGACCACTACCTGGCCAAGGAGACGGTACAGAATATCCTTATGTTCCGCTTTGCCAATACCATTTTTGAACCCATCTGGAATCGCAATTATATCGAGTACGTGGGCATTCTTGCTGCGGAAAATCTCGGGGTGGAGAACAGGGCCGGATATTACGAACAGGCCGGGGTGCTGCGGGATATGTTCCAGAACCACATGGTGCAGCTGTTGGCCCTCACGGCCATGGAGCCGCCCTCCCTTTTCGAGGATGACCGGGTGCGGGATGAAAAGGCCAAGGTGGGACGTTCCATTAAGCCCCTGGCCAGAAAAACACTCATGGACAACCTGGTGCTGGGCCAGTACAAGGAAGGCCGGGTGGATGGCAATAGAGTCCCTGGTTACCGGGAGGAAAAGGGCGTCAATCCCAGGTCCATTACCCCGACCTTTGCCATGATGCGCATGTTTGTTGACAACTGGCGCTGGCAGGGAGTGCCTTTTTACCTTGCTTCCGGCAAGAGGCTGGGCCGCAAGGAGACCAAGATCGTGGTCCAGTTCAAGAATGTCCCCCATTCCATGTTCCGGGAGGTGCTCGATGAGAAGATCACGGCCAATCGTCTGGTGCTGGGCATCTACCCGGAAGAGGAAATATCCCTGACATTTCAGACAAAGGTGCCGGGAGCAAAATCATGCCTGCGGCCTGTGACCATGGATTTCAAATATTACCAGGGATTCAAGGGCTCGCACCTTGATGCTTATGCCAAGGTGCTGCTCGACGTTATTCTGGGCGATCATATGCTGTTCTGGCGCCAGGATGGGGTTGCACTTTCCTGGTCGTACCTGACGCCGATACTCCATGCCTGTGAAACCTGTGCCAACCCGGAGGCGCAGCTGCATCCTTACGAGGCCGGCTCCTGGGGACCTTCAGAGGCGCTCAAATGGATGAGTTTGATAGTGGATTAGATAAAGTGGCTAAATTGAGCTAAAGTTTGAAGCACCCCGCAAGGGGGTATAAATGAATAAAGTTTTGACAAATAGAGAATTTTCAAAAAATCTGGAGAAACGTACACTCAAGTTTGGGCTTGAAATAATTCGCTTGTCGACATCTCTCCCCAACACTCCGGAAGCCAGAGTAATAAGAAATCAAATTATAAAAGCAGGTACTTCAATTGGCGCAAATTATTGAGAAGCCAACCCTGCAGGAAGTAAGGCCGATTTCAAGAATAAGATTAAAATTTGTGCAAGCGAGGCCGGTGAAACTCAATATTGGCTTAAAATAATAACTGAGTCAAATTTTCTAGCTTTAGAAGATATCAAATCAATTAATAATGAATGCAGTGAACTGCTAGCAATTTTTTGCACTATAGGAAAGAGCACTTAACTTTAGTTTACTTTAGTCATTTATACCCCCTTGCGGGGTGCTTCAAACTTTAGTCACTTTAAATCTTTCAAAAAAAGGAGGGAACAGAGCATGAAAAAATTATTGGCCGGTGTACTTGTAATGGTATCGATCCTTATGCTTACGGCCTGCGCAGGGATGCAGGGCGTTACAGCTACATCACCCGTGCTGGATCGGATTGCCATGAACGGCGAGCTCGTGGTGGGAACCGCTGCCAGCATGCCGCCTTTGAACATGACCACAAAGGAGGGCGATATCATCGGCATGGAAATTGATCTTGCCAAAGCCATGGCGGATTCCATGGGAGTCAAACTGCGCCTGGAAGCCATGCAGTTCCATGAATTGCTGCCGGCTCTTGAAGCAGGAAAAATCGACATGATTCTCTCCGGCATGACTATTACGCCCCAGCGGAATATGAAAGTGGCATTTGTCGGCCCATATTTTAAGTCAGGCAAGGCCATCCTTACCAAGCTGCCAACTATGGCGCAGGCGCAGACACCTGAAGACATCCATGATCCAAGAAAATCAATTGTAACCCTGCGCGGTTCAACCAGCGAGCAGTTCGTGAAAGACAATTTGCCCAAGGTTAAGCTCGTTTCGGCCAACAGCTATGATGCGGCCATTGACATGGTTATCAATAACGAGGTTGATGCCCTCTTCGCTGACTATACCATCTGCGTAGTCGCAATTTTCAGGTATCCCGAGGCTCAGTTGCTCACGGTTGTCAGTCCTTTGACCTATGAACCTCTCGGTATCGCCCTGCCGAATAATGATGCGCTCTTTGTCAACTGGGTGGATAATTATCTGACAACCCTGGAAGACAGCGGCGCCCTGGAGGAACTAACCTGGGAATGGTTTAAGAATTCTGACTGGATGCAGAAGCTGCCTTAGAAAGAGAGGCGCAATTACAGACGGTTTTAAGGGGATGTATCATATCTGGCAAGGGCGGTGGTGGAGAAGACAGAGGGAGCCGGAGGTAAAGAAATTTAGAATTTAGAATTTAAAAATAATCCGGGTACTCCGTCACCTGCCCTGGCAGCAAAGGAATGTCGCCTTATGGCCTTTCAGGTAATGACTGATTAAAAGGCAGGCTGTTCTTTATTGTCAATTTATTGTCAACCTTTCTTTAATTTTATTGTCAACTACATGGTTAATTATTGTTTGCAGTGAAGGTTTAAGATTTTCTATTTCAAGGGCAATTTCTGGATAGTTTTGCATAAATATCCGGAATAATTCATCTGCAAAACCCTGCCCTATTATCTTAACCCCTTTGAAATCAAGGATGATTACCTTGAATTTATCCAGGCCGTGATAGATTCTCCTGGCTTCAGATCTTGAGATGTATTCTTTCTTAAAAAGCTTTACCATTGCCCTGGTTTTTTCAAATTTATAATCAAATTCCTCAGGTGCAAAAATAGAAAATATGTCTTCCAGTTTTTTCCTGGAGCGTTTATTGACGCTGAAAAAAACCTCTGTACCTCGAATGGTTTTCATCTCTTCTATAAAGATATCTTTTTTTTGATTATCAAATAGGAGTTTTATCCTGCCTGACCTGAAAAACATTTTGTCCGCAGCCTTCGAGGTGAAAAATATGCCTTCGCCAGTATGTTTTTCCTGCATCGTTGTAGTTTTGCCTTTGATAAGTTCACCTACAGCAGTATTTTCATCGGCAAGTCCAAATTTGTCATAGATAGAAAAAAATATGCCGATACCATAATCCCTGATCATGAACTGAAAATTGAACTCATCAACGTTTACTTCAACATTGCATCTTTCTGAATGAGAGTGATCGATTGCATTATTCAGCATTTCGGTAAAGGCATATTTTGCTATCTCAAACGCCTTGGGACTGATTGTCCTGGCTAGATTCAATGCCATATTGATTTGCTGAAATACCTTATCTTCCTCAAGACCCTCGAGAAAGAAGGATTTTTTGAATTTTTTCGGGATTTTCTTTTCAGAAGTGGCGATCCTGTAAAGAGCGCCACGGGTAACGCCTTCTTTAATTAAATATCCGTTTTGCAGCAATTGCTTTAAATGTTTGTTGACGGCTTGCCTTGATATGCCCAGGGATTCAGATAATTGAACACCTGATAAGGCTTTCTCCTCTTTTATAAGCGCTAGTATTTTCTCTTTCATTTCCATATAATATCTTTGCTTATTGTCAACTTATTGTCAACCATTTTTTAATTTTATTGTCAACTTGCGTAAAGACTTGAAGAAAGGCGATGGAGGAACTCACCTGGGAATGGTTTAAGAATTCTGACTGGATGCAGAAGCCGCCGTAGAATTTTTTAACAGTTTAGCGTATGGAAAACGGGGTTCAGCTGAAAGTCTGAGCCCCGTTTTAGCTGTAAGTTGATAAAAATTACTTATTGTTTTGCCCGCTAAGTGGGTATAATAATGCGCTATATGAAGAAATTTTTCAAATGGGCAGGATATGTACTGTTGTCCTTCATCATACTTCTTTTTGTCGTACTCATTAATTGGGAGTCTGTCAGTTATTTTACCGTTAAGAAAATTGTACAATTTTATGCCGGCAGGGAGCATATAACATTTGAGATCGGTGCCATTAGCGGCCGGCCTTTTTCTCAGACCACACTTGCGAACGTGTCAATCCGTCCTGGAGAGGGGCAGCCGCAGGCTTATTATTTCAAAGCACGATCAATAGACTGCACCTATAATCTCTGGGACCTGAAAAAAGGGTATGAACTTTTTCTACAGGGGCTCATCTGCAGTGCCGATAATCCTGTATTTTCCTATGATTTCAGTATAACTCAATTGGAGGATCAGCCAGGGGGCGATACAGCATCATTTTTTGTACCTGCAATGCTTCCTTTGCTTGAATTGCAGAATGGCTCGGTCAGCCTCAGTGGTTCTGAGTGGAGAGCTGAACTAAGCAGCCTGAATGGCAAACTGAGTTCTGCTTCGGCAGGCCATGAGTTACAGCTCGAGGTCGGGAGCTTCAAGTTCTTCCAGGATGAAACGATAAAAATTGATACAGGTTTCAGCGCTCTGCTGCTCTATGGCGATGAAAAGCTGACCTTTGATTCCTTTGTTATTGGAGAGGAGGAGATATCAGCCACTGGCTTTATTGACCTGTCCCGTATCGATAAGGATTATATACCGTTTGGGACTGATCTCTCATTTTCGGAAAATCTTCTGAATGTGTCGGGGCTACTTGAAAAGAAATTTCTCAAACTGCATACCAATACTGACAATTTTGATATCGGCGAATTGCAGAAACGCTTGGGCGGCACAGGCTGGGATATTTCCGGCAAGATCAGGGCTGAGGGAGATATTGCCTACAACTTTGAAAATAATAAAGATCTGGCTGGAAACTTTGCACTTCGTGTGCAGGAAGGGCAGGTGCATGGAGTTGGTATAGAATCAGTTTCAGTAGTCGGCAGTTTTGACAACAGGATTTTCAATGTTTCCTCTGCAGAAGCCAAAACCCCGGGCAATCATATCCTTGTCAGTGAAGTAACTGTTCCCATGCCCCTGCTGCAGGCAGGTGATATCTACCCGATTCTCGGTCAGAGTCAGGCCCAATTCAAAATTGATCTTAATGATGTTGGCATACTG
>Ga0209536_100016510_pt1 | contig 10496 bp, 6 predicted proteins | sample DeeMarSeWOR28_12_FD_187461 | JGI IMG/M metagenome (GOLD analysis project Ga0209536, IMG submission 187461) | Marine sediment microbial communities from White Oak River estuary, North Carolina - WOR-2-8_12 (SPAdes) (version 2) | ecosystem: Environmental > Aquatic > Marine > Intertidal zone >...
CGCTGGAGGTTTTTCCTCCTTTTAATATTATAACAGGTTTCGTAATTCTGCTATCGCAGAAATATTTTATAAATTTTTCACCGTCTTCAAAACTTTCTAAATAATATGTAATAACACTTACATTATTATCATTTTCCCAAAATTCAAGCAGGTCGTTTTCTGTAACGTCCGCTTTATTGCCAACACTTATAAATTGCGAAAAACGAATATCCGTTTCTCTTAAAGAATTCAACACAGCCGCACCTATTGCACCGCTTTGAGAACAGAATGCCATCTTTCCATTGTGTGGTTCTTCTGCAACAAAGGTTGCGTTCATTTTAATTTCGGACAAAGTGTTTATAAGCCCCATACAATTTGGTCCAACCAGTCTTGATTTCGATTTTTTTACAATATCCACTATTCGCTTTTCTTCAGCCTCGCCCTCCTTTCCTGTCTCTTTAAATCCCGCTGTAATAAGAATTAATGCTTTCGTACCTTTTTCAATAAGCTGTTTGATCGAATCTTTAACGAACTGTTTGGGAACCATAATTATTCCCAGGTCAATTTTTTCTTGTACTGATTCGATTGATGGATAACACTTATAACCCAGCACTTCGTCGGCTTTAGGATTAATTAAAAATAGCCTTCCTGTGTAGCCGTACTGCTTAATCGATTTTGTCAATTCGTAACCTAGAGATCTTGGTTTTGATGATGCGCCTACAACGCAGATTGATTTTGGGTAGAAGTAATCATTAATAACTGAATTCATAGTTTATTCCGCAATTTTTGAATTTGTTATCCAAAATTAAGACTTAATTGGCAAAGAATCCTTTTGCATCTCCCCCAAAATGAGTGATTTATTTTTAATGCAGATAAAGATATTTTGCAAGCAAAGAATAAAGAATTAAAGGCAATTTAAATGAACACAAGTTTTAATATAAAATTTTTATTTGCTGTGCTTGTTTTCTGTAGCAGTTACTTCGCACAAAACACAAAACCAAGATTTTTAGAGCTTCCATTAGATAAAGGTGTTTCGCTCAATTTAACATACGATATGATTCAGGACAGTAAAGGATTTTTATGGTTTGGTACGATGTACGGCCTGGTAAAGTATGATGGTGAAAATTATGTTACGTATAAATATAATCCCGAAGATACAAATTCAATTTCGTTCGATGATATAGTTACTATTTATGAAGATAGTAAAGGAAATTTGTGGATTGGTACCTGGGGCGGTGGATTGAATATGTTCGATGCAAGAAGAGAAACATTTAAACGCTTTTTAAATAATCCTGCTGAGAAAAATTCTATTGCAGATAATATAATTTGGAGTGTCTGTGAGGACAGAGATGGAATAATCTGGATTGGTACCGGCTCGGGTGGACTGCAGATTTTAAACCCTGCATCTGGTGAATTCAAAAACATAGATTTAAAATTAAAAGACTCAACAAATGTTAATCCGTCAATTCAAGCATTATTTGCCGATGATAATTTCATCTGGATTGGACATTCAAAAGGGCTTTCCAATTTTGATCTCCGAACAACTAATGTTAATAATTTTGATCTGAAAACCTCCGGTAAAAACTCATCGCGGGATATTGTTGTAAATGCAATCTTTAAAGATTCGAAAGATAATTTATGGCTCGGAACTTCAACCGGTCTGATGCGTTACGATCAGTTTGAACGGAATTTTGTTCAACATAAAAATCAGTTACAATTTTACATTACATCAATTACAGAAGATGAAGAAGGAAATCTCTGGATCGGCAGTAATAATGGATTGATAATGCTGAATACATCAAACGATGAATTTGAATCGTTTGGGAATATCATTGAAAATTCGATTGGTGAAAGTTATATAAACAGAATCCTTGTAGATAAATCGGGAATTATTTGGGCTGCATCTTACAATAAAGGAGTAATCAAAATTATTTCATCACCTTCAAAATTTAAAATTCTCCGTAGCCAAAAAGAGGACCCAAAATCTTTAAGCGGCAATATTATTAAAACCATTGCAGAAGATGAGAACGGAATCATTTATATCGGGACTTATGGCGACAGGATTAATGTTTTTAATCCCGAAAGTGAAAAACTTTCTTTCATCTATCTTCCGGCACAAAGACTCCCTGTAATTAATACACTTTCTGTTCATAAAAATCATTTATGGATTGGAACAAATAATTCACTTTTAAAATACGATATAAATAGAAGGAGATTCGTAAACATTCAGTTCACAAAAGAACAGAAAAATGAAATTGAAGGGAAAAGTATTACTGCACTCAGAATTGATAATGAAGAAAATTTATGGATAGGCACTTACAACAGCGGCATTTACCATTTTAGTGATACTGAAAGTAAATTACAGCATATCTCACTTGCAGAAATACAAAACATAAGCCACGCAAATTATATTCTTTCAATTTATACTGACTCGAAAAATAATATTTGGATTGGTACTTACGGCGGTGTTTATCAATTTGATTTGCAGGCTGAAAAATTCCAATCGTTTGTTCAGAATCAAAATAATCCAGAAGGATTAAGCAATAATTATGTTTATTCAATTCTGGAAGACTTACAGGGAAATATTTGGTTTGGAACGGCAAGTGGTTTAAACAGACTCGAAACTAAAACATCCAGCTTTCAACATTTCTACAACAAAGATGGATTACCAGGCGATGTAATATTTGGAATTGTTGAAGACAATACGGGAGATATTTGGCTAAGCACAAATAAAGGATTGAGTCGTTATAACCCGAGAGATAATTCTTTTAAAAATTTTGATAAAAATGATGGTTTGCAGGGCAATGTTTTTAATCCTTCAGCGTATTTAAAATCCAATGATGGAACTATTTATTTTGGTGGAATTAATGGTCTTTCTTCTTTTAATCCCCAAAAAATGGAATTCAGCAGGTTTAATCCCCCCGTTGTTATCACTTCAATCAAAATCAAGAATGAAGATGGAAATTTCATTGAAGCACATCCTGAGAATGATATCTACGAACTGGAACCTGACCAAAATAGCATTTTAATTGAATTCGCTTCCTTGGATTTTACAAATCCGGAGAAAAACGAATATCAATACAAACTCTTTGGCTATAGTGAAGACTGGATTTCACTAACCAATGGTAACTCAATTATATTTTCAAGATTACCGCATGGAAATTATTCATTCCAATTAATGGGCACAAACAGTGACGGCATTTGGAGTGAAAATTTTGCATCTGTCAGTTTTGTCATCACACCACATTTTTACCAAACCTGGTGGTTTGTTCCTGCGGCAATAATTGGATTGGTATTGATTTTATTTTCGGCATACTTACTTATTCTAAAGACTAAAGTTAGACACGCAATTAAAATTCAAAAAATAAAGGAAGAAGAAAGCGAACGCGTTCGTAAAAAAACTGCAATTGATTTTCACGACGAACTCGGTCACAGACTTACAAGGATTTCGCTCTTAACTGAAATCGTAAAAAGAAAAATCGGGATTACATTTTCTGAAATTAGTCCTTTACTCGATCAGATATCTGAAAACTCCGCAAGATTGTACGATGGAACAAAGGATTTCATCTGGGCAATTGATCCGCAAAAAGATTCATTATATGAATTAATTATCCGGCTTAAAGATTTTGGGGATGAAATTTTCGGTAGCACTGATGTAAATTTTAATGTTGAGGGTATATCCGAAGAGCTTCAAAAAGCTTCGCTCGATATGGATTGGAAAAGACATTTATTGCTGATATTTAAAGAAGGAATGAACAATTCACTTAAACATTCAAACAGTAAAACTGTCTCACTAACTTCATCGATAAAAGAAGATGAATTTGAATTGGTTCTTGAAGATGACGGTTCCGGTTTTAAAATTGATAATAAAATGAAAGGCAACGGTTTAAAAAACATGAAGAAACGGGCAGATTTATTAAACGCAGAAGTTCAAATAGACTCTAAACCTGGCATCGGTACAAAATTATTATTCAAAGGTAAGTTTCCGATTAAATCAGTAAATTTTAACTAACACTAATCAAATCTGTTGAGTGATAGAAAAAACTGATTTAATATATGCTTGATAAAAATATTATACGGGTGGTAATCGTTGAAGACGATGAAATTATAAGGGAAAGTTTCGTCTCGTTGATTAATAGTAGCGAAAAATATCTATGCATAGCCGATTACGATACCTGTGAAGCTGCTTTAAAAAATCTTACAAACGATTCCCCTCAAATTATTTTAATGGATATTGGATTGCCCGGCATTTCAGGAATTGAAGGAATCAGAAGAATAAAAAAAGTATATTCGAAAGTTGAAATAATTGTTGTAACTGTGCACTATGAGGATGAAAAGGTTTTTGATGCATTGTGCGCTGGTGCGAGTGGTTATCTTACAAAAAACATTACACCGGCAAAGCTACTCGATTCACTTGGGGAGGTTATAAAAGGCGGTGCACCTATGAGCACAAATATAGCAAAGATGGTAATCCGTTCATTTCAAAGAAGTACTGAAAGCCCTCTGACAAACCGTGAAACGGAAGTTCTTCAGCAGCTTGCGCGCGGGAAAAGCTATACTATGATTGCTGATGATTTACATATTAACAAAGAAACCGTACGCTCACATATTAAAAATATATACCAAAAATTAAACGTTAGTTCCAAATCGGAAGCTTTAGAAAAAGCATCTAAAGAAAGATTGATATAAAATCCGTTATTCTGACTTCTGATCAAAAATCCCCCAATTTGTAGGATACTATCTAGAACCTTTCTTTTTTAATGTTGAAACTGAAAAGTGAAGAATGTAAAATCAATAGAAAGGATAATGCGATGCGAAATTTTTCAAACTTTCGGTTTATACTTTTTCTTCTGTTTGTTGCAGGGCTGTTTAACTGGCTTGCAATAGCGCAAACGTTTGTAAAAGTAACAGATCAGAATAATCCGATTGTTACAACTGTAATGGACGCGAATTATTCAGGTGCAGCGTGGATTGATATTGACGGCGATGGTGATGATGATCTTTATTCAACCAAAAATTTTCTGTTCAGAAATCTTGGAAACGGCAATTTTGAAAGAATAAATGATTTCCAGAGTTTAAGTGCAGCTCAACTTGGCAATGGGACTAGCTGGGCAGATTATGATAACGATGGTGATATCGATTTATTTCTATCCGGTAATCCTTCGCTTGTTTACTTAAATGACAGCATGGGAAATTTTGAAACTATGGATGAAACACCATTGGGATCAGGTGACGACAACCGGGGTTGGACAGGTGCCTGGGCTGATTTTAACAACGATAGCTTTGTTGACTTAATAATTACTCATCCCAGTGGATTTTTAGGACAAAACATTCCATCCAGATTCTTCCAAAATAATGGTGATGGAAGATTTACAAAAATAGAGTCGTTCGAGTTTACAACTTTACTTAAGCCTTATACAGTTGCAACCTGGTCCGATTATGATTTGGATGGCGATGCAGATCTTTTTATTGGAAGCGGACCTGTTAGTTTTGCAGCAAAAGATTTTTTATATAAAAACACTTTTATGCAAACCGGAACTGCTGACTTCGAGAGAATAAATACTTCCCCCTTTGCAACTGATTTGCAGGACGGACAGGTTTGGAACTGGATAGATTATGATAATGATGGCGATCTCGATGCATTTTTAACAAATTATTCCAGCGCTGTAAACAGATTCTATAAAAACAACAACGGTACTTACGAGAGTTTAACAAACGCTTTAACAATAGGTGGTCCTTATCTAAGCAATAGCTGGGGCGATATAGATAACGATGGTGATCTTGATGTAATACTAACTAATGAATCCACCACCAGAGTTTTCTTTAATGATAGTATTGATACTTTTACAGCTGGATCAGTATTTAGCGGCGCTGCAAGAGGTAACTCACTTGGTGATTACGATGATGATGGCGATCTGGATATGTTTGTTACCGGTTCCGGAAAAGCACTTTATGAAAATGTTTCTGCAAATGGAAATAACTGGATAATGTTTTCTCTTGAAGGGACAGTTTCAAATAAATCTGCTATCGGTGCAAAAGTAAAAATTAAAGCAACAATTAATGGAACTACTGTTTGGCAAATGCGTGAAGTGTCTGCACAAAATAATTTTAACGGTCACAACAGCCTCCGGGTGCATTTTGGTTTGGGAAATGCAGCAGCAATAGATTCATTTTTAATTGAATGGCCATCGGGACAATCAAAAGTTCTTACTAACGTTGCAATAAATACTGTCCATAATATTGAAGAGGAAATTCCTGCTGGATATTTAAAGGCTAATTTTAAAGCAGACAAGATTTCAGGGGAAGAACCACTAACAATTCAATTTAGTGATCTTTCAGTTTCTGATCCTGACTCTCCGGTTATAAGCTGGGAGTGGGATTTTGACAGCAACGGTACGGTAGATGCGACTGATCAAAATCCATCACACATTTATACACTGACAGGTGATTACTCTGTAAAATTGGTTGTTTCAAACGGAAGCTCTGCTGATACACTAATCAGAACTGACTATGTTTCTGTTAGTCCTGTAACAAGTGTTGAGGATGAAAATCAACTGCCTGGGGAATTTAGTTTAGCTCAGAATTATCCCAACCCCTTTAATCCAACTACCGTAATAAAATTTTCTGTTGCAGAAGAAACATTAGTTACACTAAAGGTTTACAATATACTCGGGACAGAAGTAGAAACACTTGTTAATGAGAAAAAAACACCAGGATTTTACGAACTAAATTTTGGGGGTGAAAAACTGCCCTCCGGCGTTTATGTTTATCGTATAGAGGCTGGTAGTTTTACCTCCTCTAAAAAAATGTTGCTTATAAAATAACCCATTTTTAAGCCTCGCTGCAAAAAAAAGGAAGTTTGTATTGTGCCACCCGTGATACTTGCTTCTGCAGTCGGGGCTTTTTATTTGTACAAATCTTAAGGAAGACTATATAATGAAAAAGGAATTTTTATTTATACTGATTTTATTATTTCTTTTCTCCCAATTTCTGTTTTCGCAAGAAAATCAAAATGATAATTCTAAATGTGATTGTACAGAATGCCATCAATTTGATTTTTGGATTGGTCAATGGAAGGTTGTATGGGAAAACCAAGATAGTACAGTTAGCGAAGGAACTAATATTGTCAATTCAATTTTAAATGGCCGCGTAATTGAAGAAAATTTTGATGGCAATCCGGGAATGGATTTTAGGGGGAAAAGTCTATCAGTTTATAATCACAATCATAAAACCTGGCAACAGACCTGGGTTGATAATGAAGGATTTTACATGCTTTTTGCAGGCGGAATGCAGGATGAAAAAATGATTTTATCACGAACGGTTAAAACAACCAAGGGTTCTCTAACACAGCGAATGGTATTTTATAATATTCAAAAAGATTCATTTGATTGGAACTGGGAATCTTCAGCAGACAACGGTAAAACCTGGAAGTTAAATTGGAAGATAAAGTATACAAGATTATAAACCTCTCCCTTAGTCCCTCTCCTTATTAAGGAGAGGGAAACAGCCTGTCTGTCGGCAGGCAGTGTTGAGGTCATTTTTTATTTTATTAATAACATCTTTTTTGTTTCGATATAATTACCTGCTTTGAACTGAAAGAAATATACTCCACTTGGTAAATTTTCAGCATACAATGTTAACTCATAAGTGCCAATTGGCTTTTCTTCATTAATAAGTGTTTTGATTTCATTGCCGAGTAAATCAAAGACTTTAATTATTACTTTAGATGAGTGTGGGATTGAATATTTTATTCTTGTGCTTGGGTTGAAGGGATTGGGAAAATTTTGCGAGATACAGAAACTCTCAGGCAAAAATGTTTTCTGAGATTCCTCAATTCCTGATATTATTGTGAGATTTTCTATTATTGAAATATTCTCTGATCCATTATTAGATACTGCTAAATCGTAGTCGTTATCGCCATCAAAATCTGCAGTGCATAACGAGATGGGATTTACTGCTGTTCCATAATTAACTGCAGTCTGAAACGTACTATTTCCGTTATTCTTAAGATATGAGATGTTACTTGTATGCCAATTGGCAACAGCGAGATCGATAAAGTTATCTCCATCAAGGTCAACAGCACATACTGAATGCGGACCATCTCCGGCCTCAAAGCTAATTGCTGCCTGAAATGTCCCATCTCCATTATTCCATAAAATAGATATATTATCTGAGTAATGATTAGCAACCGAAATATCGTTGTCACCATCATTATCAAGGTCGGTTGCTGATATGGATACAGGTTCTTCGCCGGCAGAATAATTTACGGTAGTTTGAAATGCTCCATTACCATTATTCAAAAGAACCGATACATTGTCTGACCATCTATTTGCTACCGCGAGATCATTATCGTTGTCCCCGTCAAAATCAATGGAGAAAATCCAAGAGGGACCGTCTGCAGCAGAATAATTTGAGTCCAGTTGGAAAATTCCGTTACCATTATTTAATAGTATCGAGACACTATCAATGTTCATGTTTGTAACCGCGAGATCATTATCGTTATCACCATCGAGATCAATAGCGAAAACCGATTGTGGAGAAGTCCCGGCTCCATAATTAATAGCATTCTGAAATGATCCGTTGGTGTTATTTATTAGAATTGAAACATTATTAGATGCTTTATTTGCCACTGCCAGATCTTTATAATTATCACCATCGAGATCTATAGCGATTATCCCCTCAGCTTCGTCTCCAACATCATAGCTAACCGCAGATTGAAATGTTCCATCACCATTGTTCAAAAAGACACGAGCATCGTAATAGTCAGCTACAGCTATATCCTCTGAGCCATCGTTGTTAAGGTCAGCTGCAAATATCGTATAAGGAAACTCCCCGGTAGCGTAATCTACCGGTACCTGGAACGCTCCGTTTCCGTCATTTAAGAATACCGAAACTACATCATATTCGGAGGGTGCTGCCATATCTATATCATTATCGTTATCAAGATCAGCTAAAAATATTCTGGTCGGGGCATAAGCTGTCCAATAATCGATTCCTGGTTGGAATGTACCGTCATCGTTGTTAAACATTATCGAAATGTTTTGCGATAAGTGATTTACAACAGCAAGGTCATTGTAGCCGTCCTCATCAAGATCGGCAGGAAAAACAAAGATTGGATTATCCCCGGTTGGATAATTTACTGCATTCTGAAATGTACCTCCGCCATCGTTTTTAAGAATCGATATATTATCTGATCCTGCATTTGCAACAATTAGATCGTTATCATTGTCTCCGTCTAAGTCAGCTGCGTAAACTGACCACGGTTCGTCGCCAATATCATAATCTACTGCCGGCATGAAAGTCGCGTTACCAATATTTATATGTACCGTGATGTTTGGAACCCAAAAATTGACTACGACAACGTCATTGTGCAAATCACCATTGAGGTCTGCGCAAAAAATCGATCTGGGCCCGGCATCGGCCGCAACATCAAATGCTGCTGCAAATGTTCCATCACTCCAATTACGCAGAACTGAAAAACTGGCACCATCATGATTAGCCGTGACTATATCAATATCAGTGTCATTATCGAGGTCAATGGCATATAATGCTTCCGGACGTTCACCGGTATCGTAGGTAACTGCTGTCTGAAATGTTCCATCTCCATTATTCAACAGAATAGAAACATTGTCAGATACAATATTAGTCGCAGCAAGGTCATCATTTCCGTCTCCATCAAAATCAGCTGCGAAAACCGACCACGGTTCGCTACCTCCTGTTAGGTAATTAACAGCTGCTTGATAAGTCCCATCACCATTATTTAGTAGTATTGAGATATCATGAGAACTGGCATTAGCCACAGCCAGATCAAGATAATTATCTCCATCTAGATCAGAAGCGACAACTGTAAATGAACCCTCATTGGTTCCGTAATCGATCCTGGCGTTGAATAATGGTTCAAAGTTGTTATAGGCATCCGTGAAAATTAAGAAAAATGTAATCAGCGATACTATAAAGACGCGCATGACAGCCTCCTTGAAATTTGAGATTATTTATATAATGCTAAACTTCTTACGGAGAGTATTATGGAGAGAATATTCTGAAAAGTGCTAAAGCCCGCTCCACAACCACCTCCCTAAGTATTGTAGAGGAATATTTGAAAAACAATTTGTAAATATTATGCGTGACAATCCAGCAACTGTTTGTAATCGGCAAGCAATAAAAAACCCCGCCTATAATATTAAGCAGGGTTTGATAAGTAAAATAGTAATTATCTTTTATAGTCGGTTCTTAACGAGTTCTTTTTCCAGCCCTTATATCTTTACAGGCTCCGCATAATTTTTTATTACCCTTTCCTTTTACTTTTCTTCCTCTTTTCATAGACTTACCTGCAGTACATTCTGCATATACATGATATACTTCCCCTGTTTTAGAATGATAAGGTGAAATCTGTCTTGGCATAATCACTCCTCTTTTATTTGTTGTTATTTATGATGCTGTTATTTCAAGAACACCATCTTTTTAGTTTCAATAAAATCTCCTGCTCGTAATCTATAAAAATAAATCCCACTTGGCAA
>Ga0209536_100016511_pt1 | contig 10495 bp, 10 predicted proteins | sample DeeMarSeWOR28_12_FD_187461 | JGI IMG/M metagenome (GOLD analysis project Ga0209536, IMG submission 187461) | Marine sediment microbial communities from White Oak River estuary, North Carolina - WOR-2-8_12 (SPAdes) (version 2) | ecosystem: Environmental > Aquatic > Marine > Intertidal zone >...
TGAGCAGGGTCGAAGCATCGAAGGGCTGCGTTCCCCTCATCCCTCGTCACTGCAGCGTACTTCTATGTACGCCTCATTCCTCAGGATTTGTCCGCGCTTCGCTTGGACTCCCCAGGGTCCCCGGGTTCGGAAGCCTTGCATCTGGACATCTTCCATCAGCCTCACAAGAGGCGATTTTTCGACAGTCTTGTAATCGTTTCGCAAAGATTTATGATCAGAAATAGAGCCACGAAGGCAATCTTTCCCAAAGGAAAAGAATCCTATCGTGGCTTTTTCGTTCTGGATGAAATCCAGCTTGAGGGAGATCCCCCATACCCATCCTTCCCGCCATAACGGGGTTCGAGACCCTAGGAAACCATAGATTTCCCCGAAAAGCAGAGAACTTTCTTGACAGGGCGTCCGCGTCTATTTATATTGGTATTCAATTGCAATAAGAGGCAGGGGTCGAAAAGAGATGGTCCAGAACATTATCGTCATAGTTATCGTTTTGGTGGCAATTCTGTTTGCCTCCAGACGCGTTTACAGAATCCTCTCCAACAAAAGGGTGAAATGCGGGTGCGCAGCTGAAGAGGACTGCTCATCCTGTTCTGTTCCAGACAATATCAGAGAGAGAGGTGCTGGAGGCAGTCCCGATTCTACCCCTGGATCCTGAGCATCGTATCTCCTTCCACAAGGTAATTTATCCAAAGGTGGAGAAATTGTGTCCCAATTCCCTTTTGGTCATTGCGAGCGACCGAAGGGAGCGTGGCAATCTCTTTGTTTTCAATGATGAATAGGAGCCGTTTTTCTCCATGAAAAAAATTATAACCATGCGAGAAATGACCAAGAATCAAGGCGGTATCATTAAGCGTGTATCTGCAAGCGGGGTTATGGGGAGGAGAATACGAGAGATGGGGTTGGTTCCCAATACATATATCCAGGTTCAGGGACGCGCCCCCCTCAAAGACCCTGTTGCCATAAAAATAAGGGATTTCATCCTTACATTGAGGAACAGCGAAGCGGATCATATCCTGGTAGAAGTGGATGACCTCGAGTAGGTGGAAATGTTGAAGCAAAAGATCACCATTGCCCTTTCAGGAAACCCCAATTCTGGCAAGACCACCATATTTAATGCCATCACTGGGGCCAGACAACATATCGCCAATTATCCGGGTGTCACCGTGGAGAAGAAATATGGCAGGATTAAACACAAGGGCTATGACATTGAGGTGGTTGACCTTCCAGGCACCTACTCACTGACCGCTTATTCCTTAGAGGAGATCGTGGCCAGGGACTTTCTGATCAACGAGAGACCAGATCTGGTGGTGGATATTGTGGATGCTTCCAACTTGGACAGGAATCTCTATCTTGCCATCCAGTTTAAGGAGTTGGGCGTACCGTTGATCATTGCCCTCAATATGACTGATGTGGCGGAGGGGAGAGGGATCGTGGTGGAGCAGGAAACCTTATCCACCCTGCTCGGTGTGCCCGTTGTTCCCACAGTGGCAAGATCAAACAAGGGCATTGATGACCTTCTAGATAGGGTTGTTGAAGAGGCATTGAACGATCGGGAATGGCAACCCGCAATCATATCCTATGGGGCCGATGTCGATCAGGGCCTAAACGAGATCGAAGACATCATAAAAGGCACGGATGCCTACGACAAAAAATATCCCCCGAGGTGGCTGGCTCTCAAGTGTATGGAGAGGGACGATCAGATCGTGGAGTTGATTAGGAGCGATCATGAGATAAGCTTGGCTGTGGATGCCATCTGTGAGAAGACGTCCAAACACCTCATGGACACCCTGGAGGAAGAGCCCGAAGGGATCATAGCGGACCATCGCTATGGGCACATTACTGGCATAACCAAAAAGTCTGTAAAAAGAAGGATTGAATCTCGCCTTAATCTTTCAGACAGGATAGACAAGGTCCTGACCAATCGCATTATCGGGCCCTTCATCATGATGCTCATCCTCTATGGCATCTATGAATTCACTTTCTGGGTCAGTGAGGGCCCGGTTAGTTGGCTGGAAGTCTTCTTTGGTGGGCTGAAGGGTGTGGTCTCCTTTTTCATTTCAGAAGGCCTTCTTTACTCCCTGATTGTTTCCGGAATCATAGACGGTGTGGGGGGTATTCTTGGGTTTATGCCCCTGATCATGTTCATGTTTTTTGCCATCGCCATCATGGAGGACTCGGGTTATATGGCAAGGGTGGCTTACATGCTGGATAGGGTACTTCGCTGGTTCGGGCTGCATGGCAATTCTGTGATGGCCCTTCTTGTTAGCGGGGGGATAGCAGGGGGATGTGCCGTTCCAGGCGTCATGGCCACGAGGACCCTGAGAGATCCAAAGGAGAGGATCGCCACCCTGCTGGTGGTACCCTTTATGAACTGCGGAGCCAAGTTACCCGTGTTTGCCATGCTCATCGCAGCCTTCTTCGCAAAAAAGGAGGCGGGAATGATGTTCATCTTTACGCTGCTTTCCTGGTCCTTTGCCCTGTTCGCGGCAAAAATGATTCGATCCACTGTTCTCAAGGGGCCGAAGACACCCTTTGTTATGGAACTCCCACCCTACCGGCTTCCGACCCTCAAGGGTCTCATCATTCACACCTGGGAAAGAACATGGCAATTTATAAAAAGGGCAGGCACATTCATCCTGGCGATGTCCATCCTTTTGTGGGCCATGATGACCTTTCCCGGCTTGTCTGAAAAGCAGATAAAAGCCTATGAGGCGCAGCGGGTCGGGCTGAGGGATTCTTTTCTGGTCCTGCCTGAGATCAAAGCCACGATCAAGGATGAAAAAGGTCTTGAAGATCTGGATGACCTGGTCAATTCGTATGGCCGGGCCGTGAAGGAGGATTTTGAATCTGTAAAAGCGCTCCAGAAAAACCCATTATTCCCCCTTGCCAAAACGATCTTTGCTGAGAGGTATGTCCAGAAAGAGGGTGAGGGGAGCAGCCGTATGCAGAGGGAAGCGGCCACCGCTTATCTCCGGTACACGGAGGAACTGGCTCGCGTTGACGGCCGCCAAAACCAGGCCATGTTGAAAGGGACGATAGCGGGTCGAATCGGTCAAATACTGGAGCATGTCACCTCAGCCCTGGGCTTTGACTACAGAACGAATATCGCCCTCATAGGGGGTTTTGCCGCGAAGGAGGTGGTCGTGTCCACCCTGGGGACCGCCTACTCTTTAGGTGAGGTGGATCCTGAACAGAGCGGTTCTCTTTCCGAGAAGTTGAAGGAGGACCCGAATTGGAATTCGCTCGTGGCTTTTACGCTTATTCTCTTCACCATGCTCTATGTCCCCTGCTTGGCGACCGTCATCAGCATCAAGAAGGAGAGCTCCTGGAGGTGGGCCGGTTTTTCAGTGGCCTTCAATTTGATCGCGGCCTATCTGGTTTGCCTGGCAGTCTATCAGATAGGCTCGGCTTTTGGATTGGGAGGGTAGAAAATTGGTAGCAAAAATGTTAAGAGAATATACTGCCCCGATTCGAATGAGGCGGATAAGTGTGTATTATGAAATATTAGAAATGTTCAAAAGTGCTGGCAAAATCCTTTTAAACAGTAGGTCATCGTTGGCTAACTGACTCCCGGCAATGCCAATCTCCTCCCTACGGGCCGTAGGCATGGCGATATCTATTGTGCTCACGGACGGCGGTCTGATTTTTTAGGCTTCAGGAAATATTTCCAAAATAATAACAGGGCATTCTGCTATATATTTAGGGCGCGAAGCCTAAAAAATCAGACCACTGCGGAGTTTGGGTGGAATTCTTTTTGAGATATCACCTTTCGGAGACCGGCATAACCTCCGATTAGGCAACATCAAATGCCAATATTTTTGAACGTTACCGAAATATCGTATATTGAAAGGCTAGAAAATGGAGAGGATTCCGATAACGAGAGAAGGTCTAGAGAAGTTAAGGACTGAATTGAACCGACTGGAGAGCGTGGAAAAACCACAAAATATTAGGGCCATTGAGGAGGCAAGGGGTCATGGGGACTTGAGTGAAAATGCCGAATATCATGCGGCCAAAGAGAGGCAGTCTTTTCTTGAAGGCAAAATCAATGACCTCAAAGCCATCATTGGAAAATCAGAGGTGCTAGAGGTGGAAAGCGGTCCTGCAGATCGGATCGTCTTCGGGAGAACAGTACGCCTGTATAATCTCCAGACTGACACAGAGATAACGTATCAACTCCTTGGACCCTATGAATCTGATCCTGAGAACGGGAAGATATCCGTCACTTCTCCACTGGGACAGGCCTTGGTGGGGAAAGAGGAGGGAGATGAGATCAGTGTCAGAACGCCAGGAGGGATTCAAGAGTTTGAGATTCTGGAAATCCATTGAGGCTGTAGGAAAACGTCCATCTGCGGTTCGGCAGGCTCACCGCCCTGAGCGAAGTCGAAGGGCCATTCGACAAGCTCACGGTCCTGTGAGGATATTTATACATGGTCTGGAAAGCAGCAATCAGGGCACCAAAGGGGTTTTTTTCAAAGAAACCTTTCCAGACATGATCATTCCGAATTTCCCGGGTAGCCTTCAGGAGAGGATGGAAAAGCTCCAAGGGATACTAGCGGGGGAATCAGGAATAAGGATGGTGGGATCCAGTTTTGGCGGCCTTATGGCCGCCATATTTGCTGCGGAACATGAGAACCGTGTTGAAAAATTGATACTCTTGGCGCCAGCACTCAATCTCATGGAATTTTCCGATTACCATGAGAAGAAAATAGCTGTTCCTGTCTGGATGTACCACGGTCGGGATGATGAGGTGATTCCCCTGGAGGCAGTGGAGGGGATCGCAAAGAAAATCTTCCAAAACCTCACCTTCCGCGCAATGGACGATGACCATTACCTCCACAAGAGCTTCAAGGCCATTGATTGGAAGACCCTACTGGCCTGAATTCTTTACTCCCTGAAACCCTCCGGCACGGGATGACCATCCACATAAACGGCGTTCATCTCATCCAGGGCAAAGCGGCCTTCGGCAATCATCTCAATCGTTCGGGGAAAGATCTTCCAATCACCCACCTCTTTCAAGCGTTCCTGATGTTCCTGGACCAAAGAAAGGAGTCTCTCTCTGTTTTTGAGTAGAGCTTCGAGGGGTTCGGGCAGTTCCACCTTCAAGGGATCCGAGACCATCAGAAGGGGACCCGTATCCACGCCTTGATCTGTCCAAAGCGTGGAGGAACGAAGCATGGTTTCCCCGGTTGAGATTGCATCGAGCACAGCGTGGTCCCCCACATATTTTCTCTTCCCGTCCGGTGACAAGATGGAGAGATCAGCAGGGTGGACATTCACACATCGATCAAGGGTGATGTAACTCATATAGCCGCCAAGGGCTATCATATCAACTTCGAAGGCTTTTACGAGCCTTTTGGCCAGACTGTCAAAGTCTCTTCTGGCAGCGAGCCCTTCAGGAATATCTACCCTCCTCGTCAACCCCCTAAGACGATGGAAGGTACGGATGTCATAGCTGAAGTAGGGAATCCCATTCTGGCAGGCGATCTTTTCCCCTTTGCAGGAACCATCAGATCTGTCGCTGAATATGAAAATGACCTGAAAGGGTGAAGCGCCCCTTTCCGTGTTCAACCTCTTTTGACTCTCAATGAGCTTTATGATGTTGGTGCCTGACCCGGACATGAAGGCAGCCACCCTCATGGGTCGTCTCATCTTCTTTGGATCAAAAAGGGGCGTCATGGGCATCTGAGATACTCCTACGAAGTGACTAAAGTGCGCTAAAGTGACTAAAGTGTTTGATCCGGGTCTTTAGCCGCCTTATGGCAAAGCGGTGTCTCAGGATAAGAAAAGCATGGAAGCTTTTTGTGCGGCATCATTCCATTAACGCTTTTATGGGTTTTAGTTCATAGGGATTTCCCTGCTCCAGGGTGGTGAGGACGCTTCCACCGCCCGTGAAATAGTAAAAGTCAGAGGCCTCCATGCCCACCTCGTAGATTTCTGGGCAGAGATCTCTCAACTCTTGCAGGGTGTCCCCTCCGGCGAACAATTTCATGGCATCTCGGTTGGAGGCAATCAGTTCATATAGGGCCTGAGTACCCTGGAAAAAGGGCGGGGTCAGTCCCATCACAGCGTTGACGAAGATCGTCTTTGCGGACCGGATGATCCCCACGATTCTGTCCATTTGCAGGGATTGGGGGTCTATATCGAGGAGATAGTTGAAGCTGTCACCCTTCTTCATGCCTTCAACATGAACGGTTCGATACCGGCCCTCAAATTTCCCCTCCAATGTCTCAGACTCCACCAAGCCGTTGAGTTCCACGATCTTCTGTTGCTCTGAATCCAGATGTACAAGATCTCTGGCTTGAATGCGCTCTTCTTCAGCAACCCCTGAAATGTTCACCCCATATTTGGCAGCGAGGTAGACATTATATATGAGGCCCCCGAGGAGGACGTGGTCTGTCCTCTTAAGAAGCGCTTGGATAGGCCCAATCTTGGTATCATATTTGGCGCCGCCAATCACCCCCACGAAGGGCCTTTTGGGATCCAGGACCTTGTGGATATTCAAGAGCTCTTCTTGAAGCTGGAACCCGGCATAGGAGGGGAGGTGCCTGGTGATATCATAGGTGGATACATGGGCACGCCATGCACTGAAGGCATCATTGACATAGAGATCACCTGACCCGGCCAGCCACCCTGCAAATCGTTCCCTTTCATCTCCAGAGCCTTGTTCCCCCTGGAACCAACGGATGTTAGGCAGGTATATCATCCCCATTTTGCCATTTTTGAGATCCTCGATCTGGGACTTCATGGCGTCATCCAGCTGGGTGATACCCCATTGGGGGTCGATGGGGAAATCTGGTACAACGATTTTGTTGCGAAGTTCATTTTCCAAGTAGGAAACAATGGGCTGTACAGATTCCCCTTCTCTGCATTCTATTTGCCCGGTTTTTTTGTCCCTGGGTCTGCCAATATGGGTCATCAATATGGGGTACCCCCCATTTTCCATTACGGCACGAAGGGTTTTGAGACTCACGTCGATCCGGTAGGGATCTTTTATCCTGCCCTTTTTCACCACATTATGATCCACCCTGATGAGGACCGCTTTTCCCTTCATCTGCGCCTGCTGGCTGCGTCTCAATCGGGGATCTAGGTCTTCTTTTTCCATTTGGCAACCCCCCAGGATTTACGTTATAATAGCAAATTCAGCATGTTGGAAACAGAGGACGGCCGCTGGAACCCCAAATATCCGTTCCATTTTGGCGGCGTCCATTGTGTTCGCGGGACTTGGCCTCAGTGTAAGCTATATCTCTCATTGTAATCAAGATCAAATGGGTGGATATATCGGCTTTATGGGGCTTGGATTTGAAATCTTCTGAGGAGAGATTGCATGATTGTGAGAAACGTGAATGATAAGGAGGTCCTTGAGACCACCTATCTGGCCCATGGAGGGGCCATAGCACAGATGATCCTGGATCGCCGAATCCTGAAAGAAATAGGTTTCCTGGCCATCGCCCAATTGGAGGGGGGAAAGAGGATTGAGGCCCATAGGGATCCCATGGAGGAGATTTACTTCATATTGAGCGGGGAAGGGGAGATGCAGGTGGATGATGAAACAAGGCATGTTGGCCCGGGAGATGCCGTCTGGGTACCTGTGGGGTCCGAACACGCCCTGACCAGTTCGAAAGAGAAAGATTGCGTCATCCTGGTGGTCGCGTCCCCTTGGCCATGAGCAGAATTATTTTCACCCGTTTCCCATAGCCCAGGAAAACATGGGAAATATGATGTGAGAATATCCCTAATAAAGCATATTTATTTTATTATAATTATATATCACTTTAAATAATTCTTGCGCTATATATTGACAAATAAGTAATTTTAGGTATAATCTTTGATAAATAAACTTAAAATGGACCATTATGTATCTTGACTACTGGGGTTTCCGCAAATTCCCATTTGAGAACGTGCCTGATCCGGATTTTTTCTACCTTTCCAAGACCCATGAAGAGGGCCTAACCCGCCTTATTTATGCCGCGAAGATGCGAAAGGGAGGCGCCATGCTCTCTGGGGATATTGGCTGCGGTAAGACGACCCTGACCAAGGTATATGTGCAGGAACTCTCAGTGGAACAATTTGATATCGGGCTCATTGTTAATCCAAAGCTCGAGCCCTTGGAGTTCTTACAAGAGGTCTTATACCAGTTTAATATGACGGATGTGCCTGACAGCAAGGTGCAATGCCTCCGGTTGCTGAACGACAAGATGATCGAGAATATGAAAACCAATAGGGAGACGCTTTTGATCGTGGATGAGGCCCAGGTGCTCAGTGAGTCGGCCTTTGAAGAAATAAGGCTTCTGCTTAATTTTCAACTCAATGATCGTTTTCTGATCAATGTGATTCTTGTGGGCCAGCCGGAGTTGCGGGGCAAAATTAAAAGCATAGAGCAGTTGGAGCAGAGAATCGCCATAAAGTACCATTTAACGCCTTTTGACCAAGATGATACGGTTCGTTATATCACTTTCCGGCAAGATAAGGCGGGTGGAGGAGACAACGTGTTCACCCCCGAGGCCATGGAGAGGATTTACGAGATCACTGAAGGCGTGCCAAGGAAGATCAACAACTTGTGTGATCTATCTCTTTTGATCGGATTCAGCAAGAATGGGAAGCTAATCGATCCACAAATCATCGAGGATATTGTCAGCGATGGTGCGCTTTTCTGATATCATAAAAGATGGGGAGAAAAGGGAACCCAGCAAGGAATCCACTGAAGTCGCCGCTGAAGATGAAGCCCTGGGGCTGAGTGATTCTCAAATCTCAAGGGTGATGAGTGATACCCAGATTCTGAAGGTAAGGGGGCAAAAGGCCTCTTTAGACCCTTCATTTAAAGAGGAATGGAACCCAGAGGTCGTCACCTACTATGAAAGGTTTGTTGAGAGGGCGATTGATATTCGGAGCAGGGTCAGGGGTGAGCAGGGGATAAGCCCATCTCCCATTCTCTCTGATCTTCATTACATCCTTAATAAAGACCTTGTTGAAAAGCTCTATGAGTATGCCATGTTTGCTCCCCAGGATAGCGACTGGCTCCTTTTTCATAACGTCCGCGTTACTTTCATATCTCTGATTCTCGGGCAAGGATTGCGCTACGATATAAAGATGCTATTGAAATTGGGACTTGCTGCGCTTTTGGAAAATGTGGGCATGTACAAGATCCCAGACAGTGTGCTTGAAAAAAAGGGAAGCCTTGATGAGAATGAGATGAGAATGATTCGTGAACACCCCAAGGAGAGTTATGAAATCCTTGATGGTCTGGGCGAGAGATACAGGTGGTTGGCTGAAGTGGCCGTTCAGGTGCATGAGAGGACAGATGGCTCGGGTTACCCCCATGGGCTGAAGGGGGGCGAGATCTACGAGCTCTCCTCAGTCATTGGTCTAACGGATATGTACTTGGCCATGACAAGCGACAGACCCTACCGTGACAAAATAGTACAGACGGATGCCATCAAGCATATCGTTGAGGAGGGTAAACCAGAGTTCCCGGCAAATATCCGAAAAGTCTTCCTAAATGGGATTTCCCTTTTCCCGGTGAATACGTATGTGATGTTGAACAACAAATCCATAGGACGGGTGATATCCACGGATAAGCGGCAACCTCTCAGGCCCACCATTGAGCTTCTTTATGACAGCACTGGAGGGAAAATGGAGAGAAGGGAAATTGTCAAACTATCGGAGAATCCCTTGCTCTACATCACCGAGAGCATTCACCAGAGAGATCTCCCATGAAGGCGTGATCTGTGAGAAAAATTTTAATGGTGAGAGAAATGAGAAGCGAAAAACAGAAGAGATACAATCGTTCACCAGTTCCATTTTTGGGAGCCTTTATATTCATTCTTTTTCTTCTCCCGGCCTGTTATTCCTCAACAGCCGTGAGGGGGACGCCTGTAAAGGACTTAGCCCTTTCAGAAGATCAGAAGGTGCTAGGAAGGCTGCCTAGCCTGGAAGACAAGGACCTGATCAGGGAGATGAGCAGGGTCAAGGAGAACAGGGTCTTCGCCGAGACTGCTGGTATGCCTGAATACCGTATCGGTCCTCTTGACGTCCTGGAAATCAATTCCCACATTGGAGACAAGGTGAGGACGACAACGGTTACGGTAAATAGCAGGGGTAGGATTTCCTATTCATTCATCGATGACCTGGACACGGTAGGGCTCACTCCGAGTGAACTGGACCGGCTTCTGACCAGGAAGTTATCCAGCTATATAAGAAATCCCAGAATAGACATCTTGGTCAAGGAATTCAAAAGCAAGAAGGCTACGGTGATAGGGGAGTTTGCCTCCTTGAGGGCGGTGCAAACCACCCAGGCGGCCAGTGGCACGATGTATCTGAAAGGAAGAACGACGCTTTTGGATCTGATAGGTCAGGCGGGGGGTTACACCGTGGATGCAGATATAAAAAGCACGAGACTCATCAGGGGAGGACGCACCTATGTCATTAATCTCTTCGACATTATTGAGAAGGGCGACCTGAGCCAGAACGTGATCATCGACGATGGAGATACGGTGGATAT
>Ga0209536_100016512_pt1 | contig 10495 bp, 8 predicted proteins | sample DeeMarSeWOR28_12_FD_187461 | JGI IMG/M metagenome (GOLD analysis project Ga0209536, IMG submission 187461) | Marine sediment microbial communities from White Oak River estuary, North Carolina - WOR-2-8_12 (SPAdes) (version 2) | ecosystem: Environmental > Aquatic > Marine > Intertidal zone >...
ACAATGGGAGCTTTAATTTTTCCAGATGCAACAAGATCGTTAAATATTTTTCCCATCTTTGCTCTCTCTCCATATCCCAGCCAGCATATCCTTGAAGGAAGTCCCTGAAAGTGTACTTTCTTTTGAGCCAGATCAATCCAGTTACAAAGAGCTTTGTTCTCAGGAAAAGTTTCCTTTATTGCTGCATCAGTTTCGTAAATGTCATTCGGATCACCTGAAAGAGCTGCCCATCTGAATGGTCCTTTGCCATCGCAGAACAAAGGTCTGATAAACTCAGGTACAAATCCGGGAATATCAAAAGCGTGTTCAACTCCGTTGTCTTTAGCTTCACCTCGGATATTATTTCCGTAATCGAAAGTTACGGCACCCTTCTTTTGTAATTCCAGCATTGCATTAACATGGGTAACAATTGTAGCCTGTGCCTGTTTGATATATTCATCTGGGTTATCTTTACGCAGTAACAGCGCTTCTTCAAAACTCATGCCCATTGGAACATAACCGTTCAATGTATCGTGTGCAGATGTTTGATCTGTAAGAACGTCGGGGATTATATTTCTTTTAAGTATTTCCGGAAGGATCTCTCCTGCATTACCAACAAGTCCAACAGATAAAGCTTCTGCGTTTGCTTTTGCGGTCAACACTTTATCCAGTGCTTCATCAATATCATCAGTCAGAACATCAAGATAACCCGTATCGATTCTTTTTTGTGCACGTTCACGGTTAACTTCTATTCCAAGGAAAGCTGCCCCGTTCATAGTTGCTGCAAGTGGTTGTGCACCGCCCATGCCACCCAATCCTGCAGTTAAAATGAATTTTCCTTTTATTTCGCCATTAAAATATTTTCTAGCGCACTCAGCAAAAGTTTCATAGGTTCCCTGCAGGATGCCTTGTGAACCAATATAGATCCAGCTTCCGGCAGTCATCTGCCCGAACATTGTTAAACCAAGCCCTTCAAGTCTCCGGAATTCATCCCAGTTTGCCCAGTTTGGTACGAGCATTGAATTTGAAATAATAACTCTTGGTGCATCGGTATAAGTTCTAAAAATCCCAACAGGTTTGCCGGATTGAATGAGAAGAGTTTCATCATTCTCAAGTTCTTTAAGCGATTTTATAATTGCATCGTATGCATCCCAGTTCCGGGCAGCTTTACCGCTTCCGCCATATATTATAAGCTTTGCCGGATTTTCTGCAACTTCCGGGTCAAGGTTATTCATCAACATTCTCATCGCAGCTTCCTGAATCCATCCTTTGCAGGATAATTTAGAACCATGAGGAGCTTTAATTGTTGTTTTATCTTTATCTAAAATCATTTTACCCTCTGAAATGTGTATCTAAAAGATCACTGTATTGTTTAAATAAAGATTTCATCATCCACTTTTTAATAAACCAGCTATTATCCATTTCCTTCTTTATATATTCAACATTTTGTTTTAACTGGAATGTTAACCTTGTTTTTTCATCTTTTGTAAACTTTACTGTTTCATCGTCGGACTCAAGTTTATTTAAAATGGAATTAAACGCTTTGGTTTCGCCAAAGTATTGATTGTTACCTTCCATTTGTTTTAGAGATTGTTTGCAAAATGAACTTAATAGTTTCTTCTCGTTTTTAGCGAATTTGTAATTATAATTTTGGAAGAGTTTTTTCATTTTGTTCTGATAAATTATTAAATGATAAAAGTTTGTCTCTAATTTTCTGATAACCAGGTTTAATAATATTATAAATGTAATGAAGACGTTCGTTGTAATGAATGAACGCCGATTTCATTGCATTGATGGTAAGCTTTTCAACATCATCTAATGAAAGATTAAAATGTTTAATTGCCAACTGAAATTCTTTAGTCATAGTTGTATCACTCATTAAACGGTCATCCGTATTAATAATTACTCTGAATTTTTCTTTAAATAAAATTCCAAATGGATGGTTCTCTATTTTATCAACGGCACCTGTATGTACATTGCTTAAGAGGCAAATTTCTAAAGGAATTCTTTTATCTAAAATATATTGAGCTAACTCTCCAAAACTAAGGACGTTTCCATTTTTATCGAATGTAAAGTCTTCCATTAGATGAGTTGCATGACCTATCCTGTGAGCCCCGCACCACTGTATTGCCTGCCAGATAGACTCTTTCCCGAATGCTTCGCCTGCGTGAATGGTGATATTAAAATTTGCTCTTTCAATAAACTGAAATGCATCAATATGTTTTTTGGGCGGATAACCACCTTCTTCGCCGGCAAGATCGAAACCAACTACACCCTGCTTACGGAAATTTACAGCGAGCTCGGCAAAGTCGAGAGTATTCTTCATGTTTCTCATTCCGCAAATTATCAATCCAAAACCAACACCAAAATCCTTCTTTCCTTTCTCAAGTCCTTTCAAAACAGCATTAACGCTATCTTCATAATAAAGTCCTTCTTGTGTGTGAAAGACAGGGGCAAAACGAGTTTCAACATAGCACACACCATCGTTTTTCATGTCTTCCATCATTTCATAAGCAACTCTTTCGAGAGAATCTTTTGTTTGCATTACGCCGCAAGTATGTTCAAATCCCTGCAGATACTCAACGAGATTACCTTTATTAGCTCCGCGATGAAACCACTGCGCCAATTCTCCGGGATCTTTGGTTGGAAGTTTCTTATATCCGTGTTCATCAGCCAATTCAATTATTGTCTGGGGTCTTAAACCCCCGTCAAGATGATCATGCAGGAGCACTTTGGGAACATCTCTAATTATTTTTTCGGTTGTCAAAACTACCTCAATTTATTGAGAGTAAAAATATTCGATTCTATTAGCAAAAGCAAAAAATTCACCAAAAAGTAATAATTCAAGAAGGAAATTTTTTGTTACAAATGACAATAAGGTTTAAGAAGGTTCTCAATTCTTGACTATAGAAAGGTAATGTAGTAAGTTTCATACATTAATAATTTTAATAATTATTGGAGTTGAGATGCAAAAATATAGAATATTAACTGTAGTTGCCCTTCTTGCTGGGATGATTTTCAGTGGTTTTCAATGTTCATCAACTGAATTAACGAGCGCTCGTTTATACATTCAGCAAAAGAATTTTGACAAAGCTATTCAAGTATTAAAAATGGATGTTGAGAAAAACCCTAAAAGCGATGAAGGATGGTTCCTGCTGGGACATACCTATGGTGAAATAGGAGACATGGATAGTATGATTACAGCCTATAATAAATCTTTAGGTATAAGCAATAAATTTGAACCACAGATAATTGATTCTAAAAATTATCATTGGGCTAATAGTTTTAATAATGGAGTAAACTTATTCAGGCGTGGAAATAACACAACAAATGAGGACAGCTCGAAGATATTTTACGATAAATCAATCAATGCATTTCAAATGGCAGCACTGATTCAACCCGACTCCGCTGATTCATATAAAAATATGGCTTTTGTATATATGAGTTCAGGAAGAAACGAGCTAGCTATTGAGCCCTTACAGGAATTAGTTGATCGCAAGAAGGAACTTGATGGATATAGATATTTAGGCGAGATTTATTATACCATGGGCATTAATAAAAACGCGGAATACAAAAAAACCGGTAATGCATCAGATAGTGTTGAAGCTGCTGAAAATTTTGACAAAGCAATTTTAGTTTTAGAGGAAGGGGTGGTTATCCATCCAAATGATGGAGAGATAACAAGAATCTTAAATGCTTCTTATATTGAAAATGGGCGTATTGAGGAGGCACTTAAATCTTCCAAACTTCTGGTTGAGTCAGAACCCGATAATGAAACTTACAGATATAATTACGGTGTAATATTATTACAAACAAATGATTTTACCGGTGCAGAAGAACAATTTCTTAAAGCTTTGGAAATTAACCCTGATTATGAAAATGCTGCATACAATCTTGGTTTAACCTATGTTAAATGGGGCACTGATCTGAAAGCGAAGGAAGAAGAAACAGAAATCTATACAGATGAAGACATTGAAAAATATAGTAAGGCCCTGCCTTACTTAGAAATGATAGTAGAAAAGGATGCAGAAAATGCTGAAATATGGGAATTGCTGGGCAAGGTATACAGTATTTTAAGCATGCAGGATAAAGCAATGGATGCTTTTAATAAAGCTGACCAGTTGAGATAATTATTAATTTTTGAAAGACAAGACATGAATCAGGTTAAGCCGCCGAAGGGACAACAAATAAATATTGAGCTGGGTGAAAAAGAATCGGAGGGAATATATTCCAACCTTGCAATTATTACACATTCTCCTGCTGAATTTATTTTGGATTTTACCAGAGTTGTACCAGGAGTTCCTAAAGCAAAAGTGTATGCAAGAATTATTACAACCCCGTCTCATGCTAAAATGCTTTTAAAAGCTTTAAAAGAAAATATTGAAAAATTTGAAGCACGATTTGGTGAGATTAAAATCGATACACCAAATCAACATTTTGGTTTTGTCCCGCCAAAGGATGGTGAAAAAGTAAATTAACATTTACTCTTATCCGGTGAGATGATCATTTATTAGTCACGGCAATATTTATAATGCCGTGACTTTTTTTTGCTTTATCTAAATCCTTCATGAAAAACATCAAAAACCAGGTTATGAATTACTTCAATTTAGGATGGGAATGGGCTAACACACGATTAGAATGCAAGTCAGGCATAACAATAACAAGATATTATATGTTAATTAAAAATGCTAATAACGCAGCTTAATTGTAGCAATTACAGCTGCGATAAGGAAGAATATGTTTGCAAACCAGGCAGTAAGCAATGGGTCCAGTGCTCCGTTTTTTCCAAATGCCTGGCTTACTTTCATAAACACCAGATAAACAAACGTTAGCAAAATACTTAATCCAACCTGAACAGCGAGCCCGCCTTTTCTTTTATTTGCTGAAAGAGGAAGCCCGAATAATACAATTATTAAACTTGTAAAAGCAAATGCATATCTCGAATGGTATTCAATTAAAGTAGCAGTAGGATCATTACCAGTTTTTTCCTGTGTCAGGATTAGTTCATCAAGCTCATCCAAATTCATTTCCTGAGCTTTTCTTTGTTTCTTTGTTAAATCATCCGGACGAAAATACAGGTAATTAATTTTTAATGTATCAAAAAAATCTGCTTCCTGTTGGTTCTGATTAAAAAAACGTTGTACTCCGCTAACGGCTATCCAAATATTATTCAGTGTATCATAATTCAATCTTGGCACATCAATCCTAGAAACCATTTGCGTAATATCTTCAATTTTAAATTCCTGAATACTTACACGGCTGGCAAAATTTGTGACTGGATCAAAGAATCCTATACTTACAATTCTTGTTTTTGAATCCTGGAAATAAATGTTACTTTCAGAAAATCTTATACCTTTTTTAAGATATACTTGTTCGATATGAATTTTTGTTTTATTTGCTAGCGGAACAACATACCCGCCGAAGTATATCGATAATAAGCTGATTATGATAGTAGCAGCCAGAAAAGGTGCCATAAATCTGTAAATGCTCATTCCGCTCGCACGCATAGCAGTAAGCTCACTCAAGCTTGATGCTTTTCCTGCCGTAAAGAGTGCAGCAAATAATACGGCAACCGGAGTCATCAGCTTAATTATTTCAGGTGCAAATACAAAATAGTAGCGTAATATTTCACTCGCCGGAAGATCCTGATCAATAAAATCATCAAGATTTTCCATAGCATCAATTACAACAAAAATTATTGTAAATGCCATCAACCCGAATATAATGGTTTGTAGAAATTGTTTGATAAGATATTTGTCAAGTATTTTCATCTTGTTATAATTTTATCGGTCCGCCGAGGCAGATAATCCGTATACTAATAATTTTCTTTGCCGAAAGCATTCTCCGAAGGAGTCCTTGGGTCCTTTGGGAGTGTGTGAATATTTTTATATACTCGATTCATCAACACCACTTTCTTCTCTGTTGAGCAGTTTTTTCGGGATTAGTTTTTTCAGAAATACAAATTGAATCGTTACTGTTTCTTTGTTCGTCTTTATTGTAAGTAAAATTCCCATAATAAATAAAAGAATATTGGCTGCCCACATACCTACAAACGGCGAAAAGAAATCTCTTTCAGCAAGTTTTTCTCCTCCAATTAGAAAAGCCCAGTATAAAAGAAAGAAAGCCAGACTGATACTTGCAGCCGCTCCAAAACCGCCTCTCCTTACCATAATACCAAGTGGAGCACCAATTAGTACAAATACAATGCAAGCTACAGGCAAAGCATACTTTTTATAAATCTCAACCTCGTATTTTTCAATTTCTCTGTCGCTCCATTCCACTCTTCTATAATTAGACATTACAACATTTTTTGCCGATTTAATTTTATCAAGAATTCTCACGTAAATAAGTTTTTCTGTTTGAGGTGTATTTAGTATTGGAATAGTTTGCTTTTCAGTAGAATCCATAAAGAAGTATTTGTTTGTTTCATTCTGCAAACCGTTCACATATATTGTTCTTTGTTTATCAAGAGAATCAACAATTACTTCCATTGCTTCAATACTAAGTTCCCTTTCACCGCGTATTCCGCTTGCTGATTGCTGAAAAGAGAATTGATTCGCATTCATTGCAATTCTATGTTTCGAGAATACAATTTTGCGGTACATTCCTGAACTCTTTACGTCCGATTCATGTATTTCTCCGTCCTTCAAATCCATTAATAATTTTGTTTGATCAGGAGAAAAATAAATAGAGCCTTCACGCGCAGTTACAACATTTATTTTTGATGGATTTGTATAATCGTAAATAACAACCTGAGAAAGATTATTTGTTTTTTCATCAATCCCCCTGACTAATATTGCATAGTCAGAGACTTCCTGCGAAAAAAAACCAGGTTCCAGCGATAGTGTTGGCTTTTTTCTGGAGATATCACCCATTAATATTTTTGCCTGGTGGTTCGCATCAGGAAGAACATCATTATTAAATACAAAAAGCAGATATGCTAAAACTATACTTGTAATAAAGGGAGCGATCATCATTTTATAAAGACTAGCTCCGGATGATTTCATAATTGTAACTTCATTGTTCTGCGAAAGATTACCAAATGCCATTAAGCTTGCTACAAGAGTAGCCATTGGAACAACCAGAACCAACATCCACGAAAGATTGAATACAATTAATTTTGTTAATATCCATGTGTCTAATCCCTTTCCAACAAGACGGTCAGCAAATTTCATAAGAAACTGCAAAAGGAAAATGCACATTAATGTTAGAACAGAAAATGTAAAAGGTGCTATGTGATTTCGGAGTATGTATTTATGTAATATCATTATAATAAAAATAAGTAAGGCATAATCTTTTAACAACAAATAACTTAATCGCTTATTATTTAAAGCAAACAATACGTTTTTTGTATAACTTTCACTAAATTTACACACAAAACTCGTTCATTTTTGGTTACACATCAATTTCATTGATTATTTAACACTTAACAATAAATTTATACAAATTAATAAGAGGGAATTATTTTTTTATAAATACATTTAAGGATAAAGATTTGAAAAAAGTTTCTGATTATATAAACTCCAATAACAACAGGTACATAGAAGAGCTGAAAAATTTTTTACGTATCAAAAGCATAAGTACTGATGAAAGTCGTAAAAATGATATGTATAAAGGAGCTGAGTTTGTTTCTAAAAAGTTAAAAGATGCAGGCATGAATAAAGTGCGCATCATTAAAACTAAAGGGCATCCTTTAGTATATGCAGAGTGGCTGAAAGCACCGGGTAAACCAACTGTTTTAATTTATGGCCATTACGATGTTCAACCTGTTGATCCTGTTGAATTATGGAACTCTCCACCATTCGAACCCACTGTAAGAAATGGGAAAATTTATGCGCGTGGTGCTACTGATGATAAAGGACAAATGTATACGCATGTTAAAAGTGTTGAAGCGTATTTAAAGACAAATGGAAAACTCCCGGTAAATGTTAAATTTATTATTGAAGGAGAAGAAGAGATAGGGAGTAATAGCCTGCACGAGTTTGTTAAGAGAAATTCAAAGTTATTAAAATGCGATACTGTTCTAATATCCGATACAGCACTTTATGCGCCTGGTGTTCCAACCATCACTTTAGGATTACGGGGTATAGCATATATGGAAATTGAAGTAACAGGACCAAACAGAGATCTTCATTCAGGTACATTTGGCGGTGCAGTTGCAAATCCCATTAACATAATTGCCGAAATAATTACTAAGATGATGGACAAGAACGGTCGTATTAGCATTCCAGGATTTTACAATGATGTTATTAAACTTACAAAAAAGGAAAGGGAACGCTTTAAAGTCTTAAAGTTTTCTGAAAAAACTTATGCAAAGGAAATAAATGTAAAAGAATTGAAAGGCGAAAAAGGTTATTCTACACTAGAAAGAATGTGGGCTCGTCCTACGTTGGATTGCAATGGTATTATTGGTGGTTTTACTGAAGCCGGTGCCAAAACCGTTTTGCCCTCAAAGGTAATGGCAAAGATAAGTATGCGACTTGTACCAAATCAGGACCCTATTAAAATCGCTAAGCTGTTTACTGATTATGTAAAACAAATTGCACCAAAATCTGTGAAAGTTGACATTAGATATATTCATGGTGGATCTCCGATCGTTACTCCAATGAATAATAAAGCAACTATTGCAGCATCAAAGGCAATGGCAAGAGCATTTGGGAAGAAAACTGTATATATGCGTGAGGGCGGCTCAATACCTATTGTAACTATCTTTGCAAAAGAGTTAAATGCTGTACCAGTTCTGATGGGATTTGGTTTGAATACAGAGAATTTACATTCACCAAACGAACATTTTGATCTGAATCATTTTCATCTTGGTATTTTAAGTTCTGCACACTTTTTAGAGGAATTTGCCGGGTAGTTAACTCTGCTTCATGATTGCAGGTAGAAATTATCTTAAACATTTCTATAACTCTTCTAAAATGTTCAATATTAAATGAATTCTGAAATTAAATTATTATTTTCATCGGCATAATTATTGTTTGTTTTGTAGATTGTATTAATGAATGTTGAGTTGATGAAGCGAATTAAACTTACTATTCCTTTGATTTTTATTATTATTATTATTATTGGCGGGTGCGATGAGGACCGTAAACGAGGGAATAATAATCAGCTTGATGGTGTAGAGTATTTACCTGAAAAAGATGCGCGAATTCAACAATATAATCTTGAACAGCAAAAAAAACTTGCCGGTCAGAGAACATTATGCGATACACTTTCCTTAAAAGAGTTTGTTCTTAATAACTACCCTCAGGGGAATTATCTTGTAAACACAGACAAAACTCTAAGCTACTCTATTCCTAAAACTGCTCTTATATATTATAGAAAAGACAGAAGTTATATCTTTGGAATAATTGCAAAATCGCGTGAGGGGGAAAGATTTATAGAGCCGAAAAATATTGTGGGTTATGATCAAAGTTTTATTGATTTGGATAGCACGGAACTTGGAACTGCTTATTTCTATTTAACGTTATTCAGATGCCTGAACGGAAGTTTTGAAACAGTTTGGGAATCACTCATTCCTTCACATGGCGGATTTAATAATATCACCATGAAAAACTGGAACTATAAAAATATTCCGTTTATCGAAGTTAATTTTCATTACGGCAGAGGTACGGGACATATCAATTATAATTATTTCCTAATTGATGGAATTAATACTCGACCTCATCTGCTGATGTCCTATGAAGGAATAAATTTTAAAAGAACAATATCTAACGTAAATTCTGATGATTTCCCCGATTATTATGAACATATATTTTATGACCTAGGTGACAGAATATTTTCAAAAGATTCCGTAGCTTTTGTTTGGAACGTAAAAGACAGTGTATATGTGAATTCGAGAAATAAACGGCAGACACGACCATATTGATATATTAACTTTATTTTTGTTGATAACCTTTCGGTTGTGTGCAACCCGAACATAATTTTTTTAGCATTTTTTGAAAACTAATTTGTTTTTATTTTACAATATTAAATATATTAATTTAAGGTATATTGAAATCTATTAAGGAGAATTAATGCAGGAATTAGATACCAGGCCTACTGATTTAATCGAATACTTATCATTGAAAGGATATGATACAATAGCAGTGGACGGATACAAAGTTATAAATGAATATAGTTCGTTAGAAAAGGAATTAGAATGCTTATACACCGGTGTCGGTTTAAGAAACATTTCGCATAATGGAATAATTGAGTTGAAAGGAAAAGATGTACTGGATTTTCTTCATAGGATTTCAACAAACTCATTGAAAGATATTCAAAAAGCGAATATTAAAAGCACTATATTCACTTCAGCTAAAGGAAGAATAATTAGTTTAGGACGATTGATTAACTTTGAAGACTACCAGTTACTTATTTGCGATAGAGAAAACAAACTGAAATTAATGAGCTGGATCCGTAAATATATTATTACTGATGATGTGCGGGTAACCGACGCAAACGGCAAATACAATCTTTTAGAATTATTAGGTCCGCAGGCAGATTCTTTTATTAGGCTTATTTGCGGAAATGT